>Ga0163153_10004569_pt1 | contig 17250 bp, 14 predicted proteins | sample OliLakLV19MP6IB1_FD_148629 | JGI IMG/M metagenome (GOLD analysis project Ga0163153, IMG submission 148629) | Freshwater microbial mat bacterial communities from Lake Vanda, McMurdo Dry Valleys, Antarctica - Oligotrophic Lake LV.19.MP6.IB-1 | ecosystem: Environmental > Aquatic > Freshwater >... | reverse complement strand
CTTTCGTGACTTCGTCACTTCATAGGGCGATGCCCTATGTTAATGTATCACGCCCCTTCGGGGCTTTCCCTTTCAGCCCCGAAGGGGTGTAATATAATAGCGAGACGGCAACGCCCCTCGATGTTAACATGAGACCGTTAACGATAATATGTTAACGGTAAGTCGATGATTAAAGCCCCGAAGGGGCGTCATATACTAACGATGGGTGCAGCCCATCGAAGCAGAAATCTATATACAACAACGAGGCGGCAACGCCCCTCGATAAAGCCCCGAAGGGGCGTCATATACTAACGATGGGTGAAGCCCATCGAAGCAGAAATCTAGATACAACATCGAGGCGGCAACGCCCTCGATAAAGCCCCGAAGGGGCGTCATATACTAACGATGGGTGCAGCCCATCGAAGCAGAAATCTATATACAACAACGAGGCGGCAACGCCCCTCGATAAAGTCCCGAAGGGGCGGTATATATTAACGATGGGTGAAGCCCATCGAAGCAGAAATCTAGATACAACAACGAGGCGGCAACGCCCTCGATAAAGCCCCGAAGGGGCGGCATATACTAACGATGGGTGCAGCCCATCGAAGCAGAAATCCATATATAGCATCGAGGCGGCCCTCGATAAAGCCCCGAAGGGGCGGCATATACTAACGATGGGTGCAGCCCATCGAAGCAGGAATCTATATATATCATCGAGACGGCAACGCCCCTCGATAAAGCCCCGAAGGGGCGGCATATACTAACGATGGGTGCAGCCCATCGAAGTGGTAAAACAAAAAAAAAAAATGGGACAATCACTCGTAAAGAATTATCTCCACATAGTATTTAGCACCAAGCACCGCAAGCCGCTAATACATCCACCCGTAGAAGCCGAGTTGCATAGTTATTTGGGAGGTATCTGCAACAAGCTGGAATGTCAGGTGATAAAAGTAGGCGGCTATACCGACCACATACATATACTCTGTATGCTTTCTAAGAAGATAGCACTAATGAAACTTATGGAAGAAATGAAATCACATTCTTCTAAATGGATTAAAACAAAAGGCGATGACTATGCAAACTTTTACTGGCAGGATGGTTACGGAGCATTTTCAGTAAACCCGTCAGACGTTGATACAGTTATTGCATACATTGCTAATCAGCATGAACATCATAGCAAGAAAAGCTTCCAGGATGAATACCGTGCGATTTTAAAAAAGTATAAAGTTGAATACGATGAGAAGTATATTTGGGATTAGATATCTCGCCCTTTCAGGGCTTAGCTTTCGTGACTTCGTCACTTCATAGGGCGATGCCCTATGTTAATGTATCACGCCCCTTCGGGGCTTTCCCTTTCAGCCCCGAAGGGGTGTAATATAATAGCGAGACGGAAACGCCCCTCGATTTTAACATGAGACGTTAACTATAATATGTTAACGGTAAGTCGATGATTAAAGCCCCGAAGGGGCGTCATATACTAACGATGGGTGCAGCCCATCGAAGCAGGAATCCATATATAGCGACGAGACGGCAACGCCCCTCGATGTTAACATGAGACGTTAACTATAATATGTTAACGGTAAGTCGATGATTAAAGCCCCGAAGGGGCGTCATATACTAACGATGGGTGCAGCCCATCGAAGCAGAAATCTAGATACAACAACGAGGCGGCAACGCCCCTCGATAAAGCCCCGAAGGGGCGTCATATACTAACGATGGGTGCAGCCCATCGAAGCAGAATCTATATATATCAACGAGGCGGCAACGCCCCTCGATAAAGCCCCGAAGGGGCGTCATATACTAACGATGGGTGCAGCCCATCGAAGCAGGAATCCATATATATCATCGAGACGGCAACGCCCCTCGATAAAGCCCCGAAGGGGCAGCATATACTAACGATGGGTGCAGCCCATCGAAGCAGAATCTATATATATCATCGAGGTGGCAACGCCCCTCGATGTTAACATGGGATGATAAAGATCAGATGTTATCGGTATGTCGACAAGTAAAGCCCCGAAGGGGCGTCATATACTAACGATGGGTGCAGCCCATCGAAGCAGGAATCCATATATAGCAACGAGGTGGCAACGCCCCTCGATAAAGGTGAGGAATATAATTTACAATTAAAAAAATCAATCACGGAGTTATCTTTACAACAAAATTATTTGCGTTATTATAAATGATAACTATATCCGAAACATCAGTCACATTGTCACCTGTCACATCCGTAGGAAAGTAGCCATTTGCAAAACCGGAAACATCATTGTAACAATCTAAAATATCATTTGCATCTATTACTCCGTCATTATCCAGATCACCGCTGAATAGACAGTATCTTGTACCCTTTAGTACAAGATTGTTCCCATAAGCTTTGAATGCAAAATTCGTGAAATCATAACTGTAGATAACTCCGAAATTCAAATACTCGCCACCTGCTTTACTCCATGTTTCAATACAGTTTCTGTGCTTTGCTTCATAGTAATACGATCCGGAGGTTAAATTATAAAATTTATAAACTCCCTGAAGTGTCAGATCATTTATTACATCTTTTGCTGAGTCAACTATATTATAAGGGGAATTAAAATTTCTGAGATAAATTCTGACTGTATCTATGCTTGTAAGATTTCCGGGAACAGGATTATAAAACCCTTCCATTGCAAGAGTTAAATTTAAAGTCAGAGTTTTTAAAAACCATGGCTTAGTTGTCTCATCAGTTGAAAAGAAATTTAAAAGACGTGTAGCAACTTTCATTCTTCCTGTTGCTGAAGGATGAGTTCCGTCAGGATTATAATCTACTGGACAATTCCATGTTAATCCGTCCGACCGTGGAATTATTCCATCTGCCCACACATAAGGTCCCCAGCTAAGCCAAGGTGAATTTGGATTAGTATCCGAATATTTCAAAGATGTATCTCCGTTTATCTGATCTTCAATCATCCATTTTACCGCCCATCCGTTATAATATGCAGATGGTTCGGGACTTAAGGAAGAGGTTGCATAGCCGGCATAAATTCTGCTCGTGTTATAACAAAGATTCAAATTGATAAATCTGCTTTTCAGAATATTCATTACCGTTTTGAATTTTACTTTTATCGACAACGGATGCCCAGGAAAGGAAGTATCCGCCGGACCTGCTTCGGCTTCTTTGTACCAGACAACCTGTACTTGCTTCATCGTCACACCTTTTAGTAATAATCTCTGATTGATAACTATCCAGAATGAGTCTGATGGATTTATAATTTTATTAATGTCTTTTCCTCCCTGAGCACCATTAACGATGGTTAACTTTGGATTAATATTTGTAGCTGAACTTACTAAATTCATAAACTCTGTAAACTCAAGGCTGGTATTTGACATTCCGACAGACAGCAAAACTATTCTTCCATTATTCGGATCATAATTTCCTGCGGTATCCAGTGGTTTTATGTTTTTAGCAATATTAAGCCCGTTGCTGTTATGAGAATCAGGTCTGACATTTGATCCGCCGGGATATAATCCTCCCTGAAAGTTTCTGAAATAATTGTTTCCAAGATCATTTATCGGGGAAAAGCCAACGGAAGTACCGGAGCAGTTTTGAGAAAATAAATTTTGATGATTAGAAATTAATAAACTGAAAATAATTATAAATGAAAAAATTATTTTATTCATGGTGTATTGTTTAGATTAGATTAACATAATCAATTTTTTAAAAGATATAAATACGTTTCTAATGAATTATGTTTACACTCGTTGCCTCATAATAAATGTAACCAGGAGATTCCTCCTAACTCTTAAACTGCTCTTTCTTCCACTCTTTAAATAAATCCTTAACTTTATTCCTCTGATATTTCCCGGTTGATGTAACAGGAATGGTATCCGAGAAAACGACCACCTTTGGCGACTTGAAGAAAGGAAGATTCCGTCTGCAGTGTTCAATTATATTCAATCTGTAATTTTCCTTTTCTTCATCCGATGCATTCCCATCTTTTAATTTCACCAGAGCGCCCACCTCTTCTCCGTACCAGTCATTATCAAAGCCGACTGCTATAGCCGATTCAATGCAGTCTACACCGCACAGCACTTCATCGATCTCCAATGGTGAAATATTTACTGCACCTCTTATGATCAGCTCTTTTATTCTGCCGGTTATGAAAAAATATTTCTTTCCGTTATGATCGTATTTAAAGAAACCTTCATCACCACTTCTGAACCATTCAAAATCAAATGTTTTTTCATTTACTTCATCATTCTCAAAATAATACTTCATTACGTTGTGACCGCGTATCACTATCTCACCCTTTTCATTTTCCGGAAGTGTTTCGCCTTTATCATTCTGTATCTCCATATCATTGCACTCTACAGGTATGCCTATCGAAGGAAAGCCAAATTCATTCTGCCATTTATAATGCTCTTCTTTGCTGAGATCGATCGGAATAAAACAGGAGTAACACGTAGTCTCCGATAAGCCGTAACCGTGGGCGATCCGTAAGCTGAACCTCTCCTCAAAGTTCTTGGCGATCTCGCAGGTCAGCGGACCCGCGCCGCAGATAAGATGTGAGAAATTCTTCAATTCATAATCAGCACTTTCCTCTTTTGAATGGAGAAGGAACTGAAGCAATGTAGGCACTACACTTACAACCTTAACCTTGTTATCATCAAGTCTTTTTAAAAATGTTTCTGTCTGAAATTTTTGATTAAGTATCATTGTCCCGCCGTAGAACATTGTTGTCATTATCGTTACGACTGTTCCGTTGACGTGATGAATGGGTAGCACGCACATCATTACGTCATCGTTGTGCAGGTCATGCCAGTCGGAGATCGCAAGCGCGTCAGCCATGAGATTATATTGTGTAAGCACAACACCTTTCGGATTCCCTGTTGTACCCGATGTATAAACTATGAGACACTCATCTTCCTTGTCAACATTGCTGTCATTATTCAATTCACTGCTGCACTCTCTGTAAGGAGCTTCATCGAAATTTATAACCGCTGTATTTACCGGAATATCTGTCTTGCTCAGCTTTGACACATACTCACTTCTTGTAAATATCATCTTTGAATACGAATGATCGATTATGTATTTAACTCTCACCGGCTCTTCACTTACATTCACAGGCACTACTACAGCGCCGATTGCCCAACAAGCGAAATAAAGAATGACAGTGTCACTGTGATTGTGTGAAAATGTGACTATCCTGTCTCCCTTTTCAATTTTATTATTCAGTAAAAAATTAGCGAGCTGAAAAACATTTTTCATGAACTCCCGGTACGTGTATGAAATATAATTATTCCTGTCATCATAATATTTCAGGTAAGTATTATGCGGCTTATTTTTCAAATGCTCATTAAGTATGGCGTAAATGTTTTTGTATGAGGTAAGATAGTCAGTTGCCGACTTATCACCGTAACAATGTGCTTTCAGTATCTTAAGCTTTGTAGCGTCATTCATAATTTTAGTTTTGGCGAAAGAAGGGTGCCGTTTAATGTTTGTAATTATTTTTTAAAACGTATTTTGTTTATTTTGCAAAATACAAATTATCACTCAATCTAAATAATGAAAAAAATCTTTCTATGCTGCATTGCCGCACTGTCACTGCTTAATATCTCGTGTTCAAAAAAAGAAGAGTCGAAAAGTAAGATCTTCAATTACAATGTAAAGGAAGGCATTGAAACGCTTGAGCCGGTCATGTCCAATTCGGTTCAGTCTATATGGACGCTTGCAATGATAATGGAAGGTCTCGTGGAATTTGACAAAGAAAAAAACCTTAAGCCGCTGATCGCCAAGAGCTGGACAATCAGTGACGATGCACTGACATATACTTTCAATCTGAGAAGTGATATTCTGTTTCAGGATGATGACTGCTTCAAAGCTACGAACGGCAAAGGCAGAAAGGTTGTCGCTTCGGATTTTAAATACTGTCTGGAAAGAGTTAACAATCCCGATGTCAAGTCCCGCGGACTGTGGGTTTTCAGAGATAAGATAAAAGGCGCTAAGGAATACATAGATTATCTTTCGTCCATCTCTTCGATGGAAGTAAAAGAGATTACAGGGATAAAGGCAATTAATGATTCGACATTAGTCATAGAGTTAACAAAGCCCTATTCTCCTTTCTTAAGTATTTTAACCATGTCTTATGGCTATGTTTATCCTAAGGAAGCAGTGGAGTATTATACTGATAAATTCGGACAGCATCCTGTAGGCACAGGTCCTTTCAGGTTCGTAAAGTGGGACATCGATAAGGAAATGTTGCTTGAGAAAAATCTCACTTACTGGGACAAGGATGCTTCAGGCAGTGCCCTGCCCTATCTTGACGGAGTAAAGTTAACTTTTACACAATCATCTGAAACGGAGTTTCTTGATTTTCAAAACGGGAAGTATGACTTTCACGAGCCTTCATCCGAAACCTATGATCAGCTTACAGATCAGAACGGAAATCTCAATGACGCACAAAGTAAAACATTCACTCTTAACAAACAGCCCTGGCTCCAGACAGTATTCTTCGGCATGATGCAGACAGACCTGCTTCCGGCGGGAAAGGAAAGTCCTTTTCTTAATAATAAAAAGCTCAGGCAGGCATTCAATTATATGGTCGACAGGGATAAGATCTTAAAGTATGTCTTGAAGAACCGCGGCAAGTCAGCAGTCAACGGTCCTTTGCCGCCGGGCATGCCGGGTTACAATCCTGATATCAAAGGTTATTCGTATGATAAAGTAAAAGCAAAGACTCTGCTTGAAGAAGCAGGCTACAAAGATGGTAAAGGTCTGAACCTTACATTATATACAGGCAATGATGAGATACAAAAGACGATCGCGATCGCGATTCAGGAACAGGTGAAAGAGTTTGGTATTAATCTGAACCTTGAGCAGATGCTACAGGCGACTCTTATTTCAAAGCAGGAGGACGGAGTGTTCCCGTTCTGGCGCGCGAGCTGGGGCGCGGATTATTATGATCCCGAAAACTTCATGGCTTTGTTCTACAGCAGGAACATAACTCCGAAAGGTCCCAACAGGGTCGGTTATAACAATCCGGTTGTTGATAAAATGTATGAAGACGCGCTTCGCATAACAGACTTTGCGGAACGAACAAAGATCTACGATGAAATGCAGAAAATAGTGATCGATGACGCCGTCTGGCTTTATCTCTATTATAATCAGAAAGTTTATCTGCTGCAGAAGGATATTGACGGGTTTTACATTGACGGGCTGAATATCATTAATCTGAAATACACGAAGAAGCAATGAACAATTTCCAATGAGCAATGAGCAGTGAGCAGTGAGCAATGAGCAGTAAGCAATGAGCAAAGAGCAATGAGTAATGATTCGAGGGGATGGTTCATTGTTCATTGTTCATTGTTCATTGTTCATTGTTCATTGTTCAAAGGTTCATTGTTCATTGTTCATTGTTCATTGTTCATTGTTCATTGTTCAAAGGTTCATTGTTCATTGTTCATTGTTCATTGTTCATTGTTCATTGTTCATTGTTCATTGTTCAAAGGTTCTGCCAAACTTCACGATACCGTAATCATACTTCTTTCTTATCTTGTCTATACGTTTCATCAGGTTCTCTCTCTTATCAATGTCCTGGAAAATATTTTCCTGCATTGAATCATCACCTGTCACAAAGTCAGAGAACTTTACTCCGAGCAGCCGTATCTTCTTTTTATTGGCGAGCATCATATCCAGCAGTTTAGTGGAATCGTCAAAAAAATCCGCTTCAAGATTAGAATACTTTGCGCCCGTAAATGATTTCTGATTGACCTTGAAGTCAAAGTACTTTACCTTTACCGTTACATTCCTTGACTTCATGCTGATACCCCTGAGCTTTTCACAGCATCGTTCAATAAGGTAGTATAGCTCGGACAAAAGAAATTTTCGGTCAAGCGTATCGGTATAGAATGTGTTTTCTTTGGACAAAGATTTCCTTTCTTCTTCATTCTCTTTCACGTTATCACTTCCTGTCCCGTTAGCGACATTCAGCAGAAATAAAGTAAGCATGCCGATCTCTTTTTCATAAAATGACTTGTCAAACTTAAGAATGTCTCCGATCAGCTCAATGCCGTATCTTTTTAATTTAATCTGTGAAGACTTGCCAACACCGGGAATTTTCCCGACAGGCATTTTTGAAAGATATTCTTTTTCCTTTCCAAAAGGTATAAGTGTCACACCGTCAGGCTTGTTTATCTTTGACGCAATCTTAGCGCAGATCTTGTTAGTTGAGATACCGATCGAGCAAGTAATATCAAGCGAACGCTTTATGTCATCCTTTATTTTTTTCGCGAGCGCTTCATGATCATTACCGTGAAGATGCAGCACTCCAGTAACATCAAGAAAAGCCTCATCAATGCTTAACGGCTGGATAAGCGGAGTATAATTACCGAGAATTTCCCGGACACGTCTTGAGTAATCGGAATAGATACCGCGTGTCGATCTGATGAAATTTGCTTCCGGAACGAGCACAAAAGCTTTCGTAAGTGCCATCGCTGTCCTCACACCCTTAGCTCTTGCGAGATAATTGGGACACGAAACAATGCTCCGAAGGTCTTTCTTCGTTCCACCGACAACAAGCGGCTTGCTCCTTAGTGAAGGATTTATTGCTTCCTCGCACGATGCGAAGAAGGCATCCATATCGACATGAAATATTATTTTTTTCTGTGTATTGATGATGTTGTGGTTTATGCGAAAGTTAAATCAAAAATTATTATTGTGAAATTCAAAAATCCATTATCTTCATTAATGTTTCATTTAATTTATATTATTTTACACAAACAAAAATTGATTGTATAAAAAAAATTTCAGAACACATAAAGTAGAGGTTTGGTTTTTATTTATAATGCTGTCTTTGATCTGGGGAAGCTCATTCATTCTTATAAAAAAGGGATTAGTTGTATTTTCACCTGAACAGGTTGGAACAATGAGGATCGTATTCGCATTCTTATTCCTTCTTCCGGCGGCAGTCAGAAATTTAAAAAAAATATCTAAAGATAAATGGAAGGTTGTCTTCTTCACCGGCATGATAGGCAACTTCATACCATCTATATTATTTTCAATCGCCGAAACCGGACTTGAAAGCTCTCTCACTGGCATACTGAATGCTCTCACGCCATTGTTTGCATTGATCATTGCAGTGTTGCTGTTCAATCACAGACTGAGAATAATACAGATCTCGGGTTTGCTGATCGGCTTTATTGGTACCGTCGGCTTAAGCTTTGTAAGTGCAAGGGGTGAGATCGGACAAATGAATATGTATGTATGGTTCGTGATCATTGCAACTGTATGCTATGGCATTAGTCTTAACATTATTAAAAATTATCTTCAGGGAATAAATTCGATTGTAATTACTTCTCTTGCATTGTTGACTGTCGGACCAATTGCAGTCATATATCTGCTGACAACAGATTTTATTTATATTGTCATAAATTCACCCGGCGCCTTCGAAGCTCTCTTCTTTATCGCATTACTTGGAATTTTCGGAACAGCAATTGCTTTGATCTTATACACAAAACTGATACATTTGACAAGCGCTGTATTTGCGAGCTTCATCGCGTATCTGATTCCTGTTGTTGCAATACTATGGGGCTGGCTGGATAATGAATCTTTATATGCTTTACATTTTATTGGAATGGTTATGATCTTATTAGGAATTTATCTGGTAAATAAATCTGAGGACTTTTCCAAAAAGAATGAACAGTATAATAATATCGAACATTAACTTTTAACTTTTAACTTTCAACTTTCAACTTTTAACTTTCAACTTTCAACTAAAAAAATTTGGATCTCTTCGGTGATAAAAATGCAGATTACGAAAGCAGGAAAAACATCCCGCTTGCAGAAAGAATGCGTCCTGAAACACTCGATGACTTTGCCGGTCAGAAGCATCTTGTCGGTATTGGAAAGCCGATCAGGATAATGATCGAGAAGAATGAACCTTCTTCAATGATACTCTTAAGTCTGATTTCATTCAGCTCTCCGCGGTTTCTTCCGGTGTAAAGGAAGTTCGCGCGGCAATTGAAAAAGCTGAATTCAATCTTAAGCAAAAAGGTAAAAAGACAATACTTTTTATCGATGAGATACACCGTTTCAATAAAGCCCAGCAGGATTCATTGCTGCAAAGCGCTGAGAAGGGAACGATAGTACTTATAGGCGCGACAACGGAGAACCCGTCCTTCGAAGTGATATCACCATTGCTTTCGCGGAGCAGGGTTTATGTTCTGCAGGAACTAACAAAAGATGACTTTAACTTTATAATTTCTAACGCGCTTGAGAATGATGAAGAGCTGAACATGCTGAAGATCAAAATCGAAGACAGAGACTTTCTGATCGGCTTATCAAACGGGGACGGAAGAAGACTGCTTAACGGGATCGAACTTGCCGTGAAGCTTACGAAACCTAATATGAACGGTACCATTGATCTAACGAACGAAGTATTCAAGGAGACCTTTCAGACCAACTACATTAAGTATGACAAGAATCAGGAAGAACACTATAACATAATTTCCGCGTTCATTAAAAGCATACGCGGCAGTGATCCTGATGCAGCGGTTTACTGGATGGCGAGAATGCTCAAGGGCGGGGAAGAACCAAAATACATTGCCCGAAGAATGATCATACTTGCATCTGAAGATATAGGTAATGCTGATCCATATGCCCTGACACTCGCAACGAATGCTTTTACTGCAATTGACTATATAGGAATGCCCGAAGGTTCGATCATCCTCGCGCAGGCTGCAACTTATCTGGCGAGCTGTCCGAAAAGCAACGCGTCGTACAAAGCAATTAAGGCGGCAGGCGAAGACGTAAATAATTTGCCCGCGTTCGATGTACCGCTGCATTTAAGGAACGCTCCGACAAAGCTTATGAAAGATCTCAATTACGGAAAGGAATACAAATACTCACACGATTTTGAAAAGCACTTTATAGAACAGCAGTATCTGCCTGAAGAAATAAAAGAGAAGCTCTATTACAAGCCAACTGATGAGGGTGAGGAAGGAAAACTGAAGAAACGACTTAATGAGTTGTGGGAGAAGAGGAGGAGATAATTACGAATTACGAATTACGAATTACGAATTACAAGTTACGAATTACATTTGCAAGTTTGTAAAGTTGAAGGTGTGCTACTCATGATACTTTTTATCTTTACTTTATGTACTTGAAACTCCTAATTCCTAATTCCTAATTCCTAATTGTTATTTCACTTCCTTTAGAAGAATCTCATTATTCGGATCAAATGAAACTTTGACAGGTTCATCTTTGAACTCGAGATTGAATGTCTGCAGATTGTAATTATTATTTACAGTGATCAGTGAATCTTTTCCGTTATCAAAAGTTACTTTAAGCTGAACCGGCATTTTAAAAAAACCTGAATTCTTCTGGATCTGATTAATGGTGTAGTCCACTTTCCATTTTTTGCCTGACTCTTCAATGTTATAATTGTTTTGATAGACAGGATGATTTGGCTGTGACAGCCATTCACTGAAAAACCAATTAAGATCCTGACCTGATACACTGTTGATGAATCTTACAAATTCTCCCGTAGAAATATTCCCGTATTTGTACATCGGATTTTCTGCATAAGCGGTCATACATTGAAAAAAAATCGAGTCAGTCAGAACGTATCTTAGCTGATGAAGCATAGCGGCAGATTTTAAATAGCAGATTTCAAAATTAAATAAGGTATCATCCGAAGGAACATTCACAGACCACGAGGTTTGATATATTGCCCAGCCCGGATTTTTTCTAAGATATCCCCGCGCCATATTACTGACACTTTTTTTATACTCCTTATAACCACTTGTATATTCAATCCAGATTGATTCATTATATGTCGCGAATCCTTCATTGAGCCAGATGTCTGACCAGGTTTTCGGAGTTATGAGATCACCAAACCACTGGTGCGCAAGCTCGTGTATGGCAAGATCCTCAGTCCAGCAGTCAGGACAAAGAGTTACTATGGTCTGATTCTCCATTCCACCCCAGGGAAAGTCCCGGTTTGTAGTTGCAAATGCAATCTTCTCAAAAGGATAATCCCCGTAAAGATTAGAAAGCATTGTCAGCATGCCGATGATCTTTTTCTTGATATTGTCAATGTTGAACTTTGTTTCTCCCGGCTGCCAGTAAAATCTTACTTCAATGCTGTCATTCGGATTGGAAGTTTTCTTCCAGTAAATTACATCAAGATTAAAGTTTGTCTTTGCGACAACAGCAACAAGGTATGTAGCCACGGGATAGATGCTGACCCATTTATAAGTGACAGTGTCTGCATTGACAAGTGAATCGGCAAGATAGCCGTTTGCAACAAGTAAAACCCCTGCAGGCACTTTGGCATTAAGGGTGATAAGGGCTTTATCATCGGGACGGTCATTACAGGGAAACCATTTACGGGCGCCGATCGGTTCACAGTCTGTATAAAAAATTCCGGCACCGGTATAAACTGCCGAATCCTTTATATTGTTATGCTTATAAAATATGTTGAGATCAAAAGCTTCAGTAGAATCATAAAGCCTGTCAAGATTAATTGTAAGGATATTATTTTCATGAAGGAAAGAAATTCCGTTCCCATTGATCGAATCTATCACCAGAGATCTGTTGTCAGCGTTAAGGATTACCTGCCCGATGGTTGCGTCTGCCTGAGCGGAAATTCTGACAAGTGAGTTAAAGGATCCCGGATAAGGAGCTTTAAAATTTTCATACAGGTCAAGGTTGATCTCATAGCTGACAACATTATAATCAAAATTATCCTGTGAAAATAAATTGTTTGTGAAAAAGATGAGAAAAAAAATCGTAAGTAAGTGCAGCTTCATATCAGATGGCAGGTCAAAGATAAATAGTTTTAAAATTTTAGCATTAAATTAATTAACCTGAAAATTAAATACAATGTTAGAGCCGGATTCATAATGTCTGAGAACTCTGAAGAATAGGAGCATTGCCGTCCAAAATGTTTTTGAAAATTTAAATAATTTTAAATTCAATCTGTTTTAGTAATATTTTTGCACTAATATCGAATCTTTAAATTCAATCTTTAAATAACCTTAACGGCATACTAATGCTTTCCAAATAAATTTATGTTAATTCTGTTTTTAAAATTAGAGATAATATTTTTAATTCGTGATCATTCGTGAAATTCGTGGCAAGTTTTTTCTTTATTTTGGACGGATGTGAAACAGGAATGATGCTTAGTAATATTTTTACGTTTGTTTTTATAATATAATTCCAAATATTATGAACTCAAAAAAACAAATCAGGTTTGCAGATAATTACAGGTTTAAAGGATAATCATTCCCACACGTTGAATGAGGCGGGCTCATACGAAAAATGGTATTTTGACGGCATTGACGAAGAGAATGAATATTCTTTTGTAATAATTTTTTATAAAGGAAATCCTCATTCGGCTGAATATAATGCGCGTGTCAATGATCATCTTGCAAATCCGGATTCCAAAAAACCCGACCCGTTAAACTTTTGCGCATTGTCCTTTGATATTTATTTAAAAAGCCGGATAATTTACCGTGTATTTTTTGAATATGCCAAGAATAAATTTTCCGCTGTTCCACATGATGGTGGTCAGAGGATCTATCTTGATAAGAGCAATTTCTACTTGGATAAATCCGAGAATAAATATTACATAAACATTAACTTTTCCACTTCAGACCTTGAAAATAAATTTAAAGCTGAATTTATTTTTTCTATGAAATCCGATGGAACTGAAGTCAGCAATAACAACAACAATTCCGGCACAAAACATTATTGGGCGCCATCAGCTCCAATTTGTGATTTCATTGGTAAATTCAAGCTCTATAAAAACTTCAAAAGACGGAAAACCGATTTTGAGGGTTTTGGATATCTCGACACTGCCTGGGGCGATGAACCGATGTTCAATGACATTGAGCAGCGTTATTGGGGTCGTGTAATTTCAAATGAGTACTCTGTCGTTTATACTTACATCAATTATAAAGATAAATCAAAAGCTGATTTCAAAAAGATACTGATCTATCAGCATGGGAATCTGATTTTGGATAAGGATGATTTTGAAATTAAGATTAAAAATTCCAAAAATATCTGGTTTTTAAATTATGGGAAGGATTTAACAATTACAGCAGGTGATTTTAAATTCAATACTAAAAACGAAGTAAAGGTTGACAGCGGTCCTGCTTATATGAGATTTCACTCATGCAACAATTTATTTTTAAAAAATAAATCAGTGATGACAAATGTGACAGGAATTTCAGATTATTTTAATCCCGAAAAAATACTTTCAGGATTTATGAGTTCGTATGCAAGTAAACGAATTGTAAGAATAGATTGAACACATCTTTCTATTAAAAACCTAAAGCTTTACCATATCCCCGCTTATCGGAATATCCTTTCATGCTGCCGTCATCAGAAAAAATTATCCCATCCACTCTGCCAAAGTCCGGGATTTCTCTTAAAGCGTAACCCATTTCAATCAATCTTTTCCGTGAAACTTCATCACCCATATTTTTTTCAAACTGAATCTCATCAGGATACCACTGATGATGAAAACGGGGAATGTCTATAGCATTTTCAAGTGACATTTCATGATCAATGATGTTTACAATAGTCTGAAGCACAGTTGTAATGATCCTTCCGCCGCCGGGTGAACCGACGACAAGGAACGGCTTATTGTCTTTTAGGACAATCGTCGGTGTCATAGAGCTAAGCATTCTCTTTCCGGGTGAGATCGCGTTTGCATCATTCCCAATTAGACCATACAAATTCGGGGCACCGGGCTTTGAAGCAAAGTCATCCATTTCATTATTCAGAAAAAACCCCGCGCCGTCAACAACAACTTTGTTTCCGAATACATCATTCAGCGTGGTAGTAACTGAAACAAGATTACCGTTACCATCGGCAACGCTGTAGTGAGTTGTCTGATCACTTTCCTTATAGTATGCATCGCCGTGCTCCACATTTTTACTTTGTGAAGCTGAGTCCTCGGAATAATCACTCATCCGTCTTTCCCCATAAACTTTTGAAGTAAGTATGTCCCACGGCACAGAAACAAAATCCGCGTCACCCATAAACTCACTTCTGTCTGCATAAACACGACGCATTGCTTCAGTCATAAGCTGAATATTTTTGTAATGTCCGTATCCGTATTTTTTCAGATCATAATTTTCCAGGATATTCAGAAGATAAATAAGACTGATACCTCCGCTGCTGGGAGGTCCCATTGAAATAACTTCATAACCCCGGTAACTTCCTTTCATCACATCCCTCTGCTTTGGTTCGTACTGAATAAGATCTTCAAAGGAAATGATCCCATTTGTCTTTTTCATTTCATCAACGATCAATGATGCAACATCTCCTTCATAAAAACCTTTACTTCCCTCTTCACTGATCTTTCTTAAAGTATTTGCAAGATCTTTCTGTATGAATCTTTCACCGGCTTTATAACTACCGCCGAAAATTTTCATAGTTTCAGGAAAATGAACAAAGTCTTTTTGGTATGCATTAAGTGAATTTGCAAATCCTCCATTAATGAAAAAACCGGTATCTGCAATGTTGATCGCATATTCAAGTATGTCCTTTCTTTTCATTGTTCCGTATTTATCCAAAGCATACAGCATTCCCGCTACTGAACCCGGAACACCTGCCGCAAGATTTCCTAAAGTACTCAGATCTTTAATGACTTCACCGTTGGCGTCCAGATACATATTTCTTGATGCAGCCAATGGAGCTTTTTCCCTGTAGTCAATGGAGGTGTTGCTTCCGTCTTTAAAATGTATTAGCATAAAACCGCCTCCTCCAATATTGCCTGCCTGTGGATAAACTACTGACAGGGCAAATCCAACTCCAACTGCCGCATCTATGGCATTACCTCCGCGTCTGATGATGTCAATGCCAACTTCTGAAGCAAGTTCCTGAGATGAACTTACAACACCATTTCTGACAGATTCAGTCTGACTAAAGCATGCAGTGAAATTAAGCGATATTAAAAAGATTAATGTTATTCTAAATATCATTTTATGTATTCCAGTCTCTGTTATATCTGAAATCAACATTTACTGTTCTGTTTGAAATTTTTGCTATTAACGGAGGAAGTCTTTTAAACTGGCTTCTTATTATAAGGCTGTTAACCCTTTGCATAAATTTTTCATCATATCCGAGAATCTTAAGTTCATCATTAGGAAATCTCTCATCAACTTTCTTATACAGGTATTCATCCACCTTCTCATATGTAAATCCTAATTCTTCTTCATCTGTTTGCCCTTTCCACAGATCGGCTGAAGGTTTTTTTGCAATTATCTGACCCGGAACTTCCAGATATTCGGCAAGGCTTCTCAATTGAGTTTTATAAAGATCGCCGACAGGATTAATGGCGCATGCCGAATCACCAAAAACAGTTGTATAGCCGAGAAGTATTTCTGTTTTATTACCGGTGCCTATGACGAGAGCATTCTCACTTGCAGATTCATCATAAAGCAATATCATTCTTACTCTTGCCATTATATTACCTTTGCGCACATTTGAAATTTTCTTATCATTTATTTTATCAAGAAATGAATCGACAATTTCAGTGATCTCAATTTTTTTATAAGGCACTTTCAGATCATCCACGACTCTCATTGCATCAATGACACTTTCCTCACTGCTTGTTTTGTAAGGCATCAGAAGGCAGGTTACATTTTCTTTTCCTAATGCGTTGACTGCAAGATAAGTTGATACCGCAGAATCAATTCCACCCGATAATCCGATAACGGCTTTGGAAATTCCTATCCTGGACATTTCATTCTTAATGAACTCGGTTAGAATCTTTTCCGTGAATTTATTTGATAATTTCATACAAGTGAAATAATTAACAAAAAAAAAGCCGACCGTTTAAACGGGCGGCTTATTTAAAATAAAGGTATACAAAATTATTTTGAAACTTGATAAACAATCTTTCTGATTGTGTCAAACTGCAGATAAGGAAATAATTCCTGAATTTTATCGATCGCTTCGCCAGCACTCATTTCTCTTCTCATTTCTTTATACATCTGTCTTATTTTGTAATCTCTTATTGCTTTTTCATCAAGGAGTTTATACTTCTTCAGAGTATTATAAACGTTATCATCTATAAGCTCACTTAAAGGGTTGTCACTTTTTGATTTTACGGCAGGTTTCAATTTAAAATTCTCCTTTTTTAATTAATTATTAAAAAGTTCTTTGAAAGTTATACTTCAAATGACTTTTTCCAAATTCCTTCGAATAAACCTTATACAAAAATACGTTATACAGCATAGAAAAGTCAAGAATTTTGTTTAAAAAAATGCTGAAACTTATATTTTTAGTAG
>Ga0163153_10004568_pt1 | contig 17252 bp, 16 predicted proteins | sample OliLakLV19MP6IB1_FD_148629 | JGI IMG/M metagenome (GOLD analysis project Ga0163153, IMG submission 148629) | Freshwater microbial mat bacterial communities from Lake Vanda, McMurdo Dry Valleys, Antarctica - Oligotrophic Lake LV.19.MP6.IB-1 | ecosystem: Environmental > Aquatic > Freshwater >... | reverse complement strand
TTGGGGGACGTCGAAATAACGGAACAGCGTCGCCGCTAAGTCGCCGGGGGTGACCGGCCGGTGTTTGATGGTGCCGCCGTCGCGTTCCGTTGCGCCGATCACCTGGCCGTGACGCAAGCCTCCGCCGGCGAGGCACATCGACATGACGACCGGCCAGTGATTGCGGCCGTCGGTGCTGTCTTGCGTACCCATGTTCGGCGTGCGGCCGAACTCGCCCATGGCGATCACCAGCACGTCGTCCAAGAGTCCCCGCTCGTCGAGATCGCCGACCAGCGTCGTCAGCAGGTGATCGAACAGCGGCAGGAGCGGCCCCAGGCCGTTCTTGATGCCGCCGTAGGGCGGAATGTTATCGCCGTGCGTGTCCCACGTACCCGAGGCCCCGTGGTGGCTGAGGTCGAGCGTCACGAACGCGGTGCCCGCTTCGACCAGCCGCCGAGCCACGAGCGCCTGCTGACACCAGAGGTGTTTGCCGTAACGATCGCGGACCGCTTGCGGCTCACGCTCCAGGTCGAACGCGCTGCGCGCCCGATCGCCCAGCAGCAGATCGACCGCCTGGCGTTGATACACGTCGAGCACGTCCATCGAGCCCGAGAGATCGAGCCCGGCCCGCATCCGGTCGAATTGCCCGAGCAACGCACGGCGGTCGTGCAACCGCTCGACCGAGAGACCTGTCGGTAGTTGGAACAGATTGCCGTTGGTCGTGGTGCCGGTGTCGACGCCGACGTTGGTGTAGACCGGCAACTTGGAGGCCTGATCGCAGATGAACGGGTCGTAACGCTTGCCGAGGTAGCCGGAAAACGCCAGGTGCGAGTCGGACTTCATGAACGCCGCATAGGGGGGCATTGCCGGGTGATTGGCCCCGTGGTGCTTGGCGATCACCGAGGCCAGGGCCGGATATTTCTCGGCTTCGGGGTTGGTGCGGGCTTCGGCCGCCAGATTGCCGGTTTGGAAGACTTTGTTGGGCGAGTGGTTGCTGTGCCGGGCGTCGACCGAGCGAATGATCGTGAACTTATCGAGCATGGCCGCTTGTTTGGGCAGGTGCTCGCAAATGACGGTGCCGGGGAGCCGGGTTTGCGTGACGCCGAACGGGCCGCGATTGTTCTCGGGGCGATCGGGTTTCGAATCCCAGGTATCGATGTGGCTCGGTCCGCCGGTCATCCAGAGCAGGATCACGCTCTTGGGGGAGCGAGTTTTCTTGCCGGCGGCGGCCGCGGCGGCGCGCGATTCGAGCAGCATCGGCAGGGAGAGGCCGGCGATGCCCGCCAGGCCGGCTTTGAGCATCGCGCGGCGATCGACGAGCGTCAGGCCTTCCCGGGTGGTGCCGTGGTAGGCGGTGAACGCGTGGGCGGTGTGCGATTGAGGCGGGCGACTGGTAATCGACATACGCCAACTCCGGCGGCGGGCAAGCTTAGGCGGGGCGGGACCGGCTTCAACCTATCAACACAGACCGATGGAAGCAAGTTTGGGTTGCTGCGGGTTTGGTGTTTGTTTGGTGTTTGGTGTTTGGTGTTTCGGGGTTTCGACCCGGCTCAGATAGATTGCCGTGGCGCTATCGTCCCGTGCCTGACGGCACTGACTACCGCCTGCGGCCTCGCTCCTCGCTGATCGCTCGGCGGCCTTAGTTGCTCGTCCGCATCGTCCGAAACAGCGTTTTTTCCGAGAGTTTTATGCGGACGATGTCGTTGGACGATCGTCCGCAGTTCGTCCGCAAACCGGGGGTCACGGACAAGGTTTGGTGGTCAGGGAATTGCCGTCCTTTGCGTCCTGTCGCGCAGTTTTGCGTCCTCTTTTGAACTTTTGCGTCCTCTTTGCGTTTTTGCGTCCTTGTTTGCGTCCTTGGTCTCACGGCCGTCTCGGCTCACGGTCCGGACGAGCTTTCCGCATTCAGGGGGGGACGCGCCGGACGAGTTTGAGCTGTGCGGGTGATTTTCGTTGGTCGGAAACAGTCGTCCGACTCGTCCGACTCGTCCGACTTGTCCGACTTGTCCGACTTGTCCGACTTGTCCGGCGCGCCAGCGTGGTGGCGTACGGCCCGCGTTCTGCGGGAGCGCCGCAGCCGGGTGGTTGCGAACCGAATTGTCAAAGATCTCCAGGCCGAGATGTTTGAGTATCGCCCGTGGCTTTCGGCGATCTAGGAACTCCCGTCGCTGACGCTCTGGGCTCGCTGATCGATCGCTTCGCGAGCTGAGTTGTTCATATCGCTCGGCGGCCCCGGTTGGTCTGACTTTCAGGGCTCGCTGATCGATCGCTTCGCGAGCTGAGTTGTTCCTATAAGTAATACGCACGAGATCGTCGGATTGGAGAGGAATTCCGGACGCGATGCGCGGCTCGGTGTAGCAGTGAATCAAAAAGCTTCGAGCGGGATGCGAAAACGGCCGGTGAAAAAGATTTCGGAAATCTTGGTTTGCCGTAAATCACGGGGTTTGAGCGCATGCAGATTTCAGAAATGGTGCTACAGCTATTCTGCGCAGGTTCGCTAGTGTTCAGGGGTGAGGGGTGAGGAATTCGCCCCGTCGACAGGCTGCCTTCGGCTGCGCTTAGGGCGGGCGGGGCAGGCAGAGTTTGACCCCAGTCGAACCCAGCGCGGCATAGCCGCAACCAAGAGGAAGACGGGCTCCCTATAAAACGGTGCTGTGGAAGATATGGTCGTAGTCGACTTGGCGACGATGTTGTTGCCAATCGCGGGCGAGCGGGCTTTACCACAAGTCGGGAGGAATGAGCCAGTATTCGAAGTCTTCGCCGTTTCGAGCCGTATTTAAGACGCTGCGATCTAACCGCACCGTATGCTTCCACCTCGGTCCGGTCGGCGGCCACTTCTCCGTATTTGGAACATCGAACTTCACCAACTCATCCATATCGCGACGCTGCTCGGCATCGAGGCGCATCGCGAAAAATTCGCGGAGTCGTCGGTATCGCTCCTGCTGCACGGGCGTTACCGGCGGATTTGAGACCCCCATCGCCCGCATATAGGGGCCGGTGCAATAGCTGACCTGTGTCCCTTGCCGAGCGTCTTCGACGGTCACGACATCGACTTCTCCGAAAGGTGCACGGTCGCGAAAACTGACGATGAATCGCGGCCGGCCTTCTTCGTACAAGAGAATTTCGCAATTGACCTCTCTCACGTCGCCCGCGGCCGAGGTCTGATAGGCCAGTTGCAGATGACCGAGAGCCGGCGGGGGAGGCCGAAAAAAAATGGCAGCGACGGCAAATCCGACACCGGCCATCGCAATCACGGCCAATATCCACGACAGCCGAAATTGCAGCGTCATTTAGGTTCTCGCTCGGCATGGCCGATTACGGCACCGTCGTCTGTCAAGAGAATCAGGCGTGCAGACTTACGGATCCGCGGCTGCTTACTGTTTCGCGCCTGCCGGGTCAGCCTTGTTCGGCACGGCGGGCTTTCGCACTTCCCTGACGGCACGGACGAGCGCCGGCAGCGGATCGCTCTCGTCAACGTCGCCTAAATCGAACGGCCGGTATTCGATCGGGTCCTTCACTTCGTACCATTGCCGCTCGGTGAAGGCGTAGACCGGGGCATCGGGATCGTTTCCGATCAGCACCAGTTTGACCGGGTCGGCCGGGACGGCCTCTTTTTTGACCGGGTCGAGCGACTCTGCGCTCGGCACTTCTCGGGCGGCTACCGGAGGCTTTCTCGCTTCGTCGTCTACGATTTCGATCGATCGTACACGCCCTTGCGAAGGAACGATGTAGAGCCGATCGGTTCGCCTGACGGCGACGAACGGGCCGCAAAACGGCATGGGGACGGTTTGCGCAAGTTGCCACTCGCCCTGCCAAATTGGATTTCCAAAGTCGCTCTTGTATCGTACGGCTTCAAACTTCCCGACGTAGCGGTCCAGCGTCGCACCGGGTCGGCGGGTCGGCTCTTCCGCCGGCAAATCCTGGCTGACGACGTAGACTTCGACGGTCGTTGGGTCGAGCGCGGAGAGATCGCAACGGCAGCGATCGTTCCACTGCCGGGAATTCGCGGCGCCGACCGTACTGCTACGATGGCGGATGGGCCACGCCATCATGTCGATTTCTTCAAAATAGTTCCCGTAAAACGGTTGACGGTTCTGTTCGTTCAGCAAGCTCGGCTCCATGACTTTCCGCACGCGGCCCCAATCTTCGTCGCCCCACGACTTGAGGAATTGCTTCCAGTCGGTTTCCGTGCCGTCGAGGAACTGAGAGCGAGGGATGCGAAACAGGGCGACGTTCGGCCAAGTATGCGTATGGCTCCGAGTCCCCGCGTCGTACCCCTCGAGCCAGATCCAAGTGAAATCGTGCTGGAGCCGCGGAGCGGCCGAGAGAAACATCGCGTTGGATTCGTAGATGAACGGGGCCTGATCGTGCAAGCGATAGGCGTCGCGCGGCCGACGGCCGATCGAATCCGTATCGGTCTCGGCGGCGTCGGTATCCTCCGTGACCACGCTGACCGGCTTTCCCTTGCCAGCCGCGGGAAAATGCGTCACCGTCGTGTCGTCGTAGAAACCTCGGACGATCTCCGGCGAAGGCTGCGGCGGGAGTTCCGGCGCGACGACGGGTTGGGCGTTGCCGCTATCCCCCGTCCCGTAGTTAAAAATCGGCGGGGGGAAGCCGGCGGCGGGCGGCGTGCGACCGACCGGAGCGACCCCTTCACGAATCGCCGGCGCACCAGGGACCGGCTCGGATTGCGCGGAAGAGCAGTCGCCGAAGGCGACCGACATCGCCAGCACGATCGTCAAACGGATAGCCGGCGCCGCCTTCATGGAAGATGCCGATGCACCGCCAAGTCGATGGTTTATCACTCGGGCAAACTATCGCGAAATCGTGATTGCCGTCAATACGAGCGATTCCCAACTCGTAATCCGTTCATGTGCGCCCACCGCCATTTGTGAAGGACCGACGGAATGAGACCTGGTTCGATTATCGCCCGTTTAATGGCTTCGAGAATCATCGACCATCTACCAATGAGATACACCGTAGTAGATGCGGTCGGCCAGAAGTTGCCCTAGCTGGTGCCGCTCGTTGGTCTCCTTGTTCTGAATGACCGCCTGCGATATTACGACAGCCATATAGTGCGTCGCAAACGCGCATTGCTTAGACGGCTCCACTTTCAACTTGCTGACGTTCAATTCTCCGGAAACCACTCGCCACAATGCGGAGACTTTGATCGATGTGGGTTCCATTGTATGGAGATAGTTCGGTGGCAACGGTCTCTCATACTCGACAATGTCGATAAATTCTCCGGGCGCCAACTGTTCGATAGGAATCGTACTTATGCCGTCGGGAAGTCGTCGCGTCTTGTCATCGATACTACCCCTCAAGAGCAACCGTCGATCGCCCGACATGATAAAGAAATTAAAATCTCCTCCGCCTCTGCTTGGTCCAACGAACATTTCAGCGGTCGGCACGAGGTCATTCTGTACGCCCTCGGAGCGATTTACGACAACGTAGGCCGTCCCCGCTGCCGCCGCCACAATGCCGGCAAACAATATGATTTGAACGTGCCTATTCATTAGCACTCATACCGTCAGTGTTCATCGTAATACTCCACGTCGGACTCCCGGAGCATATTATGAGATCCGAGCGGTCCCCCACTTTCGGCAAATATGTATTTTCTGTCGCTAGCATGATCCTCGTTCCCCATTCCGCCTACGTGACCGATTTCGTGTGCTATCACGGTCCCCAGACTCCACTCAGACATAAACTCTACAAAGATTGTAGAATTTGAACGTCGCGTCAATCCAAGCGCATTCCAAGCATTAAGATTCTGAACGTAAACAATGGTGCCTTCCGGGGTGGCAGCCTCAAAGTCGTCGAGGTGATCAGTAAGAGTTGGAGCTACCTCAAGTTGGTAGTTATCGCCGTCAACACCGAGGTAATTTACGCCAGATGTATAGACCATCGGAGTGGAGTTCGCTTTAAATCGAACTTTAACGGCAGCTCGCCAATCGTCGTCTGCGTCTTTCCGTAAAATTATTTCTTCGGCGAATTTAAGCGCGGCAGTAAACGTGGCGATTGTTGCTGGATCGCTTCGGGTCGACGGAAGCAACAAGTCAAATTCCCAAATCTTTGGCTGAACGACCTCGAAGGTGGCGGAATCTTTGTAGATCTCGTCATCGTCCCATTGGCCGTTGTCATTTGCATCGGCGTAGAATTTGATATACATCTCTCTCGCATCATTCGGCTGAAAGAGAAATGATATCGTCATGCCGTTCTCAATGGGCGTCCCACCTTTGCCGCCGTCAATTCGAGAGTCTCCGAAGGTTTCGTCCGTCCAAGTCTCCCAACTGAGCAGACTCGGAAACCCGATTTTACTCGATGAGTTGCCGCTCATTTCGAATCCAAAGTCGCCGCCAACTTCAAAGTGTTCCCCTTCTTTTAACGTGTAATAGGCATTCTCCTTCGCGTCTCCGGCAATGCGTTTCGACTTAAAGACCGTGCCCTCCAAATTCAGTAGCACGAATGAGAAGGCCTGCGTGACGCTAATCCTCGCACCCTTTTTCTCTCGCGCTTGTTTGAACTGCGCCGCCGGGAGCGCCCTGGCGACTCACCACTGATCCAGCGGCGTGCGCCAGAATTCCGAATCGACGCCTTCGGCATCGGGATCGAACCGCCGATACTTTAGACGCAGCTTGACGTTCCACACTTGACGGGGGAGCCCCTGCGGGCCCACCGTCGCCTTGGCCGGCGTGTCGACGTCGCTACGTTGCTTCGCGTCGAGATGCTCGACGAATAAACGGCGTAGTCGTTCGAAGCGATCGGTCATCGCCGCGGTAATCCGTTTACGCGGACGATCAATCTCCGATCGCTGATCGATCCAGGGCCGACGCATCAAAAAACACACGCTTTTACGGGGGAAAACGAGCCGTTCGTCACATCATTACATGATTTGCAGTGTTTTCGAGCGCGCGAAGTTGTAGAACGCCTGAAAACTCGGGCTATTTTGGTGCGCTGGCCCTGCTGATCGATCGGAACGTAGGTATGAGCCGAGTTCCGCTTGGGATCGGTAGTACTAACCTCGTCGAGCGTGCCGAACGGAGCATAATCCGTAAAGATCGCGGTGAATTCAGGCGTATGCACGTGATAACCGACGATGTACGGGTCGCCCGCAGACGACAAATAGTATTGCATCGACAAATAGGCGACGGGCGAACGGGAAGCGTACCACCACCGGGTACCGTACGACATGGCCAGTCCGGCAAGGGCGATGAAAAGCAGCAGCGACGATAACGCGAACCTCGTTCGCATAAATACGCTCCGGTATGCAGGACCGAGGGTTGAGCAACGGTAGCCGACCAAGCGACCGACGGCCATCCAGGAGCGTGCACGAAAACACCGCGGGACCGCTACTACGGCGGGCAGCGGTTGCTATTCTTCGATCGAGTACGGAAAATGTTCGCCGTCGATCAGAATGTTGGGGACCTTAGCGCCGCGCCGGACCTGGATCTCCAGGGCGGCTGCGGCGTAGGCGAACGCCTTTTGTGCAGGATCGTTGATCGCTTCGGCGGCAGCCGGGAGGGCCCTCAGATCGCCGCCGGCCAAGCGTACTCGCGCCACGTCCAAAACCTGTTTTTCGTGTATCGTCGCTGCCCGCGGTGGAGCCGCTTGAAGGATCGCCTCGACCTCCTTGAGCAGGGCTTCCGCGGATTGCCGTTGCTTGGTCCGGGCCGCTACGCGTGCTACCAGCAATAGCGCCGCCACGCGCGACACCGCGGGTTTTGTGCGCGCCAAAGGCGCGGCTTGCGCGATGTCGGCGACTTCCAGCGCGTACCTCAGCACAATGGCGGAATCGAGCTCCAGGCCGGACGGCCGACTCTCCCAAAGTTTGACGGCGTCATCGCGTCGCCCCTGACGCACCATCGTTCTAACGCAGGCAACGTACAACATACCGATCGCCGGCGGGCCCTTCACGATCTCGGCAAAGTCGCCGAGATGACGGCGCATCTCGGCATCGTCCTTTAGTTGAGCATAGGCGACAGCAAGGGCCATCCCGAAAGCGGCCTTGCTCTGGGGCGCCGCGGCGGCGATCGACCTAAGCACGGTTTTGGCGCGATCCGCTTCCCCGCGTCGATGGAGTTCCACGGCCCAGACGACATCGCAGTGCGGCCAACGAATCGCCCGGCCTCCCTTGGTTCGCGGCGGCTGGTAGACCTTGAGCAGGCGCTCGACGTCAGCATCGGCTCGCATTTGTGCGAGCATCCGAACCGCGGGGACACCAAACTCCAGAATGGACACCCACTCCGGTGCCGCCTCCAAGTCGTCGATGCCGCGACGGAGCGTGGCGCGGGCATCTTCGGTCAGACCGGCAGCCGACTGAAAACGGGCGATCGTCGTGCGCGACCCCAATCGACGATGCAACTCTCTTGCCGCGGCGAGGGCCTCGGCTTCCGCAAATCGCGCACGGCCTATGTCGGGCTTCCCATTCAGACATTCCACTAATCCGAGCGGAGCCAGCAACTGCACACCCTCCGACCGCCAAACCGGTTCGCCGGCATGTTCGCGATAGACGGCGTAGGCGTCTTGGGCAAGCTTGGCCGGCGGCGGCGCCTGCACGTCGGCCAGTTCGATCGCCGGTGCCGCAGCCGAGCAAGATACCGCTCCACCAAACGCAACCAGCACGACCGACACGATGAAGGAGAAATTCCATTGCATCTTGAAGTCTCGAAGGGGACGTTCCATGCTTGAGATAGGAGCTTAGCGAGTAACGGCGGTAAACTCAAATTCGCGATGTGCCCCGAGTTGCTGCATCGTCGCTCAAGATGCCTCCTCACCACTTATCGGGCGGAGTGAGCCAATAGGCGTAATCGACGTCGGGTTCCTCGGCCTCGAGCCGGTTGAGATTCAATCGGATTCGAAATTGCGTGGGAGGGGGAAAAGGGACCGGCTTTCCGTCGACCACCCCGTTGTTCTCGATGAATCGCCGTTGCTCTTCGGTCATGCGACTCTTGAACAATGCCAGAAGCCTATCGAATCGTTCCTGGAATTCCGGGAGAAGCGGCTGATGACGGCGTTGGTTCACGGGCATGCCGGGCCCGTCGTAAAAATCGGATTTGCCGCCGCCATGGCTGACGACGCACTCATGGATGCCGTCGAACGGCGGCACATTCCGGAAATTTACGGATGCGTGGCCATATTCCACTGAGAGGTGCATGGAGGGGACGCCGCCATCCCCATGCGTGACGCCAAAGACCAGATATTGCCGTTCTGGAAGGGGCTGTTTTAATCGATAGGCGCCATACCCTGCGGCCATGGAAATCAGCGTGAGAACAACTAGCAACGTTTTGATTCGAAAGGTCATGGAGGTCTCAACGCAACGAGGGGCGGCCTTCGCCGCCCCTCGCACGAGTTTCGCGATCCTTAGAGGTTATTCAACGCTTTCACCAGTTCCGTAACATCAATGAAACCGGGCTCGTCGGCTTCGTCCGTATAGTAAGCATTTAGACCCGGGTGCCAGTAATAATCGAAGTTCTTCTCCGACGCATACTTAATTAGCAGCGCCTTGTATACATCCTTCGGCTGCGGAGGCGGACTGTAGACGGTATCGTACTTTTTGATCTCGCTTTCGTAGTAGGTCCGAATGCTGTTGAAGTTAGTGGTTCCCGCAGGCAGTTGGGAGACCTTCTCGTTCAATTGTTCCTGGAGCCACTGTTTTTCTTCATGAATGTCGACCAGATTGACTTGCTTCACTTTGCCAATCGCCGCAAACCAACTACCGAAATCCGTTCGCAACCCGTCAACATACCAGTTAAACATCGTCTCGACAGCCGTCGCCACGCCGCCGACGACGGGATTCGAAGCGATGTACTTGCGAATGATGAAGGCCGAAGCGTGCAAAACCAAGGTAGTCGCGGGGCCTTGACCTGCGGGCGGGGTCGCCCCACTATCGAACGCCATCAGGCGCTGAATTCCGGCAACCGCGGAATCGTAATTCTCGTTGAGCTCCGTATAGGTCGTGTCGTACCACAGGTCGATATGGTCACGAGCCTTTTGCGCGATGTCGGTTCGGGTGATTTCGACGCGGACACTATTCGACACTCGGAACTCGCCCGTGGCGGTCTGATACCGAACTACGTATTCAAACGAGTCGGCGCCGTAGTAGTCACCGGACTGGGCATACACAAAGGTTCCATTCGGTTGGAACCAGAAGTTGCCGTGCTCGGGGTTAATGGTAATGAACGCTTGAGGATCCTCGCCCTCGGCAAAACCGTCGTTCGCCAAGACGGAAACCGTCCCCTCCAAGCGATCATAGCCGTATGCCAGATGGTAGTTGTCGGTCGTCAAGTTCTTGACGGGATCTTCGTAATCAACGACGATCGTCAGCGTGCCCGTATCGCTATCATCGTATTCGTCGAAGATCATATACTCGACCGTAAATGTGCCTTCTACCTGCGCATTGCTGAGCGTTAGCGAGACCTTTCCGTCCGAATCTAGGAAGAACATTCCCAGCCCGGCAATCTGCACATATGATTGCGATCCGGCCCGAATCTGATCGCCATCGGGATCGGAGTCATTGGTAAGGACGTTGAACCCGCTATAGCCGTTGGGGTTGTAGTAGGTGATCGTCATGGTGTCGTCGACGGCGACTGGTGGGAAGTTGCCGTCCGCCGTCAGGATCACTAGGCCCGACGCCGTATGGCCGTGGCCATCGTTCACGGTATAGGAGAACGAGTCGGTGAACCGATGAGACACTTCGCCCGGCGCGACGGTGTATGAGAACGTGCCGTCGGCGTTCATTTCCACGGAGCCGCCCCGGTTCGTCGAGATCGTGCCGGCCTGCGCCGTCAGCGTATCGCGATCGGGATCGGTGTCGTTATCCAGGACGCTTCCCAAATCGGGCGTGGTGCCGTACCACAAGACGTTGTACTCATCTTCAACGGCCGTGGGGGGGGGCGTTCACAAACGGCGGCGCCTTCAGGTGAACGGTGCTGCTGCCGGTCCCCTCGTATGACAGGCCGTTGTGTGTGACCGTCGCAGCGACGTTTACTCCGAACGAGTCGTCGATCACGTGCGTGCCCGACGGGATTTCCTGTTGGTAGGTGAACGTGCCGTCTTCGCCGACGGTCCACGAGCCCTCGACATCCTGTTGCGGCTCCGCTCCCGCCGACGTCGTGAAGGTCGCCCCGGTCAGTTCGAAGGAATCGTCGACCTGGCTCGTCCGACTCGTCCGACTCGTCCGACTTGTCCGACTTGTCCGACTTGTCCGAGGCCGTCTCGCGATCGGCCAAACCGTGGCGCCGGACAAGTCGGACGCTTGCTGCTGAGATTTTCGCCGCTCGAAACTAATGTCCAAAATGTCCAAAATGTCCAAAATGTCCGACTTTTCCGGCGCACCGGCGTGGTGGAGTTTTCTTCCGTGGACCGCGGGAGCGCCGCGGCCCCGGTGGTTGAGAACCGAATTGTCAAAGAACTTCAGACTGAGTTGTTCGACTACCGCCCGTGGCCTTGGGCGATCTAGGAACTCCCGTCGCTGACGCTCTCCAGACTGAGTTGTTCGACTACCGCCCGTAGCCTTTCCCCATCGCTAATCGCTCGGCGGCCCCGGTTGCTGGGCTCGCTGATCGATCGCTTCGCGAGCTGAGTTGTTCCTATAAGTAATACGCACGAGATCGTGGGATTGGAGTGAAATTCCAGACGCGAAGCGCGGCTCGGTGTAGCAGTGACTTAAAAAGGTTCGAGCGGGGATGCGAAAACGGCCGGTGAAAAAACTTTCGGAAACCGTGGTTTGCCGTAAATCACGGGGTTTGAGAGCATGCAGATTTCAGAAATGGTGCTACAGCTATTCTGCGCAGATTCGCCAAGTTCAGGGGCGAGAGGAGAGGGGAAACCGGACTGAGGAGTTGGAACACTAATCTCCACCAATCGAACACTAATCCAGACAAAGGTACGCGGGGGGATTTTTGAATCGGGACGAGAGGCGTTCGCTTCTTCGACAGGCTCCCTTCGGCTGTGCTCGGTTCGACAAGCTCACCGCAGGCAGGGCAGGCAGATGAACATGGATGAAGGCGAACTGAACGGAGGAGACGGGAGGATTTTTCAACGCAAAGACGCCAGGGCGCAAGGACGCGAAGCAGGCAGCGTCGAAAAGGAAGATCGAAAGTGGCGGTCCGATACTCTACGACTTCGCCCCGTGGTTTCGGTTCCTGTTGCTTCCCGATTTTCAACACTCCCGAGCCGGACCAACCCGAGCTGCTTGAGCCGGTCGTTTGAGAATCGAGGGGGATTAACGGGGGTGGGGTGACGCGTAAAGGCCGTGCGTCGCAGCGTTCCATGGGGCAGGCCTTTCGGCGGCGAGGGCCGGCCCGCCGCCACCGCCGCAAGGCTCAGCCCTTGAATCCATCCTTCGCCCCCGAGGACGGCCGCGAAAGCACTCACCAACGTAGCATGTCCCCTTTTCCTCCTCTCCGCATTGGATGCCGCTCGCCGGCGTCGACGAAAAGCTGGATGAAAGCGTCGAAATCCTCCGGCTTGTGAAAGACTTCGGCTCGTGCGTTGCCACGATTCAAGACGTGGTAGCATAAACTTCCGACGGCGGAAGCGGGCGGTACGCGGCATGACGGAAAGGGTACCCAACGCCCCCTGCCAGCGTCGAGTAAGTCACAATGTCCCTTTTCCGGTTCTCCCCTTTTCCGGTTCCTCTTGGTAGATGCGGCCGTAACCGACGCCGCGGCGTACCGACTAACTTCGCGGCATTCAGGCCCAGTCCGTCTAATTGCGCCCCTGGGTATGAACTGTTGCGCTCGGGCGTCTTCATGCTGGTTGAGCCGTCATGGTGAGCCTCTCTCGCACTACTTGAACTCTCGTTCGGCCAGCAGCTTGCCTGTCGATGCGTCGATGATATTCAAGAACCGCCCTCCGGTTTCATTTCCCATTACGAACACCATGCCGTCTTGCGAGTAGATAAATCGTCTGGATGCATAGGATGTAAAATTGATCTCGTTCACGATGCGGCCAACCTCACACTTCCACTCTTCCTTCCCGGTCGCGAGGTTGACGCAAATGACGTTCCCGCCGGGCATAATCTGGCTGAATTTGACGTAATACAGGCGTGCCTCGTCATGGCAAAACACCGTGTTCCAATGGGCGGCAAAGGAATAGGGCTTGCCGCCTTTGGTTGGGATCACGACGGAAATATCCCGAGCGGGCGCGTGCTCGACGCGCCACTCGATACGCTCGCACTTCTTCAAGCAGTTTGTGAGTTCCGTCTCCTCCTCATACCAGAACCATCGCATTTCTCGGGCGCGGTTCCCGGCATCGGCGGCGATCGAGGACTTCGGCTCGTCGCACCATGCCCGATCGATTGCGACGAGCGACGCGAAAACACTCAGGAAACACGACGCCGAGAGCAATGCGGATGATCTTGGCATTTATCACCTCTTTACTGAACTGGGTTTACAAAGGGGGCATTCGACTCCCGCCCTGCTCTGTAGAAAACGCCTGAGACTCCGTGCCAGCTAGCATCGGCCTTGCGGTAACGATGCTGATGTGAAGACCACGAAATCGACTCGGCGCGTCTTGATCGTCGCGTATCTGACCGGCCGTTTATCGTTGCCGGATTATAGCCACCGATTCAGTCCCAAGAAGCTCACGCCGGCCGCAGCCGTGCGCCTGCTTGGTGCTGAAGGAATTCCTACAGCTCGACTATCGAAAGCCGGCGGCGCTGCTGGGCGACACGTCCGACTTGGCGGCCGAGATCGGACTGAAGTCGGTACCGCACTTCACCACCTTCCATCGGAAGCAGGCCGGCAACCGACTTGTGCTGCTTACTGTTTCGCGCCTGCCGGGTCAGCCTTGTTCGGCACGGCGGGCTGTCGCACTTCCCTGACGGCACGGACGAGCGCAGGCAGCGGATCGCTCTCGTCGACGTCGCCTAAATCGAACGGCCGGTATTCGATCGGGTCTTTCACCTCAAACCATCGCCGCTCCGTGAAGGCATAGACCGGGTCCGCCGGATCATTTCCGATCAGTACCAGTTTGACCGGTTCTGCCTTCGCCGGGTCTGCCTTCGCCGGGTCTTCCATGGGGTCGACCGAATCCTGCCCCGTCACGTCCCGCGGAAGTACGGGAGGTTTTTCCGCTTGGTCGTCGGCGACTTCGATCGATCGTACTCGGCCCTGCGAGGGAACGATGTACAGCCGATCGGGCCGCCTGACGGCGACGAACGGGCCGCAGAACGACATGGGGACCGTCTGCACCAGCCGCCACTCGCCTCGCCAGCTAGGCGTTCCAAAATCGGTTTGATACCTTACGGCTTCAAACTTCCCGACGTATCTCCGGAGCGTCGCCTCGAGCCTGTCGGTCGAATCCTTGAGCGGAGCATTCTTGTTCACGACGTAGACTTCCACGGTCTTCGAATCGAGCACGGCGAGGTCGCACCGACAGCGCTCGTTCCACTGGCGGGAATTCTCGGCACGAATCGCGCGGCTCATGTTCCTCGGTGGCCAAGCCATCCTATCGATACATTCGAAACGCTGTCCGTAAAACGACTGACTGGTCTCCTCAGCTTGTCGGCCTGCATCCGTCAGTCTCCGCACCCGGCCCCAATCTTCGTCGCCCCACGACTTGAGGAACGTCGTCCAGTCAATGTCCGATCCGTCGAGAAACTGAGCTCCCGGGATTCGGTACAGCCCGACTTCGGGCCAAGTGTGCGTGTGGCTCCGAGTCCCCGCGTCGTACCCCTCGAGCCAGATCCAGGCAAAATCGCGTTGAAGCCGTGGAGCGGCCGAAAGGAAAAGAGAGCCGTGCCCATATATGAAGGGAGCTTGGTCGTGCAAACGATAGGCGTCACGCGGCACTGCATCGGTCGCAACGGCATCAGTTTCCGCCGTGACGAGGCGGACCGGCTTACCCACGATCGGGGCGGGGAAATGCGCGACCGTCGGGCCGTCGTAGAAACCGACGATAAGTTCCGGCGGAGATGCCGGTTCGACCACCGGCTTGGTGTGGCTTTCGCGCCGCTCCGTGCCGTTGAGTAGTTTTTCGAAGCGCCGCGTAGCCGCATCAGCGGGACCTGTGTCGATCGAACTTGGCGGTTCACGATCGACTGCATCGGATTGGGCACGACACCACTCGCCGGTCGCCATAGAAATTGCCAGGAAGACCGCCGAACGGATCGCCAACGCAACCGTCTTCATGGAAGATTCTCCGTCGCACTGTGGCCGAGTCGAGGGTTCATCGGTCGGACAAAGTATCGCGACACAGTGATCGCCGTCAATATGAGCGATTGCTACGCGACGCGCAGAAGCCCTACGCCGCGGCATGCCGCGAACAGAGTCACCAGGCGCTTGAGAAGTTTGGGACGACACGGCCCACCGCCCAGGCGCCCACCAAGTGCACCGCTCCTAATCCCTGGCGACGGTCGTGAGAGTTGCGAACAGTCTTGCCGGCGATCGCCACATGCCGGTATGTCAACGCAGACGGATCTTCGCTCTCTTCGTTCAGGCTACGTTCTCTCGCTTCCAACAGGGCGGCGACCAACGACGTGAAGCAGGCCTGAAACGGCGACGGCTTGAGAGCCATCATCAGCCGACCGATCGTGTAGTGCGAGGGAACACCGCCGGGCAGTTCCAAGTGCTCCTTCAGCCAGTCTTTCTTCGCCTTCGCCCGTTCCCCGATGGCGATCGGGCAGTCGCATCCGGAGACACTCCGCAGACGCAGATCACGATCAAATCACCAAGCAGGTGCTTCTGATTGACGTGACTTCGTGGATCTTCCAACCGCGCCGGCCCTGCATCCGGACCGGATTTGCCGCCGACGCCGTGGGAAGCCAGGTCACGGTCGCGCCAGCGTAGTGCCCGACGACGATTTCCTGCGAACATGCCGCGCTCGCTGTCATCGGGCGCTTCAAAACCGGCCAGCCAGGGGCGCTTCAAACCAGCCACTCCTAACCCAGCATTCTCCTTCGCCACAAGTTCCTTCCCCTTGCGGCTGAGGGACTTGTGTCGAAGGAGAATGCAGCCACCACCCTGTTCAGGTGGCAGCACCTAAAGCGCCCGCAAGTGGCTGGTTTCAAGCGCCCGCTGACACGATGGCGGCGATCCGATGGCCGGGGTGCGCGAGCGTCTGGGGAAATGAGAGCGGGGCAGTTTTGACGGCCTTGTGCCGCCGCCCCTAGGGAAGTTCGAGGCAGGCGATCCGTCGAATTCCTGAAACCGTTTTTCAAGATTCGAACCCGTCCCGTTAATCCCCGCTTGAAGCCGACCTCGGCCCAACCCTATTTCGTTTTCACGGACTCGGTTTTCAACCACGCCTCCTCGTTCCCGACTCGAAATCGAACCGTTTCACGATCGACAATATCGATCTCACCCCGTTCCGATCCGCTGATGTATCCATCCCATATCACACGGCTCAAGCCGCGTTTAACCAACTTCGGGTTCGATATATTCTCGAACTGAATGAGTATAACCGACTTAGCGCATCTTTCCAGAACGACGAGTGAATCATCGACGAGCTTGGCATCAAGGATGGCAAACGGAGTAGAAGGATTCGCTGTTTTTGATGTCCACGCGCGCCAGCTTCTTTCAATCGTGACTTTGTCGTTGCCCATTGACATTTCATACACGACTTCCACAACCGCACTCAAATCATCCACAGCCTCCAAGAACCTCTTATCTAGGGCCTGGTCCGGCGGCACTGGAGGCAACTTGCCATCGAAGTAGCTTTTCGCGTCTGCCAGTTTTTGAAAATCTCTTAGCTCGGCTTCGGTAGGTACGCGCACGGAGCGAGTAACTCCCAATTCGAGTAACCTATTAGACGAAGCAACAAACTGCTTTTCAAATCTCCACGACCGGGGAGTCTCTCCGCATGCGCGAGTGGCAGGTCCTGCCTGTAAAACCCCTAGGGCCAAGAACATTCCAACCAGTCGAAACGATACTGTTACGGAGTCCATTCGCATTCGAGCACTCCTTTTATTTTCGGGGCAATTACCGGATTTTTTCTACCACCGATCTCCGCGTCGGCCGGCGGCCATGCCGTCGGTAATGTGCGTCGGCCCAGGCGAGGATTTGGACGACGGAAAGCGGCCGATATATCGACCGACGGCGTCGATTAAGATTGGCGTCCGTGGCTCGAACGTCGGAATCGTCGATCATGGGAGGCGGAGCCGGATCGATGGAACCAACAGGGCGTGACCCTGTAAATCTAGGTCGCCGGGCTCCCGACGCCGAAAACCGGGAGCGGCATGCGAGCGGGACTCGTTTTTTTCCTTACGATCGGTGCAATCGGTCAGCCAGGGTTGCCCGATGGGATCGTCGGCGTGCGGCCACCGTGTCATG
>Ga0163153_10004567_pt1 | contig 17257 bp, 6 predicted proteins | sample OliLakLV19MP6IB1_FD_148629 | JGI IMG/M metagenome (GOLD analysis project Ga0163153, IMG submission 148629) | Freshwater microbial mat bacterial communities from Lake Vanda, McMurdo Dry Valleys, Antarctica - Oligotrophic Lake LV.19.MP6.IB-1 | ecosystem: Environmental > Aquatic > Freshwater > Lake... | reverse complement strand
TGATGACGGGCGGTTCGGTGTTGCGGACGCCGGGAGTGGGCGCAGCCGATTTCCAGTTCTGGGGTTCGTTTCCGTAATCGATGGCCTTCCGCCGTTGGAGCGATGCCCCGGTGCCGTCCGCTTCCGGCGGCCACGGCAGCGTGTCTTTATATTTGATGTGCTCCGCTGTGAGGTAAGGCACATCTCCAAAATCCTTCGGATGATTCGGACCTTGCGGCACGTCCGGGTGCTTGAGGTCCAGCGTGGCGCTGGCGTTGTTCAGCTTTCCACCATAAGGACCGAGGATGAGCACATCTTCGGGAATGTTCGGGAACTGAGCTTTGAACGCCACAAGCTGGGTGGCGTTCGTCACGGGATCGAAGTTGACGAGGAGCAGGTATCCGCCGGCGGGAATCGAAATGTTCGTAGGGAAATCAAAGTCCACGTCGCCTCTCAGATGCCAGGTGTTCGTGCGTCCATCGGCATAGACGGAACCGGGACGAATGATGGTTCCGTTCACGCTGTAGGGCTTGTCGGCGCGATAGACGTTTTTGTCGTAAAGAAGAACCGTGCTGCTTGTGATGTTCCTGAGCTCGATGAATTCATCCACCGTGTTGTCATTCGTGCCGAGGTCGGTCGGGCGGTAGTGAATCTCATTGATGACCACGGGTCCGGTGCGCGGTCCGGTGTTCGGCAGTCCGTTTCCTTTGCGGAAGGCGACATTGCTCGACGGCTTGTCCACGCCGAAGCTGCGCGAGGACATCGTCACCCAGTCAGAACCGTCGCTTGTCTGGTATCGGCCGAAGGAGAACCCATTCTGCGCCGGTTCATACGAGCGCGTGGTGAAGGCTACGTAACTGCCGGTCGTGTCCGTCTGGTAGAGCTTGATCTCGCCGCCGTGCGCCGAGTTGAAGCGCATTTCATCGTCCCCCAGAAACTGGACTTCATAGATCACCTTGTAGCCTTGCGCCGGGACGATGAAGTCCGTCGTGAAGGTGAACTGCTTGGGCACGCGCTCCTGTTCCTCCGTCGCGATGATCCGCCATCCCTTCATGTTGATGGGCTGGTCGGTGGTGTTCCGAAACTCGATGGCGTCCTCCAGCGGCGGATCAGTATGCGTCAGCAATTCGTTGATCACGATGTCCGTCAGCTTGGCCAGGGCGTAGTTCGGCGCACCCGGCGTGGGCGACGTCGTGAACTTGATGATGCTTGTGCTGCCGTCCGGCGAACGGCCTTCGGAGACGCCGCTGCTTTGATTGCCAAACTCAACGGTGTCGATGGGGACGCCTTGATTGAAGATGCCCACGGCTTCACCAGCGGCCCTCAACGAGAAGCCAACGTGATCGGGTCCGGCGGCGGCGTTGTCGTCCGCGATGAAGAGCGCGAAGGCGCCGAGCGTTCCGGTGCCGATGAACGAGAGCGGGGCGATGGTGTGCTTGGCGGGAGTGGCGAGGACATCCGTCACCGTGAGGCCCGCCAGCGACACCGGCAGGCCGCCGCCGTTGTAGATCTCGAAGTACTCAAGCTCACCATTCTTGGGTTGAGCCATCCATTCATTGACTCTGAGATTGCCGGGGAGGCCGAGCGTGGCCGCGGTGTTGGCCAGCCGGGGCGAAGGGAGGTTCAGCACCCATCCTCCGGTGCCATTGGGCACGCGTCCGAGAGAAAGGTTCACCGCCTGGAGTCCGTAGCCCACCGAGTCCATCACCGCGCCGCCGTTCGCCGGGCTGTTGAAGAGATACACCGCGCCGCCGGTGGCTTTCAGTCCGAACCCGGTGTTGCCAGAAGAGGCCAGCGACGTGGAGTCGAACCGCACCGTGAGATAACCGCCGGCAGCGATGGAAGTCCCGGCCGGAAAGACAAACCGCTGCGGCGTGGCGAGGTTGTCGCTCAAGCTGGTGCCGGACAGATCGACGGCGCTCGCCGAGGAGTTGCAGAGCTCGAGCCAGTCACTGACGATTCCGCCATCCACGAGGGAGGCGTTGTTCGCCAGCACTTCATTGATGCGGACCTGGGCTCCGGCCTGGGTTGAAGTGAGGACAAGTGCGGCTCCGGCAATCGCGAGCGCCCATCTTCCTTGGAAGAAATGTTTCATAAGAATTCGGCCACCAACCACCGCACCGTTTCCATTTCGTAACAATCAATCCTGATAGGATCGTGCTGCCAAGCTGAGAGAGGTGCGTGTGATGGCACTACATATAGGCATTGGAGCGGCCCCGGTCCATCCCGAAAAGTGGAGAAATTAAGGAGGGGGATGATGATGCAGTTCAACCACGGATGGACACGGATTCACACGGATGAGAGACACGAATTCCACAAATTGGCACGAAGGAGAAATCCTGAATTCGTGTCCGCCTTGGTTCTCCAATCCGTGTGAATCCGTGTCCATCCGTGGTTGAACTGCATCCTTCCCGCTAAGCCCGGAACAACTGCCCCATCTTTTTTCCCAGAAGTTTCCCGGCCACCAGCAGGCTGACCGTGAGCAGGATCATTCCCACCACGCCCAGCGCGCTGGCGATGCTTGGCGCGTTCGGATCGATGCGGCCCATCAGTTGATAAATCATCTTCGTGATGGGGTAATACTGTTCCTTCATCGCGAGGATGAGCCCGTCGCTGACTTCCAGCATGGCGAACGAGAACGTGAGGATGGTTCCCGCAATGAGGTTCGCCATCACCAGCGGCAGCGTGATCTTGCGCAGCGTGCGGAAAGGCGACGCGCCGAGGTTCGAGGAGGCTTCCTCCAGCGTCACGCTCGTCTGCTGAAAGCCCGCGTAAGCCGAGCGCACGATGTAGGGCAGCCGCCGCACGCTGTAGCTGATGATGAGCAGGAGCGTCGGGTTGTTGCGCGGATTGAAATGCTCGTTCAGCCACGCGTTCTTGAAGTTGTCGAACCCCGCCACGTAGCCGAACGCGAGCACGATGCCCGGCAGTGCCAGCGGCAGCATCGCAAGCGCGTCAAGCAGGCCCGCGAAGGGAATCCGGCGTCGGGTGAGCAGCCAGGCGATGATCACTCCGAGCACGAGGTCCAGGCACGCGCTGCAACTGGAGAAGAGCAGGCTGTTGCGAATGCTCGTGACGGTCAGCTTGTCGTGGAAGATTTCGCCATAAGTGCCGGTGGTCCACTCCGTTGGCAGCACGGTGAGGAACCAGCGTTCCGAGAAGCTTTGCACGATGACCATCAGATGCGGCAGCAGCGCGACGAGGATCAGGCCGCTTGTCAGCAGCCAGATGAGCGCGGTCTGCCGGACGGTGGCCTGCGCCTCGGCTCCCGTCGTGTGGCCGTGCGCGATCATTTCGTAGCGCTTGCGGGCGAGGAAATGTTTGCTGATGACGAAGAGCGCGACGGTGAGCACGAGCACGAAGACGACGAGCGCATAGCCCATCGGGTTCGTGTTCACCTCGTTCACCGCGTCGAAGATTTGCACCGGCACCACGCGCGAGAAGCCGAAGATCAGCGGCGTCCCCAGATCCGTAAAGGCCCAGATGAAGACGATGATCGCGCCCGCAAAGTAGCCGGGCAGAATCAGCGGCAGTGTGACGGATCGAAACAGCCGCCATCCGTTCGCGCCGAGGTTCTGCGCCGCTTCGCGCAGGGCCGGATCAATGTTCGCCATGGCGGCGGAGACATTGAGGAACATGATCGGGTAGAGATTCAGCACTTGGAGCAGCACGATGCCCCAGAAGCCGCCGGCTCCGAGCCAGTCAATGGGCTGGTCCGGCGCGATGACTCCGAGATCCATCAGCCACAAATTCAGCGAGCCGAAGCGGGAGAGCAGTTGGCGCAGTCCAATCGCGCCGACGAACGGCGGCATGATCATCGGGACGAGCAGCAGTCCGCTGAGAATGGCTTTGCCGCGAAACGAAAAGCGGGTCATGGCCCACGCCAGCGGCAGCGTGAGCAGCGTGGTGGCGGCGGTGGTGAAGATCGCGATGAGGAAACTGTTCAGCAACGATTCGCGCTGAAGCGGGCTGGAGAGGAGGAGTTCAAAATAGCGCAGGCTGAATTTTCCCTCGACCACGAAGGCGCCCTTCAGCAGCAGGCCGACGGGGTAGAAGAGGAACAGCCCGAAGAAGACGAGCAGGAAGCCGAGGAAGAGGCAGGTCGTCAGGTTGAGGTCATGCTTTTTCATGGGCCGCGCGAACTCGGCGACAGTTCACCGGCGCGAACGCTCTTGGCAACTCGAAACCCGTTTCCCATCAGACGGCCCACGAGCCCTCCCCGGCTCGCAGCGCCAGCGCACTCATTGGACTGCGCGGACTTGTCCGCGCTTTGTGCAGGCGACCTGTCGCCGTTGAACGTAAGAACGCGTCGGCTTCTTCCTCGAACCGCTGGACGCTTCGAGCCGAGGCCGGATCGCGGTCGGCTGGCAATAAAGCGCAGTGCCTCGCCTCGGCCCGGCCAATGAACTTCTCCGGAATGGCTCTCGCCAGGTTCAGAGCGACCACAAATGCGAACAGGCATCTGCGGAAGTTCTGAATCCGTGAGAAACTCAACGGTCCGCTCTCGAAGCCGTTGGAGAAGTTTCGTCAGCTATGATGAAACGCTGCGCCAGGCGAACTTCTCCTCGCGACTCCGGCTTTGACAGTTACCGCTGAATCCACACAATCCCGCCCATGAATCCCGCACGCCATATCGGCACTGCCGTCCTGTCTCTCCTGTTCATCCTGTCTGCCGCTCCGCTCCGCGCGCAAAACTCTGCCAACGACGATGGCCTCTCCAAAGTCCTCATCGATGGTCAGAACTGGGAGCTGCTCGCGGAAGGACTCGGCTTCACCGACGGCGCGTGCTCCGACGCGGAAGGCAGCTTCTACTTCTATGACCTCGGCAAAGGCACCGCCATCCGGAAGATTTCTCCCGACGGCAAAGTGAGCGACTTCATCAAGGACATGCCCAAATGCAGCGGCCTCAAGTTTGGTCCTGATGGCCGGCTCTATGCCTGCACCCAGGGGCCGAAGAAGCAGCTCATCGCCATCGAAGTTCCCTCCGGCAAGATCACCGTCCTCGCCGACAACGCCCAGCCCAACGACCTCGTCGTTTCCCATCGCGGCTACGCCTACTACACCGACACCGGCAAAGGCCAGGTCATCATCGTCGATGCGAAGGGCGGCATCCGCACCGGAGCCGGCGGCATCAACGCGCCCAATGGCATCACGCTTTCTCCTGACCAAAACACGCTCGCCGTCTCGGAGTATCGCGGCACGAACGTCTGGACCTTTCGCGTGAGCGCCGACGGCAGCCTCGACGCCGGCGCGCGCACGATGACCCTCCGCACCCCGCTCAATAAAGCCGATTCCGGCGGCGACGGCTCCACCACCGATGCGGCGGGCCGTTACTATGTGACGAGCCACATCGGCATCCAGATGTTCGATGCGGCCGGGCGGTGGAGCGGCGTCATCGCGAAGCCGACGGACAAAGGCTGCGTCAGCATCACCTTCGCCGGACCCGGCCACGCCTACCTCTACGCCTGCGCCTCGGACAAAATCTTCCGCCGCAAAACCCAGGCGAAAGGCTCGCTCTTCTTCCAAACACCGGAACCAGCGAAGTAAAGGCAGACGCAGAAGCGAGCCAGCGCAGCCCAACAAGCGATGACCTCGACATCGCACTCACGCTCAAGAGCGAAACCCTCACTGCACTGCGGCCACATTCGACGGAAGCACGTAAACACCGAACCACCGCTGGCTGTTGCTGGGCGTGCCCGTCACCTCGAACTGCGCCGGCTCTCCGGCGCGCAGCAGACCGGACGGCACCTCGATCTCCAGCACGCCGTTGCTGTCCTCGCCGTTCGCCTCCATCACGGCGTAACGCATCTGTGAACGTCCATCCGCGCTCCGCCAGACACGATCCGTCAGGCTGACCTCAAACTCGCAGACGCGCTGTCCGTTCACGCTCAGGGAAAACTTTCCGCCGGGCTGCGACGCGAAACCCATCGCCGCCGGCAGCCGGAACGAATGCGTCGCGCCAAGGGTCGCCGGCAGGACCGCGCTCTTCCACGCCAGCCGTTCCTGTCCCGCGTTCTGCCGGCAATACGGCATCGGCAAACGCCCCAGCCAGCTTGGATACGGCAGCGTCTCAAACGCGGAGACCACTTGGGACAGGCCGTTCGCTCCGCGATGCCCAAGCTCCACACGCGCCTTCGCAATCTGTTCCGGGGTCGCGCTGCCGAACAGCGCCGGAGCGCGCGCCTTCAGCCACGCGATCAAATCCGCCAGATCCTGCGGCGTCATCGCCTGCTCCAGGCCCTCGGGCATGAGCGACAGCGCGCTCGCCCGGATGGACGTGATGTCGCCGCGTGAAATGGATTCCCGCACTCCGCCGCCCTGCACCAGCGTAAGGCCCGTCGCCGTCTCGCCACGAACGATCCCGTTCAGGCTGCGCCCATCCTTCATCTCCACATTGTAGGCGATGAAGTTTGGGTTGATGCCCGCGTTGGGATCGAGAATCGCCAGCGCAAAGTCCGCCGCACTCTTGCCCGCAAACTCCGCGAGACCCGGCCCTACGTCATGGCCTTGTCCGCGATAGGCGTGGCATTGTGCGCAGTTCTTCGCGAACAGCTCCCCGCCGCGTTCCTGCACGCCGCGCAGTTCACTCACGCCTCCGTAGCGCGCCAGCACTTCGCTGCGGCTAGACGTCGTGGTGACGAACAGCTTCTCCGCGCTTGTCCGAACAATGTGGCTGGCGTGTGAACGCAGGCGCTGCCGTTGCGCCAGCGAGAATTCCGCCGGTTGAACCACGCCCGACTCCGCCGACCTCAGCACGATCTCCAGCCAACGATCCTTCGAGAGCATCAGTTCCAGCAGCTCGCTGCGCGCCGCCGGTCCGAGCTGATTCCATTGAGCAACCGCTTCGCGCGGAAAGCCCTCTCCACGGAGTCCGCCGATGGCTTTGCGCAACCCCTGGCGCGCGAAGGAATCCAGACCGGACTGGAGCAACTGCACGAGACGCGCACGATTCGTCGCGGAGTTCTCCGCGAGATGCCCGAGGATTCGGATGACCGACGGAACCGACTCCGGGCTTAAGGTCTTGAGTTCGCCCGTCATCAGCCAGCGGATGGGTTCATCCGTCGCAAAGCCGCCCTGCAATCGCTGCATGGATTGGCGAACCTCCGGATTCTCATTCGTCGCCAGCGCGGAGAGCACTGTAGGATGTTCGAGCAGCTCCGCGTGAAACTGAGTGACGGCCCACAGCTCGGAGAGCTTGAGCGAGTTGGTCGATGACGGAAGCAGACGGACGAGAACCGCACCGAGGTCCGACATCCGTCGGTCGGCGATCATGGACGCGAGCAGCGACTGAAACGCTGCGGAATATCCGGTCGAAGCCGCGAAGTCTCCGGGTGATTGATTCCGGCGCAAGGCTTCAAATGATTCCAGAGGAGCGTTCCGTGCCGCGATGAGCCACGCCGCGTCCAGCCGGGGATTTCCCAACAACGGCGCCTTCTGGCTTACAAACCGCCGCACTTCGTTTGATCCAAAGCCCGACACCGCCAGCCAGAATTGAAACGCCGTCCTGCTGTCCGCGTTCTCAGATCGATCCATGAACGCCAGCAGCTCATCCACCAAGCCCGCGCGACCTTCCGCCAGTCCGAGCGCGAAGCGGCGCACGCGGGGATCGGCATCTCGCAACGCTCCTTTGATCGCGTTGTCGGAAAGCGTTCCCAGATCACGGCCCGCCGCCAATGCCTGAACCCTGGCTTGAGGCAAGGCCGCAGAGTGGCTGACGCGATCCAGCTCCCGGATCCATTCCGCTTCCACCCCGGCAGCGCGCGTCGCCTTCAACGCGACCAGTCGTTGGTGAGCCAGATCGCGCAACGCTCCGTTCGGTTCGCCCAGCGTGCGGATGAGTTCGTTCGCCTTGGCGCGGGCAAGATTGGGAACGGGCCGCAGCTTCACCCCTTTCGGATACACACGATAGATGCGGCCCATGTCCGCGCCGGCGCGGGGATCGAGCTGCTTCAGCCGCTCCGGCGGAATCCAGCGCGGGTGCTCCACGACGAAGCGATACATGTCCACGATGTAGAGCGCGCCATCGGGACCCGTGCGCGCCTGCACCGGACGAAACCAACTGTCCGTGCTGGAGAGAAACTCTCCGCGCTCCTCACCGTTCGCGCGACGCCCGGTGTAGCTCACCAGGTCCGGTTCGAGCACGAGCCGATGCACGAGATTGTGAACCGGCTCGCAGATGAAGGCGTTCCCGTAATAGGCGTCGCCCAGGAGCGTGTCGCGATAAAGGCCCGGCCCGCACGCGCTCGTCACGATGTTCACCATCTCCGGATCGTTGAAGCGCGTGAGGGTGCGCGACGTGGGATAGAGCCGGTTCGCCTCGCCGCCGCGCGCCACCAGCACGCGCGGCTCCGGGTACGTCACATGAGGATTGCGGCGCAGGTAATGATCCGGCAGCGGGTAATGCCAGAGCCAGGTGCTGTTGTCGTTGCCGAACCACTGGTCGAAGTCATCTCGCACGCGTCCGTACTGGCTGATGCCCGACACCGCCTCGATCTCGCCCGTCTCCGGCCGATAGCGAAAGTCGCGTCCGCTCAAATCAATCTCCTTTCCGGTCTGCAGGCTGCGCACCTTGCCGCCGAACAGCCCGCTGCTGCCGTGGAGCCAGCCGTCCAGACCCCAGGTGAACCCGTTCAGCCGCGCCTGAAAATTATGCTTTGCAAAGCCCGTGACGTTCGTCCGCACGATGTCCGCGCGCCCGTCACCATCGGTGTCCTCGGCGTAGAGCAGGTCCGGCGCGGCGCAGATCAGAGCGCCTTTGCCCCACGGCATCACGCCGGTTGGGAACGGAATGCCATCGAGGAACAGCACCGCCTTGTCGTAGTGTCCGTCGCCGTTGCGGTCGGTGAGAATCTTGATGCGGCCGCCGGGCGTGAACCCGCCCGCCGGCTCCTTGATTGGCTCGCCATACTTGCGCCCGACATCGGCCGGCGGCTTGAGACCGCTCGGATAATCATACATCTCGCAGACCCACAGCCGGCCCTGCGCGTCCCAGTCAATGGCGACCGGCGATTCGATCAACGGCTCGCTCGCGACAAGTTCCACGACCATGTCCGCCTTGGTGCGAATGGCGCGCAAGGATTCCTGCGGCGCCTTCGCGGGCGGCAGATCGGCGCGTTTTGGATCACGATGAAACGACTTCGGCACCAAGCCACGAACGGTCGTGACGATCAGGTCTTCGACATTCGTCGAGAGGCGCGCGGGCCGGTCGTAATACCAGAGCGAATCCTCCGCCTCGTAGCCGCCCTCCGCGAGGATGCGACGCGACGGGATGTAGCACGGCACGTAGTTCGCGTAGCCGGAGACCCACAGATGCTGGCCGTCCAGCTCGCTCTTCAAGCGCACCGCGTAATCCACCACGACTTCGCCGGGCAGAAACACCAGCGCGAGTTCATTGCCGAAGTTCCACGTCGTGATCGGGTAGTAGAGCGAATCGGGCAGCTTCTCGCCACGCTCCAGACGGGCCAGCCACTTCTTCGCATGGTAGCCGACGATGCCGGAGTTCGTGCTGCGCGCCAGCCATTGGTCGCGCGTGAAGTGAGGACCATACGGAAGCTGAATCTCCTTCGAGCGCGTGCTCAGGCGGCTCTTCAACGGCGTGAAGCTCAAGCCCAGCAGCCGTTTCACTTCCGCACCGATCTCGCCTCCATACTGTTTGGCGAACGCCAGTCCACCATCCGCGCCGCCGCGTGGCGATGGATTGGAATCCGCGCCGCAGCCAATCGTCACCAGCGCCATCGCGCCCGGCGCTTCGCGTTCGATGGCTTCCTGCGCGTAGCCCGCCCAGTCGCCGCAGACGTGGTTGATCTCGCCGCCGAGCGTCGTGCAATGACAGGCGTAGTTCGCCACCAGCGCGAGCAGCCTGCCGTCGCTGCTCTCGGCCTTCAGCACGGGCAGCGCGTGATCCACCGGGCCGCCGCGCGTCCGCCGGTTCGCGGCGAATGAAGCGGTTCCTGAAGTCCAACTCAGCTTTCCCGCCCGACGGTTCTTCAACGCTTCCAGCGCGACCTGCTCCAGGTTTCCGATGAGCGCGATCGTGTAGCGGTCGATGGCTCCCTGCTCTTCTGCCGACAGATCGCGAACGAAGATGTTCGGTGCCCACTGTGTCGTCGCCGGCCCGCTGTGGGTGTGCGAGATCGCGATGACGATGCGGTCGGGCCGGATCCGCGCGGACTTCGCCAGCCGGCTCCGCACCTCGCGCCACGTCTCCTCGGCGATGCCGCAGTTGTCGAGCGTGAGCAGGACGGCCGGACCTTCACGGTCGCTGCCGATGGCCAGCGCCTTCACCCAGAGCTTCTGCTCCACGCCGGCGTGCGACGTCTTCCGCGACGCGTAGCCCGTCAGGCGAATCGGCTCGGTGGGCGTGACGTCCCGCCGCGCGACGCCGACTTCAACCGCGTGAGCACTCAGCCCGGCGCAGCACAAAACCAGAGCGAGAAGGGGCCGAACGAGAAGCCGGAGAGATGGTCGGTTCATGGTGGATGAGAGATTGCCGCGAGCTTTCGGCAAGCCACAAGAAGCTGTCAAGACCGCCCTCGACTGGGAGCGTCCGCCTTGGAGTGCGGTGACTTGCCGCCGCACTCCAAAGCCTGTGCTGCGACGCTTCTTCCCTGGACTACAGCGGCCGGTACGCGGAGAAGATCGCGCCCTTCTCCACAGGCTGGAGATTCGTGCGAACCACCTTCTCCAGTTCTGCGTCGTGCAGCCAGGCGACGATGCGTTCGGCGGTGTGGATGCGCGTGCCGGTTTCGACCAGCAACGTGAGGTCAAACGCTGCCGCCAAAGTTTCCGCCTCCGATAACACAAGCCGGGCGGCGGGATCGCGGACGTATTCGTACACCACGAGCAGCCCCCCGGGATTCAGCGCGCACGCCATCTTTTTCACGATGCGTGCGTTGTCGGAGTCGCTCTGATTATGAGCGACGAGAAAGTAAGTGATGACGTCGAACGTGCCTTCGATCTCGTCCACCATGATGTTGCCCTCCACACAGCGGATGCGTTCGCTGAGACCTCGCGCCGCCAGCAGTTCACGCGTGCTGCTCAACGAGACAGGCAGGTCGTAGATGACGGCGCCCAGCTCTGGATAACGATGGCAAAAGGCGGCGGCATGCAGGCCGTGCGAGCCACCGACATCCAGCAAGGTCTTCGCACTGGCGGGCAGAGCAACGGCGCGTTGGACGTCCTCAATGACTCCGGAAGCATGGGCCTTCATGAACGCGGCGAAGGACGGTCCCATGACGGGATTCTGCTGCATCAAATCCCACAGCACGGTCTTGGGCGCTCCGCTGACGACGACGGAGCTCAAGTCCGACATCAGCCGCCACGCGTGTGCAAACCAGCGCAGGCCGCTGGTCTGATCGTTGTCGCCGGTCTGCGTCAGCCATTCTTGCGCGTGAACACTATTTAGCAGGCGGTCGTCGTGGGCGCGCGTCAGATAGCCAGTTTGCACCAGCACGGCGCACAGCCGTTCCGTGCCATCGATGGAAGCATGCAAACGCGCAGCGAGATCCTCGGACGAGAGCGGCCCCTGGCTCAACGCGGCAAAAAGACCAAGCTCGCCCGCCGCGATGAGCGCAGCACTCTTCATCATCGGCCAATAGACATCCGCTGAGAGCGACGGAGGCGGCAGCGCGGGGTTGTGCCTGGGCGCGTGTTCAGGCATTTGATCTGGATGAGAATTCACCGGGATTGAAGCGAAGGCCGCTCTTCGTAAGGCGTCACTGTGGAATCAATCAGCCGCCAAGGCGTCGGCAATCGCTTCGCGCAGCGTGGGCGCATCCGGCTCCACGTCGCCTTGGAAAAACGCGCGGACTTTGCCGTCCTTGCCGACGAGGTATTTGCTAAAGTTCCATTCCGGCAGATTCCCAATCGCGCCGAGATGCCGGTAGATGGGTGACTGTGCGGAGCCCGGCAAGGTGAAGACTTTGGCAAACAGCGGGAAGGTCACGTTGTAGATGACCGTGCAGAAGTCCGTGATCTCCTGGGCTGACCCCGGCTCCTGTTCACCAAAATCGTTGCTCGGAAAACCGAGCACGGCGAACCCTTTGCTTTGCAGCTCACGATGCAGCCGTTCGAGACCGGCGTACTGCGGCGTGTAGCCGCACTTGCTCGCGAGATTGACGACCAGCGTGACTTTGCCGCGATAGGCGGCGAGGTCGGCGGGTTCGCCGAGCAGCGTCTGCGTTTTCAGATCGTAGAGGGACGCCGCGCGGGGGGTTGAGGAGGACGGCTGTGATGACGGTTCCATTGCGCGGCGAGTATCGGCGTGGGATGTGGGGCAGCAAGATTTTTTCAGGCAGCGGAGAACGGTCGCCGGTCGCAGCGGGTGGAAGGCACGAAGGGCTTTGGAGAATTCAAGCACCGTCGCATCGGCGACCCGCTGCGGGCGGGGACGGCCTGCGGTCCGCCGCCTTTCCATTTCCCCGCCGCCATTTCGTGCGCTAGGATTCGCGCGTGCAGAGTCTTGGTGACCAACTTGAAAAGGCTTCCTTCCATCAGCACGTCGCGGTGCCGGACTTATGGCAGCAGCAGGCTGTCTCCGCGCTGCGCGAGGGCAGGGATGTCGTCGTGCAGGCTCCGACGGGTTCGGGCAAGACGCTCATCTTCGAGCTGTGGTCGAACGGAGGAAAGCATCGCGGCCAGGCCATCTACACCGTGCCCACGCGCGCGCTCGCGAATGACAAGCTGGCCGAATGGCGCGCGCGCGGCTGGGATGTCGGCATTGCCACGGGCGACCTCGCGGAGAATCTCGATGCGCCGATCATTGTCGCCACGCTGGAGACGCAGAAGAGCCGGCTGATCAAGGGCGATGGCCCGGTGCTGCTCGTGGTGGATGAGTATCAGATGGTCGGCGATCCGGATCGCGGATTGAACTACGAGCTGGCGATGGCGCTCGCGCCGCCGCAGACGCAGTTGCTCCTGCTCAGCGGCAGCGTGGCGAACCCGCAGGACATCGTGAAGTGGTTCACGCGGCTCGGTCGGAACGCAGTGTTGATCCGGCACGACATCCGGCCCGTGCCGCTGGAGGAAGTTCACGCGAACAATCTCAGCTATCAGGTGCCTTCGGAGATCAAAGGACACTGGCCGCGTTTCGTGGCAAAGGCGCTGGCGGAGAATCTCGGGCCGATCCTGATCTTCGCGCCGCGCCGGCACGGAGCAGAATCTCTCGCCGCCGAGCTCACGCGAAATCTTCCCACGCCGAACCCGCTCACGCTGACGCTGGAGCAGAAGCAACTGGTCGGCGAACCGCTGGCCAAGATGTTGAAGAACCGCATCGCGTATCATCACAGCGGCCTGAGCTACGCGGCGCGCGCGGGAGTCATCGAGCCGCTGGCGAAGGCCGGCCAGCTCCGCGCCGTCGTCGCCACGATGGGTCTCGCGGCGGGAATCAACTTCAGCCTGCGCAGCGTTTCGCTGGCGGCGGCGACTTACAAGCGCGACAACATCGAGCAGCCGCTGCGGCCCGACGAGATTTTGCAGATGTTCGGCCGTGCGGGACGCCGTGGCATTGACGAGATCGGGTTCGTGCTGGTGGGGCCGGACGGCGTGCGCCTGCATGAGGGGCATCCGGCCCATCTCAGCCGGAGCGGGCTGGTGGACTGGAGCGCGCTGCTCGGCATCATGAGCGCGGCGGCGGAGCAGGGGAGGGATCCGTTCACTGAGGCGGTTAAAATCCAGCAGCGGCTGTTCACCACGAAGCCCATCTTCCTCGGCGTGGAGGAATCCATGAAGAACCCGGACACGCCGTGCGGGCTGAAGACGGATTCGGAACGCGCGCGGTTCGTGCGCAAACGTATCCGGGAGATTCTCAACAGCCGCGGCGAATGGGAGCCCATGCCGGCGTGGGTGGAGAAGTCGGTGCGCGAAGTCATGGTGATGGAACGTCCGCCGGAGGGCGCGATTGATCTGCTGAAGCTGCGGGATTTTCATGTGGACCTCGACGCGGAGCGCGGCTCTCCGGACCGGCCCGTGACGGAAGGGCAGCCGAATGCCGGGCCGGAGGCCGGCGCTCCGCCGGTCATTCATCTGCTCTCCGCGCTCAGTGTTCCTGCCGCGTTGGAGAAGGTCGGCCACGGCACCATCGAGCTCATCAGCGACGAGAACGGCGTGAAGACCTATGGCCGTCTGCTCACCGTGGCGGACGTGCTGAACGGCGACCAAGTCGTGCTCGCGAAATGGCTGCGGCGTCTCACGAACTGGAGCGGACGTCAGACCACGCTCGCGCTCTGGAACGAGAAGGTGATGCCGCTCGTCGTGAAGACGTTCGCCGGGCAGAAGACGCCGGTCGTGCGGTTCATGCGCAACGAACACCGGCTTCAGGCGCTGGTCAGCATCGCGGACCTGCCAATGAAGGTTCCCGTGGACGCGCATGGCGTCGCGCTCTACAGGCCCATCGAGCGCGAGGTCTTCCCGCACGAATGCAAAGGCTGCCCGCTCTCCACGACGTGCCGGAATCTCCCGGCGGCAACCGGTGTGGCATCGCTCTGGCGGCGGCTGGGCTTGGTGGATATCGGCGGCGTGCCGACGCTGCGCGGCCGCATCGTCAGCTTCTTCCAGCAGGAGGACGGGCTGGCCATCGGTGCGGCGCTGGAGGACGCGTCCTATCCGCTTCAGGAATTGATTTACGATCTCGCGAACCTCGACGCGGGCTTCCGCTTTTGCGGCGAGGAGAATCGTTATGCCGGACGGCTGCCCGTCGCCTGTCATCAGCTCTTCGGGCTGCAGAGCATTCCTGGCTGTCTGGAGAACGGAGTGCCGCCGCGGTACGGCAGCGGTGCGGAACAGGTCGTCGCGAGCGTTCACCAGAATCCACTGAACAAGACGCGCTGGATCACTGAGTTCCTCGGCGCGGGCGACATCGACCGCGTGATCATCGAATGGCGAAGTCTGCTCCGCCAGATTGGCAAGGCACCGTCATTGGACTGGCCGCGCTGGACGGCTCTGCAAGAGCTGGCCAGGGAAATCCTGAACGAGACGCAATCGCCGACGCTCACGGAGTTGCCTCCACTGGATTACGCGCAGACCAAGCGCATCGAGCATCGGCTGACCTTCCGCCGGCATTGAAGCTTTGGATTTGGAGTGCGGAGAGCTGTCTCCGCTTTGGCCGCTTGGCCGACTTGTCGATCAAGCAAAGCCGCATCCAGCGGCTCGGAAGATGGATGCGAAGGCGGGGCTGACGCGGCAGAGCGCGATGAAGCGAGGAAGCAAAGAAAGATTCATGCGGTGGATTCAGATAAGGAGCCGCCGGGAGTCAAAAGCAGCTGAGAGGGAGCTAAAGATGTCCTTCCACATCTTCGCAATCCGGATGGAGTCTTTTGTGGCGTCGTCTTCAGAATCGAGAACAGCCCTTTCTTTTTTAGATGAGCGACGGCCTTTTCGATTCGCCATCATCGCATGATGGATCGGCCTGCTTCCCTCCGAAATCCGAGCATAGATGTCAGCTCCATGTTCCATGAGCAGTTAAACCTTGCTGCTACCAAAGGTGGGAACCGCGTTCAGGGTGAACGAAGGGTGTTAAGCAGGCGTTGGGCGGCGGCGTCTTCCGGCGCGAGGCGAAGGCCGGCTTCAAGCGCCTGAATCGCTTCCGGCCCGCGACTGACCTGGGCGAGAGTCTGGGCGAGCTGGAAGTAAAGCGCGGCCTTCGTGGGCCCGGCCTTGATCGCGCTCTGAAGTGCGGCGACGGCTTTTTCGGGTTCACCGTTTTGGAGACGAGTGAGCGCGAGGTGCGAGAGCGAAACGTAGTTGTTCGGGTTCGCCTCTACCGACTTCTCCAGAAATTGGAGCGCGGTGGAAGAGTCGTCACGATCCGCGTGCTGCGCCGCAAGAGTGTCCGCCGCGATGGACCAGCGAAGTCGAACCGCGTCTGTGAAACCGGCGGGCGGCCGTTCTTCGCCCGCGAGAAAATCGTAGATGGGCGCGTGCTGGATGAACCCCGCGTGCAACGCCGCAAGCCCGAGCGCGCGGAGATCAACGTCAGCGCTGCGGGCGAATTCCTGGAGCGGTCCGACGAGCCGGGCATCGTTCGTCATGCCGGGCCGCAGAAAGCGCTGCATCCAGGTCGCGAGCGCGGCGGTCTCGGCGATGGCATGACCGGTGTTCGGCTGGAGCAGCAGCGCGGCGGCGGCAATGGGATCGCTGGTTTCAGCGGCGAGCAGTTGATTGGCGACGGCACGAGGATGCGGCTTGAGCGTTCCCCACCATTCCCGCGTGTGACGTTCCTGCCAGGCGAGGTCGCGATCCGCGTGGCATTTCTGGCAGGCGTTCTCGATGCCGAGCTTCTGGTCGAAGGCCGGACGGGGAATCGGGACAGAATGATCCGAACGCGCGAACTGGAGCTTGGAGCCGACGCCGGGATGTTGCAGATACGGCATGTGGCAGGCGACGCACGAGCTGCCGGTGGAGCCGGGCTTGTGATGCGAATGCCGCTCCGGCACGACGGCCTTGCTGGCGTGGCAGCCGGTGCATTGGCCATTGTCGAAGCGTCCGACGAGAGCGCGATGGGAGACGTCGCGGTAACTGTTCCCGTGCGGGTCATGGCAATCCACGCACGTCATCGAACCGCTGCGATAGCAGTCGCTGAAAAGATGATTGCCCTGATAGCTGAAGGAGCGGATGCGGCCATCGACGTGATAAGGATTTTGTCCCAGCGCCGGAAGTTTCAGCGAGAAGTAATCCTCCAGCGACGCGCCGGGCAGATACGGATCTTCGCGCAGGACTTCCTTGGTCGCGTGGCATTGGAGACACAGCTTCACGGACTCGTCCTTCGAGAGGGTTGCCAGCGGTTTCATGCCGATGTCCGCGTTGCGCTCGTGGCCGGGCCGGCTCATGAGGTCGATGTGCGCGCGTCCCGACCCGTGGCACGATTCGCAGTTGATCTTCAGTGTCTGGTAATGCGTGGCGAGGCGTTTTGCCGTGGCGTCCCAGCCGGCGTTGATCTGGCTGCCGTGACAGTTCTGGCAGTTCGACCTATCGGTGACGGAGCCGAGCACGCGATGCGGCGGCCAGTTGGCGAGGTCGGTCTTCAACGAGATGTCGCGGCTGACCGGCGTCCACTTCAGGCCGGCGCGCAGTTGGACGAACCAAAGATTCTCGTGGCGGATGAAGTCGAACGGGAGGAAGCGCATCGTGCCGTCGGGATGACGATTGAAGAACGACTGCGTGCCGCCGCCCACCATGTGACCGCCGCCGACCACCGCATCGGCCGTGATGTCGAAGGGCGGCACGCCGTCCATGCTCACCCGGAAGATTGGCGAACCGGCGGGCGAATTCGTCGGGATGACGA
>Ga0163153_10004566_pt1 | contig 17262 bp, 14 predicted proteins | sample OliLakLV19MP6IB1_FD_148629 | JGI IMG/M metagenome (GOLD analysis project Ga0163153, IMG submission 148629) | Freshwater microbial mat bacterial communities from Lake Vanda, McMurdo Dry Valleys, Antarctica - Oligotrophic Lake LV.19.MP6.IB-1 | ecosystem: Environmental > Aquatic > Freshwater >... | reverse complement strand
CAACCGGGGCACCGGATTCGCGTGCAGGTCACCAGCAGCGATTTTCCAAGCTTCGACCGGAACCACAACACGGGGGTGAACCAGAATTTTGACGCCGAGTTGGTCACGGCCCGCCAGACGATTTTTCACGGCGGGGAGAAGGCGTCGTGCGTGGTGTTGCCGGTGATCAGCGGCGAGGAATGATCCAGCACGATTCGTGCTTCGTCATGCCGACGTGCGGATAGTACGTCTCGGCCTTGGGAGCCGCGAGTAAGATCAGATTCGTCTCGAGACCGCCCGCCTCGTGCGTGCGGCGAATCAGTTCCCGACCGATCCCTTGCCGCTGCAGCGCCTCGTCGACGGCCAGATCCGAGAGATAGGTGCAGAAGCCGAAGTCGGTGATCGCGCGCGAGACGCCGACCAGCCTCCCCTCGAGGCGGGCGGTGACGATCACGTCGGCCTCCGACAGCATCCGAGCGATCCGCCCGCGATCGTCGACCGGACGTCGCTCGGCCAGCGTCGAGCGGACCAAGACGTCGATGAATTCGTCGGTGCCGAGATCGGGTTCGATTGCGTAGACGACTGCAAGGGTCATGGTTTCTCGATCGCTTGGTTATTCCGTGCGACAATTCCTGCCGGCGAGTGAAGCTGCGGCGGCTCGAATCCGCAGGGCGCGGCGGACGGCCTTCTTAGCCGGGTAACGCACGGCGTGTCGGACGATCCAACGTCGGTTGTCGGCTGCGGCGGTTGCCGAGCCGTCGACTTCGCTGATCCATTTTTCGCAAACGTCGAACACCACGTCCGGATGGTCCTTGGCAATGTCCCCCAGGTGGTTGGCCACCGAACGACGCACATAAAGCTCCGGATCGTCCTTCAGCCGTTCGAGCAACGGCAGCGAGAGATGCGGGTCGGCCTGGAATTCGGGTAGTCGCATCGCCCAGGGCAACCGAGGACGCGTCCCTTCGCTCGCCAGGCGGCGAACGTGCGGGTCGGCGTCGCCGGCCCAGCGGGTCAACAACTTGAGGCATTTCGTGCGCTGGGCAACCAAGAACGGGCGGATGCTGAATTCGGCCGTGAAACGCTTCGTAAGTTCGTAGTTCGCCCGCATGCCGCTCTGGAAGTGCCGCACGCCGTAAACGGCGATCAGGTGGGCGTGTGGAAAATAGAAGAACGGGGCGAGGCCGTTCCCTTCGGTCGCCGAGAGCGGCGGGCCGAACGACTTGATCAGCAAAGGGGCGAGTTCGTCGAAGTCGGCGGGCAAATGCTCGGCCATCGCCCGCGCGATGTGGAGCGCGCGATCCTTGAGTTCGAGTTCGTCCAAACCATCAATCGCGTCCGTCTGAAACCGCCGCAGGTTGAAACCCTTGGCGACTGCGGCGAGCGACTCGCCGACGAGCGCCACCAGTCGCCGGTCCATCAATTCCTTGAGCGGCGTTCCCTTCAAGATTGCGGACGGGGCCGCGAATCGTTCGTAGGGATGCGGTGCTTTGGTCATCGTCACCCAGGCGTATAGATTCCGGCGGCGCGGCACGTCGGGGTTACTTGTCGTTCGGTTTTTTCGGCGCCGCTTGCTTGGGTGCCGGTTGCTCCGGCACCGGAGCGAGCACGAACCGATAGGGGACCGGGCGGGCGGCATCGCGTTGCAGTTGGATGATGCGCTGGTCGGCTTCGTCGGAATCTCTTGTTAACGCCTCGGTCGCCGGTCGGCCCGGCAAATAGAGTTGGGCCAACAGCCGGGCCGAATCCAACTCGTGGCGCGAGTCGGTGAGTTGACGAAGTATCGTGGCTTGGGCGTCCCAAGGACCGCCCGGTAGCCAGCCGCTCGTCGTGGCCGAAGAGATGTTGACGCCCGCCCCCCACTGGCGAGCCGTATAGGTGGCCACGCCCCGACCGTCGACCGTGAGCGAGTAGCGCGCGCCCGGCAGGTTTTTGACGGTGAGCCGGTAGCGATTCAGTTGGTCGCCGACCGGAACGTAGCCGAAATTCAGGGCGTAGAACAGGCCGTTGTTGAGCGGTAGCCCGGCGTCGAGTCGGGTGAAGGCGAGCGACTCGCCGTCGCGCTTGAGGTCGGAGATCTTGCAGCCCGCGGCCTCCGGCACGCTCAGGTCGGCGGCGTCGATCGTGGCAGAAGAGACCTCCGCCGGCGCTCCGAGTCCTTTGAGCATGACGAACGCCATCGCCAGTTGGCCGAGTTCGTTCAGATGGGTGCCGTCGGCCGCGTGCAAGGAGACGTGCTTGGACTTGTCCTTGATCGACTCGTTGACCTTCAGAATGCGCCGCTGCACTTCACGCATGCCGCGCTGCACGTCGATCGCCTGCTCGCCCGCCGAGCGGGCCAGGTCGAGGGCCTCGTCGCACATCTTCTGCAGAAAGCCCGTTTCGGCATGGTCGGGGTCCTGAGCCGTGATGGGGGTGGTGCAGATGACGACGCGGACGTCGCGCTTGCGGCATTCGGCCAGGATGCCGCTGATCGCTTCGAGGAACCGGCGTTTGTGTTCGGCATCGGCCTTGAGCCCCCAGCCGATATCGTTCACTCCGTAGGCCACGGTGAGCACGGTCGCTCCCCGGCTGAAGACGTCGCGCTCGAGGCGTTTCAGGCCGCCGGCAGCCGTGTCGCCGCCGATGCCCGCGTTGTAGAAGCGAACCTTGCGATCGGGATAGCGCAGCAGCGTGTAGTTCTCGATCAGCTTGCCGTAGGTGCGGGCCGCCGTGATGCTGTCGCCGAGGAAGACCACGGTATCGCCGTCGCGCAAGGTAAAATCGGCGGCGCGGCTCGTGTTTGCGGTCGCGGCCAGCCAACTCAAGACGCAGGCGATGCGAAGCGTACGGATCATCGCAGAGTTCCCTTCCATCCAGATCGTGGTCAGCCCGTCATCACGATGCCGCCGTCGATGTTGATCGCCTGGCCGGTCATCGCGGCCGAAGCGTCGCTCGCCAGATAGACGGCCAGGGGGGCGATTTCGTCGGGTTCCAGGCGGCGGCCGATCGCGGTCATGGCGGCCGACAACTCGTCGACCGATTTGCCCAGCCGGGTCGAGTCGTAGGCCAGCCGCTTGTCGTGCATGGCGGTGTGCACCGGGCCGGGGCAAATCGAGTTGACCGTGATCCCGTCGCGGGCCACCTCCATCGCCAGCGTGCGCATGAAGCCGAGAACTCCGTGCTTGCTGGCGGCATAAGCCGCGCCGTGCAGGGCGCCGACCTTGCCGTTGATCGAGGCCACAGTGATGATTCGCCCCTGGCGAGCGCGGAGCATATCGGGGAGTACGGCTTTGGTGAGCAGGTAGGGGGCCGTGAGGTTAATTCTGAGCGTGAGGTTCCAAAACTCGTCGTCGAAGGCGACGACCGGTTTGGGGTCGGCACTGCTGCCGATCCCGGCGTTGTTGACGAGCACCTGCACGGGCCCCCAGACGGCGCGGACCTCTTCGACGATGCGATTGGGCGTTTCGTCGGCGGCCAGGTCGGCGACGATCGCGAGGGCCTCACCGCCGGAATCGCGAATGGCGGCGACGACTTCTTCCAGTTCGTCGGCGCTGCGGGCGGTAACGGCCACGCGCGCCCCTTCGCGGGCGAAGGCCAGGGCGATGGAGCGGCCGATGCCGCGCCCGGCGCCGGTTACCAGGCTGATTTTGCCTTCGAGTAGTCGCATGTTCGGTTCCTGATTGCCTTTCGCCGCGGCGAGGATTCCCTCTTCCCGAACCTCGTGTCGGGCCGGTGATCGCCATGTTGCCGAGTTGAATCAGAGTAAGCAACCGTATTCGGGCCGCCCTATGGCGCCGCGTCGCTTACGCCCGTTCCGAACACTCCTGATAGTTAGTCCCCACGTCCTGAATCGACAAGTCTCGCAAAAGGGGGCGCTTTCCGACGCCTCTCGCGCCGGAAAAGCCCTGCTGCGGCTGCTTCCACGCTGCTGAGTAAGTAAACTGTTCCTCAGTTCGTCTGGATCGGGAGCGGCAGGCGCTACCCGAACGCCGAGAACCCCGGGTCATTGTTGCTCATCGCTATGAACGCCGGCGTTCACTTAGATTCGAGCGGATCCACGTCGCATTCGCTGTTACAGCGAGTGCAACAACAAGACCCGGCGGCGTGGAATCGCTTCACCAGGCTCTACGGCCCGCTCGTCTTTCGCTGGTGCCGAACCGCCCGATTGCAGCCGCAAGATTCGGCCGACGTCATGCAGGAGGTATTTCAGGCGGTCTTCCAAGGCGTGGCGCGCTTCCAACGAAATGCCGCCGGACAGAGTTTGCGAGGTTGGTTGTGGACGATTACCCGCAACAAGATTTGCGACCACTTCCGCCGTCGGACCAATGAACCTGCGGCCGACGGAGGCACGGCGGCCCATGTCCGACTCGACGACCTCGCGGCTTTGCCCGAAGTGAATTCGGAGCCGGAGGCGGCCTACGTCGCCGAATTGGCTCATCGCGCGTTGACGCTCATTCAAACCGAGTTCGCCACGTCGACCTGGCAGGCGTTCTGGGCCATGGCCGTCGACGGCTTGACCGCCGCCGAAGCGGCCGAGCGACTGGGACTCACCCAGGCGGCGGTCTTCAAGGCTAAGTCACGCGTGCTCAATAGGTTGCGCAACGAATTGGACGGATTGCTCGATTAGTTTGCCGCGCTCAAGTAAATAGTGTCCAGTCGTTGCGATGTACTTAATGCAGGACGAAAGCGCCCCGGCGAGTTCGTTCCGACCGCCGCCGTGACGCCGCCGCCTTCCCAAGAGCGCTAAGATGCCCGAACATCCGACGAAAGACGAACTCTCCGGCTTCGTACTGGGCACGCTTCCGCCCGACTCGACCGATTCCGTCGCTCAGCACATCGAACGGTGCCCGCCGTGTCACGAGACGGTTTTTGAGCTGGACGCGCACAAAGATACGCTGCTTCAAGGTCTGCGACACGGGTCGGCCCCGCCGGTCGACGAAGTCTGTCGGCAAGCGATGGACAAAGCGGCGGCCATCGCCGACGGCGGCTCCAGGGAGCAAAAACCGTCCGAGCTGACCGTGGCAAGCCCGGGCGCACAACCGTCGGTCGTGGGCGCTCCGAGCGGGCCGGTTCCGTCGCGCGAACAGTTTCTAGCGGCGCTACGGGCCTCGGAAGTGTTCGACGCCGATCATTGGTCGGAACTCGCCGCGAAGCCTGCCGTCGCCCAGGCGGCCGACGGCGCCGCCCTGGCCCGAGCTTTGGTCGAGTGCGGCGCGCTGACGAAGTTTCAAGCGACGCTCCTCTATCAAAACAAGCCGAAGGGGCTCCTCTTCGGCGAGTACGTCGTGCTCGATCGAATCGGCGCCGGCGGAATGGGCCAGGTTTTCAAGGCCCGCCATCGCAGCATGAATCGCGTGGTCGCGCTCAAGATACTGGCGAAGGCCGCGGTCGGTTCTCCCGAAGCGGTGAAACGATTCCAACGAGAAGTCCGAGCGGCCGCTCGGCTGGTTCACCCCAATATCGTCATCGCGCACGACGCCGGGCAGCAAGAGGGCGTCCACTTCCTGGTGATGGAGTACGTCGAAGGAAAGGATCTCTCGCAACTCCTCAAGCAAAACGGACCGCTGCCGGTGGATCAAGCCATCGACTATATCCTGCAAGCGGCCCGAGGGTTGGAGTACGCGCACGGCGAAGGGGTCGTGCACCGCGACATCAAGCCCGCGAACTTGCTGCTCGACAAGAAGGGGATCGTCAAAATACTCGACATGGGCCTCGCCCGGTTCGACGACGCCTTCGCCGGCGGGGGCGGCATCCAAGACGGCCTGACGCAATCGGGCCAGGTGATGGGCACCGTCGACTACATGGCGCCCGAGCAAGCGATGGACACCCGCGAAGCCGACGCCAAAGCCGACGTCTATTCGCTCGGTTGCACGTTGCACCGCCTGGTGATCGGCGAGAACGTCTACGGCGGCGAGACGCTGGTGCAGAACTCATGGCGCATCGCGAGCAGCCGATCCCGTCGCTCGCCGCGCGGCGCCCGGAAACGCCGGCAGCGCTCGACGACGTTTTCCGCCGGATGGTAGCCAAAGATCCCGCGCAGCGGTTGCCGTCGATGCGCCAAGTGATCGAGGCGCTCGAGCAAGCGCGGAGGTCGATCAAGTCCGACACGGAGACCGTCCAAGGCGGCAACGTGGGGTCGTTTTCGGAAACGGAGAAGTCCGCCGGCCGCGACTCCCCCCGTGGCGGCTTGCCGAGGCCGGCGGTAGGAACTCGGGGATCCGGTAAGAAGCCGCCGGCGCGGTTGCTGATTGCCGGCGGAGCCGCGGGATTCTTGTTCGTGGCGCTAGGCGTGTGGTTCATTATCAAGAACCGAGAAGGCCAGGAGGTGGCCCGGATCAAGGCGACCGACGGAAGTACCGTCGAGACGCAAATGGATCCCGACCCGAAGCCCTCGCCGGCGAAGCCGTCGAGCAGTGCGCCGCCGCCGGCGACGGTAGCCACGGCCTCGATTCCGCAACCGGGCCCGCCATTACCTCCGGTGACCCCGATTGCCGGAGAGCACGGAGAAGTCGTCGTCGATTTACCCCCTTGGACGCCGGCGAAAGATGCTCCGCAGCCCGCGCTGGCTCCGTTCACCCAAGAGGCGGCCGCGAAACTGCAAACGAGTTGGGCCGAGTATCTCGGCCGAAAGCCGGTTCAAGAGAACTCGCTCGGCATGTCGCTCGCTCTCGTTCCGCCTGGGGAGTTCGACGCCGTCTACATGGACCCGAACGTGTCGGCGATCAAGCCGGAGATGATGCGGCGGCGACTGCGGATCAGCCAACCGTTCGATCTCGGCGCCACCGAGGTGACCGTGGCCCAATTTCGCCGGTTCGCGGATGCGACCGGGTATCAAACCGATGCCGAAAAAGACGGAAAAGGGGGACACAACTCGGATGGCGGAGAGCCGAAGCCCGAATGGAATTGGAAGAATCCCGGGTCCTATAAGCAAACGGACGACATGCCGGTGGTGCAGGTCAGTTGGAACGACGCCAACGCCTTCTGCGAATGGTTGAGTAAGGAAGAGGGCGTGCGCTATCGTTTGCCGACCGAGGCGGAGTGGGAATTTGCCTGCCGCGCCGGCAGCGACGGTTACCACGCCGTTTGCGAGAAAGAACGCGAACTAACTCAACACGCCTGGGTGAAGGAAAACGGCTCGGCGGGCGGTGCATTCGTGCGGCCGGTGGCCAATTGGAGCGCCAACGCTTTCGGCCTGTTCGACGTGCTGGGCAACGCCTGGGAATGGTGCGCCGACGGCGGTGATCGCCGGAGCGACGAGCGGACCCATGCGGTCGATCCCTGGGGTTGGTTCGTCTATCCCAGCGTCCGTGGCTGCGGCTTCGACGTCCCCGCCAAAGATACTCACCCCGCCTTCCGGCGCCGCCATCCCTACGACCTGCCGAGGAGCAGCATCGGCTTCCGTGTGCTGCGGCAAGTCTCGCCCGAGCCGCCCCCCGGGCCGCTCGACCGACCCTTGCTGGTGAACCGGAACGGGCAACTTTTCCGGAAAGCGCTCGTCGCCCGCCCGGCGCCGATTCCCGGGTTGCGAAGCTGGTCCGTCGAACTTGCGGGAGATGGGCACGCCACAAGTGCCACGATCACGACAGTCTGGAGTCCCCAGGGGAATCTGATCGCGACAAGCGGCTACGAAGATCCCGCAGTGCGGCTGTGGGATCGGAATGGAAAACTGGTGAGAGTCCTGGCCCGCCACCACTCCTACGTACCTCAGCTCACGTTCTCACCGGACGGCAATTGGTTGGTGACGATAGGTGAAGACAAGTACCTGATTTGGAAAGTCGCCACGGGCGCCTGCCATGCGGTTATTCCGAACGCAAACACCTGCCGGCCGGTGTTTTCGCCGGATGGAAAAATGCTTGCGGTTTATAAAGACGGCCCAAGAACGTTTCAGACGTTGGACTTGAATACCGGCAGAATCGTCGGAACGGCAGGCGGGATTTCCGTTACCGGGGGGGGTAGTGGAGACCAAATCGCCTGGTCGCCCGACGGCAAGACCATTGCGACGGTCGATTTGGGAGATTCGCTCTATTTCCATACCGCTCCCGGCTTGGAGCGAACCGAACGCGTGCCCGCCGCGAAAAAACTCTACATGCTCGCTTGGTCGCCGGATGGAAAATGGCTTGCGGCATGCGTGCATGGCGGCGACTCCAATGTGCTCATTTACGATGCCGAATCCCGCACTTTAAAAACGACGCTCGACCGCAGCAAGTTGGACAGGGGTATTAGCACACTTGTCTGGAGCAAGGACAGCCGGCGTATTCTGCAGGGAGGTTCCCAAGACAGATTTTTTATCATCTGGGACGCCCTGACGGGCAGCGAACTGCTGCGATCGACCGGCGGCGGCGGACCGGCCTCCTGGTCGCCCGACGAACAGGAGATTGCCGTCGGCGGCAAGTCGCTGCAGATTTTCGACGCCCAGACAGGGTTCCTGAAACGGGAGACGGTTCAGGTGGGGCAATCGCTGGGAAAGCTTGGATTTCCCAGTTGCTTCGATGGGGAGCGATTGTTTGCTCGAGCGGAGGGGAACCCCCCGATTACGATTAAGATTTTGGATGCCAAGTCAGGGGCGTTCGTCGACCGATGGGAAAAGCTCCCGTCGGGACGCTTGAGTATTTCACCCTCCCAGGATCAGATTGCGATCTTCGATAAGAGTCCGGCGAAGAACCTGTTCCTGGTCGATGCTCAAACCGGTAAACAGGTTCGCGAACTGAAGCCGCATCCGGAAGCGATCCACGCCGTGGCGTGGTCCCCCGACGGCCGGCAACTGGCGTCGGGCGGTAAAGACAAGATTCTCCGCATCTGGAACGTGGCCGATGCCAGGCTCGAGCATGAATTGCCCGGCCACGAAGGGGAGATCTCCTCGCTGGGCTGGTCGCCGGACGGCAAGCAGCTTGCCTCCGTGGACGCCGGCGCGATACGTCTTTGGGATCCGGCGACAGGAAAGCCGGTTTCCACTCACAAAGATGCGCCGAGTAAGTTTTCCACATCGTCGGCCGCACTGGCTTGGACCGGGGATTGCCAAGCCCTTTGGTTGGCACTGCAAAGTCCCCCTTACGCCGCAAAACTTGATGTTCCATCGGCCGCCTGGTCCAAGCCGGAACCCGTTGCTAATCATCCTTTTATGTACCGACGGGGCGAAACTTCGCAGCCGGGCGGTTTCCTGACCACCGCGTTTGTCGGCGGCCAATGGCATCCCGATGGCCGCCGGTTCCTGAGCGATTTCAACGGCACCGGCTGGATGCGTGGTTACGATGTCGAGCACGACCGACCGCTCGGCGTGGTCGTGCCCTTCATCTCCGGCAACAACTGGCTCGTCGTCGGCCCGGAAGGGCATTACAACGGCCCGAAAGGTATCGAGGATCACCTGATCTATATCGGGGAGACCGACACCGGCGAAAACACCACGCTTTCTCCCGCCGACTTCCAAAAACGATTCGGCTGGAAGAACGATGTCGGACAAGCTCGACTACTCGGCGAGCCCGCACGCTAGAACGATTGCACGGATGGCTTTTCCGTTTTTAACAGCGGCGTGGTTCCGTCGGATCCGATTCCTTAGGACGATGCCTAAGTAGCGGACCTGGACTAAGCAGTACGTAGGAATCGCCCCGATCTTAGACGCCGAACAACGAGCCATCCTGACCGGACATGACGTCCCCCGCAGGACTTGAACGACCTTACCGCCGGATTGAACGGACTCGCAAGTCGCGGCAATAACCGAGCGGAACATCTCGTCGACGGAGCGAATTACACCAGGGTCGGCGAACACTCGACTTCGGACTTGATCGAGTTGGCGATGAAGCACTCTTGGTGGGCTTCATGGTGCATCGCCAAGAACGTTTCTACGTTGGGCGCCGGTCCGGAAAATGCGACCCTCGGACGGAGCGTCACCCGGGTCACCGCCTGCTTTCCCGCGGCGTTCTTCTGCATCAGGCCCTCCGCGTCGTCGTCGTAGCTCTCGACGACGAAGCCGCCTCGGCAGGCGATTGAAAGAAACCAGAGCATGTGGCAGCTCGAAACGGCGGCCACGAAGGCCTCTTCGGGATCGACGGCCGCCGGGTCGGAATAGGGCACGGGAACGTTGTGCGGCGAAGACGAAGCCGCTACTTGCGCGCCGCCGTCGAAGCTCCAAACGTGGGAGCGGCCGTATTTCTTGTCGGAGAAAAGGGCCCCGTTACGTTGCCAACGGACGGCGGCGGTGAAGGTCGACATAAGCGGTCTTCCAGTGGTCGCTCACCGTACTACTAACCTCTGAATTCTTTGCGTGGCGCGAAGATTTTCGGCGGCAAGTTGAGTTTGCCTCCTTCTTTTCGCGTTTTCGGTCCTTTCGCCCATCTCCAGTTACACAGTCGCGGTTGTTTGGTTTCTTCCCGATCTTCTCTGTGACTCTGTGCCTCTGTGGTGAAAAATCCGCCTTTTCTTTCGCTTGGTTGCGGCTCCGCCGCACCGCGAAGTTAGCGGCCTCTTCTGGGCGGCTTGATTTCGGCCGGCGGTTCGGCCGCCCTGGCTCGGGCCGGACGGACTTTGTAATTCTTGCGATGCTCGTCGTAATCGAGCTCCAGCAGGCCTTTGTCGTTCAGGGCTTCCAGCAAATCGGAAAAGGTGTCGTAGCCGTAGTAGCCTTCGTTGAAGCCGGGAAAGACTCGGCGAATCGCTTGCTTGAGGGTCGAGCCCCACAACGGATCGAAGTCTTGTTCGACCGAGTGCAGGACTTCCAGCACGCGGTCGGCGGCTTCATGCTCCTTGTCTTGCTTGGAACTTCCCTCCTTGGAACTCCCCTCCTTGGGTCGGCTCACCTTCACGGGCAACTTCTTCGCCACGCGAATCAGATCGTCGTAGTAGATAAACTCGTCGCAATTGGCGATCAGCAAATCGGAGGTCGAACTCTTCACGCCGCAGCCGAGGACCCGACGGTTGTTCTCCTTGAGCTTCGAAACGAGCGGAGAAAAATCGCTGTCGCCGGAAATCAGGGCGAAGATGTCGATGTGTTGCTTGGCGTAACAGAGGTCCATGGCATCGACGACCATCCGAATGTCGGCACTGTTCTTGCCGCTCATTTTGCTTTGCGGAATGTCGATCAGCTCGATGCCCTGGGTATGGAACTCGCGCACGGCGTCGCGGTAATTACTCCAATCGCAATAGGCCCGCTTGTAGACGATTCGGCCCTTTTCCAGCAGGCGCTTCAGGACCAACTGAATCTGGAATTCGCCCGCCTTCATGCGGTGGACGCCGATCGCCAGATTTTCGAAATCGACGAACACGGCAATCAATGGTTCATCGGACATGGTGTTCCACCGTGGGACTTGTCAGAGTGTGCTTGGACGGATTGTGCGGGATCGAGTGCAGGCGTCGCAAGCGGCGACGTCCGGATGACCGACAGTCTAGGCGTTTGCGGAACAATTAGGCAGCCGTGTTGCCCCCAGTGCATTAAACTTAAGGAGACCAGGGACGGCGTTCAGGCGGCCATCGATTGACGGGCGGCCTCGTTCCCCCTCGAGCCAAGGTGAGCAGCCGTGGACCGTACTCGAAAAGCGACTCGTGAGATCAACGAAGCCACGCTCCAGCACGTCAGCAAGGGAGAGGCTTCGCTCATCGCGGAAATTGTCGAAGAGAAGCTGACGCTCCTCCTCTCTTCCGTAGAACAGATGAAGCAAACGCCGGAAGGAATCGCCGAGCTGGATCGGCGGGTCAAAGCCTTCGGCCAGTGTGGGCGAAGCGAAGAAGAGACTTCGCACCAGTTTTACGACAAGTTACGGCGTTGGCTGGAGCGCGACATACCGCAAACCAAGTTTCCGCTGCACCCGCCGCGACAGACGGGCTGATAGCGCCGGCCAGTTAGTTCCGCAGTTATTTCTGCTCGCGCAACCAATGGGCCGTCGCAACAAAGAGACCCGCGCAACAAAAAGGCCCCGCGCAACAAAAAGGCCCCGCGCAACTCGTGTTGCGACAAGGCCTTCTGTAGTGGAGCGGAGGAGGGTTGAACTCCCGACCTCTGCATTGCGAACGCAGCGCTCTCCCAACTGAGCTACCGCCCCAAACACAATCGCAAACCCATCGACTCGACGAAGGGCCACCTACGGCCCGCCACCGGTCGACGTTGAGGAAGAGGCGATTTTAGGCCCGCAGGTTCGCTTTGTCAAAAGGGGAAACGGCGGGCGACGGGGGCGAAACCGCCCGGGATTTAGTGCTTCGGCAGGGGCCTGAGAGACGCCGGCTCCTCGTCTTCAATCGTCGGAGCACGGGTGAAGCGAGTGCCGAGCGCGACCACCAAATCGCGGCTTTATGAAGGTCGTGGCGCGGAACGCCGGCGACGGCGTTCCCTACCGATGCGGACCGACTCTTACATTCCGCAGTAGTCGATGATCTGCGCGATCTCGGTTTTCAGGGTCCTGCGCGAGACGATTCGATCGATGAAACCGTGCTCAAGCAGGAACTCGCTCGTCTGAAAACCTTTGGGCAGTTCGATGCGGATCGTCGCCTGAATGGTGCGCGGGCCGGCGAAACCGATCAGGGCCTTAGGCTCCGCCAACACAAAATCGCCCAGCGAGGCGAAGCTCGCCGCGACGCCCCCCATCGTCGGATTCGTCAGTACCGAGATAAAAAGGCCCCCTTGTTGGTCGTAGCGCGCCAGCGCCGCCGAGACCTTCGCCATTTGCATCAGTGAGAGAATCCCCTCATGCATCCGGGCGCCGCCCCCCGAACCGCTGACGATGATCAGCGGCTGCTTTTCCCGAGTAGCGTGCTCGACGAGCCGGGCCAGCTTCTCGCCGACCACCGAACCCATGCTCCCCATGATGAAAGCCGAGTCGGTAACGCCGAGCGCCACGCGCCGGGCGCGAATCATGCCGGTGCCCGTGATCGCCGCGTCACGCAAGCCCGTGCGAGCCTGCTCGGCCTTGAGGCGCTCGGCGTAGGGTTTGCTGTCGGCGAAGTTGAGCGGATCGGCCGACGTCAGTTCGGCGTCGATCTCTTCGAACGTGCCGTCGTCGGTCAGCTGCCGGATGCGCTCGCGAGCGCCGACCGTGAAGTGATAGTCGCACTCCGGGCATACGCCGAGCTGCTCTTCGGCCTGCAGCCGATAGATCGTTTGCTTGCAGCCGGGGCAGCGCTTCCAGAGACCCTCCGGGACGCCGCGCTTTTCACGCTTCGGCGCGGGGACGGCATCGACGGGGGCTTGGGTCTCTTGAGCGTTCGACATTGACCGGCTAGACGGTTTCTTGGTTCTTCGGTTTGTCGGCCGGCGCTACGCGCCGTCGGGGCCCGCCTGGTCGGCCGAGCCCGATTGTAACCCGGCGGCTGTGGACGCATACGGCTTGCCGGCAGGAGGAACCACGGCCGGATGGTGCCCGTTGGCCTTTCTGCCTTTAACGGAGCCGCCATTTACGAGGCCGTCGGTGACGGGGGCGCTGGTAACAGTACCGCCATGCAGAGGCGTGCCGTTAACCGGAGCCGGCGATCGGCCGGCACCGCTCTTTTCAACCTTTGCAACGGCCGCGGCGACTACGGGGTGACTCTTGCCGTCGCCATCGACGACGATGACGCTCCAGCAGCCGTGATCGGAAGTGGCCCGCCAGAGGTCGCCCAGGTCGCCGTCGCCCAGGTGCTCGCGAACGACGCTGGCGAGCGGTTCGGGGACGATCAGGCCGATGACCCCACCGGCGTGTTTTTTCAGCAGCTTGGTCAGAACGCCGGAGACCCGCTCGCGGGCGGAATCGATGGTTTCGCCTTCGGGCGGGCACATCGTTTCGGGCTGTTCGAGCCACTGCCGATAGACTTTGGGCTGCTTTTGCTTCACTTCTTCGACGAGCAGGCCCTGCCAGAGCCCCTGGTCGAGGTTCTGCATGTGGTCGAGCTTTTTCACCTTTACCTGGAGGGCACCGCCGATCGCTTCGGCCGTTTCACGGGCCGACGAGCAGCAGGAGGTGTAAATCACCTCAATTCCCAGGTCTTGCAACTCTCGCCCGACACGGCCCGCCTCTTCGCGTCCTTCCGGACAGAGGGGGATATCGAGATCGCCGTGGATCCGACCTTGCAGTTCAAAGTCGGTGGCCCCGGGAAGAATCAGGACTATTTGAGACATAAACGGGCACGAAAGGATCGGGCGAAAACGGGGCGCAACGCACGTCCCGGTTCGACGTAGGGGGAGGAGGGGCCACCCAGCGGTCCTAGGGACCTGGCGGCTAGAAGAAGAGCAGGTTCCGCCTTAAGACGGCCCGCTATGGTCATGTGCGGTCAGCCCTTGTGGGAGCAGCTCGCGGTTGTCTGGCTTGGATTAGGCAGGGTCGGCGGGCCGGGCCCGAACGTCCCTTAAGAGTCGATGAGAAGTCATTAATTCTACCAGCCGATAGCCCGGACGTCAGCGCGTGCGGTTCGATAGCTGTAAGCCTTTGCGGCGTTTGGCTTTGCGATTAAAGCCCGGCCTGCTTGGCCGGAGGGAGTAGGGCTGAAAATATGGCCAGAATCGGCTTTTCTGGACTTGCTGAACTGGGTCTTCCTTATCCGTAGGAGCTCGCCGAACGGGTCTCAGACCGAGAGGCCCGGCGCTCATTCCAAGTGAACATGGGGCGTGCTGACGAGCGCCCCGCGGTCGTCGGTGACCGACATGTAGAAGACGATGGGCCGCTTGTCCGGGAGTTTGGAAACCTGGACGGTTCCCTCAGTCTTAAGACCTGTTTTCAGCTTCGACCTCCCACCGGCCGGCTGCGTGTGCCAAGTTCGCTTTTGCCACGGGCCGACATCCGTCGTGTAATGCAATTCCGTGGCAACGATCTGTCGGAAGGCCGGCGACTGGAAATCCGTGAAAACCATCCCCAAGGCCTGCTCCGGACCTTCCGTGATAATCGCCGCCTTCCCAATCGATGGTAGCGGCGCGCCTTCACGGAAAACGGAGTCGGCGAAGAGGCCGATCTCAACCGGCGCCCACCCTGGCGGATGCCCGTGCGGCATTCGGACCCGGATGCAAAGGGTGACCGGACCCTTGGGGAGTTGATAGGACTTCTGATAGCTCGATAAGGGATAGGCGAAGTCGTTGGTGCCGTTGACCCAGAGCATGGGGCACGTGGCCCCGGGGAGGTAGCGCGAGGGGTCGAACTGGTCGAGCCAGAGCGTGCGTTGTTCCGGCGGCATCGCGGCAAGCCGGTCGACCCAGGCGCTATCGTCCCCCAGGAAGCCGCAGCCGTAGACCGGGATGGAAACCTTCAGGCGGTCGTCGATGCCGGTGACGATACACGTGAGATAGCCGCCCCAGCTGATACCGGTGATGCCGATCCGGTCTTTATCGACCTCCGGCAGCGAGGCTAAGAGCGAGTGGCCCCGGACGACGGCCGCCACCGCGTGGTAGGTCCACATGTCCTTAACCGTTTCGAGTGTAAAATCGCCGAACTTGCCGTTGTCGTCCTGGTCGGGGCCGCCGTCGGGGAGGCGCGGCGGGACGGCGGGTTTGCCGGCGACGGGTGGTTTTCCCGCGACCGCCGGGCCGTGGCCGGCCGTATCCATCGCCAGTGCGGCGTAGCCGCGCTGGGCCCAAAGTTCGGCCCATTCGCGGAAGGCTTTGCCGCCGCCGCCGTGGACGCAGAGCATGGCCGGGAAGGGACCTTTACCGGCCGGCCGGGCGAAGTAGGCGAACACACGGGTTGGTTTGCCCTGGTAGGGGACGTTTTCGTAGTAGACCTCCTGCACGAGGCCGTCAGGGGTGCCGAACTCGGCCTTCGGCGCGACCTTGAGTTCGGCCATGTTCCAGGGGCCGGTTTGACGCGAATCCTCAGCCGTTACAGAACCGGCGAATAGGAGGATGACAAGCGATAACCAACGGCCTAAACGGAATCTGCGGTGCATGCAGTCTCCAAACTTTGGTTCGTTTCGATCGGACAATCCCAATGGCCGGCACGGACAATACCCCGTCCCGTTGCGGACAACCCAGGACTCGTTGCGGACAAGCAAGGCACAGTTGCGGACAAGCGCGATGCGTAAAACGCTATACAGGACAATGCGGACAACATGGACAAGCGCGCCACGGCAATCTCTCTGAGCCGCATTTCTCAAACTCTGAACCCTGAACTCTAAACCCCGAACCCGCCCCCTTCCCCACCGTGGGCGGATCGCAACCATCGGTTGCTGGTTTACGGAGCTTTCTTAGGGCCGTTATCGACGTCGATGTTTAGTTCCACCACGATGTCCTCGGCCCCCTCCGCTTTCTCGACCGCCTTGGTCGCCAGGCCGGAAAAGGTGTTGGCCACGGCCGTCACGTTCGAGCCTTCGATCACCAATCCGCCCGCCGGGTCGTTGAGTTGGGGCCGCTTGGTTTGGGCCGTGCCGATGTAGGAATCGCTGAAAGCGTTGCCGACCACCGGGATGCGGCCGCTCTCTTTGCCGATGACCACCGCCCGATGATGCACCAGCGGGAAGCTGTTGCCGGTGACGGCGCAGCCGTGGGCGTCGCGCAGATCGATGCCGCATTTCATTTCGTGGGCGATCACGTTGGCGCTGATCGTGATGCCGTAGCAATCGCGGTCGAGAATGATGCCCGTATCCTGGCACTCTTCAATCATGTTGCCGCTGACGACCGAGCCGTAGGTGTTCTCGATCACCACGCCGTGCCGCAGGTGGTCGTCGATGTTGTTGCCGCTCATGCAGAGGTTGTAGGCGTCGAGGCAGCGCAGGGCGTCCAGGTTTTCTTCAAAGTGGTTGCCGCAAACGACGATGTCGTGGCAGCCGACGATCTCGAGACCCGACTGCTTGTTGTAGGTGATGAGCGAGTCGCTTACGCGCGGGTCTTCGTAGCAGTAGTCGAGCAGGATGCCGTGAGTTCCGTGGCGGCTGACGGTGACGCCGTGGATGAATATCTCATTGATGCCGTGGGCCTCGATGCCGTGGCCGCTCTTTTCGTTGCCGGTGATCTGCAGGTCGGCGACCTGGATTCGCCAGAGGTTGAGTTTGCGGTCGGGCTTATCGGCGTTGAAGTCGGGGTGGCGGATGACGAGGGCCGACTCGCCTGCGGTGTTCGTATTGACGATGTGAGTGGCCGGGCCGGAGCCTGCGAGCAGGACGTCGCCGCGCGAGATAACGAGCGGTTCGGCGATTTCGAATTTGCCGGGGGGCAAGCGAACGACGCCCCCTTCGGCCGGCACGGCGTCGATGGCCGCTTGGAGGGACGGGTAGTCGATTGCTTCGACGACCGGTCGTGCGCCGGGGAGTTTTTGCGGGGAAGCAGCCTGGTTGGCTTGCCCCGGGGCGCGCAGCGCGAAGAAAGCGCAGGCGATCAGGCCGAGGGCGGCGAAGGGAAGTGTGCGGCGCATGCGAGCGACTCCGGGC
>Ga0163153_10004559_pt1 | contig 17283 bp, 11 predicted proteins | sample OliLakLV19MP6IB1_FD_148629 | JGI IMG/M metagenome (GOLD analysis project Ga0163153, IMG submission 148629) | Freshwater microbial mat bacterial communities from Lake Vanda, McMurdo Dry Valleys, Antarctica - Oligotrophic Lake LV.19.MP6.IB-1 | ecosystem: Environmental > Aquatic > Freshwater >... | reverse complement strand
GATGATAGATGAATTGACCGTCGGCGCTCCAGGTCGAGTGCACCGCGAACCCAAACGCATTGCGCGGGTGGATCTCGGTCAGCTTTCCGGACTTCAGGTCCAGGACACATGTTCTCGAGGATAGCGGTGAGCTCTCCCAGATCTTTTGGGCCTCATCATAGCGTGCAAACTGTGCTTCCTTCATGAGCCTTACGAACACCCCCGGATCGTCACGATCGAGCAGCAACAGATCGGGATATACGGGGTTCGGCGTCACTGAGTTGTTGGCGAAGAGCGGGTCGCTGAACACCTCGGTTGGTCGACCGCTCGCGACATCGACGGCAAGCAAGGCGCTGTTGGCCATGTTTGCGGTGACGCGGTGGCCCGGATCGGCCGGCCGGCCGACTTGCTGCACTTCCTCGTTCACCGGAATGAACACGGTCTTGCCATCAAGGCTCCCCGCCGGGGCACCGAACAATCGATTTGAGTCAGTTTCGTCAAGCAGGACCCTCTCCTTCTCTAGAAGACTGGTGTCAAGGATTCGCAGCGTCTTGCGCGTCGCGGCGGCCACCATCCTGCCGCCCGCGATGGTCGCCGTGAGATTGCCCGTGTAGCGTTCGTCCGACGCCCCCCGCATCACGGAGAGTACTGTCATATCTCCCGTCACCACGTTGGCCCAGAAAACACAGGAGCCCTGGTCGTCATAGGAGCCGATGGGAAGGTGGCGGCTGTCCGCCGAGAAACATTGTCGAATGTGATAAGTCGGCTGGTAGTTGATTTTCCTGCGCGATGTCAGTTGGCGCGAGGGCCGCGCGGTAGCCTCATCAAGAAATTCGACAGACTCGTTGAGACACATTCCGACCGAGAGGTCCTGCGTCGTTGCCGCATCCTCACCCGTGCAACGCGACACCTCCTGCGCACTTGCCCCGAGCGGCGACAACAGCATGGCCGAGCCAAGCAATCCGGCCTGACCCATGAAGTGTCTGCGGCCCATGCGCGCAGGCATATTTTGATTGTGGTTGCCCATTACTACTCTCCGGCGGCTTTAGAACAAGGCTTGTACGCATTACAAAGTAGCTTCTATAATTTAGCAAATTCAAAATTTTCACATTATTTTTTAATAAAATTCAAATACTGAAACTAACGATTCTTGAGCAGCGGAGGCTAACAGGCCTCACCTATTCCTGTGCCCGTACCTAAAGAACGACTTCAATTGCTCTTAATTGGCTTTTTATTTTTCGACAATTCAACCTTGTTCTGTGGTTTAAAAAAACTGGCCATACGATCAGCTACCCGACCAGCGGGTGCAGCCCCCGCTTCATCTTTTCTGATCACTGCATGCCATGGCACCATCAAGCCTGATTTTGTCAGGGGCAGCGCCGTGAGGTCGTACATTGCCAGATAGTGCTTAATGCTCCAGCGGGTAGCTATGGTTATGCCGATTCCGGCCCTCACCAAAGCAATGATGGTTTCAATTGAACGACCGGGAATCAGGCGTTTCGGCGTGATGCCTGCCGGGGAAAAGAAACGTTCATACTCACGACCCCGTTCCCTGCCCGGACGGAAACCAATATAACTTTCCTCAAGGAAGTCGCTGGCTTCCAAAAATTTGTTTCCAGCTTTGGCATGTGATGAGGCCATCAGGGCCACCATCTCGTCATTGAAAAGAAATTTACTTTCGAATTGATTGGAATGCGCATTCAGCGGTAACAGCGCCAGATCAATGTTACGACTTCGCAGCGCATCGATCGGATCAAGCGCACTGTCCAGCGCAATTTCTAGATCAATGTCCGGATCGTCAACTGAAAGCAGTTTCAGAAAATCAGGAAACCACTCCAAACCACTCAATGTGGACCCGCCGAAATTCACAGTAGTGCTATGTCCAAGCTTATTTTCTGACAGGATGCGCTCGGCTTTGTCCATCTCGCGAATACACAGGTGTGCGGTTTCAAGCAATATCTTACCTGCATGGGTCAGACTGACCCGGCCTCGAAATCGCGAGTAGAGCGGGATACCGAGTTGTTGTTCCACTTTCTGGATGCGGTGCGTCAAGGCCGATTGAGTGATGTTCAAAAACTGGGCGGTGGCCTTCAGATTGGCCGTTTCTGAAACCGCCTGCACTACCAGCAAGTCTTTGATCGTTAGTTTCAGCATTTGAATTTTATTAAAATATAGTGTGAATATTTTGAAGTTGCTAAATTATAGAGGCTACCTTGTAATGCGTACAAGCCTTGTTCTAAAGCCGCCGGAGAGGGACTCATGAATCGTAAAGTTGTAATGTGTGGGATTTTGTTCTTGCTTGGGTCTGGACCGATGTATGCAGACGACCCAATGACTTTGGAAGAAATTGTGGTCACCGCAGAACGCAGGGAAGAATCGCTGCAGGACATTTCTGCTTCCGTCTCAGCCTACACCGGTGAGTATCTTGCACAAATGGGATTGCAGGATGCTTCGGAAATCGCCAGTCTGGTTCCCGGAGTAGAACTCCGCGAAAACGGACTTTTTCCGGGCTATTTCATTCGTGGGGCAGGTGTTCAAACCGAGACCAACGACATTAATGAACAACCTGTAGGCGTATTCATTGATGAGGTCTACTATGGCATTCCCAGCGCGCAACGCGGCCAGCTCTATGACATTGAGCGAGTCGAAGTCCTGCGCGGCCCGCAGGGTACGATGTTTGGCCGTAACTCCCCAGCGGGTGTTGTACATTTTCTGACCAACAAGCCCACTGATGAGTTTGGCGGTTATGTCGATGCCTTGTATGGCAGTTTCAATCAACGCATCGTTGAAGGTGCGATCAACATTCCCATCAGCGAGGCAATCAAGGCGCGAGCTTCGGTCAAATACAACAAGGATGATGGATGGCAAGAAGACCGCTTCACTGGTGAAAACTTCACCGACAATGATGTGCTTTCCGGTCGCCTGCAAGTGGCTTTTGACCTGTCAGACTCCGTAACCTTCCTGGCCAAGCTTGATGGTATGCGGCAGCGCAATGCAGGACTTCGTTATGGCTTCAGTGGTTTGCTCGATCCGGTGACCTTTGCGCCATGCTCTCTCGAACGGGTAAACAATCAGGAATGCGTTGCGATAAACGGCTATCGTGACCCGGAACTGGACCCTGAAAAAATCGCATCGGATACCGCACCACTCGATACCATCGACAGCTGGGGCTTATCAGGAATTTTGAACTGGGCTATCTCCGATGCGCTGCAGTTTACTTCTATTACCGCTTATCGAACTCTTGAAAGAGAGTGGGCTGTTGATGGTGATGCCAGTCCAATCCTCATTTTCGGCTTTCTGAATTTCGCAACTTTTCGCTCTACTGATGCCTGGCAGTTTTCACAGGAATTCCGGCTCAATGGCTCAAGTGATCGATCTAACTGGGTGCTTGGGGCTTACTACTATGGCGATAACCGCGACGTCGTAAATGCCTTCCCTGGCTTCCGCCGCTATGACTACACTGATGTTGACACAAACTCATGGGCTGTGTTCGGCCAGTTGGATTACAACTTGACGGGAACCGTCACCCTGATTGGTGGTTTACGTTATACCGATGAAACCAAACAGGCCACACAGTACCGCAATACGCCAACCGTGGTTTTTACCCCGGAGCTTAATGATTCGGTTATCACCGGCAAGGCGGCTGTTGAATGGAATGTGAAGGATGACCTGATGCTTTATGCCAGTTTTTCCACCGGGTTCAAAAGTGGAACATTTCAAGCCTCACCCGGCAACGTAGCAGTCGACCCCGAGTATGCCACAGCCTATGAAGTCGGCATGAAGTCTCTGTTCTGGGACGGCCGAGGTCGTTTCAACGCATCTGCTTATTACAACAACTACGATGATTTCCAGGCCACCGGTTCCGCTGACGACAACGGTATCCCGGTCAACCGGCTGGTCAACGTAGGTGCACTGGAAGTTCTGGGTATCGAGGGTGATTTAACCGTGATACCGACTGAACGCCTTGAGCTGACTCTGGGCTTCAGTTTTACCAACGGCGAAATTTCTGCCGGCCCTTTACAAGCAAGTGGCTCAGCCGACTATGAAACCAGAGAGCCCTTCTTTTTTGATGGTAAGACCCCGGCATTTCTGCCCGAGTATTCAATTAACGCAATTGCCCGCTATGCCCTGCCTGTCAGCGATAATTGGGGATCGCTCATTGCTCAAGTGGATGCCAAGTATTCAGATGGCATGTTCCTGGATGCCAGCAACAACCGCCTGCACGTGCAAGAGAGCTACGATATCTGGGGAGCCAGGCTGTTGTGGGATTCCGCTGATGCAAAATGGTATGGCAGCATCTTTGTCACCAACCTCACCGATACCGCTGTCAAGGGCTGGTCTTTTGATATCGCCCGCTTCGTCGACAACCGTGCCACTATCTGGGCACAGCGCCCACGAACGGTCGGAGTCAAAGTTGGCTACAGATTCTGAGCACAGACTTCACCCAGAATACAAATGAGAAAAGCAGCGGAGCAAGCATGACAGCAGTAAAACAACTGTTGGACCTCAACAGTTTTAAGAACGACACGGCACGGCTGATCGGAGCTGCCCTGGTAGATGATTCGGCATGGCAAAAGCTGGCTGTGCTCTGCGATTCCTTTGGGCACAGAATGAACGGCACACCCGGGCAGCTTATGTCTGTCGACTGGGCTTACAACGAGATGCTCAGGGAGGGCCTGGAAAACGTCAGGAAAGACCCGGTAATGGTGCCAAACTGGATTCGCGGCGACGAGTCCGTCACGCTCCTGAATCCGTATCCTCGGCCACTGGTAATAATGAGCTACGGCAACAGTGTTGGCACACCGAAGGAAGGCCTGACCGCAGAGGCGATGGTTGTCAGTTCATTCGAAGAACTCGCCAGCCGCGCCGACGAAGTCCCGGGGAAAATTGTAGTTTTCTGCCCGCCCTGGACCAGCTATCCGGATGACGAGGCCTGGAAAAATTATCTGGACCTGCGCCATTTTCGAATTTCAGGCCATGCCAAGGCAGCGCAACTTGGTGCTATTGCCGTACTCTTGCGCAGCATATACCCGCCCCATGCGCGACAGGCGCATACGGGCGCGCTGACTTACACTGAGGGTGTAGCAAAAATCCCATCCGCTGCGTTATCGCCGGAAGACGCTCTTATGCTTGAGCGCATGCATAGACGCGGCCAACCGATCAACCTCACACTGAAGATGCAGGCGCGTGTCGAAGCAGATATTGAATCCGCAAACGTCATCGGCGAAATAGTTGGCCGGGAAAAGCCTGAAGAGGTCATAGTACTCGCTTGCCAGTTCGACTCCTGGGACAGCGGCGTTAGCGCACAGGACGATGGGGCCGGGGCAATTGTCGTCTGGGAATCTTTGCGTTTGATGAAAAAATTAGGCATCAGACCGCGTCGCACTATTCGAACGCTCCTGTGCACCAATGAGGAGAACGGTGGCTCAGGAGGTATTGCATACAGAGACAAATATCGGTCGCAGCTTTCCAACCATATAGCCATGCTGGAAGCAGACAGCGGCGTGGTTCCGCCACTGCACTTCCGCGTTTCAGGTTGCGATGAAACAATCGCATTGGTGAAGCAGATAGGGAGCCTTGCAAAAATGCTTGGGCTGGAGGACACGCGCAGCCCCGTGCGAATTGGCACCGCTGAAGATATCCATGCGAGTGTAGAGGCAGGGAACATTCCCAGCCTGACGTTGCAAGGCAATAATGAGCCCTACAGCCGCTACCACCATGCGCATTCCGATATGGTCGAGGCAGTCTCACCTGTTGAACTGGCAAGAGCGACGGCGGCGGTGGCGGTAATTGCCTATGTTTTGGCAGAGATGGAAGAGCGCCTGCCGACAGGCAAGGGCGAGGGAGCCCGAGGCACCTATGCCGGCTAGCCCGAATTCCAGAAGTAACCAACACTGCGCAGACGACGCTGAAGTGGTTGCGCCATTGGGGACCCGATCGGATTTCCCCATCTGTGACACTGTGACATACCTCGACAACGCATTCATTGGGCCAGTGCCAAAGCCCGTAAGGGACGCAGCCTTTCACTGGTATAACAAACGCAGCACTGAGGAAACCGATATCTATGGAATGTTCGACACAATAGAGATCGTCCGTCGCCAGTTTGCCGGAATGATCAATGCTTCCCCCGATGAGATTGGATTTCTTTACACAACATCGGAAGGGGAAAACATCATCTGCCGCGCCCTCGATCTGTTACCTGGGCAGAACATTGTTACCGACGATCTGGCCTACCCTCATGTCGGTGTCCTGGGTAAAAAGCTTGAGCAGGAACAGCAGATAGATTTTCGCATCGTCGAACATACCCGCGGTGCCGTCACTGTAGAAAGCTTTGCCGCCCGCGTAGACAGCAAAACGAGACTTGTTGTCGTTCCCTGGATTTCCAACATTAGCGCACACCGCCATGACATTCGCGGCCTGGCAAAGCTCGCTCACGCTGCCGGAGCCTACCTGTACGTTGACGCGATACAAATATTGGGCACAGAGCCCATTGACGTTAAAGCCGAGGACATCGATTTCCTCTGCGCTGGCACCTACAAATGGCTGATGGCGGGCTGGGGCATTGCCCCCATTTATATAAGGCGGGAACTTATCGACGCGATCAGGCCGGACCGTTATGGCTGGCAAACTGCGTTATCCGCGCCCTCAGCTGCGTACAACTATACACACCGTACAAGCGCAGCAAAGTTTGAATACGCCAGCCCATCGTTTGATCAGTTCATGATGCTCACGACTGCACTCTCCTATCTGGATGGGATAGGCCTCGACCAGATCGCGCACTATTCACGGTACATGACCAGTTACCTGCGCGGCGCGCTCGAAGCCCTGGACTTTACAGTGTTCACACCAAAAGGTGACGTCTCGCCTTCACTGACCTTTTGGGTTGGCGCGGGCGAGAAAGACGTAGAGGCTGCTTGCCGGCAAGCCAATATTCGCGTCGGCTTTGCCAGCGGGCACCGGATGTCAGAGACCTATGGCAGCAATGAAAGCGCGTGCCGAGTGCGCATTTCGCCAGCTCATTACAATCTGCGAAGCGATCTGGATGCGCTACTGAACGTCGTCGAACGTCTGCCTCGATTCGCCGGATATGAATGACAGCTCTATAGCAGTCAATACGCCGAGCAATCGATTCGGCGCCTACAAGGAATTCAGCGCGGGCTGGAAAGTCCTGCTCGGGAGCGCTGCGGGGCTTATCTTCGGCGCCACGATGCTGCCCTTCAATACGCTCGGGGCGGTAGTTACACCATTGAGCGAAGAGTTCGGCTGGGGCCGTGGCGAGATACAGCTGTGCTATCTCTTCTTTACGCTCGGCAGCGCGGCGTGCTACCCGTTCATCGGCAAACTCGTTGATCGCATCGGTTCACGCCGCGTGGCCCTGATCGGGATACCCGCCTTTGCCGCCGCGTTTGCCACTATCGGATTGGCAACCAGTGATGTACGTAGCTTTTATCTCGCATGGGTTTTCGTCGGTGTCCTGGGAGCAGGCACATCCCCCATTACCTTTACCGCGATCGTGAACCTGTGGTTTACAAAGAACCGGGGGCTGGCACTTGCCACGACTCTGTTTCTTGGCGGCATCTCTGCGGCCGCAGTCCAGATCTGTTCGACCTATCTCGCGGAGGCCTATGGATGGAGACAAACTTTTTTCATCTTCGCGCTACTGCCCCTTTGCGCCGCCTGGCCCCTGGCCTGGTATTGCCTGCATCCACCAGCAACACGCACGGTTGAAACGCCTCAGTCTGACCGCAGCCGCCTGGAAGACGTCACCCTTTCTTACTACCGCGACTATCGATTCTGGCTGCTGACGCTGGCCATTGGCCTGGTTACTTTCAGCATTTCCGGCGTCGTGTTGAATCTCAAGCCATTGTTGGCAGACCGCGGATTCGACCCGGCTACCGCCGCCTACCTGGCAGGGGCCCTTGGCCTTGCCTTGTCGGTCTCGCGCCTCGCAACGGGTTACCTGATCGATCGCGTTTGGGCCCCCGCAGTTGGCTTTGTGCTCTTCTTGCTGCCCGTATTTGCCTGCTGGGCCTTGATTGAGGTGGAAGGATCCATGCGCCTCGCCCTGACGGCAGTCATCCTGATTGGTGTGGCAACTGGCGGCGAATCAGATCTTATGGCCTTCCTGACTGCAAAGTACTTCGGCATGAAGCGTTATGGGCGAGTTTACGCAACCGTTTTCACTGTATTTATCGTCAGCTCAGGGGTTGCACCATCGGTGTTTGGCTATGTCTTCGATATATCTGGCAGCTACGATCCGGTTCTGATCGTCGCTGCCGTTTGCTTCTTTTGCTCAGGCGTCCTGCTACTTGGCATGGGCAGATACCCTGCACACAATCCAGCATAGAGGAACGACTATGACCCACTCCCGCTTCAAATTCGGTTCGATTCAGACTTCCGTGTTGGTTTGTTGTATTGCGCTGCTCTGTTGTACCGGGGTATTCGCCAATGATGTTTGGCTGAGCCATGTGAATGTTCTCGATACCGATTCGGGCAAAGCCCGGAACGATGTCCACGTTCGCATCACAGACGGCTTGATTGCCGAAGTCAGTAAGCACTTGCCGGCTGTGGATCAGCAGCAAACGCTCGATTTAACCGGCAAATGGATCATCCCTGGCCTGGTCGACATGCACACCCATCTGGGTATGGCGGGTCGGCCTGGAATCGCCTCTGAATGGAGTAATGTCTATTATGCGTTGGTGGCCTATCGTAATGCCCAAAGCATGCTGGAACACGGTTTCACCACCGTTCGGAACCTGGGCACCCAGGGCTACGCAACCACTGATCTCGCCCGTGCCATTAATTCCGGATTACTGGTGGGCCCAACTATCATAGATGCCGGCAAGTTCATCATTCCCTTTGGGGTTGCGCAAAGCGTAACCAAAGGCAAGAGCCGGCATCCTATTCCCATCGAGTTGGGACCGATCTGGGAAAACAGCTACCTGATGGCAACTGGACCCTGGGAAATGGTTGAAGCGGTTCGTCAGAACATCTACTACGGCGCTGAAACCATCAAGATCGTTGCCGACATGAATCCCTACAGCTTTACAGAAGCAGAACTCAAGGCTGCCATCGACGAGGCGCATGCCGCAGGCAAAACCGTTGCTGTCCATTTCGGTTACGGCGGAGAACCGGTGCGCAGGGCTATCTTGGCCGGTGCCGATTCGATTGAGCATGGTTTTGGCCTGGATGAAGAATTGCTCAAACTGATGAAAGAGCATGGCACTGTGCTTTCGACCACAGACTTCCCCTGGGAATTACTTCGCAGCATGTTCTCCGGCAATGAAGAGGCTGCGAGAGAATGGAATGACAAGTTCACCCAGCGTCTGGTAATGGCTCACAAAATGGGGGTCAAAATGGTTTTCGGTACCGACGCTATCCACGACATCGACGGCAAGTCGCGTGGTGAAATGGCCATCTGGTTTATCGACAAGTGGATTGAGGTGGGTATTCCTGAACTGGATTTGCTGCGGGCAATGACCGTCAGTTCTTACGAGTTTCTGGGACTTTCCCAGCAAGGCAAGATTGAACCCGGCTATGCCGCAGACCTGGTCATTCTTGATCAGAATCCGCTGGAGAATATTCAAACCCTGAAGCAGCCTTTCGGTGTGATCAAAGGCGGTGTTCGAGTAGCCCGAATGCAATTGGCCGGCGATCAAGGTCAGTGAAGAAGCTGACGCTGCCCTCGCTGCAGCAAATACAGCAAGCCAGTGAGCGCATCCGCCCCTATGTGTTGTCGTTACCGCTGGTTCCACTGAATGCCGACCACGCGCCACAAAGCACATTCCTGCAACTGGAAAATCTGCAGTTGGTAGGTTCTTATAAATTGCGCGGTGCGGCCAATGCGATACTGCAAACGGACCCAGCCGTATTGGCCAGGGGCGTGGCAACCGTCAGTGCCGGTAACCTGGGACAAGGTATTGCCTGGATGGCGAAGAAGCTCGGATTTCCATGCCTTATCCTCGTGCCGGACCATGCCCCGGCGGCGAAGATTTCGGCGCTCAAGCGCTATGGTGCTGAGGTCAAAACTGTCAACCTGAACACCTGGTGGTCCATTATGGTTTCAGGCATTTTGCCGGATTTCGACGGCTTGTTCATACATGGCGTATTCAATCCGCAAGTCATGGCGGGGCATGGCACGATTGGTTTGGAAATCGTGCAACAGAATCCCGCAATCGAGTCGGTGATCATCCCCTTTGGGGGCGGAGCCATGACCTGCGGTATCGCCGCTGCTGTTAAAGCATTCAATCCCGACATCCGCGTGTTTACCTGTGAGGTAGACACTGCTGCTCCGTTGCATGCTGCACTGCAACACGGTGAGCCCACTGAAATCGACTACCAACCTAGCTTTGTCGATGGCATTGGCAGCCGCAAAGTCTTTCCGGAGATGTGGCCCATGCTGCAGCAAGTGGTAACGGATTCGCTGCTGGTAACACTTGATCAGGTACGTGATGCCATTCGCCTGCTGGTCAACAGGCATCACGTGATCGCCGAAGGAGCAGGCGCAGCAGCTTTGGCGGCCGCCCTGAATGCATCCATTGAACTGGGCAGCACCGCTTGTGTGATTTCCGGCGGACATATCGATCTGCAGATACTCTCAAACATTCTTGCCACTCCAGCCGGGAAGGGCTCCCGGTTTGAGTAGCCAGAAGCAACAGTATTGTCGGTGAACAGTGGCCATGATAGTACTGGATAAAACCTCTGTTGAGAAACTGCTGCCCATGGATATCTGCATTGCCGGCATGCGTGAAGCTATGTGGCAAATGGGCCTTGGCGCAACAGTGCAGCCCTTGCGCACCGTGCTGGCGATTCCTGATCAGCCCAAATTCATGGGCGTAATGCCCGGCTATATACCGATAGAGGATCTGGCCATCGGTGCCAAAGTAATCTCGGTTTTCCCGGACAACATCAAACACGGAAAGCCTTCGCACCAAGGCCTGGTCATTCTGTTCCATGCCGGTACCGGTGAAGTTGCAGCATTGGTAAATGCCGAGGCGATCACTGCCATTCGTACCGCTGCGACCACCGCCGTGGCAACCGACGTCGCTGCCCGACAGGACGCATCAAGACTGCTGTTGCTGGGTTACGGCACTCAGGCTATACAACATGCGCGTGCCTTGCCACTGGTACGCAATTTCGAAACCATCACTATTTGTGGTCGCGATAAGAAAAAGGCGCGACTGTGCGCGGATCAGATTGCCACTGAATTTGCCGGGCAAGTCTGTGTTGCCGATTCAATCGAGACTGCTGCCCAATCAGCTGATGTGATTTGTGCCCTGACCCATGCCCGCTTACCCATTCTCCAGGGCAGTTGGCTGCGCCGCGGCGTGCATATCAATGCCGTTGGCTCCAGCACTCGCGGATTTCGCGAGATCGACGAACAGGTTGTTTTGCGCTCGAGGTTTTTTGGTGATTACGAGGCGGGAATCAGAGCGCAATCCGAGGAGTTTCTTTATGCTCTCGAAAACGGTCAGGTGTCTGCAGAACACTTGCTGGGAGACCTTGGACAGGTGCTGACCGGCCAACTGACCATTCGTCGCGATAACGACGATATCACCTGTTTCAAGTCACTGGGCAACGTTGTCCAGGACCTGTATGCATCCGCGCTGGCCGTCGAACGTGCCGGGCAACAGGGCTGTGGCATGCAGATTGATTGCTGACTTTTGCAGCGTTTAATTTAACACGGCTGCGTTTTGACTGGCTTACACGAACTCATCAAGAGGTGGAGCGCTACATGAACAAACGACACTTTTTATACCCGATTCTGTTGCTGGCTTACTCAGCAGCTTGCTTTTCAGCCGAGGTCGCTGCGCCAGTTGGCATGCGGGCCAACCAGAACACCTACTCTCCGCTGCTCGACATCATGCAAGCCTCGCGCAATGTGGAAGTTACCGACCAGCAACTGGAGGAGCTGCGTGGCCTGCAAATGGAAGCCATCTGGGACAGTCTGGCCGAGTATCAAGGCAACTATGCGCTGGGCTTTAAGGCCACCCAGCCCGGCAAAAAGCTGGTGGGACGCGCCCTAACCATGCGCTTTTACCCACCGCGGCCGGATCTTCGGGAGGCACTGGACGCACTTGCCGCAGAGGGCGATTGGGACCGGTTGTTCTACGGCCGCGCAGCAGACGAAGGAAAGCCCGGTGACGTGGTAGTGGCTGATGTTGGCGGCACCAATGGCGATCAACTGTTCGGTGGTCTTGCCGGCCTGGCGATGAAGGTAGCGGGTATCGAAGGTGCCATCATTGAAGGTGGCAGTCGGGACCTTCTGGAGTTGGAGAATGAGAGCTTTGCGGAATTCCCGGTATTCACCCGCTTCTTCGACATCGACACTTCCAAGTGGTTGGGGGCGGAATGGAACGTACCAATTCGTGTCGGTAACGTCACCGTATTTCCGGGCGATATTGTGATTGCAGATCATTCCGGGGTGATTTTCATTCCTCCGCAGATCGTTGCGGGCGTTTTGCAGCGAGCGCAAGAAAAGGCAGCCCTGGAGGACTATCAGCGTGAACTTCTGCAAGGCCGGCAACATCGCTTTCGCGAGATCTACCCCCATTTGTCGCCGGAATTGCAGAAAGCCAGAGAAACCGGAGAGAAACAGTCGTGAGAAATCTGCTGGTCTTTGCTGCGACCCTCTACTGGCTGTGTTTGACTAACTCACTGCAAGCCGCCGATACCACCCCTGCGCAACCCTGGTGGCAAGCTGAAACAGCTCTGACGGCCGCGGGCGAGCTTGAAATACCCCTCACCGAGCGTTCCTGGTGGCCACAAGCTTTATCGTTGAAAGTCGGAGAGTCCTTGTTGATAGTCTCCGAGTTCGACGGCCAGGGAAAAATGTTGATTCGCCGTGAAATCGGAACCGCCATACCCTATGACCAACCGGTCTATAGCCATGGACGGGCCTTGTTGCAGGAAGGCAAGGAAATGCTGGTGTGGATTCTGGATGACGACGGGGACATGAGTCCCAACTCACCAGAAGGGGACCATGACAGCGATGTTTACATGGTCGACTACGGTGCCGACGGAACACTGGATCGCATGTTGGACTTTATTGATGAAGATGGCGACAACGACCCGGACATACAGGACCTGCGCTACTTTAACGAGGGGAAGTTGCGCCATAGCATCATGCATCTGGACCTGGATGACGACAGCCAGATGTATCCCATCCATGATTACCAGCGACTGATTGGGCAGCAGCTGTCATTCCTGATCGACGCCTCTGGCGACAACATGTTCTACCACAACAAGTACGACCCGGAAGCACGCGGCTGGATACCGATGTCAGAATGCCCTTTCGACTTCCATGATCTGGATGGCGATGGCTTTTCCGAACGCGCGGTAAGAATGAGTGTGGCTCCCTACACTTTCAATGCGGCTGTGGATCCTGATTACGCCAATTCATGGGAGCGCATGATGGGGCCGGTTGAGGACATCATGCGCGAGCCCGGCATCATGGCTGTGCGTTATTCTGCAGATATGGATGGGGGTAGCTCCGCTGAGCGGCCCGTGCATTACGAATTGGGCTTCCACATGATTGGTGCAGAACTTTATGATCTGGAGAAATATCGTCTGGTACATGAAAAAAGACGACCGCCCCAGGTTTCATTCGCGGTGCCGCATGCTGAAACTCTGGCCGTGGCTGAACACTATCCGGCGCAATCTACCGGCTATTCATGGCGGGAATACTCCTCTGCAACTCAAACTCTAGAAGACTGGCGTTTGGACGGTAATGATGACCAGCGTTGGGAAGGAGTTTTCTGGACCTGGCAGCGACGCTTCATGCACAACACTGGTGGGCCGGAGCAGTACTGGAATGTGCGGCGGGAATTTGATCAGGATCCTTCTGCCGAACGAATACTTTACTACAGCCCGGTCGATCACCGGCTGCATCTGAAAGGCGCTGAAGAAGGCTGGTTGCCAGTTGGTGGCATCAATACAGAAGAAGCTCTGGGCGAAATCAGGATGTATGACACCAACCATGACGGCTATTTCGATCGCTGGGAATTCTGGCAGGACAATGCCACTGCACCCTATCGCAAGGCCAGCGTTTCTGACGCCGCCAATCTGGAACTTGGCAGCGATCTTGATCATATCGCCCAAATCTATTTCGACAAGCTGCTTCCGGCTGCCGTCGAGGCCAACCAGAATCTTATCGAAAGGCTCAACATACTGCTGCCGGAAGCCCAGTTGCCGCTGGACCACAAACAGGCAATAGATCTGTCAGCCTCACTTGCGGAGCGTCTTTACCTGCTGGACGTTGTGAGGGAAGCTTTGTATCTGCAGCTGGGTAGTTACGTCAATTCCATCGTCAATCCAAACTTGGCTGACACTTCAAATATCTGGCTTCCCCTGTTTCCGGAACAGATGCAGGCGAAACTCGATGCATGGTCCCTGGTCACCTTCAAAGCACAGATGGATGCGGTCTACGAACGAGGCGATTATTCTTCGGTCACCAACATGTTGGAAGAATTGGACCAGCTGGCAAAGCAAATAACTCCACCTGAGTCCGCAGAAGATTCTTAGACAGTAAGCGACATCTTTTCAGAACCTTGAGAATAGGACCATGGCGCCCAGCAAGACAACAAACGAATACTTTCAGTATTTGTTTGAACCATAGGACTGCCTTCACACCAGCTTCGTCAGGAACGGCCAAATTCAGATGTAACATCTGATCGCCGATCCAGCGCTTCGGTAGTGCAATGAACTTGAACATTTACTTTCTTATGTTGTTTCTGGATGGTGTCTACATTGATTCCAGGCATGTTGGTAGTGGCAGGGTGCTTTTTCGTCTGGCCTTCGGAAGCGGCGTGAAATAGAGAGTTAATCGATAGAATCCAGTCTTCACCATTCAACTGGCGCAAGACTTTAAAGTGAATTGACTCAAATGCTGAAATAACGCTCTGTTCAATATCTGCAAAATTCTGGCAATCTGGCGTTTGAACTTCCTATACTCCCCTGATGGCTGAAGTCGAGGATGAGATGTCACGCCAGCGCGCGAAGCCGCCTCAACTGGACGGCTCTGCGGTCTTGTAGTCGATTGGCTTATTTGGTCTACGATTAAGGCTTCTAGGTTTACCCAGTAAATTCCGGGTTTGCTTGAGTCCGTTTGAAAACCAGATTTACGCGCAGATGGATTACAAATCCTGTGGCACTACGATTCCCAACTCGAGGCGCTCTCTACGCCACAGTTCCAGCAACTTCTCGCGCTTCTCGGGATACTGCCTCGACAGATCAGTCGTCTCCCCCAGGTCCGTATCCAGGTTATAGAGCTGGAAATGCTTTTCTTCGAAGGGCGTATCGATGGCCGTCAATTTCCACGGACCCTGTCGAATGAAAGCCATATTGCGGTGGAACAGGGTGGTCACATAGTCAGCGGAATGCACAGTATCCACTGCGCCACGCAGCAATGGCAGCAGGCTGCTGCCGCGCATGGGTTGCACCGAGCCATCGTCGGGATAATGCGCACCGGCAAGCTCAATCAATGTGGGGGCGAGGTCCATCACGGTCAGGTAAGAACGGTTGATCTGATCGGCTGCCGCAACAGACGGGCCCGCAATGATCAAGGCGGCGGCAATGCCTCCCTCAGTGGAGAACCCCTTGTAACGCTTGAAAGGCGCGGATCCGGCCTCGGCCCAGGGAATGGCATAGGAAACAAATGAATCGGGCCCACCCCACGCTTCGAATGGGGCGGGATGGTGTTCACGAATGTAATCGACGTGCGGCCCATCGTTGTAAAAATCATTGCCCGCAGCGCCATTGTCGGACATGAATACAATCAGCGTGTTTTCATACAGACCTTGGTCTTTCAAATAGCCGATTAACCGCCCAACATGGTCGTCCAGGTTTGCCACCATGGCGGCATATAGCTCCATCTTGCGGGATTCCTGCTGCTGCAGCTCCGGGCTCAGCTCGTCCCAAGGTAAGACAGCCGGATTACGCGGCGGTAGCGTTGCATTGGCCGCCAGAATGTTTGCTGTTTTGAGGGCTTCGAAATTTTCTTTTCGCAAGGCGTCGTAGCCCTGTTCATATTGACCCGCATATCGGTTCCGCTCGTCATTCGGGACCTGCAGGGGCCAATGCGGCGAGGTGTAAGCAGCATAGGCAAAAAAGGGTTTGCCGTCATCCTGATTTGAACCGATAAATTCGATCAGCTTGTCGGTGTAAAGAGCCGTTGAGTAAGCGCCATCTGGCCAGTCGATAAGCTGACCATCCTCACGGTAAATTGAAGCTACATTCTCTAAACCACGCCCATCAAAATGATTGGCAGCCCCATCAATCAAGCCGAAAGACCGCTCAAAACCAGCGACCTTTGGGCTGTGCTCTTGCTCGGTGCCCAAATCCCATTTTCCGGCCATATAGGTGTGGTATCCCGCTGCCTGAAGCACCCGCGGCAAGGGCACAATACGATCAGACAGATAGCCTTCATACCCGGCTTGATCATCTCGCAGTGGTTCATAGGGGCTCTGCCGACCAATACCGGCCACGTGATTATTATTGCCGCTAAGCAGCATGGAGCGGGTGGGTGAACACATTGGTGAGGTATGAAAGGATGTAAACCTCATCCCCTGATCAGCAAGCGCATCAATATTGGGGGTTCGAATGCTGCTGCCGTAAACACCGAGATCAGCATAGCCGAGATCATCGGCCACGATCAGCAGGAAATTGGGGCGGGTATCGGGTTCGGCGGCCCATGCCGAAGCGGCAAAAACATGACTGACTGAAACAATTACAGTCAATATGGCGATTTTCCGCAGGTGTACCGCTAAGGAGTTTTTGTGCATGGGCGCACTTTAGCAGTAAAACTGCGATGGGTGATACCTGGTCGCGCGCAGCGCGCGCAACTACAGGCGTTTCACACCGGCTCCTTTGTTGTAGGAAACCGCCTTGCGGCCGACCAATTTGCGGCTTGTGCTCGCGCAAACGCCCACTGGTAACCCGTTGCCTGCAAAGAAAACAGCCGGGCATAATGGCTATCGAGTTGCATCAGTTCTTCATGACTGCCGCGCTCGAAGATACGGCCGCCTTTGCCATCATCATTGATCACCACAATCTGGCTGGCCATGCGCACGGTGGAAAAGCGTGCGAGATCAGGATGTCAATGCGGTTCTCGCTCAGCTTGCGAAAATGCTCAAAGATGTTGGGTAGCCGCAGCGGCGGTACCCATGGCAGCAGCGATATTTGGGGTCAGAGTATGCTGAATTAATCAATTCAACCTACCCAACGATGGGCTGTGGATTTTCGGCTATGGCTCGCTGATCTGGCGCACCGACTTTCCCTATGCCGAGAGCCGCCCTGCGTTCATCC
>Ga0163153_10004556_pt1 | contig 17293 bp, 13 predicted proteins | sample OliLakLV19MP6IB1_FD_148629 | JGI IMG/M metagenome (GOLD analysis project Ga0163153, IMG submission 148629) | Freshwater microbial mat bacterial communities from Lake Vanda, McMurdo Dry Valleys, Antarctica - Oligotrophic Lake LV.19.MP6.IB-1 | ecosystem: Environmental > Aquatic > Freshwater >... | reverse complement strand
AGGCCGACCCAACCCAACGGGCGCGCACCCTGACCGTCACCACCGACACGCCGCTGCCACCTACCAGCCAGACGCAGACGATGGCCCCAGTGTCGGCCGGGCAGAGCCGCACGCCGCCGCGCGCCTTTCTCATCTTGGAAGGCGAGCACACGGTGACACTCAGCCTGCCAGTCGTCAACGTTGGCCGGCGGTTCGACAGCGACATCGTACTCGATGACAACCGCGTCTCGCGGGCGCACGCCCAACTGCGGCTGCGCTTCGGGCATTACGTGGTCTACGATTTAGGCTCGACCGGCGGCACGTTCGTCAACGGCCAGCGGGTGGTGGAGTGTGTGTTGCGGCCGGGGGATGTGATCTCGCTCGGCGGCGTGCCCATCATCTACGGCGAAGACAGCGCCGGCGAGCCGCTGCCGCGCGGCGACACCAAGAGCAGCCGCCCGCTGCCCGGCGCCACCGCGCCGCTCGACCTGCCGCCCTCGACTAACCGACCATGAACCCGGCCCAAGTGATGCTGGTGCTGCGCATCGTGCTGGCGCTGCTGCTCTATGGCTTTTTGGGGCTGCTGTTCTGGATGCTGTGGCAAGACGTGCGCTCGGCCGCCCTGCACGCCGCCGGCCGGGGCCGCCGCCTGGGCCGGCTGCTGGTGCTCGAATCGGCGCTGCCGCAGCTACCGGCCGGGGTGGAGTTCCCGCTGCTGCCGATCACCTCACTGGGGCGTGCGCCGACCAACACCGCCAGCCTGCCCGACGACACGGCCTCGCTGGAACACGCTCTGCTGCACCTGCGCGACGGCCAGTGGTGGCTGGAAGACCTAGCTAGCCGCAACGGCACGCGCCTGAACGACGCCACGATTGACGACCCCTCGCCCGTCATGGCGGGCGACGTCATCAGCATCGGCCGGGTCAAGTTGAAGTTGGAGATGGAGACGGAGTAGGCGTCAGTTCTGCGTGCGCGGCCAGCAAGTGCGGGTGCAGCCGCCAGCCTAGCCCCGGCCCTGCCCGCATAGCCCAATCAAGATAAATCCAACACAACGTGCGCAGCGGTGCGGTGTCACGCACGGCCACGAGCGCCGCGTGATAGCCGAGGGCGGTGGCCGTCGGGTCGTAGGCGATCTTGTCCGCAATGAACACCAGACATTCGAGGTCGGAGGCGTCAGCGCGCAGCGTGGAGTGGTAGGTCACGGCGTTGAGTACGCCAGCATCGCTTACGCCCAACGCCTGCCGCAGCACCGCCGCTGCGACTGCGCCGTGCACTACTTGCGGGATCAAGCGGTCGGCGCCGCCCAACTCAACGCCCAAGGCCTCGGCCGTCGGGATGATCTCTCGGAGTGGCACGACCGCCGCCAGGTCATGCGCACAGGCGGCCAGATCAACCGGCGCGAGGGGCACTCCATAGCGGCGGGCCAAACGTCGCGCGGCCGCCGCCACCCGGCTGACATGCCGCAGCATGTCGAGCCGCCCCGCCGCCCGTAGAAACCGCCGCACATCAGCGGTCGCGTCGCCGGTGGGCCGCAGCGCGGCAAACCAGGGCAGCCAGCGCGCTACACCTCGCCCTGCGGCAGCCACACGGTAAAGGTCGTGCCGGCCTCGGCCGTGCTGGCGACGCCGATGTCGCCGCCGTGCTGCTCAACGATCTCTTTGCAGATCGCCAGGCCCAGCCCGGTGCCGGCCTCGCCCGAGTCAATCCCGGTGCGCCCGCGATAGAAGCGGTCGAACAGGTGCGGCAGGTCGGTCGGCGAGATGACGCTGCTCTCATTGTGGAAATAGATTTCCAGCCCGGCCCAGCCGCCGTGGTTGGCGGCGCGGCTGTACACGCGCACCTTGCCGCCCGGCGGGGTGTAGGCCACGGCGTTGCCCACCAGGTTGTTAAACACCTGAACGATCTGCGGCCGGTCCACATACAGGATCGGCGTGGTCGTCATGGGCACATGCTCCACGGTCAGGCCGCGCGCCTCGGCCCGCGTGCCGTGCAGCACCAGCACCTCGGCGATCAGCCCGTCAATGCCGTGCCAGGCCCGGCGCGGAGCCGCGATCTGCGCCTGAAGCCGCGACAGGTCCAACAGATCTTCAATCAGGCGGCGCAGGCGCTCGGTCTCGCGCTGGAGCGTGGGCAGATAGCGCGGCAGGACTTCGGGGCCGCGCTTCTCCAGCAAGCCCAGGTGCAGCTTGATATTGGTCAGCGGCGTGCGCAGCTCGTGCGACACGTTGGAGATGAACTGGTCTTTGAGCCGGTCTAACTCCTTCAGCCGGTCGTTGGCCCGCGCCAGCTCGCGCGTGCGCAGGCTCACGCGCTCCTCCAGCGTTTCGAACAGGTTGGCGCGCTGCAACGCGTTGCCGGCCACCTCGGCGATGGCCGTCAGCAGGTGAATTTCGGTCGGGCTGAAAGTTTGCAGGCGGGTGCTGCCCACGTTCATCACGCCGATCACGCCCTCGTGTGTGCGCAGCGGCACCGACAACACGCTGCGGACGTTCCCCAAATATTCCTCGGCCCCCAGATGGTTGATCTGCGCCTGCGGGTCGGCATGGACATCGTGCGAGATATACAACTCGCCGGTCAGCGCCACGCGCCCGGTAATGCCCTCGCCCAGGCGGTGGCGCAGGCCGGCAATGCGCGGCTCGGGCGGGTGACTGGCCCGCAGCACCAGGTCGCCGCTGGCGGGTTCGAGCATGAAGATGGCGCTGGTAATCGCGCCTGTCACGGCACACGCCTTGCGCAGGAAGATCGGCAGCATCTCGTTGGCGTTGCGCGCCACGCGCAGCGAGGCCGACACCTCCACCAGCGTCGCCAGTTCGTCGGCCCGCCGGCGGGTCTCGACAAAGAGGCGGTTCTTCTCAAATGCTAACGCAATCGCGTCGGCAATCTGCGCCACGGCCGACAGGTTCACAGCGCGGTAGCCGCTGATGCGCGTCCATTGCAAAGTCAGCGCGCCGACGATCTGCGGGCCAACCCGCAGCGGAAAGGTGACGGACGAGCGGTACCCGGCCACGGCCAGCGCCCGGTCCAGGGCAAATTCGGTTTGGGGTAGCAGCGCCGGCACCAGATAGGGGCGGCCGGCCAGGATGTCGGTGGCGGCCGAGGTCACGGCCAGCGGCAGGCGCATGCCGACCGCGTAGCCCGGCAGCATGGGGTCAGCGGCGATCAGCGTGAAGTCGGGCGGGTGGTCGTAGCCCACCAGCCCCACGCGCTGGCAGCCGGTGACGGCGCGCAGCCCCTGCGCAATGCCGGGGAAGGCCTCGGCCACGCTGGGCATGGCGTTCAGCGCGCGCAGCACCTCGCTGGCGGCCGTCACCTCGTCGGCGTGGCGGCGGGTTTCATCGAAAAGCTGCGCCTTGGCAATGGCGAGCGCAATCTGGCGGGCGGCCTGCTCGCCGCGCGCGATCTCCTGCGGCGTAAAGGTGTGCGGCTGGTCAAAGGCCACAATCATCGCCCCGAGCTTGCGCTCGCCGGCCGCCATGGGCAGCGCCAGAATGGAGCGCATGCGCGACTGGGCCGCTAGCGCCGAGTTGACCAGCGGCGAGGCGGCCACGTCATCCACCACCACCGGGACCCCGGTGCGCAGCACGACTTCGGTTAAGGTTTGCTCGTCGGCGGACGGCTCGAGCGTGGGATAGACCTCGCGCATCTCGCCCCAAGCCGCCATCGGGATCGGCAAATGGCGCTCGTCATCCCACAAGGTCAGGAAACAGCCATCGGCGCGCAGCATTTCGCCCAACCGGTCGGCCATCGATTGCAGCAGGGACTTGAAGTCCAGGTCGCTCACGGCGGCCCGGGTGATCTCGTTGAGCGCCTCCAGGTGATGCGCCCGGCGCGCCTCGGCGTCGAACAATTGCGCGTTCTGGAGGGCGAGAGCCATCGGGGCCGCAATCGCCAGCAGCACCGGCTCGAACCGTTCGGTAAAGAACCCCGGCTGATCGCTCAACAGGGTACACACCCCCACCAGCGATTCACCGATGAGCAGTGGCACCACGGCGGCCGAGCGCACCCAGCCGGTGACGGCCAGCGTCACTTGCGGGCGCAGGAGGATGCGGTGTTCACGCGCGGCCTGGGCCGCCAGCGCTGCGGCCTCAGGCGAAGCGGCCAACTCGGCTGCTCCTTCTGTTGTTCCAGCGTCGGCCGCCGCGATCAGGCGGAGTTGACCCGCGCCCGGCACCGGCAGGTGCATTTCGGCCCGGCGGGCGTTCAGCACCTCGACCACCAACTCCAGCGCCCGGTTGACCACCTCCTGTAGATCGAGGCTGGCCGTCAGGCTCTGGCTGAGGCGATAGAGCAGTTCCAGGCGGCGCGTCTCGGCCTCCAGCGCCACGAACAGGCGGGTGTTCTCCAGCAGGTCGGCCGCCTGGCGCACCAGCGTCTCGGCCAGCCGCACCTCGGCCGGGCTGAATTCGCGCCGCCGCCGGCTCTCCCACAGGCTGACCTCGCCCAGCGCCTGCCCGTGGGCCACAACCGGAATCAGCAGCGTGGTCTGGCCGTCGAAACGCAGCAGGTCGGCGCGCTCGGCCGCCGTTAGTTGGGGATCATCTAAGTGCGCTACCAGCGTGGTCTGTGCGCGCACGGCTTGCAGTGACAGGGGGAAATCGCTCAACCGGTAGCTCTCGCCTCGGTTCGACACCCGCTCGGCCGGAGTGGCGTCGGCGCTCCAATACTCGGCCACGACCGTGATGGTCTCCTGCGCCGGATCGGTGCTGAGCACATAGGCGCTGGTCACTTGCAGCGCCTCGGTCAGGTGGCGGGCCAGCACCTCGAGCACCAGTTGCGGGTCGCGGCTGGCGGCCATCTCTTGCGCGGCGGCGTACAGCCGGCCCAACTCGTCGGCGGTGCCGCGCGCCTCGGCGTACAGGCGCGCATTGATAATGGCGACAGCGGCCTGGTCGGCAAACAGGTTAATCAGTTCGACGTCGCGCGGGCCATACAAGTCGGGCGCCTCGGCCGAAATGGACACGGCCCCCAACACCTGCTGCCGCCAGCGAATGGGCGCACCGATGACGGCCCGCACCGGGTAGCCGTCGTAGGCGGGCGAGCGAAACTCCCAGGTCTGGTAGTCGGCCACAATCAGCGATTCGCCGGTCTGCACCACGCGCCCGGCCATGCCCTGCCCGCGCTCCAGCCGCAGCCCGGCGAAACTGCGGTCATAGCCCAGGCTGAACAGGCACTCGACCATCCCGTCGTCCTGCGCCAGGTACAGCCCGGCGGCCGTGGCGTTCAGCAGCCGCATGGCGCGTGCGACGATGAGGCGCAGCAGCGCGGTCAGGTCCAATTCCTGGCTGACATCCAGGCTGATCTCGTGCAGCGCGGTCAGGGCCGCCACGCGCCGGCGCTCGGCCTCAAACAACTGCGCGTTCTTTACCGCCAGCGCCGCCTGCCCGGCGAAGGTCGCCAGGCTGCGGGCGTGGCGCGGCTGGTAAAAGCCAGGCTCGGCCTTGTCGAGCGCGAACACGGCGATGATCTCGTCGTGCGCGATCATGGGCACCCCCAGCCACGAGCGAATGTGGCGCGAGGCTTCGGCCGGCACCCAGCCCGGAAAGGCCTGTGTGTCGGCCACAATAAAAGGCGCACCGGTCTCGACCACGGTGCGCAGCGTGGCCGTGGCGCTCACGTCGAACGTCATGGCGCGGACTTCCGTTTCGGCCACGTCGCCCCTCTGCTCGTAGCCGCGCCGGCGGGCCACGCGGTAGCGATCGCCTTCGCGCAGCATGATGGTGGCCGTGTCGTAGGGCACCACCCGCGCCACCTGTTCCAGCAGTTGGTCGAGCACCGGGTCGAGTTCCAAGCTGGCGCTGAGGATCGCGCCGGTCTCGCGCAGCACTTCGGCCAATTGGCGCTGCTCACGCTCGGCCGCGAACAGCCGCGCTTGCTCAATGGCCACGGCGGCTTGGTTGGCGAGCACCGTCAGGGTTTGCAAGTCTTCGGGGCCATAGGCCGCCGCGCGGTAGCTTTGGGTCGAGACCATGCCAAAGACCTTGGCACCCAGGCGCAGCGGCACGGCAATCAGGGCGCGCACCCGCGTGAGGCCGCCAAAGTGATGCGGCACGACCGGCGGCAATTCGCTCAGGTCGTCCACCCGCAGCGCCTGGCCAGTGGCGACCACATGCCCGCTCAGGCCCTCGCCCATGCGCTTGCGGCCGACCGTGATCCGCTCACCCTGGTCAATGGCATAGACCAGCGCGATGTGCTCCTGGTCTTCTTCCGCCAGCGCGATGAGGAAGGCCTCGCACGGCATCAACTCGGTGACGGCGCGGTGAGTGGCGGCGTACACCCGCTCCAAATCCAGGCTGCCGGTGATCTCCTGGCTGGCGCGGTAGAGCACCGTGCGGCTCTCAGCCGCCCGCAAGCTGGCGTGGCGCTGGGCGGCCTCAGCTCGCAGCCGGTCAATGGCGGTCGCCAGTTGTCCGGCCAGCGTCACCAGCAGGCGCTCATCGGCCTCGGTGAAGGCCGCCAACCGGGCGCTTTCGGCGTTCACCACGCCAAAGGTGCGCTCGCCCGCGCGCAGTGGCACACACAACTCCGACCGCATGGCGATGCCGATTGCCAGATAGTTGGGTTCGAGGGCAGTGTCGGCCACGCGGCGCGGGAGGCCGCCGGCCGCGACCCGGCCGGTGACACCCTGGCCCAGCGGCACGACGGCGTCGCGGTCGGCGGGGTGCAGACCCTGGTAGGCGGGATGCATCCGCAGCCCGCCCGCAGCCTCGTCCAGCAGCATGACGCCGAAGTTGTCTGGGAACAGGCCCTGGCCGATAATATGGGTGACTTGGGCGATGAGGTCGTCTTCGTTGGTGGCGGCGGCCCCGGCCACGGCCACCTGGTGCAGCACCACCAGCGCTTGCTCGAGGCCGGCGGCGTGCTGTTCGAGTGAGCCGGCCGGCAGGGCGGCGGCCGGGTCAAGGGAAGCGGGTTTGAGGTACGTTGGGTTGGGTGCCACGCGGCCAAAGTATAGTAGCATTCAGGCGCGCCGCAAGCGCCGGGCGGCTCACAAAAACATGAGTATAATAAGCGCCTGCGTCTGCATCCGATTGCGACAAAACTGACAATGGATCTGTCCGCCGAAGCCCCGAGCGCGCTGAGTTTGCTGTTAGAACTCGGCCAGGCGTTTCACTCCACCTTGGAGTTTGATCCGCTTCTGGTTTCGATTCTCAAGCAAATGCAGAGCGCCGCCCGCAGCGAGGGCGTCTCGATCTGGCTGTTGGACGGCCAGGAAGCGCGCCTGACGTGCACCCACGCCGTCGGGCCGGAGGCCGAGCAGTTGGTGGGCGCAGACATGCTCGTCGGCCCGTTGAGCGCCGAGGGCCTGTGGACGCAGGGCATCACCGTGCGGATTGACGCCGTCGCCAGTGACCCGCGCGCCGAGCGCTGCCTGCACCCCTACCTGTGCCAACATGCCCGCAACGTGGTGGTCGCCCCGCTGCTGGCGCGCGGCGACTGGCTGGGCGCGATCACGGTCGTCAACAAGCTCGGCCACGAGCACTTCTCTGAGCCAGACCGGGTGCTGATTGGGGCGCTGTCGGGGCACGCCGCCGTCGCCATCCAGAACGCCCAGCTTTACGCCCGCCAGCGCCACAATAACGAGCGCCAGCACCTGCTGGAGCAGATCAGCCACCACTTGCAGCAGACGCTGGATATTGAGGTGCTCATCCCGCTGGTGCTGACCGAGATCAATCAGGTCATCCACGCCGAGGCCGAGTCGCTGTGGCTGCTGAACCATGAGACCGGGATGCTGGCCTGCCGCTTCGCCACCGGGCCGGAGGCCGAAGCCATTAAGCGGGTGCAAGTGCCGCTGGGCAAGGGCGTGGTGGGCATGTCGGTCGCCCTCCAGCAGGCCATCATTCTGCCCAACGCCCAGCAAGACCCGCGCTTTTACCGGGCAGCCGACCAGCAGACCGGCTTCGTGACCAACTCGCTGTTGTGTGTGCCGCTGGTGCGCCAGGGCCAGGCCATCGGCGCGATTGAGGCGGTCAACAAGCTCGACGGCCACCTGTTTAGCGCCGACGACCTCGACCTGCTGCGCAACATCGCCGACAGCGCCGCCCTGGCGATTGAGAACGCCCGCCTGTTCACCGAGCTATCGGCCAGCTATGACCGCACGCTCGACGCGCTGGCCGCCGCCCTCGACCTGCGCGACCGCGAGACGGAAGGCCATTCGCGGCGGGTAGTGGAATACACCGCCCGGTTGGCGCGCCAACTGCAACTGCCCGAGCCGGAGATCATGGAAATTCGCCGGGGGGCGCTGATCCACGATATCGGCAAGATCGGCGTGCCCGACGCCATCCTGCTAAAGCCCAGCGCCCTGGAGCCGGACGAGCGTCTCGTGATTGAGAAGCACCCGCTCGAAGGCTACGAGATGTTGATGGACATTCCATACCTGAAGGAGGAAATCCGCATCGTGCTGGCGCACCAAGAAAGCTGGGATGGCACCGGTTACCCGTTCGGGCTGCGCGGCGCAGACATACCGCTGGGGGCGCGGCTGTTCGCCGTGGCCGATACGTTTGACGCGCTCACTTCGACCCGCCCCTACCGCCAGAGCCGGGCGATGGCCGAGGCCTGCCGCATCATCGCCGAAGAGGCCAACAAGCAATTTGACCCGGCCGTCGTGGCCGCCTTCCTGGCCGTGCCGGTAGACGAGTGGACGGCCATCCGCGCCCGCGTGGAGGCCGAAGTGGCCGAGCGCCGCGCCCGGCAGGCCCAGCGCTTCGAGGCCGCCAAGCCGGCCCTGCCGCCGCCGACAAGCTGACCTCACCCCCGGCCCCTCCCCCGCGGAGAGGGAGCCGCTGAGTACAGCGGGTGACTTTTACAATAGCCAGCGATCCAACAAGCACTCTTGGTTTTACCAATACGCGGCCCAGCGTAGACACTCCAACCTACATAGCGCGCCTCGACCTGACCAGCCTCGCCGCCAAGCTCTTTCTTTTTCTTTGTCTCGGCCTTCCGTCTGCTACAATGGCGTCATGCCTACACCCCAACTCCTGCCCTACGGCGGGCAAGCCGTCATCGAGGGCGTGATGATGCGCGGCACCCGCAGCATGGCGGTGGCCGTGCGCGCCCCCAATCAAGAGATCGTCATCCACACCCAACCGATTAGCCCGCTGTACCGCAACGCCTTCAGCCGGATGCCCTTTGTGCGCGGCTTGCTGGGCCTGTGGGACGCCCTGGGCCTGGGCTACAAGAGCCTGACCTTTGCGGCCAACGTGGCGGCCGACGGCGCGGCAAAATTTGAAGGCCCGGTGGCCTGGGGCACCATCGCCGTGTCGCTCACCATCAGCCTGGGCGTGTTCTTTCTCGCGCCGGCCGGGCTGGCCCAGTGGGGCGAGAACCTGCTGCACCTCAACCCGCTGTGGGGCAGCCTGATCGAAGGCGTGGTGCGTTTGGCGCTCATCATCGGCTACCTGGGCCTCATCGGCCTGGTGCCCGACATCAAGCGGCTGTTTGGCTATCATGGGGCCGAGCACAAGACCATCCACGCCTTTGAGGCCGGCGAAGAACTCACCCCGGCCTCGGTGGCGCGCTTTCCGCTGGAGCACCCGCGCTGCGGCACGGCCTTCCTGCTCACGGTCGTCGTCATGTCCATCCTGCTGTTTGCGCTGCTCGGCCCGCTGCCGCTGTGGCTGCGGCTGGTGTCGCGCATCGTGCTCATCCCGGTCGTGGCGGGGCTGGCCTACGAATACATCCGCTTCACCGCCCGGCACCTGGGCAACCCGCTGGTGCGCCTGCTGATCGTCCCCAACCTCGCCCTGCAGCGCCTGACCACCCGCGAACCCGACGCCTCCATGCTCGAGGTCGCCATCGCCGCCTTCCAGGCCATGCGCGCCCAGGAGCTGGCCCCTGCGCCTGTGCCGTAGCGCCTCACCGGTCTGCCGGCGGCATTGTGATAGAATTTGCCTGTTGGGGCAGTGCTTTCTCGCGCCGCCCTATTTTTGACCTCTCAACGCACACCATTACCCACTGAAAGCGGAGACTTTTATGCGAAACAAAATTACCATTGTCGGGGTCGGCAACGTCGGCGCGTCGTGCGCGCTGTGGCTGGCGAAGCGCGGCCTGGCCGACCTGGTGCTGGTAGACATCCCGCTAGCCAAGACCATGCCGGTCGGCAAGGGCCTCGACCTGCTGCAAGCCGGGCCGATTGAGGGCTACAACGCGCGCATTCGCGGCAACGCCGACGGCTCCTACGAGGGCACCGACAACTCGGATATCGTCATCATCACCGGCGGGCTGCCGCGCAAGCCGGGCATGAGCCGCGAAGACCTGGTGGGGGCCAACCAGCAGGTGATTGTGGATGTGCTCGACCAGGCCCTGCCGCGCTCGCCCAAGGCCATCTACCTCGTCGTCACCAACCCGCTCGACACCATGACCTACCTGGCCTTCAAGCACGCCGGGCTGCCCAAGAACCGCGTCATCGGCCAAGCCGGCATTCTAGACTCGGCCCGCATGGCGGCCTTCGTGGCGCAGGAACTGGACGTCTCGATTGAAAACGTGCAGACGGTGGTGCTGGGCGGCCACGGCGACGAGATGGTGCCGCTGACGCGCTATTCCACCGTGTTCGGCCGGCCGCTGACCGAGTGGCTGTCGCCCGAGCGCTTGAACGCCATCGTCGAGCGCACCCGCAAGGGCGGCGGCGAGATCGTCAACCTGCTGGGCACCTCGGCCTATTACGCCCCCGGCGCGGCCTTAGCCAAGATGGCCGAAGCCGTGCTGCTCGACTCGCGCCTGATCGTGCCGGCCTCTACTTACCTGGAAGGCGAGTACGGGCTGAACGACATCTGCTTTGGCGTGCCGGTGAAGCTGGGCGCAAACGGCGTTGAGCAGATCATCGAGTATGCCCTCACGGCCGACGAGCAGGCGATGGCCGACAAATCGGTCAAGATCATCCGCGAGACCATCGGCGCGCTCAAGTAGCCCGCCGCGCTGTGCGGATTGTTGCCCAGCCCTGCGCCGGTCTGGTCGGTGGCCGTGACTGTTATAGGAGTAGCTGAATGCCTGTTAGCACACATAGCCTGGCGACGCTCGGCCTGACGGGTACCCGGCTGCACTGGAACCCCGCGCCGGCCGACACCATCGAGCTGGCCCTGGCGCGCGGCGAAGGGCAGTTGTCAGACGGCGGCGCGTTCGTTGTCATCACCCTGCCCTTCACCGGGCGCTCGCCGGAAGACAAATGGGTGGTCAAGGAGCCGCGCAGCGCCGATAAGGTCTGGTGGGGCAAGGTCAACCAGCCCTACGACCCGGCCAAGTTTGCGCTGCTGTTGGCCGACGTGAAGGCCCACCTCAACACGCGCGAGTTGTTCGTGCGCGACGTGTACGCCAGCGCCGACCCCCGCCAGCGGCTGCGCGTGCGCCTGGTGTCGGAAACGGCCTGGCAGACGCTCTTTGCCTACAACCTGTTCATCCGCCCGCCGGCCGCCGACCAGGCCGAGTTCGAGCCGAACTTCACCATCCTGCACGCGCCGGAGTACCACCCCGACCCGGTGAAACACGGCATCCGGAAGCCGGCGAGTGGCGAGACGGCCGCCATCGTGCTCGACCTGGCGAGCAACACCATCGTCATCGCGGGCACGCGCTACGCGGGCGAGATCAAGAAGTCTATCTTTACCGTCCTCAACTACCGGCTGCCCAACGCCGGGCTGCTGCCGATGCACTGCTCGGCCAACGTCGGGCCGGAGGGCGACACGGCCCTGTTCTTTGGCCTCTCCGGCACCGGCAAGACCACGCTCTCGGCCGACCCGGCGCGCGGCCTGATCGGCGACGACGAGCACGGCTGGGGCGACGACGGCATCTTCAACTTTGAAGGCGGCTGTTACGCCAAGGTGATCCACCTGTCGGCCGAGGCCGAGCCGGAAATCTTCTCGACCCTCAAGCAGTTCGGCACCGTGCTTGAAAACGTGGTGATGGACCCGGCCACGCGCGCGCTCGACCTGGACAGCGCCGCCATCACCGAGAACACGCGCGCCGCCTATCCGCTGCACTTCATCCCCAACCATGTGCCCTCCGGCCAGGGCGGGCACCCGGCCAACATCATCTTCCTGACGGCCGATGCCTTTGGCGTGCTGCCGCCCCTCTCGCGGCTGACGCCGGAGCAGGCCATGTACCACTTCCTGTCGGGCTACACCGCCAAGCTAGCCGGCACCGAGCGCGGCGTCAGCGAGCCGCAGGCGACGTTCTCGGCCTGCTTCGCCTCGCCCTTTCTGATGCATAAACCCAGCCTATACGGCGAGCTGCTGCGCGACAAGATTAATAAACATCAGTCAACTGTGTGGCTGGTGAACACCGGCTGGAGCGGCGGGCCGCCCGGCGTGGGCCAACGCCTCAAGCTGGCCTACACGCGCGCCATGATTACGGGCATCCTCAGCGGCGCGCTGCAAGAGGTGCCCACCGAGCATGACCCGGTGTTCGGCGTGCATGTGCCGGTCGCCTGCCAGGGCGTGCCGCCGGAGGTGCTTCAGCCGCGCAACACCTGGGCCGACAAGGACGCCTACGATGCCAAGGCGCGCGAGTTGGCCCACGCCTTCCGCCAAAACTTCGAGCAGTACGCCGGCCTAGTAGACCCCCTGGTGGCCGCCGCCGGGCCGGTCGTGGCCTAGCGCTGACCCGCAACGGCCGGGAGGACGGCAACCTCCTCCTGGCCCGGGGTGGCCCCGCATGACAGCGCGACCCAGCCGCCCCACCCCAAGTTACCTCTTCCCCGCAGCAATCGCGCTGCTCGTCGCCGCCCGGCTGCTCCTCCAATTCATCATCTACCGCGCCGGCTTTCGCGCGCTGACCGGCGATGACTTCGGCCGCGTGATCGCCGCCGCCCAGTGGGCGCTGCATCCGGAGGGCATCTGGCAGGGGCCGTGGCTGCCCTTCTACACCTATGGCCTGGGCGCGCTGCTGCGCGTGGATTGGGACCTGTACTATCTGCCCCGCGCGCTGGCTTTGGTGTTTGGCTCTGCTTCCCTCATCATCGTCGGCTTTTTGACGGCCCGCCTGTTCGGCCGCCGCATCACCGGCGTGCTGGCCGCCGCCCTTTTGGGCGTCAACCCTGCCCACCTGTGGCTCAGCCAAGTGCCACTGACCGAGATCTTCTTCTTTGCCCTGTTGGCGGGTGCGGCTCTGGCGGTGGTCACCTGGGCGCACGCCGGCCGCAACCTGTGGCTGGCCGGCGCGACGCTGTTGCTAACGCTGGCCTCCGGCGTGCGGGTGGAAGGCTGGCTGTTCGCGGCCACGCTGGGCGCGGCGCTGGTAGTGACCGTCGTGCCCAGCCTGCGGCGCGGCGACTGGCGCGGCGCCTGGCCCCGTTTAGCGGCGGCCGTGGCGCTGGCGGTCGTGCCGCTGACGTGGCTGGCGAGCAACTGGGCGGTGACGCACGACCCGCTGTACTTCATCAACGTCACGCGCGGCTTCGACCAACAGTGGTACGGCGCGGCCTACACGTACCAGCCGTACTTGCAGGTGGCCTGGCGGCTGGACCCCCTGGCCCTCATACTGCTGCCGGTCGCGCTGATCTTTGGGCTGGTCGCCGCGCGGCGCAAGGGCCCGCTGCGTTGGTACCTGCTGCTAGCGGTCGTGCCCTTCGCGCTGTATGCCGTCTTGCAAGGCGGGCAGGTACAGCCGCCGGGCAACTTCATCCGCTACCTGGCGGTCTTCCAGTTCCTGTTTTACCCGCTGCTGGCCGGGCTGCTGCTGTGGCTGGTTCACCTGCGCCCGCGCCTGTGGCCCTGGCCGGCGGCGGCCCTGGCGCTGGTGGTGGTATGGGTGGCCGTGCGCCAGGTGAACGCTGCGCTGCAATTTGACAACGACCCGGCCGCCGGCGGTCTGCGCGCCGGCCAGTGGCTGCGGCAGCAGGGCATTGACCCAAGCGGCCCGACGGTGCTGCTGGAGCTCAACTATTGGCAGTACCTCGCCGTCCACACCGGCGCGAACGACCTGACGCACATGCTCTACGACCGGCCGCTCGACTTCACGCACATGAACGACTCGGCCTCGCTGCTGGCCGGCAACCCCGACCTGCTGCGCGCGTGCGTGGCCGCCTACCATCTGCGCTACATCGTGGTGGCTGCGCCTGAGCTGCGCGCCCTGGTGGAAGACACGCTCGGTATCACCGAGACTGAGCGCCTGGACGGCTATTCAGTCTATCGCCTGACCGAGCCCGCGCCGGAAGCGCCCGCCGGGGTACAATGCACGCTGCCGCTCGGCACTGGCTACTGACCCCCTAACCCTATGCCCATTGAATTTCCCGGTCTGGTCGTCCCGTTCAACCACCATCATGTGCTGGTCTATGGCCCGGAGGCCGCCGCGTTTGGCCTGCCGCTCTTCGGCCCGTCGGCCTACCTGCGCCCAGCCTATTGGCTGTGGGAGGAGGAGAACTACCTGCTGGTGGATGAGACGATTGACGACCGGGGCCAGCGCTTTCGCGACGCGGCGGCCTACGCCTGGATCGAGGCGCGCGGCGACGCCTTCCCGCGCGCCGACGTGATCGGCACACTGCCGGACGGCGTGAAACGCAGCGTGTTTATGAAGGAGCTTGATCTGGCGGCCGTGTCGGCTTACGTAGCCGCCACACCCGACGGCCCGAGCGTGCCCCTGCACCTGGCGCTCGAAGCCCTGGCTGTGCCGGACGGCCTCGCCCTGCGCCCGATGGACCTGCCGGCCGAGTTGGAAGCCTTTGCCCGCGCCCTGCCCGCCTATCGCCTGGCCCCCGGCGCATTCGGCGCGCTTGGCGCGGCGCTGGTCAACAAGCTCATTGACAGCCGCCGCCGCGACTGGACGGTCAGCTTTGACGACCTCGACAATTGGGTCGAATGGTGAGGCGATTGCTGACGCGCACCTGCGGTGGTGCAGGTGTTTCTGATTTTTGATTTTGGCTAGTTGCAACCAACGCCCGCCTCTTCCGACTTCTGTCTTCCGACCTCCGACTCGCCAGCGGCGCCTCCGACCTCCAACCCGATTCGGCCCTTTTCTTGACCCACCCCCTCTAACCGGGTAGAATCACCGGCTGGGAGTGTGTGATGATAGTTAAGATCGCTTACCGGGGTAAAGAATATGACGCCAACGCCGGCACGACGCTGCGCGATGCCGTCAAGAAGATCGGCCTGCAGCCCGAAACCGTGCTGGCCGTCGTGGACGGCAAACTCGTGACCGATGACACCATCGTGCGCGAGGGGATGCAGATCAAGCTGGTAGCGGTGATTTCAGGAGGGGCGCTGTGAAATGTCGAAAATGCGGCGGCACCGCCGTCATCAACATGCGCCAGCACAAACTGGCGCTGTGCGCCGACGACTACGCCGTGTGGCTGCCCGAACAGGTGCAGCGCTGGATCGAGAAGTACGAGATGTTCACCCGCGCCGACAAGGTGCTGATGGCCGTCAGCGGCGGCAAGGACTCGCTCGGCCTGTGGGACATCCTCATCCGCCTGGGCTACCAGACCGACGGCCTATACATCGGCCTGGGCATTGACGGCGGCTTCGGCTACTCGGATCAATCGCGGGCGCTGTCGCAGAAGTTTGCCGACGAGCACAAGCTGACCCTGCACGTGGTCGAGGTGCAAGAGACCTACGGCGCGACCATCCCGGAGTTGGCCGTCATCAGCAACCGCGGCCACGGCAAGCCCTGCTCGGTGTGCGGCCTGAACAAGCGCTACATTATGAACCGCGTGGCCCACGACGGCGGCTACACCGCCCTCGCCACCGGCCACAACCTCGACGACGAGGCAGCGGTGCTGATGCAGAACACGCTCAACTGGGCCGGTGGCTACCTGGTGCGCCAGGCCCCAGTGCTGCCAGCCTCAATGCCCGGCCTGGCCCGCAAGGTCAAGCCGCTGTGCCGCGTCTACGAGCGCGAGATGGCGGCCTATGCCATCGTGCGCGGCATTGACTACATCTACGACGAGTGCCCGCACGCCGTCGGCTCAACCACCATCTACAACAAAGAACTGCTCAACCAGCTTGAGGAAGCCCGCCCCGGCGCGAAGCTCCAGTTCTACTTGAGCTTCTTGCAGGCCAAGGAGGCCGGGCTGTTCTCGGTGAAAGCCAGCGAGCCTGACCTGCACGCCTGCGACCGCTGCGGCCAGCCCACCACCGCCCCCGGCGACTGCTCCTTCTGCCGCCTGTGGGACAAGGTGCGCATGGTCAAGGGCCTGCCCACCCAGGTGCCGGCCGAGTTGGCCGCGCTGGACGCCCTGCCCGAGGCCGAGTAGCGCGATGCCGACGACCGCCGCTGATCTCGCCGACCTGACCGCCCTCGGGCGCAAGGCGCAGCCCACGCGCCAGTTGGAGAGCTTTCCGAACCACAACCCCAACCGCCGCTACACCGTCACCCTGGAGACGGATGAGTTTAGCTGCGTCTGCCCCGCCACCGGCCAGCCGGACTACGCCACCATCACGATCAAGTACATTCCTGACCAGCGCATCGTCGAGAGCAAGTCGCTCAAGCTGTATCTGTGGTCCTATCGCAACGAGGGCGTCTTTCAGGAGCACCTGATCAACACCATCTGCGACGACCTAATCGCCGCCATTGACCCGCACTGGATTGAAGTCACCGGCGCGTTCAAGGCGCGGGGCGGCATCACGCTCACCGTCGTCGTCAAGCGTGACAAAACCAGCGCCTAAGCCCCCCACCGCCGTGCGCGGCTACAAGTACTACCCGTGGATCACGGCCATCTTCGTGACCGCGTTGGTAGTGTCGAACATTGTAGTCGTCAAGCTCGTCCGCGTCGGACCGTTCACGCTGACCGCCGCGCTGCTGATCTTCTCGGTCTCGTACATCTTTGGCGACGTGCTCACCGAGGTCTACGGCTACGCCCGCGCCCGCCAGGTGATCTGGATCGGCTTTGCCTGCAACCTGCTGGCAGTGGCGGCCTTTTACACCGCCGGCCGCCTGACGCCTTCACCCGACTGGACGCTGCCGGGGTTCGACACCCCGGCCGCCGCGCAGGGCGCTTATGACGCCGTGTTGGGCTACACGCCGCTAATCTTGTTTGCGTCGTTGGTGGCCTATCTCGTCGGCGAGTTTCTCAACTCGTTCGTGCTCGCCAAGCTCAAGCTCGCCACCCAGGGCCGTTGGCTGTGGGTGCGCACCATCGGCTCAACGCTCGTTGCGCAGGTAGCCGATACCGGCATCTTTGTCACGCTGCTGGTGATCGGCGGCCTATTCCCGCGCGAGGCCGCCCTCGCCATCATCACCGGCGAGTGGCTGGCGAAGGTAATCTATGAGATCATTGCCACGCCCATCACCTACCAAATCGTCAACTTCCTCAAGAAGGCTGAACAAGAGGACCACTACGATTACGACACAAACTTTAATCCGCTGACCTTGAGCTAACGATTGTGATTATGAC
>Ga0163153_10004555_pt1 | contig 17295 bp, 16 predicted proteins | sample OliLakLV19MP6IB1_FD_148629 | JGI IMG/M metagenome (GOLD analysis project Ga0163153, IMG submission 148629) | Freshwater microbial mat bacterial communities from Lake Vanda, McMurdo Dry Valleys, Antarctica - Oligotrophic Lake LV.19.MP6.IB-1 | ecosystem: Environmental > Aquatic > Freshwater >... | reverse complement strand
CCACCGCCATGCTCGGCGCGTTCACGTCGCCGCGAATCTCCGCTTCTGGCCCCACCATCACCGGCCCCCGGCTGACGATCGTTCCTTTGACTTTGCCGCGCACCACCATCCCGCCGCAATGCAGTTTGTCGGCGACGACGTTTCCCTTTTTTTCGACGGTGATGATCCCCAGGGTATCGATGGCGCGCCGCGCTTCGTACTGTTTGATCAGCACGTCTTCGACACGAAGCGATTTATTACAATGCTTGCACGTGATCGTCATCGCCCGGCGGCTGATTTCCTGCGACTGGTTGCAGTAAAGACAGATGACCGTCTGGGAGTCGTCCGGCTGCGAGGATGTAAGACCGGCATGCGCCATCGCGTAGAAACATAACGAGCATGGATGCCACGACTTGACTCTCAGGTCAAGTCGTGCCGTTGAAACGCGTCACTTCCCACACGCACGACTTGGCCTGAGAGCCAAGTCGTGGCACCCATCATTGCCTTCGTTCGGGACTATTTCACCTGCTCGACCTGCCGGTTGATCCCCGCCAGGTTCGGGTTGATGCTCACGCTGACCTTCGGCGGCATGCCGTTGGGCCCGCGTTTGCCGGATTCGGGGCCGACCGACACGTGGCCGTTGAACGCGGCGCCCTCTTCAACCACGAGCTTGGTCGCCTGCAGATCGCCTTCATAGCGCGCCGAACTTTTGAGTTCGATGCGGTCGCTAGCGGTGAGGTTGCCCTTCACTTCGCCTTCGACCACGATCGCGCCCGCTTCCACGTCGGCCGACAGACGGGCTTCCTTGGCCACATGCAGCTTGCCGCTGGTGTTGATTTTGCCTTCAAACTTGCCCTGCAGCCGCAGGCCTTTTTCGAACGTCATCTCGCCTTTGAACGATGCGTCCGGTCCGATAACCGTCGGAAATTCGCCGATGTCCGCCATGGTGTGCCTCCTGCACGAAAGGGTTACAACACTTGCTCTTGAGAACTATTTCTAAGCCAGCTCGCTGCTGAGATCGATCGACACCGCAAACAAATCCTGCCGGGCGACGGACCTGCGCTTCGGGTTGCCGCCTTTGGGGTTAAAGCTGGCGGTGTTGCGGAAAATGCCGCCACTTTCGACGGTGTTGTTGACTGTATTGATGCCCAGGGCCAAACCCCAATCGTCGCCGCTGCCGCCGAATTTCACCGCGTCGGCAAAAGTGCCGTCGTCGGCATCGTAGCGGGCCACGAACGCGTCGTAGCTGCTGTCGCGGTCGCTGCTGTCGTCGAAATCGTCGTCGCCTTCCAGACTCACCAATTGGGCGTCGCTGTTCGGGCCGTCGAACTCAATTCGCCCCGCGAACGCGCCGCTCAGCAACAGCGTGCCGTTCTGAACGCGCATCTGGCCGAGCCATTCGTAGTCATCGCCGCCGATTTGTTTCGCCCATTGCAGGTCGCCCTTGAGCGATATCTGAGAGACGAATAGATCGAACTGATCAATGCCTTCGTTCTCGTCGTCGGTGTCGAGCGTATCGCCGTCTTCGCGCGCGATCAGATTCGTTACGCCGGCGCCGGGATCGAGGTCGGCCACCTTTTCAAAATACCCGGAGAGAAAAATGCGGCCCCGCTCATCGATAGCGATGTTCTTCCCGCCGTCATGCTCCTCGCCGCCAAAGGGTTGGATGTAGTCGAGCTTGCCGCGCGGCGAAAGGCGCAGCAGAAAGCCGTCGGTTTTATCGATGCCTTGCACTTCCAGTTCGCTTTCGCTCGGATCCCAATCGGCCTCGCCGGCGAAACTTCCGGTGATGTACACGTTGCCGCGGCCGTCCAGCGCAATGCCTTCCCCACTGTCGCGATCGATCAGATCGACCGCATCCCCGCCGGCGGTGTAGAGCCATTGCAGTCGGCCAATCGGCGCCGAGTCGGTCTGCGCAAATTTGGCGACGAAGATATCATCCCGCCCGCGCGCCGTCACCATCTTCACTTGTTTGGTTGGGTTGAAATCGGCCTCACGCGTGAAGTAGCCGGTGGCGATCACGCTTCCGTCGGGGTTGATGGCGATGTCTTTGACGGTGTCATCAAATGGCCCGCCGAACGCGCTGGACCAGAGAAAAGCGCCATCCAGCGCATAAGCCGCCACAAACGCATCGTGATAACCCGCCGACCGGCGATTGACCGCGCCGGCTTCGCTCGAATCAAAATCGACCGTACCCTGAAAGCTGCCGCCGACGTAAACGTTGCCGTCCGGGCCGAGTCGCATTGTGGAAAGGTACTCGCCTTGCATATCAATGGTCGGGCCGATGCCATTGATGAAATCGCCAACCGTCGCCTGCACTTCGGAATAGAAAACGTCGTCGCTGACCCGACCGGCGTCGGCGCCGATTTGGTTCACCCACATCAGCGATCCGTTGGCGGCGTAGCTGGCGATGAACAGGTCGCTTTGCCCGCGCGCCGTCAGTGTCGATGGGCCGAGCGTGGGCGCAGCGGGGTTAGAGAAGTTCACCGTCCCGGAGAACTGCCCCGCGATAATCCGCCCGCCGTCGGGGGTGGCTTCGATGGCGTAAACGCCGTCGTTGATCGCCCCTCCCAGCGCCAGCAGGTTCGAGGTGAGCAATCTACGATTTTCAAGCAGTTCCACTGCGGCGCGTGTCATTCGACAATCCCTTCCTTGCTTTCGCCCAACACCGCCGGGAGCATATCGCCATCGCGCCGCAAACGCGAGACCAGAAGGACACTTCGATGCACGAAAAGGCGGCGAATCTTTCCCGACTGATCGATTGCGGCGTGATCGCCATCATCCGTACCCATTCCGCCGGGCAGGCCCGAGGCATCGCGATGGCCGCCGTCGAAGGCGGCGCGGTCGGGGTCGAGATCACCCTCACCACGCCCGACGGCCTCGCAATCATCAAAGAATTGTCGGCCAAGCTTGCCGGCCGCGCGATCATCGGCGCGGGAACCGTGCTGAACGCGACCACCTGCAAAGAAGCCATCGACGCCGGCGCGAAGTTCATCGTGTCGCCGGCTTTTGATGCGCAGACGCTCTCATTCACATTGCGATCCGGCGTCATCAGCATTCCCGGCGCGTTCACGCCGGCCGAGATTCTAACCGTCGCGCGCGCCGGGGCCGATTTAATCAAGGTCTTCCCGAGCACCTCCGTCGGCCCGGCCTATTTCCGAGACCTGCTCCGCCCGCTGCCGCATCTCAAGCTCATCGCCACCGGCGGGGTGACGATGGATGACGTGGAAGAATGGATCAAATCCGGCAGCGTGCTGGTGGGCGTGGGCGGCGACTTGATTCCCGGCGACGCCGCCGAACGCGGCGATTGGCAGGCCATCGCCGACCGCACCGCCTCGTTCATCGCGAAGGTGAAACTAGCGCGCGGCCGATAAGCCAATCGATCGCACGCTGCTAGGGCGACTCCAGAAATCGCAGTCGATTCACCGATAGATAGAAACAAGGTGATGACTGCGCCCATGCTTCTCGCTCAAAACGCTGCCGCCAACGCCGCCGCCGCAGTCGCCTCGCGACCGTCGGATACGTTCATGGCGTGGCTGCGCGCCCCGTGGATGCTCCCCGAGCAGGCCGATCTGCTGCAATGGTGCCGCGATATGAACCCCGGTGCCGCCACGCTGCTGGTGGTCGCCGGCGTGGTATATCTGCTGTTCGGTTTTTACATGTTCAAATGGCTGGTAACGCTTAATGCGGCGCTCGTGGGGGCCTACATCGGTTCACTGATCGGCCGCACCGGCGATGCCGCCGTCGCCGGCGCGTTCATGGGCGGCTTCACCGCCGCCGCCGCAACCTGGCCGTTGATGAAGTACGCCGTTACGATCATGGGCGGCGTGTTCGGCGCGCTGCTGGGCATCAGCATCTGGCGCAGCACCGGATTAGACCCGCATTACGCCTGGTCCGGCGGGCTTACGGGCCTCATTTTCTTCGGCATGCTCAGCTTCTTAGTCTTCCGAGTGAGCGTGATGAGCTACACGAGCCTGCAGGGTTCGGTGATGCTGATTTTTGGCATCCTGAGTTTGATCTACAAATCCCCCGACGTCGCCGGCCGACTCACCGACGCCATGACCTTCAAACCCTTCATCCTCCCCGCCGCCATCTTCATCCCCGCCATCTGCGGCATGTTCTACCAGGCCCAATCCGGCGCCGCCGAAGCGGATGCGGGAAAGAAGAAGTGAGTGTCGGTGGCTAGCTGTGGATTGTGGGTTGTGGGGAATCCTATTAACGGCGCCGCAGAATCCGGGCGTTCGCTAAAGCTCACAACCCGGCGTGAACCGCGCTCGTGCGTAATTGTGCGACGTGGCGAATTCATTGATCGGGCATGTCATCGTCCGGCTGATATTTATAGAAAAGCCGCGCCGTGCCGATGGCCATTTTGCGGATCAGTTGCAGCCGCGCCGCCTCGGGCGTGGCGCGGTCGCTGGCGAGGGTGGGTTTGATGTCGCCGGCGATGGGGTAGCCGTCGGCGGCGTCGGTGGGCCATAGCGTTGCGCCGGTGGCGACGTCGATCACCTTCACCCGGCCAGCCATTGTTCCGCGGAACATCACACCGCCGTCGGCGGAATCAATGCTTGCGGCGGTGAGGTTCACATACAGCACCTGTTTCGCCGTCACCGCAGCACCGATCTGCGACACCGTCATCTTCTTGAATTTCGCCGAGTCGGTATCGCGCAGGCTGACGATCATGATCGGATCGATCTGTTGCGCCACCTCATGCTCGCTCAGCTCGCGGAATATCTCGCGCGCCAGTGTTTCTGATTCGGTCATCGATGAACTTGGCGCGTTGAACCGCTCGACCACAACGACCATGGGTTCTTTCGCCGGCGTATACTTCGCCTCAATCGGCATCGGCCCGGCGACTTTGTACGCCACCGCGCCGACGACATTGCATCCGACGGCGAGGAAGAGCAGTACCAGGGTTATGGAGTGGTGGAGTAGTTGAGTGTTTGAAAAAAATCGCTTCATGAGCACGCTCCGCTCTTCACCCCACCACCCACCGACTCAATCACTCCACCACCTGTTCTTCACCGCTCTTCATCCTCGTACGGCACAAATCGATTCTCAATGCGATACGCCAGCGTCGCGATCGTGCCGAGGTACATCTGGTAATCGTTTCCGCGTAGCTCGCCTTCTTTGGGTCCTTTGATGGGAAAGGCAACGGCGATATCGCGCTCTTCGTAGGCGATCGCCGGCATGCCGTTGATCACTTCGACAACCTTCACGCTACCCTTGGCCGTCCCGCGGAACAGTTCGTTGGACGTATCGGACCGCGTGCCGAGTTCATCGACCTCCACATAAATCAACCGGGTGACACCGAGCTTGGCCGCCGTCTGCTCGATGGGCGCAAATTCAGTTTCAGGATGATCTTCCTGGAACCGCGCGATCGATTGCGCCGACAGCGGAAACGTCGCACCATCCAGTGTTTTCTTTTTGGCGGTCTGCGCCTTGAGCTTGCTCATGAGGGCGTTGCTTAAATCGAGTTGGATCGTCGGCCAATCGGTTCGCACCCCGCGGTCGGCCCAGACGATGACCCCGATCGATTCGCCGGCAAACCGAGTGTACTGCGGCTGAACAGTAGGCGGCGGCATGACGGCGGCGGCAGCGCCAATAAAAGTGCAGCCCGTCGCCGTCAATAGAAGACTGGAAAGTAGGGAATAGAAACCGGCGCGGCGCCCCAAAAATGCCTGTAATATTTCCATGATGCTAACCTCAATGTTGTCGCACAATTGTGCCTTCCGCCATCAGCTATCCGCTATCCCCTACCACCCATCCCGACCCGACGCCACGATCCACATCTTCCAGCCCCAGGCGAGCAGCCAGAAGACCAGGATAAAGCCGACCGCCCAGCCGACGGGAATCCGGCGGATCAGTCGATACGCTGGTCGGCCGGTGAACGCGCAATAGCCAGCGGCCCAGAATGCCATCGCCGTCGCGATCGCCAATGCTGCGCCGAAGGGTTGTACATAGAAGCTGGCGAGAATGTTACCGCGCGCGAAGAAGGCGAAGCTGGTGGTCATGCCACAGGTGCCGCACGGCAGGCCGGTGCGTTGCAGGAATTGACACGGTTGCAGTCCGAGTTGGTGATGCGAGCCGGTGCCGCGCGGGTCGGGCGAGAGCCAAGCCGCCGTCATCAGCACCGCCAACGCGCTGGCGGCGAGCAGGACGCATATCAACCGATTACGAATTGTCAGCACCGCCGGGGTCAGCGGGAACATGGGCGCGGCAACCACAGCCATATCGCGACTCTACTGCCACCTCCCCGCCGGTCGCAACTTTTGGCCGACGCCGGGAAGTCCGAACACGACAATAGCCGTCTCAACTGGCGACGCGCGTTACGTTTACCCGAAAAATGGATAAGCTCGTCCGGAGATATTGACGCGGCAAGCTGGGTTCACTTTAATACCCTTCGGCGGGAAGTTGGTGTACGATGCCGAGTTTTTAGACAGCGGCCGACTGGTTGAGTGGGCTGAGTGGGACAGTGTGCCCCAGTGTAATGTGTCGTAAGTTGTTGCTACACAAACACTTGCCTTGGTGAACCAGACCTTGCGTGGTGAGGTTGCCAAATCGTTGGTCGCGGTATGGCCTTTGCAAAGCTGTGCCTGTGAACCGGGCGATCGATTGGCAATCTGGCCGGGCGTCGAGATCATTTTCGGCTGCTCCGACTGAAAGTGCGGACGGATATGCGCGTTTTTATGCTTGGCTGGGAATTTCCCCCGTTCATCAGCGGCGGGCTGGGTACCGCCTGCTATGGCCTCACCAAGGCCATGAGCGGAATCGGCACCGACATCATTTTTGTCATCCCGCGCCCGGTCAGCAACCCGTTCAGCACACACGTTCGGTTAGTCAGCCCGAGGCCGGGACAGACCGAAGCGCCTGCGTCGGAATTTCGGCTCGACGAATTCGAACATGTGAGCTTCCGCGCGATCGATGCTCAGATCAGCCCATACAACACGCCCGCTGGTTACGATGTGGAGAGGGCGCGCGAGGAGCGCGAAGCGATCAAGGTCGGCGTGGCGACTTCAGTCGCCACGGCACCGTCGCCCGAAACAACCTCATCGCACGGCGCCACCAAGCCAATCAGCCCGTTGCAAACCACCCCCCACTACGCGGGCAACTTGTTCGAGGAAGTCGCCCGCTACGCCAACATGGCCGCGGGAATGGCGCGCGGCGAACAGTTTGATGTCGTCCACGCGCACGATTGGATGACCTACCCCGCCGGCCTCGCGGTCGCGGGCTTGAGCGGTAAGCCGCTGGTGGTTCACGTTCACTCGACGGAGTTTGATCGATCCGGCACAAACGTCGATCAGCGCATCTACGACATCGAGCGCCGCGGCATGCACGCGGCGTTGAAGGTGATCGCGGTGAGTTCCCTTACCAAGAGCATCATCGTCCGCCATTACGGCATCGATCCGGCCAAGGTGGAGGTGGTCTACAACGCCATTGAATCCAACGGCAACGGCCTGGATTACGACGACCGCTACAACATTCACAAAGACGAAAAGATCGTCCTGTTCCTCGGCCGAATCACGATGCAGAAAGGCCCGGAGTATTTCCTGGCCGCCGCCAAAAAAGTGCTTGAGGTAATGGACAACGTAAAGTTTGTGATGGCCGGCAGCGGCGACTTAATCCGCAAAACCATCGAGCTCGCCGCCGCCATGGGCATCGGCCACAAGGTGCTGTTCACCGGCTTCCTGCGCGGCGCCGATGTCGATCGTGTGTTCAAAATGGCCGACCTGTATGTGATGCCCAGCGTGAGCGAGCCCTTCGGCATCGCGCCGCTGGAAGCCATGAGCCACGATGTTCCTGTCATCATCAGCAAACAGTCGGGCGTTTCGGAAGTGATTCAGAATGCGCTGAAGGTCGATTTCTGGGACGTAAATGAAATGGCCAATAAGATCATCGCCGTCCTGCGTCACCCGCCGCTGAGCCAAACGCTGCGGCAGCACGGCTCGTTCGAAATTCGCCGGATGAGCTGGACCGACGCGGCGCGATCGTGCGTTGAGGTGTATGAGGAAGTTGTGCAGATGATGAAGTGAGCCGGCCGCCCTCTCCATCAATCTAATCCGAGCTCAAGCAGTTACTGAACGGTGGCGATGCTTCCCGATCCGCCGTTGTCACTGATGGTCGAGTTGAGAGAGCTGTCGTAATAGAACTCGGCGTTATTCTTTGCATCGATGGATTTGAACACCGCTCTGCCTCGAACCACCAGGTTATTCTTCGCCGCCAGCGCCGTCAGAGGCGCCTCAACATCGGCGGTCACATCAACGCCGTTGGCGCTTGTGGTGCCGAACTCCGAGCCGGAACCCATCTGGTAGATCTTCAGGTTGCCCGGGATGCTGTTGTACGCCGTGATCGTGCCCTGGTTTGAGAACGTGACATTGCCATCGATGTAGACCGTCGCAGCGCCTGAGAATGTGAGCTTGCCATTGTTGGCGATCGTGATCGACGTAAATGAATATGTGCCGGCCGGGAGCGTCACGGTACCGCTGATCGAAAGCGTCTTGCTCACGCCGCCGGGGTTCACAGCTGGGGCGGCGCTGTGGTCTATTGTGGGCGTGGGGATGTTGGCTGCAAGAACCGTTGCCGCGCCGGAAATGCTCAGGTTGTGACTGCCCGAGGGCCCCAGGATCACCGAATTGATTGCTTCGTTGTTCTTGGCAGTGATCGCGCCGTTCGAACCGATCGCGCCACCGCTGGCGTACTTGACGCTGCTTGGGTTGTTATACGACGAAGAATCATAGGTTGCCGCAAGCAGGTTGTTCTTCACGGTAATGCTGTCAAGTCCGATGATTCCGCCCGCGATGCCCGTATCAATCTGCGCGACCGACATCGCAGTCACGTCGCAGGACGACAAACCGATCAATGATGCGAAAAAGAGCGGGATGCCTGTGCCGCGCGCAGACGTGCGGCGGGCGGTCACCTGAACGGCGTTCAACGGCGTGCGGGCGGAGGAGAACTTGGGGCTCTTGGTGGAATCAAAGTTCCCCATGACGATATCGGCGTCGGTCAGCGAGACCGCCGAGCCGAGGGCGAAATTCGCTCCGGCGGCGGTCTTTGCGAAGTTGACGGCGTTGCCCGCAGGAATCCCCGCGGCGGCGTACTTGGCGGCGGCGTCGGCGGCGTCCTGAAGTTCGCTCTTGGCCAACTGGACGCGCCCATAGTCAACCGCCAGGCTGACTACGGCGAACAACGCCGGAATCAGAATCGCAAACGCCAGCAACACGTTGCCGTGACGACGCGCGCGGCGTTCCGAGCGCGGCATTTTGCGGACTGAGGTTGTTTCGATCAGATGCATGGGTTCTCCGAGATCGACCAGTGCGTGGAAAACTCGGGTCATTTGCTGGTTACCATTCGACCAGAGCGATGGGGCTGCCTCCAGACCCGATGACGTTGGTGCTCCACTCGTCGCTTCTGTAGATATCGAAAAGCCGCAAGCGTCGATTTACCCGACGCAGGGGAATTCTCGCGACCGATAAACGTCTCGACCGAAGTCTGGCGCTCATGTGCGGGTTGTAACGAGCGAGCTTGATTCGCGCCGCGGCGACACGCGCTACTTAACCAGCGTCAAAAACCCGCCGCCGCCGTAGGGCGCGATCGACTCGTCACCGTGAACGCCGGCCACACCGACGAGATCGATCGTCTTGCCCACCATCGTCCCGTAGAAATCGCCTGTGCCGACGATCGACACATCACTGCCCGGCGCGTACAGGTCGGCCGAAAGCGAAGCGTTGCCGTTAATCTGCACCGTCCCGCCGGGCTCGATGACGCGAATCCGGAAGTCACCCGGGGGCAATCCACCCAAGTCAATTCCACCGCGAAGGATCACATTGCCGGAAACGTAAAACGTAACCTGGCCTTGAAGCATCATCGACGCGTTGCTCGCCAGATCGATGTTGTGCACGTAGTAAACGCCCGGCTGAATCGTAAACATTTTGCCGCTGAGGTCGAGGTTTCGATCGCTATCCAACCACGGCTGAATCAGAACGTTGTTGTAGCTCGGGTCGAGTGTGGGCATGGGGAATGTCAACGCTCTGGGCAGCGGCGTCGTTGTACCGGTAACTGAAGACGCGCCCATGACCGTTCCGTTGGGGCCGGGATGGGCGTCACCGTAGACGGCGCAGTTCTTGCCCAGGTTGATGTCGCGGTTCGAGATCACACTCACATTCTCGCCGGTGTTGCCGCCGCCGTATTTTCCGATTGACGAATCGTAGCTATCGATCGTCGCGGTGCCGGTCATCTTCACGCCTTCGATCCCGACCAATGAGTAGCGCAACCGCGTGGAGACGGCCGAGGCGGTTACGTCGCATGTGGGCATGCCGATCAATCGACCCAACGGCAGCTCGATCGGGTTTCCGCGCTTGGCGGTGCGCCGCGCGGTAACGCGCACGGCGTTGGCGGTGGTGAACCCTGTGGCCACCTCGAACGATCGCGTGCGGCTGTTCCACCGGCCGAACTCGATATCTTGATTTTCATCAAGCTGAACCGGCGTTCCGTCAGTACGATTGGCCAGCGCGATCTCCGTCGCGGCGGTTCGCGCTGCGGCCCAGCCTTCGTTCAGCCGCGCGGTGGCAGCACTGGCCGAGGCATCCACGGCGGTTTGAAGCTCGCTCCGCGCCAAAGACACCCGCCCGAAATCGACAGCGAGCGACGCGATTGCAATCAATGCGACCGCGATAATCGAGGTGTAGATCAGGGAAATTCCGGAACGATGACGGCAATTAGCGCAGCGCATGCTGTTGTATCGGATCGGATTTGGCTGCAATTAACCAATTCGTGATCGACATCACAGCCCCGTTTAGAGTTATTGGGCCGCCGCCGCGAATTGCCGATAAAGTTCGGCGTATTTACCGCCGTGGGCGATCAGCTCCCCGTGCGTGCCGCGTTCGATGATTCGACCTTCTTGCAACACCAGGATGCAATCGGCGCGAAGAATGGTGCTCAGCCGGTGGGCGACGATAAATGTGGTTCGCCCCGCCAGCAAACGCTCCAGCGACTCCTGCACCAATTGTTCAGTCGCAGTATCGACGGCACTCGTGGCCTCATCCAGCATGAAAATCCGCGGATCGGCCAGGAACGCGCGGGTGAAGCAGATCAACTGCCGCTGGCCCATGCTCATGTTCGCGCCGCGTTCGCCCACTTCGGTATTAAAGCCGTCTTTTAGCGCGACGATCGCATCGTACGTGCCGATCTGCCTTGCGGCTTCAAACACTTGCGCGTCGGTGGCATCGGGCTTGGCGTAGCGGATGTTTTCCATCACCGTGCCCGTGAACAGGTAGTTCACCTGCAGCACCAAACCCATCTGCCGATGCAGCGATTCACCGATCACCCCGCGGATGTCCGTGCCATCCACCAGCACACGGCCCTGCTGGGGCTGATAGAACCGGGCGATCAATGAAACGATCGAAGACTTCCCGCTGCCCGTATGGCCCACCAGTGCGAACACCTGGCCAGCGCGTGCTTCGAAGCTGATATTATGCAGCACCGGGCGGTCGGGGTTGTAGCCGAAGGTGACATTTTCAAACGTCACATTCCCAATGATTCGCGGCAGCGGCAAGGCGTTGGGCAGATCGTGTACGTCGGGACTGGTATCGAGCAGATTGAAAACGCGCTCCGCCCCGGCCATGGCCATCATCAACTGGTTGATGAAGTTACCCAGCGAAATGATCGGCGCCATAAACCAATCCCAATACCAGAACGCCGCGACGACCGCGCCCACACCTTGCGCTTTACCGATCTGCCCCGTGGCGATGAGGTATCCGCCGAACAGCAGCACGATGGCCCGGCCGATATTGCGAATGGCTTCGAGAATCGGCTGATACAGCCCGTTGATGCGCGCCACCGTCACGTTGTTGCTGGTGTTCTGTTCCTGCAGCCGGTTGAACACCGTGAGGTTGGGAACCTGCCGGTCGTACGCGGTGACGACGCGCATGCCGGTGATGTTTTCGGCGAGATTGGTCGAGACCCGCGTCCACCATTCGCGCACCACCTGCTGCTGCCGGCCGAGCTTGCGCAGGTAAATTCGCGTGAGGATAAACAGCGGAATGCCAAGCCACGCAACGGCCAGGAACAACCGCATATCGGTCCACGCCATAAATGCTGCAGCGACGATCATGATGGTGGCGTTGGCGATAATCTGCCACACGCCCCACACGTTCACTTCGCGCAGCGAGTTGATGTCGCTCGTCAGCCGGCTGATGATTCGCCCGAGCTTGGTCTTGTCGTAATAGCTCATCGACAACGCCTGCAAATGCCGGAACATTTTCTGCCGCAGATCGAACTGCACGCTCTCGCCGGCGCGCGTCATCAGAATAATGCACCATCGCTGCAGCAAGACCGATCCGGCGAACACCAACCCCCACAGCCCCATGATGCCGCACAATCGCAGCACGGCCTGGTTGTGAGTGATCTGCAGCGCGCCACCCACATATCCGCCGCACAGATTGATCAGCCAGCCGATGAACGTGGGCGAAAGCAGATCGAGCAACACATGCACCAGCCCGACGGCGATGCCGGTGAAATAGGTTTTTTTGTAAGGCCGCAGGTAGCCCATCAACCGGCGCACCATGGCGAACGAGATGGGCTTGTAGCGCGCTTCGCCGTCGCTTTCGATCGCCGGCAGCGCCACCCCATTGGCCGCCGCGTCGCGGGCCATTCTGCGCTTTTTGAGGATGGGGGCGATGGAGAAGGTCATTGTCGGCCGATCTTTTTCGGTAACTTCTTGTTCAGTGGGGCAGACATTCTTGTCTGCCACGGCTTTCCAAGCCGTATCGACTTACGTTTCGCGTCGAACGCGAGGCAGACAGGAATGTCTGCCGCACTACTGGAATTCTTTGTTGTTGACGGATTGTCCCATATATGAGACACTTGACCGGATTGAAGGAGGCGGTCTTTCATCCGGCTGTTCGTTCGGTCATCCGCGCATTCCCGCCGGGCGTGCGACACGCTCTTGGCGGCGCCATCTGGGATTTGCAGCGCGGCTTGCGCATCGGAATGCCGCTTTCGAGGTCGATGCCAAGTATCGCTGCCGGTGCAGCCGAGCTTCGCGTCAAAGATCGGTCCGGCGCTTACCGGGTGTTTTATGTCTCTGCGACGGCGCAGGGTGTTTTGGTGTTTCACGCCTTCACTAAGAAAACCGCCAAGACACCCGACGCCGAAATTCGGCTTGCTAAAAAACGTCTGAGGGAGCTGCTCGATGGCTAGACAAAAACCAGTAATAACCCGCACGGCCGCTGAATTGGCCGAAGCGCTTGGCCTTTCCGCCAACGATGCGCTGCAGATCGAACTGCGCGCGGAACTGGCCGACCGAATCGCGCGCATCGTCGCCGCGTCGGGCCTCACGCACAGGCAGGTTGCCGAACTGGCAAAGACTTCTCGAACTCGGCTCACCGCGATACTCAATCGAAACCTCCAGGGTGTGTCAACCGATCTTCTGTTGCGCATTGTCGCCGCGTTGGGCTACCGACCGAGGCTGTCGATCGTCCGTGCTCGACCGGCCGCCTGATCGTTCCGCCAGAATCGCTCCAAACAATTGAATCCTCACTCCACCGTCACATCCCCCCGCTCCACCTGCTCGGCGGCGAGGGTGACTCGTTTTTCGTCCTTTACCCGATCCATGTGTGAAGGCGAATCGGCGCCCAGCGGCACCTCGTCGCCGAACAATTGCACGCTGGCGATGTAGCGGTAATGGCCATCTTGCTGCATGAGTTCCTCGTGCGTTCCGCTTTGCGTAATTCGGCCGTCCTCAATCACCAGCACCAGATCGGCTTGCTTCACCGTGCTGATGCGGTGTGCGATCACGAACGTAGTGCGCCCGTGGAGCGTAAGCCGAAGGCCTCGGCGGATGAGGTCTTCGGTTTCAGGATCGACGGCGGCGGTGGCGTCGTCCAGCACCAGCACGCGCGGGTTGGTCACCATCGCCCGCGCGATGGCCAAGCGCTGCCGCTGCCCGCCGGATAAGCTTGCCCCGCGTTCGCTCAACACGGCGTCGTAACCCTTTTGCATTTCGGCGATGAAATCGTGCGCCTGCGCCAATCGCGCCGCGGCTTCGATTTCGCCGATGGTCAGCCCCGGCCGGCCGTAGGCGATGTTGGCGGCGATCGTGTCGCTGAAAAGGTATGTTTCCTGAAATACGAAGCCCACGTTTTTGCGCAAGGCCGAAAGCGATAACTCGCGGATGTCTACCCCGTCGAGCAGAATGCGGCCCTGTTGCGGGTCGTAGAAACGAGCAATGAGCGTCACGAGCGTGCTCTTGCCCGCGCCGGTCGGCCCGACGATCGCCACAATCGCCCCGCCTTTGGCTTTGAAACTAACCTCGTGCAAAATCGGCCGCGCGGGGTCGTAACCGAACGAAACCTTTTCGAACGCCACTTCCCCCGGCCCTGCGGGCAGGGGCTGAGGCTCGGCAAGTTCGGGCACGGTCGGCTTGGCGGTCAACACTTCATGCAGCCGGCGGGCGCTGACGATCGCATTCTGATACTGCTCGTTGATCGTCGCCACCTGCTGCAGGCGCATGAGGATCGCGCCCATCGCCATCTGCAAAATCATGAAGTCGCCGACGACCATCTTTCCGTTGATGACCATCAGCCCGGTGGCGAAAAACAACATCATGTACGACGCCTGCGCGATCGACCGGATGATCGGGTTGAAATTCGCAAACATGCGAATGCGCGACAGCACCCGTTCCTTGAACGTTTCGCAACTCTGTGCGTATTTGTCGATCTCCTGCTTTTCGGTGGCGAACGCCTTCACCACATGTACGCCGGCGATGTTCTCGGTGATGATGCTCACGTTCTTGTCTTCACTCTCCAGCGCCGCCTTCACCTTCGGCTGGATTTTCTTGCTGAACCGAAGAATGTACCACGCCCAAATGGGCAGCGGCACGAGCGACAGCGCCGCCACCCAGGGGTTGCGCGTGTAGATGAGAATGATGTAGAAGGCGACGGAAAGAATGATCTCGGACGTGCTCAGCACCGCGCTCTGGATGAATGAGCGGACGTTTTGCAGATCGGACAGGGCGCGGTTGATCAACTGGCCGGTGCTGATCACGTCATGAAAGCCAAACCCGACCCGCTGAAGTTTGTCATACACACCCTCACGGATGTAGTAGACCATGTTCATGCTTAGCTTGCTGTAAGCCACTTCACGCAAATAGCGGACAAAGCACCACACAACGACCAGCGCCGCCAGCAGAAACATGATCCGCCGAAGCCCGACCGCATCGGGTTCGGCGCTGCGAATCCAGCCTAGGAAACCGGGCGTGTTCGCCAGATCACCCAAGTGCATCCGGTAAATGAGATTCACCGCGTCGCCGGGTTGCTTGACGATCAGCACCTCCAGCCCGATCTGAGCCAGCATCCAGATGATCGCAAATACGACGAGGCCCGTTACGGGCGCGAGGAATCCGAACATCCAACGGAGCAACTGGCCGTTGGACATTGCATGTTCGCCGGGGTTTGCGGGTTGAACTGTGGTCACAATCGCAGACACGCCTGCAGGGGCTGCACACTAGTGAATCGAGCGGGCGAGTCAATCCGGGCTGGTGAAAATGTGCGCGTGAATAAGAGCGGCCCCGGGCGAGAAAACTCGCCCGGGGCCACACGCATGAAACTACTTTCGATGCCGTTACTTGCAGCAATTGCTCGAGCAACCGCCGCCTGAGCAGCAATTGGAGCAGTTGTCGCCGCAGCAGGCGGCGCAACTCTGGGCGCATTGGCTGCAATCGCAGCCGCAGCAGCCTTCGGATTGCGACTTGCTGCCGGCAAACGTCGGAACGAACATCACGACCGCGAGAAGAAGCTTGGTAAACATGACTATTCCTCAATCGAAAAAAGTTTATGGAAATTGCAGGCACACTGCCTGCGCGAACACGCTCCAGCGATTGCAAACGCCTCGCCGGAACACCTCAGATTCATTCAAAAATTGTTACAAGTTGAAGGCGCACCGCAGCCCGAGCAACGTACGGCTCGGCGGTAATTCGCGGGGCGCGGCCGACGGCCAATGGGGCTGGCTGTCGGTAAGGGGCGGAATCGACGAATAAACTACCGTGGCGAGGCCGGGGTTGAATTGCGCGGTGTCGAGAGGCACAGGCTTGATGGCAGATTGGGTGGCATCGTCCGCCATCATGCCGGCGCACTTCTTGCAGTCGGACGAATGATCAGAGCAGGGCTGTGCTTCTTTCGATGCGCAATGTTCACAAGCGCCTTTCGTCGCGCAACGGGTTTTTCCCGTCGACTCTCCCACCGACGCGGGCGCATTGGAAATGACCTGCCGGGCATCACCATGCTTGCCGCAGATGAGCGCGCAACAGGCGCACCATGCATTGCCCGCAAACATCGCAAGGCAGAGCGGAATGACGATTAGCAGTCGCTGAGCGGCCATCTCTATGGAATAAAGCATCGACATTGATGAAAAGTTACACAAGAAAGCAGGTCATCTCGTCCGATAATCTGAGTAATGTTTACATCGTGCTGCGGTACGAACTTCGCCCGAATCAGCCGCGCCGCCGCCAATGCGGCCAAAGATCGGCTGCGGCGTATGGGCCTTCTCGGCGATCACGTCGACTGGAAAGCCCGCGCGCTCATCTGTGAGCGATGCCCCATGCGGCACGTTCATCGCAACATCACCTACTGCGGTCGCCCGTTCCTGAGCCTGCCTGTAAGAGATGAAGCTGTCGATGGTTGCGGCTGTCCGACCCTCGCCAAAGCAAAAGATGGCGACGAACACTGCCCGATCGATCTTTCCATGAATCCCGCCCGGCCCGTCGACGGCGCCTGCAATTGCAAGTGGTGTGTCGCAACCGCGGGTGAGCGCTTCGCACCGGGCAAGCTCGGCGGCTAAACTGTCGGCACCCATGCTCACTCGCCTCACGATCGCGTTGCTTTTAGTCTGCTCGTATGCGCCGGCGCAACCCGCTGCGCCTTCCACCGCGCGGGTTCGCAAGCCGCTGATTGTGCCATCCAACTTCAAGATTGTAATCGTCGACCGCCGCCGGGCCGTTTGTCAGGAGGGGGATGAGGCGTGGGTTCGCCAGGCACTGGCCGACGCCAAGCCCGCCACCATGCCGACGACGATGCCCTCAACCCTGCTGGAAAAGCTATCCGAACAGCGCGACGTGCTCGCCGAGCGCGTCGCCGCCGACGTCGGCCTGCCCGATCCCGCCGAGCCAAAGAAAATGCTGGATGAAAACCTGCTGCCGCTCCTACGCCAGGCGGCTGCGTTTGATCCGCCCGTGTATTACATGGTGAGCACCGAGCCGGCCGTTCGCCAGTTGATCAAGGCCGGCTGGGAAAACCCGCTGTTCTACCTCAACCGCACCGCCGACAG
>Ga0163153_10004553_pt1 | contig 17306 bp, 12 predicted proteins | sample OliLakLV19MP6IB1_FD_148629 | JGI IMG/M metagenome (GOLD analysis project Ga0163153, IMG submission 148629) | Freshwater microbial mat bacterial communities from Lake Vanda, McMurdo Dry Valleys, Antarctica - Oligotrophic Lake LV.19.MP6.IB-1 | ecosystem: Environmental > Aquatic > Freshwater >... | reverse complement strand
AAAAGGCTAAACCCTCGGAAAGCGCGCAACACCCCTTGAAAGCGCAGGAACGCGAGCCATTGTTCGCCGAAGTCTCCGCGGAAGCCGCGGCGCTAGCGGACGAAGTACGCGCGCTGTTCGACGCGCGTTGGCGGCTATTGCGGCTCGAAGCGCTCGATGCGCGCGACCATCTGCGCCGACTGGCGATCTGCCTCGGCGTTGCCGTGCTCGCCGCGTTGACATCACTTCCGGTGCTCGTCGTAGCAGCGGGAGACGCGCTCGACGGCGCCTGGGGATTGCCGAGCTGGGCGTGGCATCTGATCAGCAGCGGTTTACTGATAGCCGGCGCATCGCTAGTCGCCTGGCTCGCCTGGCGGCGCTTTCAACGCGAATTCGTCGGGCTGTCCGAATCGATCGAAGAACTGCGCGAGGACGCCGTTTGGCTGCGCGAGTTCTCCTCACGCCGCGATTGAACCCGCGCCGCGCGGTTCAAGCCGCGCTCAAGCCCAGGGAAGGCCCTCGTAGATTTAACTATCGGCGAAATCTGTGGTGGCCTTCCCTGGGCTTAGCAGCAACAACCTCGCTTAGCCAAAATAGTCAGGCGCATTCCCCTCGCGCCATTTGATATTGCAGCCGAGACTTGGAAGTTGCTCGTCTGGCACTTTTTGTCCCGCCAACACAGCGTCGAGCGCCGCGCGCAGGTCGGCGCCCGTGACCGGTTTGCCATTGTCCGGACGGCTGGCGTCGAGTTGTCCGCGATAAACCAGATGACGCCTGCCATCGAACAAGAAAAAGTCTGGCGTGCAGGCGGCGCGGTACGCCTTGGCGACCTCTTGTGTCGGATCAGAGAGATACGGGAACGTATAACCGCGGCGCTCGATCTCTTCCGCCATCTTGGCCGGCGCATCATCCGGATATTTTTCCGCGTCGTTCGATTGAATCGCGACCAACGCCGCACCGCGCGGTTGATAATCCTGCGCGAGTTGCGCGATTCCGGACGCCACGTGTTTCACGAACGGGCAATGGTTGCAAATGAACATTACGACGAGCGCCTGAGCGTCCGCGAAATCGCCCAGCGCATACGGCTTGCCCTGAGGGTCGAGCAGCGAGAAGTCTGGCGCCGGCGTGCCAATCGGAAACATCGTGCTGAGAGTGCGAGCCATCTGTGTTCCTTGCGGTGCAATTCGGATTCGTAATGTTTTGGCTGCTGCCTGTCGCGCGATGTTGGTCGGCCAATGCGGCTGATTTTCGTGCTTGCCATGGACGCCGAAAAGACGCATAATCTTTGGTTGATACGTCCCCGCCGCTCCGACTTCATCCCACCCCACGGAGTGCAACGATGGCCCTGCCGCCCGTCGCTCACGCCGCGCCTTGCACGGACTTTCGCCGCACCTGGCGAACCTCGCGTCGGGCATTGCTGCAAGCCGGCGCCGTAAGTTGGCTGGGACTCAGTCTACCGCGTTTGCTCGCCGCACAGCAGCAGGCAGGCGGCACAGGCAAGGCGAAGCGTTGCATCCTCCTCTTCATGTGGGGCGGGCCGAGCCAACTCGATACGTTCGACATGAAGCCGCACGCGCCGGCGGAGATCCGCGGCGACTTCCAAGGCATCGACACGTCCGTTCCTGGCTTACGAATCTGCGAACATTTCCAGCGCATGGTGCCGTTAATGGATCGCGTGGCGCTCGTTCGCTCGCTGACGCACAACGACCCAGCGCATTTATCCAGCGCTCATGCCACGTTGACGGGCCATCGCGCGCCGGTGCTGTTCAGCGACGCCGATCCGCCGAGTTCCAAAGACACGCCGCACTTGGGCAGCGTGATGGCCAAGTTGCGGCCCGCGTCGTCGGCGTTGCCGTCGTTCGTAACGCTGCCTTGGCTGGCGTATCATCCCGCCGCGCCAGGCGGTCAAGCGCCTGGGCAGCATGGCGGCTGGTTGGGCAAGCAATACGATCCGATGCTCCTCAGTGGCGATCCCAACGCGGAACAATGGGGCGTGCCCGAACTGCAGCTGCGCGACGGCGTCGATCTCGGCCGTTTGGAACAACGCAAGTCGCTGCTGAATCATCTCGCGCAGGAACGCGATCGCTTCACGGCCAACGCGACCGCCGCGAACATGGACGGCCTCCGCGCGAAGGCCTGCGAACTGTTGCTATCTTCGCGAACGCACGAGGCCTTCGATCTGAGCCAGGAAACCGCCGCGACGCGCGACCGCTACGGACGCAATACGCACGGCCAGTGCGTGCTCCTGGCGCGACGCCTGGTCGAGCAAGGCGTACCGCTCGTGAACGTCAACTGGCACGACGACGGGCGCAGCTTCTGGGACACGCACGGCAACAACTTCAATCGACTCAAGGACGACCTGATTCCGCCGGCCGATCAGGCCCTCGCCGCGCTGCTCACCGACTTGGAAGAGCGCGGCATGCTGGAGGACACCATCGTCGCCTGGGTCGGGGAGTTCGGGCGTCGGCCCCAGATCACAGCCGGCAATGCCGGCCGCGAACATTGGCCCTTCTGCTACGTGGGTCTCCTCGCCGGCGGCGGCATTCGAGGCGGGGCGATCTATGGCGAAAGCGATAACCGCGCGGCCTATCCCGCACGCGATCCGGTCACGCCGCAAGATTTCGCGGCCACGATCTACCAGGCCCTCGGCGTGCCCGCCGACCTCACGCTCCCGGATCAACTCGGCCGGCCGCTACGGGTCTGCGAGGGAACGCCGATCGGCTCACTCTTCAGTTGAACCGCGGAGACGCTGAGACGCAGAGGCGGGTGTCAATAGATGTTGTGGCCGGTCTCCCGACCGTGCCACGGGATCGGCGAGGGGGATTTGTTCTTTCGTATTCCGCGTTCTGCGTTTCCTCTCCTACCTCCTTTTCACTTCACCAGCTACGCTGCTGGCATGGCGACGATCGCTGACAACGAAGATCCCGTGGTGCGCAGTTCACGGCGCGAGGCGTTGTGGATCTTTCTGATTTGGTGCGTGACGCTCATCTACTGCGTCACTTACTGCGCTGCCTATGGATATGGTCGTTCGGCCGAGGAATTGACCTTTGTGCTCGGCTTTCCGAGTTGGGTCTTCTGGGGCGTGATTGTGCCTTGGGGCGTCTGCACGGTGTTGTCGGCGGCGTTCACCTGGTTCGTGATCTCCGACGACCCCTTGGGGGCGGAAATCGAATACCCTGACGAGCCGGAGCGCGACCATGCCTGACGCCGTGCCGGAAGCCGGTTGGGGATTGCCCACGGTCCTGGTCATCGTGATCGTGGCCAGCGTCTATTTGGGCACGCTCGCGCAGCGGGCCATGGCCAAAAGCGGCTTCTTGAAGGGCTTCTTTCTCGGCAACCGCGGACTCGGCGTTTGGGCGATGGCCCTCACTGCCACAGTGCAAAGCGGCGGCACCTTCATGGGCGTACCGTCGTACATCTACACCTACGGTTGGATCGTCGCCCTCTGGATCGGCAGCTACATGCTGGTCCCGCTCACCGGCTTCGGCATCTTGGGGAAACGCATCGCCCAACTCTCGCGCCGCACCGGCGCGGTGACCGTGCCGGAACTGTTTCGTCGCCGCTTCGATAGCCCAGCGCTCGGCATCGTGGCATCGACGTTCATTTTGATATTTCTGTCGTTCCTGTTCATCGCGCAATTCAAAGCCGGCGCGATTGTGATGAAGATCGCCATCCCCAATTCCGGCGCGTTGGCGCTCGCGGAAGAGCTGCCGGCGGCGTCCGACGTTGCCTTACTAAGTTTATGGGACAGTCTCGACAAGAAGTACCTGTTCGGGCTCGTGATCTTTGCCTGCACCGTCGTCGGCTACACGCTGATCGGCGGGTTCCTGGCCTCCGTCTGGACTGACTTGTTTCAGAGCGTACTGATGTGGTTCGGTGTGCTGATTCTGCTGGGACTGACGCTCTACCACGTCGGCGGACTGGAGAACGCGACGCGCACGGCGATTGAAAACACGGGGCCCGGCTATGCTTACGGACCAGGCTACGGCGCTGTGAACCCGGAAACCGGCCAAGCCCGAGAGTTCTTGCCCGTGAGCCTGGCCGTTTCGATGTTCGTGATCTGGATCTTCGGCGGCGTGGCGACGCCGGCCGGGCTCGTCCGCTTGATGGCCAGCAAGGACACGGCCACGCTACGGCGCAGCGTGCTCGTGCTGAGCCTTTACAACTGCTGCATCTACATTCCGCTGATCGTGATCTGTATCGCCGCGCGGGGCATCATGCCGGACCTGGATAAGAGCGACGAAGTGATCCCGCGGATGGCGCTCATGATGACGCAGGATTTCGCCGGCGGCTCGCTCGTGGCGGGATTGATTCTGGCCGCGCCGTTCGGAGCGATCATGGCCACGGTCAGCACCTTCTTGATCGTCATCTCGTCCGGCATCGTCCATGACATCTATCAGCAGGTGTTTCATCCCCACGCGGACGAAAAACACCTGAAGCGCCTCACGCGAATCGTAATGATCGTCGTCGGCATGATCGCCGTCTTGGCGAACATCAAGCCCATCGACTATCTGCAGGCCTTGATCGTCTTTTGCACCTCCGGCGCGGCCGCCACCTTCCTGGCCCCGGCGCTGCTGGCCGCTTACTGGCGTCGTGCGAACGCCGCCGGAGCGATCGCCGCGATGGTCACCGGCGCCAGCGTCGTGCTCGTACTATTTCTCGTCGGCCAGTTCACGCCCGACCCGAACTTCGGCCCGACCAGCATGCGGCCGTATTATCTGTTCGGACTCGATCCCGTGGTCTGGGGCATTCCTGGTTCGCTGCTCGCAGGCGTCGCAGTAAGCCTGTTCACGCCGCCCCCGTCGCCGGAACTCGTGGCGAGGATGTTCGATCGACTGCCGGCGACTAAATGACGAATGACAAAGCTCGATTGTCGAATGAGTGAAACACAACGCCTTCTTTCATTCGACTTTCAGTCATTCGGATTTAGAAATTCGTCATTCCATCTCCGCCGCACAAACGGCCTTGCTACAAAAACAAAAAAGCCCGCCCTGGTTTTCACCAGGGCGGGCTTCAATCAGCAGTCAGACCTCACGCAGCCGTTAGTTGCGATAGGAGACCTGGCGATGGGCACGGGTCGACTTGCGAACGCGGGCCGAGCTGTCCTGCATCGGAGCAGCGGGCACCGGGGCTTCTTCGCTGCTCGATTCGACCGCGGCGCCGCCGCCGCCGCACGAGCTGCATCCGCCGGTCGAGCAGCAGCTCGAGCAGCTATTGCAACTCTTGTGGCTGAACAAGCCTAAGAGGTCCAGGCCGCAGCACTTCTTTTTCTTGCAGCAGGAATCGCCGCAAGGATCGCAGCACGCGGTCTCGGCTTCGCAGCTCGGTTCGCAGGCGTCCGCACACGGATCACTGCAAGGATCGCAGCACGCCGAGGCGCACGGATCGCAGCAGGAATCACTGCAGCACGGATCACAGCAGCCGCAATCAAACAAGCCGTGCAAGCCCTCGAACAACTCGCGGATCGGGTGGCAGCACTTCTTGCCGCAAGGATCGCAGCACGCGTCGCCGCACGGATCGCATTCCGTCGTGGCTTCGCAGGACGGTTCGCAGGCGTCAGCACAGGAGCTGCACCCGCCCTTGTGGTTGCTGAGCATCCGATCGAGCAACTCGAAGCCGTAGCTCTGGCTACAAACTCCCAAGCTGACGACCAGAGCTCCAACTAGGCTAGTCCATTTCATCGAACATCGTCTCCTTCTGCTGTGAACCAGGAGTGCGCGCATTCCCGACGGCCAACCTCTCGCGGACACCGTTCGTACCCTTGGGCGTGAGGAGTGACTCCGGCCGGACTGGGCGTTTCGTGCGGGACGAAGGCCGAGGCTGATCGGGGTGTCGGCGGGCGTAGGTCGCGGGCGAGGGTCTCGATCCCCCGGTTCACAAGGTGTATTCCACCAGTGCCGTCGAGCCATTCCTTGACTCGAAAAGTCCAACGGCTGGGTCTGGCGCTCCCTCGCATGCCTTGTACAAGAGGCATGCTTTCCTCGTTAAGGGACACTGACGGTATCGTCCGCCGAATCGCAGGGCCTTGAGCGGTCGGAAGTATTTTTCGCACAAGGATTTACCGCTCCTTGTGGGCAAACCTTTCCGCGCGACGAAGCTGGTGAAACCCTGCCGATTATGCATCCCCGACGCGACCGATTTTGCCGAACTTGCCGACGGAAAAGTCCCGCGCAAACGCGCGGCTCCCCAATCCGTCAGAGTCAACATCTTCAAAGGATGTCGCCACCGCACACTAACCCGAAGCGCCGGCGAGGGGGAGAGGACGTCGACGCAGCGGGCACAGCGCACTGAGGATCGACGAATCGCATGGGATGTGCTCTTTGCGCGTCATGGCTCTCGGTCACCAGCGTCCCCTCCCCCTCGCTGGCGCTTCGGGTTAGTGTGTTGGTCGCTGCCTCAATACCCTACTCGCCAACGACTGGCAAACTCCATGTCACCCGAAACCCTTCGCAAGCTTGCGCAGTTTGATACGCCGACCATTTGCAACGTGATTGAGCTGTTCGGCATCCGCCCGCGCAACGAAGGCTACATGGACGGCCGCATTCGCGCGGCATTTCCGGAGCTGCCTCCCATGGTCGGGTTCGCCACGACAGCGGCCTTTCGCAGCGATTGCGCACCTGGGAAAGGCGACGCGTATGGCAGCCTCGAAGCGCAGCTTGGCACTTTCGCCGCGTTGCCCGGCCCAGCGGTGGTCGTGTTTCAGGACCTTGATGATCCCGCCGTGGCGGCCACGTTCGGCGAAGTAATGTGCAGCACGTACCAGGGCTTTGGTTCGGCCGGTCTCATCACTTCCGGCGGCGGCCGCGATTTGGAGCAGGTCCGCGCGCTGCGTTACCCGACATTCACGGGTGGCACGATTTGCTCGCACGCTTACTGCCACATCCTGCACATCGGCCTGCCGGTGCGCGTGGGCGGCCTGGTCGTGAATCCAGGCGACCTGTTGCACGGCGACGCCAACGGCGTGACCAATATTCCGCTGTCGATCGCCGCGGCGGTGGCTGACTTCGCGCAGGAATTCATCGACATCGAACGTGTCCTCATGGACTACGTCCGCGGCTCCGGCAAGAAAACCGTCGACGGCTTCACCGCCGCGCGGCAGGAGTTCGCCAAGCGCACGGCGGCGCTAGCTGCCAAGGCGCGCGAATGGCTAGCGTCCGGGCGTACTACGTAGATCACTTGGCTGACCAGCACGTGCGGTCAACCGCATTCTTAATTCGGGGAAGTTCGCGGGGAATTTTCTTGCGATCGCTGTCGACGATTGCTATGTTGACCAGCGTTTGTGGCGTCCGCTGGCCACAACGAAATTAATAGTGGGATGCGTATTGGGCTATCGTCGCGAGTTTGTTGAGCAGCAGTTTGGGGCAAGGTTCTTGGTCTAAGTCGGCGGTGACTACGCAGGTATTGGGTTCGGTTTCGTTTCTTTCTAAACGTTTCAAGGAGAACAGCGATGTCAAACGGTGGAATCGGACTAGGCGAAATAAAATCCGCTTTGGAAAACGCCGGGGAACCTTGGCAGGCTGGCATGACCAGCATCGCCCGCTTGGCTCCGGAGGAACGCCGGCGCCGGCTGGGAGTTCCTGGTGGAGCTAAGGCGGCGAAAGCCGCTATGCCGACCGCAGGCACAGTGCGGGCTCCGTCGGCTTACGACCTGCGCAATGTAGGCGGCAAGAACTTTGTGACGCCGATCAAGGATCAAGGCTCATGCGGTTCCTGCGTCTCGTTTGGCGTCGTGGCGACCGTCGAAAGTACGTTGATGGTGCAGCAGGGCTCCACCGATCCGGTGGACCTCAGCGAAGCCCACTTGTTTTTCTGCCATGCCCGGGACCGCGGCTATAACTGCAATACCGGCTGGTGGCCGAACGAGGCCCTAGACGATTTTCGCGACAAAGGCGTCGTCGACGATGCCTGCTATCCCTACAACCTCGCCAATACGGATTGCAGCGGACTATGTGACGATTGGCAGAATCGCCTCACCCGGATAGCCGGCTATCAGGACCTGACGAACAAGGCGGACGCAATCAAGGATTGGGTATCCACCCGTGGGGCCGTAGCCGCCTGTTTTGAGGTGTATGAAGACTTCTTCTATTACCAGAGCGGAGTCTACCGGCACGTCACCGGCGGCTTGATGGGCGGGCACTGCGTGACGATCGTCGGGTATGACGACGCGCAGTCCTGTTGGATCTGCAAGAACAGTTGGACCACCGGCTGGGGCGAGCAGGGCTTTTTCCGCATTGGTTATGGCGAATGCGGGATTGAGACCTGGCTGAACCACGGCGCCGAGGGCGTCCAAGTCAGCGGTTGGATCAACTCCACGCGCGTCCAAGGCCTATGGACGATCAACCAGGAGTGCAACGCCTGGGCCTATCTGGCGAACAAAGGTTGGTGCAAAGTCTCGCCCGACAATTTGCAGATTTTCTCGACCATGTTAGCGCAGCTGGCGTCGGCGAAAACCGGCGGCCGCGTCGTCAACGTGTATACGGATCGGGACGTGATTAAGCAGGTCTATGTGTTTTGATCGCTACGTTTCTGCTTGCTAATTCACTTAATGATGAAGGAGAACGATATGAGTCAAGCTACGCCTCAAGCCTCTCCGGCGAATTCGCCTTCGGCGGGGACTTCGAATTCTGGGCCCGCAGCGCCGGCGAAAACCGCGGCCGGATGCGGTTGCTCGGGTCAGACGGCAAGCGCCATGATGGCGGGACCGGCAGGACCTGCGTCAGGCGCCGCGCCATCGATGCGCCCCGCCGGCGTCGGCGGCGCGATCGGCGGCCAATGGCACAACGCTAAGCGCATTACCGGTACTTGGTGCATCAACGAAGTCCGTAACGCCTGGGTCTACGTCGACGGACTATCCTGGCGAAAGCTAGCCAACGGCTTGGATAGCGCAACGATCGCGCTGTCTTTGCTCGGCGCCAGCGCACTAGCCACGGGTACCGCGACGGATTTGCGAGAAGAAGCGGACGGTATGATCCACGAAATGTACGTGTGGTAGCCGCTTTCTCGACGTGATCGAAATCGCTTCCGACGGCGGCGCGCCTCGCCGCCGTCGGTCGATGACTTTTTTTCAAAGGCACTGAAACATGCCACTGACCGAGAGTGACGATGGCCGCACGCTGACCGTGGACGCCAACGCGGAATTGTCCGTCAAACTAGGCGAGAACCCCACGACGGGCTATCGATGGTCCGTTGACCAATTGACGGCCGTCGTCTTGGTATCCGATCGCTTTGAACCCGGCGACGCCATCGGCGCGGCGGGACATCATTGGTTTGTGTTTCGCGCCGGCGCGCCAGGTTCCGGCGGCGTGAAACTCAAGTTGAGTCGTCCTTGGCAAGGCGACCCACCCTTGCGCGCGTTTGCCGTCACGCTGATCGTTCAATAGCGCGCGGTCCACCCGATCACTTGCTCAATTGGCCCGAGCTAGAACTCCGCTGTGTCGGCGGACGCCAGTTTACTCTTCGTTACTTACCGGCCGCGATCGCCGCGTCCGCATCGTCGAGCAACTTGGCCAGATCGCCCTTGCTGGGCGTGGCGGATGGCACGCCTTCGGCCGGGATTTCCAGACCGGAAATCCAGGCCGCGCCGTTCAATAACACCTTGCGGAAACTGTCGTCCGCCAGGTTGTCATGCAAGTGCATGCCGGTGAAGCCGAAGCCGCGCCCGCCGTCCGGGCGGTCGTACGCCCAGGCTACGACCTGCGGTCGTCCGTCTTTCACGTCCGCATGCACGGCCGGATTGCCGCCGTGAGAGCTAGATTCTTCTTTCGCGGTTTCCAACGGAGGGACGTCGCTCAGCACCGGCGTCACGCCCTTCATGTCCGGCGCGAACCGCATGTGATAGTACCACTCGTCGTTGACGCTAAACGGCTTCACGCCCCGCGCCGTGGGATGGTCCGGAAACGTCTCGAATTTCGGCGTCCACCAAGGATTCACCGACCAAAAGGTCTCGAAGTAACCGCCCATCCAGTCGAGAAAATGCTCGCCTGCTACGCCTTTATTGACTTCGACGCCGTAGTGAATCGCCATGAAGCCCGCCCCTTTGCGGACCGCGGCAAAGATTTCCGGGTCGGTCGCCGCCGGTTCCGCGTGGTTCAATAGCACGATGATCGCATCGGCATGGTTCAGCTTCGTCGGCCAAGCTTTATTCGTATGCACCACGGCATGCACGTTGGGATACGCCTCGTGCAGCGCGCGGGCCATCAGGATCGAGCCGCCGACGAACTCATGATTGCCTCGCGGACCATGCGTCCCGGCGTCGGCGATAAAGACGATTTTGATGACGTCATCCCCCGCCGCGATTTGACCAGCGTAGTCAAAGGGATCGCGCTCCGCGCCGTCGGCGAGCGGGGCGACCATTGCCGTGAGCAACAGGGCGAGCGCGAGGTTTCGCAAAGTTGATTTCATCGTTGGACCACAGAGGCGCATGCGAGGTGGGCGGGAAGTCGCGGCGGATAGCCGACAGTCGGCAAGATAACCTAGACGGCACGCAGGGGAAAGCGCTGCGCCCGCGCGATTGCGTTTCCGGGTTGACTCGTACGCCCCTCGACCGCGTTTCCGGAATGGCCTAGGATGATTTGGCCTCAGACGCGACAGATGTCGCGACGGCTATTCATAAACTGCCGCTGAACAACAAGTTGCGTCGGCAAATGCTCGCGCGAGCAGCGGCCGAAATTGGACTTCCGCAAGCGAACTCATACCGCATGGACACGCCCACGCCGCTGACGGATGCGCCTGCGGACATTGACGCGCTGTTGGGCTATCTGAACTTCTCCTCCGGCGCGCCGGACGTGCGCTTTCAGCGCGGCCTGAACCGGCTGTTCGCCGAGATTGAGGGAAATCACCCGCAAGGCGCCTGGAGCGAAGTCGGAGATATGCTGGCGGCTCGGTTGCAAGCGAAGGCTGGCGCCCCGGGGCCTTTTTCCGACGCAGGTCAGGCGTCCGGCGTGCTGCGGCTGGTGTTTGGAAAGTTGCTGCCCGCCTACCGCGCCTTTCACGCCGACCTTTTGTTCCACCAGACCGACGAAGCCTTGTTCCGGCCGTTTTTCTTGGCCCGCGCGTTCGAGACGGCGTTGTCCGTCGGTGGACCGTGGGACGAAACCGACCGTATCGTCGCCAAGTCGATCGAGTTACTCAACGACTTCCTCGGTTATCGCCCCCTGGCGACTTTGGAAGGCAAGCGGATCGAACCGTATCCGCATGAGTGGGTGCGCCCCGTCCCGATCATGCTGCGCGAGGCTGGCGTCGGCGCAGGGCCGTATGCGGAATTGATCGAGCGCACCTTTGAGGTGCTGCGATCAACACCGCCGGAAATCCTGCGTCAGGCCGGCTTTGACCCCGAGTTGGTGGACGAACTGGCATTCGATCCGCGGGCGTTTGATTTCGATCACCCGGTCAACAAGCGGCCGAATTACATGTTCGGTTGCTGGGATCTGAACATCGTCGATCTCGGCGGCTTCTACCGGCGTTTTGTGATCCAACAAATTACGCTTGACGCCTTGAACGAACGCCCGCAACATGCCCAAGGCGCGGCGCGCGACGAATTGTTGTTCGAATCGGCCGTGGTGCTGGCCGGAACCATCCTGATGGCCGCTGGCGTGAGCGGCAGCGGGCCTGACGCGCACGATTCGTCGATGACATTGATGAAGATCGTCGCGCATGTGGCGAAGTATCGCGACGCCTATTACCAGGACACGCTCGCCCGCCAGTCCGGCAAACGTGGCGAGCGCTTGCAAGCCGAGGCGCAGCGCAACCAGCAGCCGTTCGGCGCCGTGCGACAATACTTGAATCACCGGCTGGCGCGGCTGCGCGCCAAGCAGTTGCAGCACGTGCAATTGGCGCAGCTGTTTTCGCGGATGGGACAGCCAGCCGCGTCGCTGCGCCAGGCCGAGGTCGTGCCCGTCGCGTCGGCGCGGTTGCTCTGTCAGATGCAATGCGCCCGCGTGACGGCGCTGCGTTCGTTTTCGTTGGGAGACGTGGCCGCTGGTGCAGAGCATGCGAGGCAAATGCGATCCTTGCTGGACCGCGGCATCCAATGCGGGGCGATCGTCGATCCCTGGAACATCCTGGGATTCACCGGCAACTTCAGCCTCTTTCCCGCCATCCAAAACTCCGTCGTCGATCACCGCATCGAGGTGCTGATCGATTCCGTGGAACAAGTATTCGCGCTCCTGACGCGGTGGGAAAGCGAAGCGGCCATCGCCGGACAAGAATCATTGCGGCAAGAGGCGCGCGAGCGATCCCAGGAGCTCGCCGAATGGTGGGACCAGTTCGCCACCACCGAAGTCAGTAACGTCCGCAGTTTCTCCGGTCGCGAAGTGACCGAGTCGGCGCGCCAGGTCGCCGCCGGTCTCGCCACCTGGCGGCGCGCGGAATCCGCCGCGGGAGACGTGGGCTTCTGGCGCAAGCATATTCACGAATTCCGCTCACCCAAGGCCTTCGGGCAGGTCGTGGCGGCGCTGCTGGAGAAGCACGATCACGTGGCCGCCATGGCGCTGATGATGCAATGGCTTACCGCCGCCGAAGTGCCGCTCGTCGATCTGGAACATTCGTTTCACGCGTTGGCGCTACGCTGGCTTCGCACGCTCTGGGCTCGGACGGACGAAGGCACTTCGGAAACTAAGTGGCAACTAACCCGCAAATTCCACGACTACCTGGAAGCCAACGCCGAGCATTGGTGGGAATCGCCGCGTTGGGCCTTGAACGAATACAGTCGCGAGCCGGGCGATGCGCTGTCGCATCCGAACGACGACGAAGAGGAAGACGTCTTCGGCGCGGCATATGACGAGATGACCTACCGCGACACGACCGACGACGGCGTCGAAGGAGACATGGTCTCCGGCGGCGAAGCGACCGACGACGAATGGGAACGCGAATGGCGGCGCGTTAAGTCCAGGCTCGCCATGCTGGAAGGCGTCGCGCGCTGGCGTAAGCTGGCCGTGGAATTGGCCTCGCAGTCGGGCGTCGCGGCCGATGAGATGTCCGCCACGACCATGGACTGGGATCGGCAAACCGAAGACTGGGAACGTGGGCTCCGCGAGCTACTGGTCTCCGTACAGCAACAGAGCATCCCGCGTCCGCTGCCGACGGAAGAATCGCTGTTGGATTACGATCGCCGCCGCGGATTGAAAGACCAGGTGCTGCATCACGTCGGCCAATGTCTAGTGGACGCGAACCTGGCGTCGATTTGGCTGCGTGCCGCGGCCGGAGAGGACCAGGCGACGAGTACTCAGCGCGCTACGCCGCCATGGCAGGCCTCGGCCGTCGCGCTCTTGCGCGCGGTGTTACGGACTGACGCGAACGCGGCGCGGGCTTGTTTCCCGGAGGTGCTTGCGCGTCTCGATGCGGAGCCGATCCTGTACACGCCGCTCACCAAGGGTGGCGATCCGCGCAAGATTGTCGCTTCGCGCGTCTTTCATACGTTGATCGAATATTGGCTGGAATCGCTCCCGCGACTCGGCCTGTTGCTGGAATCTTGGCAGTTACTCGATACCGCGCGGCGCATGGAGCGGCATCGCGGGTCGTCGGATGGAGTCGTCACCGAATACGACCGACTCTTCGAGGCCGGCTTCGTGGCGATCGTCGACAGCGTCGTGCGATTGGAAACGCGGAGTCAGCGCCCGCTCGACGCCGACAACGAACTGATCGAGGCCCTGCAGGTTGTCTCCGAACCACTGGTCGAACGTTGGCTCAATCATAGTCGGCGCGTGCGCCTAAGCGTGCTGGAGCGCGTCGTCGACGAACGTCGTTGGAAGGAGCTCGTTGAGTTCATCCGCCGCTTCGGCCGCGATTTGTTTACGCAACAGTTCTTTCATCCCGGCAACATGCGGGCGATTCTCCATCAGGGCGTCGGCGCGTGGATCGACGGCTGTCTCGAAGCGATCGATACCGGCGAACAGCCGCGACTCATCGAGGCCATTGCCGAAGGCTACGACCGCGAGCAGGCTGCCAGCACACTGGCGCTCGTGTTGGAAGCGGTGGGCGAGAACTTCGACGTCTATCGCGACTTCAACACGACGACGACGCAATCGGACCGCGGCGAGCTGATCTACATGCTGCTTGACCTGCTGCGACTGAAGGCCAGCTACGATCGCTTCGAATGGAACCTGAAGCCGGTCACGCTCGCGCACCAGGTCTTGATTCAGGCCGGGCGCACCGCCGCGGCCGAAACGTGGCGGCGCGCGATCGCCGAAAAGACGTCCGACGTCGCCACCTGGCACTTGAAACGGCTCGCGGAGCTCAATGCGGAATATGGACTGCGACTCGCGACGATTCAGGATCGCCTCGAAGAGCGCTTTGTGCGCCCACTGGCGATCGACCGGATGCGCGCGTTGATTCGCCCCGCTATGCAGGAAGTCCGCGCGACCGGTACGAGCCCGAGCTTCGAACTACTGGAACATGAAGTGGTCGAATTCGCCGACGCCCCGACCGGCGCCGGTCTGGACGTGCCGCGCTGGCTCGTCGATCTGGAAGAGGAAATCGCCCGTTCCGAAGAAGCCACCGACGCGCCGCCGCTCATCTGGCCGGCGGAACAAGTGCGGCTGACGTGGGAAGAAATCGACCGGCAACTCAAGGAATGGCTGGACGATAAGCGCTTGGCGGATGACGAGTAAGCCGTCACCCTTTCCACAGACGCAATCACTCAGGACGCCGCAACGGATTGTCTCGTTACGGACGGATGCGCCATTTCCAAACGCCTGCCCGTATAGACATTGATCGCCGAGCCTTCGATCAAATTCGCGGACTCCGGCGCGCCGCGAAGGACGTCTTGCCATTCTTCGCCATACATCGCGGCCACGTCGCAATCCCAAGTCACCTCAGTCGTCGGCCAAATCAGCCAGGGTGGATGCTCCACGCGATACTGCTTGGTAGTCCCATCGCGCTGCGCGGTATAGCCCCAGTAGTTTTCGGTGAAGTATTCCTCGGCCGACTCCGGCGCGGGAATTCGCGGCGCGTTCGCGGTTCGCGCACTCACTTTATTCCAGCGCCCTGCGCGCTTCCATGAATACTCCACATGGTCGCCGTCTGCGAGTTGTTGTCCCGTGCATGAATGACGAAAGCGCATTGGGCACGTAACGTAGTTCTCGTTGTACGCGGCGCGCGCCACCCAAGTCACCGCTGGCAGGGCCACGACCTCGCGAACAAAGCAGACGCCCCGGCTCTCTGGCTCGTCCGGTTGACGCACATAGAACCGCAGATTCAGCTCTGCGAACGTGCGATGCCCCGGTATTGCCCAGCCGCGCAGTCGAGTGTCGCGAAACATGAACCCCACGATGCTCACATACGGCTGCCCCTGCCAACGGTCCAACTCCAGTCCGCGCGGCAAGTATTGCCGCAACAAATCGTCCGGCGCCGGCCAATTGAACATCGCCAGCCAGCGCCATTCCGCCGTGAGAAATACTTGACCGTGGTTCATGGTGCGACCCTAAGAATTGCCTGGCTCAGGGCAACAACCGAAGAAGTCAGGGCGAATTAACGCGGATGCAGTGCCGACTTCTCTCAGCGGTAACAATTCCCCATCGAGCCTTAAGCGATACCGCCTGGAGCGCTTCGGAATCAACGTTGGCTGCGGTTCTCGCCGCCAGGTAAGGTGTCAATATAGCGTTTCCACCCTGTTCCCTCGGACCATCGTTTGAGCCAGAATGTGATCGTCCACCGCCGGAACTCCGCCGCATCGTCGTTTTGCGGCGTCAAATCCCACTATTCAACCAGGCCCGATATTCATGCGTGATGCGCTCCGCTTGCTAAGTCGTCAATGTCGATCCTGGGAAGGCCGCCTCGCAGGTTTCGTGCTAGCCGTCGCCTGCCAATGTGTCGTTCAATCGGGCGTCTCCGCTGCGACGCCGCTGACAGCGCGTTCGCCGAACGGCCGTAACGAAATTCAACTTCAAGTCGTCGACGGTAAGTTGGCCTACGAAGTGCGGCGCGACGGTGAGCCAATCATCGAACCCTCGCTCATTGATCCCGTCATTTCGCCGAACGGCGGACTCGGGTCGGGCACCGAACTGGTCGAAGCGCAGCGCGGCGCCATCGACCAAGAATCGCCCTTGAGTTGGGATCGATCGAAAACGCTGCACGACCATTGCACTTATGTCGTGGCGAACTGCCAAAACGCCGCCAGCGCGACTTGGCAGGTCGAACTCCGCGCGTACGACGATGGCGTGGCGTTCCGCTACCGCATTCCCCGGCAACCCGAGGCAAAACAAATTGAATTGCTGCGCGAACAAACCGAGTTCAATGTGGCCGGCGCACCCAACGCCCTCTGCAACACCCTAGACGGATTCCGCACTTCGCACGAATCCCTCTATGAATTCCAGCCACTTTCCCAAGTGCCGACCGGTCGCCTCATCGACTGCCCCATGCTGCTGGTCTGGCCCAGCGGTCAAGCCGCCGCCATCACCGAAGCCCGCGTCCGTCATTTCGCCGGCATGTATCTCGATCGTCCGGCGAGCGACAAGTCGTTGCTTCGTTCACGACTTTCGCCTTCCTTCCATCGCGACGATGCCGCCGTCATCACCGACGAAACTCTGGAAAGCCCCTGGCGCGTCATCCTGCTAGCAGATACGGCCGGCGCACTCCTCGAAAGCAACCTGCTCTTATGCCTTAACGATCCGCCCCAAGGCGATTTCGCTTGGGCACGCCCCGGCAAGACGACCTTTGACTGGTGGGCGGGCGAATTCGAACTCGACTACCAACTCCCACACGTGACCGAAACCTTCGTCAACCGGCACAAAAAATACATCGACTTCTGCGCCCAGCATGGCATCGCCTACCACATGCTCGCTGGCGACGGTCGGCCATGGTATCCGCAAACCAGCACTAACTACGCCGCCCCCAGCCCGGACGCGGATGTCCGTAAGCAACGTCCCGAGCTCGATTTGCCCGCCATCTTCGCCTACGCGCGCGAGCGCGGCGTGGGCATTCGACTATGGGTGCATTGGCAACCGCTCAGCACGCATCTCGAAGAGGCGTTCACGCTCTACGAGCAATGGGGCGTCGCCGGCCTGATGGTCGATTTCCTCGATCGCGACGATCAGGAGATGATCGAATTCACGGAGCGGCTGCTGGAAAGCGCTGCGCGCCACAAACTCAACATTCAGGTCCACGGCTCATCGAAATTCAGCGGCGAGCAGCGCACTTTCCCGAACTTGTTCAATCGCGAAGGCGTGCTCAACCTGGAGTACTTGAAGTGGGGCGCGCTCTGCACGCCCGACCATAACGTCAACGTCGCTTACACGCGCGGACTGGCAGGCCCCGTCGACTACCACCTCGGCGGCTTCCGCTCCGTCTCGCGCGCCGCCTTCAAGCCTGAGTTGCTCTCGCCGGTCGTATTG
>Ga0163153_10004548_pt1 | contig 17321 bp, 22 predicted proteins | sample OliLakLV19MP6IB1_FD_148629 | JGI IMG/M metagenome (GOLD analysis project Ga0163153, IMG submission 148629) | Freshwater microbial mat bacterial communities from Lake Vanda, McMurdo Dry Valleys, Antarctica - Oligotrophic Lake LV.19.MP6.IB-1 | ecosystem: Environmental > Aquatic > Freshwater >... | reverse complement strand
TGCACGACTCGAATCGGTGGTGGGAGAAAAAAGTCGAGAGCCGCAGGAACGGTATCAACGAATTCGGGGGTGGGATACACTCAAGCCCAAAGGGGCTGCAGTACTTCGAGAATTGGCGGTCTGGCGAGAAGCGGAAGCTCGCCGCAGGAACGTACCGCGTGGACGTGTGATGCGAGATGAGGTGCTGCTTCAGCTCGCACGTCACCCTCCCAAATCGGTCAACGATCTCCGTGGTCTCCGTGGCGTCCATTCTTCCGAGGTCGATCGACAGGGCGGACAGCTCTTGGCCGCCATCACATCGGCACTAGCGCTCCCGCCGTCGGCATGGCCGGAAGTTCCTTCTGAACGAAAGCCGGACCCTGAGTCGACCGGCATCGTTGAGCTTTTGCAAGCTGTGTTGAAGGCTCGTGCTGCAGAGGAGGGGATTGCCCCGACTATGCTCGCTACCAGCGCTGATTTACAAACGCTCGTGGAGGCGAAGCAGAATCGAACAGCCCTCAATATACCTATCCTTAATGGCTGGCGGCGACAATTGGCTGGTGATTTACTTTTACAAGTATTAGATGGGGCAGTCACCGTCAGCGTCGACAGCACGTCCGGTGCTCTGCGGATAAACGCAGGAAGTCCCTCGATTTCTCAAAGCTAACGAGCTAGCCACGCAGGCCGGGCCTGCTCAATCCTGGATGTAGCCCTGGCTAGCAGGATGTTCCAAAAGGCTATCCAAGGCCTCGCCAATTCTCACTACCTCTCTATAGGGGAGCGTCCGAGGCTGCTTTTTACTGCGCGCATGGAACGAGCACAGTTTCATCGTGCGCGTTCTGCGAGCAAGAAGAACACCTGGCCGCCCCCCCCTGCTGGTGGCCTTTTTCAACAGCCTGCTACAGCAGTTGTTTTATAGACTCCGCCGGTCTCGCTAACATCGCCTTTTCGCCTTTCTCGACAATTGGACGCTGGATGAGATCTGGATGGGCCACGAGCAGATCGAGCCATTCGTCGTCGGAAAGAGTCTTTTTCGCCAAACCGAGCTCCTTATAGATGTCTTCTTTCGCTCTGACGATATCCTTCGGCGATAGCTCTGCCTTCTTCAAAAGGCCTTTGAGCTGCGCTTTGGTGAAGGACTTCTCATAGTAATTGACCGCTTTAAATGGTTTGCCGCTCTCTTTTAGCAACTGAATTGCTTGACGGCACGTGCTGCAAGTGGGTTTTTGATAAATTATTACCTCAGCCATGTTCGAGCTCCTTGTGTGAACAGGATGCTGAAAAAGCCCGCCAGCAACGTTCTCGGCCCATCGAAATCCTCAACGTACCCCAGAAGGGTACGCCTCCGGTTTCGACTCGCCTGCGGCCTTGCTGGACGGCCATTTTGAGCATCCTGAGGTTATTCCAGTCTCAGCACCGCATGGAAGATTTTTCCGGGATATGGTGTATTAAACGAGTTTTTCAACAGGCTGCCAAGCGTTTCGCCTCCTTGACGCCATTTTTACCCCTGTGATACATGGGGCTCATTCTACTGGTATAAATGCTCATGATGCCAACGCCAATTTTTGGAACTAGCTCAACCGGTCAGTTTTCTTGTGCCACGGATACCCAGCACACCCTGCGAGACCTCCGCACAAAGCGTAAGGGACAACCGGTGTGTGTCCTCGGGCATGTCTTGTCACGCAAAGGGCAGGAAGGCACCTTCGAAGTCTTTAACGAACGTTTGGCAATCGTCAAATTTTCCGATGGCGCTGCGATCGGGTATGACCCTCTCGAATTGCTCTTACCCACCGACATCGATGACAAGGCTATCGCCTACTTCGAAATTCGCCCTTGTAGGCAGTGCGAACAACTTTTTCCTCTCACTGCCGAAGAATGCGAGGCCGCCGCAGAACCCACGATCTGTCCTGAATGCCGCTCCGCCTAATCAGTTGAGCCGATGTAGAAGAACGGTGTGCGGGGTGCTCAAACAGGTTGTCCAGCAAGGCCGCAGCGAGCGAAGAGGCGAGGGCGTACGCTTCGGTACGTTGAGCCTCTGAGCGAAGTGAGAACGCTGCTGGCAGCCTGTTTCAGCACCCTGCTAGTCGACCAGCGGTGCGATCTCGATCGCTTTCTTAATCAAACAATCTCCCGCAAAAGATTGCAAGGACATTGGCAGCATGCCGGCATCAATCATGTGCACTGTCACAATCTGAAATCCTTCAGCGGCTTTGTACCCTTCTACCCTCATGGCATGACAGATTTCGAGTTTTTTCCAAATGAGATTATTGAGAATCGTTTCTGACGCCAGTAGCTTCATGTCCGACACCACGTCATTCACCGAGACTTTTGCCGACACTCTGGCCTTATCTTTGGGGGCCTCGCTCACGACGGCAAAGCCAAGGATCTCACCGTCAGCTTGGACTGGGAGGGCTGGTCCGGCGAGAGAAAGGCCGAACAAGATCATTAGGAGCAGTAAGCGACACATCACTGCGTGCCTCCACAGTCTATTCAGTCTCCTGCATGAAGCCCGGCACAAAACATCCGATGGGGCGCGGCGGAGCGCCGGATTTTTCCGGCCACAGAGACCCCTCAACTTCAGTATGCCAACCGATACGGGTCAATTCAAGATCCTGCCACTCCGAACGTGATAGACTGTCTTCACGCGTCATATAATTTTACATCTGAGGGGGCAAGATCATGCCACATGATTTTATGCCGGGGCTCGCCGGAGTTCCCGCAGCCAAATCTGCAATCAGCGATGTGGACGGGCAGCGCGGTGTGCTGGAATATCGAGGGATCCGCGTCGAAGATCTTTGCCTACGGTCATCCTATCTCGAGACCGCCTATCTGTTGTTATTCGGACATCTTCCCACTCAATCACAATTTGCGCGGTGGAATGAGGATATCGTCCATCACCGACGGATCAAGTTCAGAATTGTCGATTTATTGAAATGCCTTCCGGAGCAAGGGCACCCCATGGACGCCTTGCAGGCTGCGGTTGCCGCGTTAGGTATGTTTTATCCAGGCCGGAATGTTCAGGATGTCGACAACAACTATTGGTCTGCCGTCCGTCTCGTTGCAAAACTACCCACGATCGTTGCGGCTTGGGCTCGTTTGCGGCATGGGAATGAGTGCATCCCACCGCGCGATGATCTTGGGTTTTCTGAAAATTTTCTCTACATGTTGACTGATACGGAGCCGCTTCCCTTGTGGGCCGGCATTTTCGACGACTGTCTGATCCTCCATGCCGAGCATACGATGAATGCTTCAACCTTTACCGGCATGGTCACCGCCTCGACGTTGGCCGATCCCTATACCGTTGTTGCCTCCTCAATCGGGGCTCTAAAAGGTCCACTGCATGGCGGAGCCAATGAAGAAGTGGTGCAAATGCTCAAGGAGATCGGTGAGCCACAAAAAGCCAGACTATACCTTGAAGAACAGGTCCGCGCGAAACAAAAGCTGATGGGTTTCGGTCATCGGGTGTACAAGGTGAAAGATCCTCGTGCGACGATCTTACAAGGTCTGTGTGAGCGGCTCTTCAAGGAAAGTGGCAGTTCGCCGCTATATGAGGTTGCTGAAGAGGTCGAGCGAATCGCAGCTGAATTATTGAAGGGGAAGGGGATTTATCCCAACGTCGATTTCTATTCCGGGATCGTCTACGACAAGATGGGCATTGAGACCGATCTGTTCACGCCGTTATTCGCAATGGCTCGGGTGTCGGGATGGCTTGCTCACTGGCTTGAACAGCTTCGCGAAAATAAATTGTTCCGTCCGGACCAGATTTATTCCGGTGAGCATGGGCGAGCGTATGTGCCTATCGAGCAACGCTAATTATCAGGATGCTGAAAAATTCCGCCAGCGGCGTTCTCGGCTCATCGAAATCCTCAACGGGGACCCGGCCGCCTCACCACTCGGCGGCGCGCACAGACGTGGTGCTCCTTAATCGTCGCACCGTGCGCCCCAGAGGCTACGCCTCCGGTTTCGACTCGCCTGCGGCCTAGCTGGACGGCCTTTTTGAGCATCCTGCGAAGCTGTCCTCCTAATGCCTTAGCCTGCATAACCAGCGAAACCTTGCTGTGCCGTTTCCATAATCGCCGACCCCTCTTGACTCCGCAGCAGTCCGAGTTATCTCTTTTCTCAGACAGACAGCACAGCGCGCGCTGCCGACAGAGACGTTCCTGACAACATATTAAGAATAAGAAGGAGGTCTAGTATGACACTCGTACGGTGGAATCCATCTCGTGAACTCGAAGAGATGTCGGATCGGTTAAACCGGATGTTTAACCGTCAAGCTCTGCCTCAGGCAAACGCGAAGGAGACAATGGTCGTCGCCGACTGGGTGCCATCCGTGGACGTCAGCGAAACGGACGGGGAGTACCAGATTAAGGCAGAGATTCCTGATGTGAAGAAAGAAGATGTCAAGGTCACGTTGGAAGACGGCGTCCTAACGATTCAGGGCGAGCGTAAGCATGAGAAGGAAGAGAAGGGCAAGAAGTACCATCGGGTAGAGCGCTCCTATGGCAGCTTCGCCCGGAGCTTCACATTGCCTGACCTTGTCGATGAGGAGAAGGTGAAGGCGGAATTCAAGGATGGCGTGCTGAATCTCCAGCTACCCAAGTCCGAGAAGGCAAAGCCGAAAGCGATTGAAGTCAAGGTCGGTTAATTCATCAACCTTTCGTTCTGCACAGAGGCCCGCTCCGGCGGGCCTCTTCTTTTTTCAGGCTTCTTGCGCAATTACGCTGGAACCCATAACAATGTTATCGAGCCGTCCTCTTGTGCCGGTCCTGGTGAGGCGTTTATCTTGACGTCCGCCACTGCACCACACCCATCCACCAGGAGTCTGATGCATGAAGACGTGATCTTCCAAGACAGCCCATCCGCAGTCCCCCCGGGTGAGTTCTAAAAGCGGGCCAAAGATTGACCTCCGTCTCATTGCCACTGTATGATTTTGTCATACAGGAGGTGTCAGATGAAACACGCGCGTGTGCCGGTCACAGTCTCGCTCCCCTCGAATCTTGCTGAAAACTTCGAAAAGCTGGCCAAGGCCGAATCGAAAAACAAGAGTCAGCTGTTCAGGGAGATGCTCACGATCTATGAGCGCCGCCGCCGGGAAGAACGCTTTCTTGCTCTGCAACGCTACGGCGTGAAGAGAGCGAGAAAGAAAGGTGTTCTCACCGAGGCCGATGTCGAAAAGCTGGTATTCCAAGGCCGCTGATCGTGCGCGTCGTCTTCGATACCAACATCTACATCTCGGCACTGGGCATTCCAGGAGGAAATGCCGAGGACGCCTATCTCGAAGCTGTCCACGGCCTGTTCGAGCTGTATACGTCGGTTGCCATTCTGACCGAAACGGCAAGAGTTCTCCAAACGAAGTTCGATTGGGCAGAAGACAAAGTCCGAGAAGCAGTCCAGGCCATCAGTCAGGTGGCGACAGTCCTGCGTCCTCGACCCACCCTCCATATCCTCAAAGATGAACCGGACAATCGCATATTTGAATGTGCGATTGCTGCACAAGCCGAATTCATTGTCTCGGGAGATCGCCATCTCTTGTCGCTCAAGCACCATGCAAATATCACCATGATCTCTTTGGCTGAATTTCTCACGAAGCTGCGCCGGTAGCACTGGCCCTGTGGAAGAATAATGAATGTTGAGTGATCAATGTTGAATGATAGGGATCAACGGCGAGGAATAGGACGTCGAGAAAATCGGCGGACCGCCGCGCGAGGCGTTAGGGTGGGTGCGAGAAATAAATCGGAGTGAGGTAGGGCATAGGACAGGCTTTCAGGTTGAACAATCAAAAAAGATTCCCGACCCCTTTGTTTTTATCTCTGTGGCGGAGTGTTTAATGTTGAGTGATCAATGTTGAATGGTTGAGATGAACGGCGAGGAGTGGAACGGCGAGGAAATCGGAGACCGCCGCGCGGGGTGAGATGTTTGATTGCAAGACCCGCAATCTATCCTGAGACCTCTAACTTTTTCGCTTTGCCCTACTACGTTTCACTGCTCGGTTGTCCTTGGCAGATTTGTTTGGGTTTGTGCGCCTTCTTTTTTCTTGAATGGGTGGCTGAATGCAACTCTCATTATAGGATTGAAAAATGGAGTCAACTAACCTGCTGCAGCTTGATGTTACCCGCGCGAGGACTTTTATTTGCTCTCTGCACGCAGTAATGTGTGACGGGTGAGGGTAATTTATCATGTGATCTACTTCTCCCCACACCTCCTCTGCAAGTGTTCTAACCTGCAGCTCGCAAGTAGGTAGCGTCCGCTTATTAGCTTTAAAAAGATAATGAACACTCGTGTACATTCTTCCGGTATCCCTTGTCTCGATGCCAATGCTCTTGAAATAAGTCTCTGATTCGCTGTCCCATGTTCGAGCAATAGGGCCTTCGATTAGGACATAATCATCTTTCACGAGTAGATCCAGAATGACTTTGTTGATTTTGTTAATTTGTGTTGTATGAAGATGGAGGATTCGATACCCGACGAGATCGGTCACTTTCTCAAAAAGGTTCTCTTTTGTAACCTCAAATCTCTCGTTGTTCTCTTTGCATTGGATGACCCATCTCTTCAATTTGTCTTTTAAGTGCTCAGGATCCTTTATCCGCCATTTTGTTGAATGAACATAAGGTGTTAAGGCTTCAACATTACTGAAAAGAGACTGCACGGATCCCATGAAGCGTTTAAACTGCTCTAGGTTCTCTCGATAATATGCAACGAGTCCGTCGATTCTGTCAGCTTCCATTTTGGAAATCTTGCTGCTCATTAGGTTACACGGACTGTGCCCGCTTAATGATTTGTTTTGATAGGTTGAGAAATGTTTGTCTCGCAGATTCTTTCTGTTCCTTGCTTCCAGCTCCACGTACCTTCCATAAGGGAACGCCCTCATTTTGAGCCGCATTGGCAAGCGCTCCAAAGTCCTGTATCTGCCCTAGCATCGTTTCAGATACGCTCCTTGGGGCCAGAGTAGTATCAATTTTTCGCAGTACTGCAATAATTTCACTTTCGACATTCTTCTCCAATTTTGACAAATAGGATGTGTAGGCAGCAGATGGTTCGCCCCGATAAACTCTGAAGCGCTGAGGTATGTAACCCAGGAATCTTGGTTTGCCATTGAGTAGGTAAAGATCGTCTGGGGCAAGAGTGTCAATAATTTCCCATTCCTTTATCCATTCGGACAAAGTGTGGCCAAGCGTTTTTAATGCTCTCACTGAGAATAGATCGCACGCTGCAGGCACAATCAATTCGTCGCAATCGAGAAGAATTGCCTTATTCAGTGGCCCAATATTGGGCCCTGCATCATAAAATATGTAGTCTATATCTTGGCTTCTTGCGATATCGCTGACCAGTGAGCTAAGTGCTGTAACTCCACGAAAGCCTCTGATTCGTCGTTGGACACATTCGCTCCAAAGCGATGTAAGAGAAATTTCGAATTCCGATAGCCTAATATCGCCAGGAAGTAGAAATAAATTAGATGACAACTCGTAGGGCCGGATAGTTTTAACGTTCCCTGTTCCCTCAGATATAGGCTTTAACGCCGACCATACTGTTCGTCCTTTTTTCTCGTCATCTGATGTGTCCAAGAGGTCATCGACAACATTGCTCTCGATCGAATAAGCCGTCAGGTTGCATTGGGGATCTGAGTCGACCAAAAGTACTCTCTTCCCAAGAGAGACAAATGCAGCAGCAATATTTACAGTCAGTGTGGTTTTTCCAACCCCACCCTTGTGATTGTAGATAACGATGCGTTTTGCGCGTCGAGTCATAAGATTTCTTTAGATGAGAGAATCCTCAGTGGATTCTGCGGTGGAAATTTCAGGACCATCTGAATTGTCCGCTTTCTTCGTTCGCCGCTTCTTGCGAATGTTGGCTAGTACTTCCTTCGCAGCGTCTCGATTTGGTAGGGCAAGAACAAATTTCTCTCCAAAAGAGCTAATTTGTTTGTGGCCCTGAGGGGCGGGGACGAGTAGTCCTTTCTTGGCAGCATTTTCTACAGACCAAGCAGCATTCGAAAACTTCACCTGTGCTGCGTCTGTATTTAGCTTGCTTATGTCTAGGGTCTTGAAATGGGGGGTCGCTCTATAGTGAGTAAGATAGTAGGCTAAACAGGTTACTCTCTCAATGTCTGTTTGTGGAACCTTGTCATGGATGAAATCTTTGGGAGATATTGAGCGGTCTTCTGAGAATTCTCCGGAAGGTTTGGATTGTTGGGAAAGAGAAGAAGCACTGGAGACGACAGCTGGTCTGATTTCGAAGAAAGTCGCAGCGGTTTGAAGAATTTTTGAGCGGCTAGAGGGTTCCGCCTTCGAGAGTGCCGCAATAACTTGCTGCAGAACTTCTGCGCTAAGTGCATGGTCTTCTTCGGCCACGGGTGTATTCCTTTCAGCTAAATGGCATCAAACAGGGAAGTGGGATGAGGACTAGCGGTCATACATTTATCCGGAGACAGAGCCTTCCCTGTTTTTCCCGGTCAGCTCAATCCAGAATAGACTGGGGCCGAGTGATTGATGGTGCTGAAGAATACGCTTTTCCCCACAATAAATCACCTGCACAGAAGAAGGCGATGGTATCCAGCAGCCTAATTCCTCCCACGGAAGGGCACTCATGTTGGACTACGTGCGGCCGTCGAATAAGGCTATAGATGATCTTTCCAGGCCTGCTCGTTATCTATTCAGGGATGGGGGCTGATTGATCTTCTACTGCGCGCGTCCAACGAGGGCCTTCGGAGGCCGCGCGTTGCGCGAGCACAGAAGATCATCAGGCTCCATCCCTTCCTCTGTTCTTCTCTATCCCTCCCAGCTGCTCTCGTCTATCCCTTGAAGGGTGGGCTGGTCGATCCTCTAATGCGCGCGTCGAACGAGGGCCTTCGGAGGCCGCGCGTTGCGCGAGCACAGGCGATTTTGAGTCTTTCCTTTCCCAGCTGCTCTCGCCGATCGAGTCACGCCTCGTTCTTGTGTCTCTCTCGGGAGGAGTGGCCAGGTTGCCCTTTACTGCGCGCATCGGACGAGCACATTCCTATCGTGCGCGTTCTGTGAGCAAGAAGGGCACCTGGCCGCTCCTCCTTTTCTTACTGCTGAATCGCCGAGAGCCGCCACTTCCCTTCTTGGATTCGCATGAAGGTCCAGGCCTCGCCGGATTCAGTCGGTATCTCTTCGCTGCCTTCGACGAGATAACCTGGTTCTCCGTGCTGCTTCGTCAGAGACAGGTTGTAGTCACGGGCGCTCCAGCGAAGTCCTGCCGTCACGTACTGCCTTGCTTGTTCGGTCCAGACCTCCAGGATCTCCGCACGGAGGAGCACTACATCCTCCACATGGTTCTGGATGTCCTGACTGGTATTGTCGGCTAGTGCGGCGCTGAAATAATTCAGCATCTCCGGCGTGACAAGCTGCCGTAACTCGGTCAGATCCTGGTTGCTCCAGGCTTTTTGAACATCGATCAGGAGTTGTTGAAAGTCTGCTTTGTCAGTAGAGGTCACACTATCCACGGATAATTTCTGTTTGGTTGTGGCGGACCGTTTTGTCGGCAGATTGTCGTTGGACGGGTCGCGGCCTGTGATCCCAGAAAAATCAGGGAGGGAGGGGCGTTGTATTTTCAGGAAATAGAACACCGTTAGAGCTGCCACGAGCAGGAGGATCAAAAGAATTCCCGCGGAGCTGAAATCTCCGGTGGTATTGTTGGCTTCGGAAGCAGGCGCATCGGCATCGGTGGTTTGTGCGCTGCTGTTCGTCGCTCCGAAGAACATCTCGTCGATCAATGATCCTGCGACTCCAGTTGTGAGACCAGCCTGCAGGAATACTCTTTGCCGTGTGAATGTCGTTGCGTTCAAGACAAGCTCCCTGTTATCGGTCTCGTTGGCGAAGCATGTGCCCGCTGGTAACATATCCTAACTGTAATGGTCCTTTGAAGATGAAAGATTTGAGGGTAGCAGCGAGGGTGTTCGATGTTCGCTTGGGGATGGAAAGCATGGACGGAGATTGCCAGGGGACTGCGCAACCTGTCGGGGAGGCTCTTCAATGCGTCTGACTATCGTAAGGGAACGGTCTGGCCTTTTCCAAAGTCTTGGGTGTTGGCTCATCTGATAAGGTGGGTGCTGGAAAGGCCGAATATATTGATAAAATACTTGATGTATTCATTGTAAATTATTGAAATTAATAAGCTATTTAGTTATTTAATTTTGAGCTGCGCGAATGGCAAGCTCCTCAGGTATGAGGTAACGTCTCGGCCCCAAAATCGCCGTACCGATGCGCACCGTGGTCGCGCCTTCAGCGATGGCGATATCCATATCTTCCGACATTCCCATGGAAAGCGTGTCGAGTTCATATCCGTCCCGCTTGAGCCGATCATATAGTTCCCAGAGCATGTGAAACTGACTGCGCTGCAAGGCCGTGGCATTCGTGAGTTCAGGGACTGCCATGAGTCCGCGCAATTTCAGTCGAGGGAGGCGAACGACATGGGCTGCCAGCTGGGCCAGTTCATTTGGTTCTACGCCGCTTTTACTCTCTTCTCCGCTCACGTTCACTTGCAGGCAGATTTGCAAGGGCGGCAATGATTCGGGCCGGTCCTTTGCCAATCGGTCGGCGATTTTTATCCGGTCCACACTGTGCACCCAGACAAAATTCTCGGTGATGCGTTTCGTCTTATTGCTTTGAATCGGGCCGATGAAATGCCATTCAATCGGCAAATCGGTCAGGTCCGGCATCTTTGCCAGGGCTTCCTGCAGATAGTTTTCTCCGAAGATCTTTTGCCCTGCATGCCAGGCTTCCCTCACTCGCTCCGGCGGTTGGGTCTTACTCGCGACCAATAGTGTAATCTCGTCCGGTGATCGGCCGGCGGATTGTGCGGCTTTGGCAATGCGGTCTTTGACGGCTTGCAAGCGAGAAGCGACTGTTGTGGTCTGTTCCATTAGCGGTACAGGTGCTCCCGTGTGAGGGGCATCGTGTTGTTCAATCCCTTCGTGAAGAGGACATGATAGAGCCTCATGTCCCCATAGCGAAAGTTGGCCACACAGCCATTGAGGAACATTCTCCATAGACGAACGAAGGAGGCATCGTACATCGCCTCGACCTTTTTAGCCTGGACCTCGAACCGCGCGATCCATTCTTCAACCGTTCGCGCGTAGTGCAGGCGGAGGTTTTCGATGTCCGTAGGAATGAGTTTCGCTTCGCACATGCTCCGAACGATTTCGTCGAGCGTGGGAATGTATCCACCGGGGAAGATATATTTCAACGTCCAGGGATCGCCGGGTACCGGTAGCTCTTGTCCGATGGTGTGGAGGAGCCCAATGCCGCCGGGATTCAAGATCGACTTCACCTTCTCCATAAATGTCGGAATGAATTGTTTCCCCACATGTTCAAACATGCCGATGGAGACGAATTTGTCGAATGTGCCTTCGATCTTCCGGTAATCCTCAAACACGATCGAAATCTCTTTCGACAGGCCCTGACGCTTCACGAGATCGACCGCATATTCGACTTGCTCTTTGGACAATGTACAGCCGACGCCGCGCACGCCATAATGCTTCGCAGCATAGATCAGCATGCCGCCCCAGCCGCAGCCGATGTCGATGAGTGTTTCTCCTGCCTTCAACTGAAGCTTCCGGCAAATGTGTTCATATTTCTGTTGCTGTGCTTGCTCGAGCGTGTCGTTCTCATAGCGGAAGTACGCACAGGAGTAGGCCATGCTGTCGTCAAGCCACAGCTTATAGAAGTCATTTCCGCGATCGTAATGGTGGGCGACGTGTTTTGTCGAACGCGAAAGCGTGTTGAGGGATGCCTGGCGCAAGTGTTTGATGGCAAGTTTGGCTTTCAATCCGATAGGCAGATTGAGGAACGCGTTGTCCGCTCCGAATCGGAGCAGTTGCGTGAAATCGCCCTCGACCTGAATACCTCCTGCCATATACTCTTCGCCGAATCCCAACGACCCGCTTTCGAGCACATGTTCTGCCGCCTGCTTTGTGGTCATGGTGAGAATGAATTGTGGTTCCCCGGCGCCATACGATTTTTTGACCCCATCCCAAAACTGCACATGAAACGAAACGTCCCGTGCATGATCGCTCAGCGCATCGAAGAGTTGCTCGAATGTTTTTCGCATGATCTTCCTCTTCCGGGTGATAGGACGTGCGTTTGAGGGACGGTCTGAACACCCTCAAGAGGCCCTGCCAGGTGCCTGTGATAAGCCCTTTCTCGGGTCCTTGTCAAGATCCTTATGCGATCGGGGCAAGCGGATTTTGCCACGCATGAGTCAAGAATGTTTTTGCGGGAATTGAGAGGGTTTTTAGGTGAAACGCAAAGGCAGAGATGTCGGTCGGAGCCATCCCAGGAGTCTCTGCGTTGTCCCCCACACTAGCGAGCATACGATTTTCAATGAACGACATACTGACGGAGGAGTAGGTCGTGGTGAAGATGTGGGCGAACGAAGCTGATCATCTCACGCAGAAGGGGGTTGTTTTTTATCGAGAAATAGCCGACAATGCGCTCCGGTCATTGCTCACGAATACAGCGGTCAACCTATTCAATAACAACACAAAGAGGCGGAACGATGAAATTAAAACATATGTTGTGGCTAGCAGCTATCTTGATAATCCCTGCCAACGTCTGGGCGTACGGCGAAGGTGTCGGGAGCGGTAGTGGTACGGGGATGTGCAAAAAGGTGGGTTTTTCTGAGTTCTCACCAATCAACAATGCAGAGGTCTCGCCACAATCAGCATTCTCATTTTATGCATCCGAGTCAACCTTTCCCAAAAGCATTAAGGTGACGATAAAAGGTCAGTCCGTACCAGTCACCGTGGTTGAAAAGCAAAATGGGTATAAGGTTACTGGAAAACTTCCTGACGGCCTCAGAGGAGCCTTTGCAAAAATTAATATTGAAGCGAGAGGCATCGCTCAATGCGAAGTCACCGACGGATGGTTGGTGAAAGTTACGCAATAATTCTGGCAAACGACTGGCGCGACGATTCGATTCTGCGAGAAATGAATTGTCCGAGGGGCTAGGGTTTTCTTTGTCGTATGTGAGGGGGGGGCCGCTGATGCTGGCCTCCCCCCTTTTAGTTTTTGGAAGGTCGTTCAAATCGCTGGCTGAGCTAGCGGGCGTGACCTTCTCGATCCCACCGTCAAAATTCACTCACTACCAGTCTGCTGAAAAACGTGATTTTCTTACAATATATCGTCGCGATATAACCATTGAGGATCATGTCAGAGTCGCAGCAGGATGCTCAAAAAGGCCGTCCAGCAAGGCCGCAGCGAGCGAAGAGGCGAGGAGGTACATACCGCACTTCGTGTGGGACGTTCGCCCTTGCAATGGGTCTTGGCGAACGGAAAAGCCCCTACAGCGCTACCGGCCTCCGAGAAGATTCTCCTCAGCGTTGAGCCTCTGAGCGACGCGAGAACGCCGCTAGCGGACTTTTTCAGCAGACTGCTAGACCGCTCAACGTGCTCTTGAACGATTGTGGTCTCCAATGCAACCAGGGCCGGTCTCAACCGTCGTGGTTGAAACCGGCCCTAGATTGCTCGCAGGCTACTCGTATTTTGAGCGATCGATGCGCTCAGTAGCACCAGGGATCCGCTCAAGCGGATCCCTGGTATCGGTCTCTATTACTGAGGAAAGGATTTGGGCTCTGTGGCCTGCTGCCACCCTTCGCCGTTCAGCGTGCGAAGAAACGCCAGGAGATCAGTCTTTTCTTGGTCCGTCAGTTCAAGTGGGAGGATCAAGGGATCCTGGTGAGGGTTCTTGACGCCACCCTTGTTGTAGAAATTCACCACTTCTTCAAGCGTTTTAAAACGGCCGTCATGCATATAGGGTGCGCTTCGTGAGATCTCACGCAGGGTTGGAGTTTTAAACGCGCCGAGTTCCTCAGGATTCTGAGTCACCATGTAACGGCCTAAATCGACTTTGTTGTCGTCCCAGCCGATGCCGAGGTTATGAAATTTTTCGTCACTAAAGTTGAACCCGGAGTGGCACTTCGTGCAGCGAGCCTTATCCCGGAACAGGGTGAGGCCTCGTTGAGCGGTTTCTGGAATTGCGCCTGTTTCGCCTCCCTGATCGAACCGGTCTGCAGGGCTGTTACCGGAAAGGACGGTCCGCTGGAAGCTGGCAATGGCCTTACCCACGTTGCCGATCGTGATCTCTTCACCGAAGACGTCCATGAACAGTTTCTGGTAGCCGGGGATCTTCTTCATCTTCCCAACCATGTTAGCGTAGCTGGAAAAGCCGTGCTCGATCGGGTTTGTAAAGGGTCCGACCGATTGGGCTTCTAGCGTATCGGCTCGACCGTCCCAGAATTGCGCACTGCTGAATACCCGGTTGAATGATGCTGGAGCGCTGCGACCACCCTTCTGGCCCCGGATGCCTGTGGAGACCGGCATGCCGTCCGTAAACGCGAATTTTGCCATGTGGCAATTCGCGCATGCGATCGTGTTGTCCGCCGACAGCCGCTTGTCAAAAAATAGCGCTCGGCCCAATTCGACCTTCTCCACCGTCATCGGATTATCGGGAGGAATGACGACGGAACTTGCTTCTAGACCGAAAGGAATCTTGAGCTTGTAATCGGTTGCTGTTGCAACCCAAGGCGACAGCATCACCACTGAGCTGATCGCCAAGGCGCCGAGAACGCTCTTGCGCAACAGAGAAGAACTTCCAAGCGCTGGCTGTCGGAGTTCGGTATTCGGTACGGCTGGCTTCATTGTGGTTCCTTTCGTTTGGGTTGTCATAACGTCTGATCTTTGCCGTTCTGTGAGTCGCTTCCGGTGATGAGCTGCAACGGATCAAAGGATTTGAGCCGTTCACCTGAGGTGTGATGATTCATGGCGCGAATCCTAGCGATCATCCTCTTCCTTTTCAAGTTGTATTTTACCGCTATCCCGAACTTTTCACCAGGCTTGCTGCGGGGCCATTCTGCTAGGCAGCCGGTACCAAGCACGGATGGGCTCCTGGGACTGACCCGGATGACCACTGCCAATGGTGCTTCTACTGTGAGGGCTGTTGTGTCAGAAGTCAGGCTGGGTACGTCGGAGCATGGTGTAACTTTCGTAAGAGCGGGAGAACATATACATCATATTTTACTTTATGTATATAGACTAGATACATAATTATTAATAGAAATACGTCCTGTGCATTAACGTTAAATCAAGAGGGGGGAGACCTTATGGAATTCGTCTAGCGGACTGGAGGGATGTCATCTGCTAGAAACACGCGCTTTTTCGATCAGCGCTGCGAGCTCAGGAGGTATCGGCATGCTTTTGAATGAGTTGACGTTTGTGCCGCCTGTGTTTCCCTTGGGCACCAGACCGAACGTAGTACCTATCGCAGCCCCGACTATACGTAGTAACTGACCGAGACTCTCTCGAACATTACGCTGACGAATACCCCATAAGAACATATGCCAATGTACGCGAACGTGTTCAACGGTTGAGGTTTGCCCGAGTATGTGGGCACGTTCTAGATGTGAGAAGGCCACATCTGGTTTTCCTCGCGCTTCGGCGTGATAGGCGGCAAGAATCTCACGCTCTACGTATGGACGAATGCGGCGACCGAACTCGCTCACTCACATCTCCTTGAGACCCAACTAGTGAGAATAGCGGGCCATGTGTTACAGCCCGACTGTCTACGTTACAGATGGTGCGCACAAAAGCCAAGTGCAACAATTTTGGGAGATCGTGCTGCATGGGAACATCTATACGCAGTTGAGTCTTGAAAAGCGGACGATGATCCATGCACAACTGGGGAAGGGCATCAAGCTTCCGGCGATCGCCGTGGGGTTGAATCGGTTCGCCATCGATGCTGTCTCGCGAACTTCGTCGAAACGGCTAAGTTCGCCTGCCCGCGCATCGTGGTCCTAGACGTCCTCCTGTGGCAGACGCTACCATGTTCATACGGCCCAGACGGCACCCAGGCCTGTCGTGCATCGCGCACCGCCTACGGCCCGGACCGCCTTGTGAGACGGGGCACCTGCTACCGGAAGGCACATCACTCGTCCGAGCAGATTGAGAGGATGCTGGCGCTGGTGCCTTCCGGTACGCCTTCGCTGCAGGTGTCTCACGAAACCATCTACGGCTTCACAGCGAGCTTCCGTTGCTGGGTGTCAGAAAGCCAGCCATCTGTTTTTCCCGGATGGGTTCGATTTCAGCCCGTGCCACGCGGGGATTCTTGTCCTTAGTCATTGAGCCACCAGTTCCATCCGTCTGCACATTTCTCGATCGCTCTTCGCTGCTCCATTTCGGGGTACTCCCCGGCTGATTCGTAAAAGTGAGCAATAGTGAACAGTAATCAATTGGCATAAAAGATACTGTTCCTAATATTTAGTGGTACTTGCATATGCATCTATAATCCGTAGAGCGTCATGGTCGATGCCGAAAGTCAGGCGTCGACAGGCCTTCCCGCCACCCATTGCGACTCGCATCGGCGGCGCTGGGTTAGCGGTTGGCCGATATCAGAGTGTCCCCTCATCCATCGCTTAGCATGGAGGCCTCACATGTTTGGTGATCGAATCCTTGTACTCGAAGACGACGAGTGCATCGCCAGGGACATTCAACAGAGGTTGGAGAGGCTAGGCTATACCGTCTGCGAGGTGGTCCATTCCGGCGAGACCCTTCTCGCCCGTGTCGAGACACTTCGTCCCGATCTCGTGAGCATGAGTATGTCGGTACAAACTGACCTGGCTCGGCACGAATCTACGCGACACCTCCTTGACCAATTGCGGATTCCCGTTCTGTATTCGACGATGCACGCCGATCCGATCGCACTTCAATCCCTGACACACAAGGAACCGTTCTGCTATGTGCGGACACCGTTGGATGATCAGGATCTCCACCGTACGATTGCGATGGCCCTCTATCGGCACCAGACGGAAACCAAATTGCGAAAGATGGAGCGGTGGCTCGCGGCGACGCTCAATAGCGTGGGGGATGCCGTGCTGGCCTCCGATATCGAGGGTCGTGTGACCTATCTCAATCCCAGTGCGGAAGTGCTGACGGGTTGGACCTCACTCGAAGCCACAGACCGCCCTGTGTCGGAGATATTTAAGACGATGCGCGCCGACGCGCATACTCCTGTCGAAAGCCCTGTCACGAAGGTTATTCAAGGAGGAGTCGTCCTACAGCTGGCCGAGGGCACGCTGCTTCAGCGAAAAGATGGAACCACTCTTCCCATTGACGATAGTGCCGCTCCGATTCGCGACGAGAAGGAGCAAATCATCGGCGTGGTGATCATTTTTCGCGATGTCTCGATACACCGGCGCTTCGAGCAGCAACTGCGTGAGGCGCAGAAGCTCGATAGCGTCGGCCAATTGGCCGGTGGCATTGCGCACGATTTCAACAATCTCCTGACTGTCATTAACGGCAGTTGTTCTATGCTCCTCAAGAGCATGGCTT
>Ga0163153_10004546_pt1 | contig 17327 bp, 9 predicted proteins | sample OliLakLV19MP6IB1_FD_148629 | JGI IMG/M metagenome (GOLD analysis project Ga0163153, IMG submission 148629) | Freshwater microbial mat bacterial communities from Lake Vanda, McMurdo Dry Valleys, Antarctica - Oligotrophic Lake LV.19.MP6.IB-1 | ecosystem: Environmental > Aquatic > Freshwater > Lake... | reverse complement strand
TGCGGTGGAGGCCCGAGCGGGCGCTGAGAAGGCGAAGGCCGAGGCGGAGAAGAAATTCAAGGACGCGCAGGCGCGGAAGGAACAGACGGCCAAAGTGTCGAAGGATGCCGCCGAGAAAGCCAAGGCACGTGACCTGACGGTGCAGGTTTACTCGGTGCCGATCTCGGTGCGCGTGACTCCTGTGGAAGAGGTGAAGAAGTGATTATGCGATTTAGACCTTTGTCCGCCCCTAATCCTGCCAAGCCTCTGAATTTGTCCCGGGGATTTGGGGCGGTCGGAGATGGAACGAGGGATTCAAAACGAACCCATGCAGTAAAAGTAGAACGAGAGGCGGCGTTGGTCCCGGTAGGACAGGCTTCCAGCCTGTTTTCGAACGACCATGGGTTCACCAATGGTTTGGTGGATGAAAGGAAATGGCCGAGCACCGGGATGCTCCCAAGCCCGTCGGTCTTCGGGACAGGCTGTAAGCACTGTCCTACTGCGTTGTTGCGGTTCACTTCTCGTTTGCCGTTCCCAGAATCCCAACGGGATTTCGTCATTCAGCCCAGCGGTTGCCGAGTTGGCGAGGCTGCCCTGGGTACGTCTGGCCAGAGTCTTCCAACCCCAACGGGGTTGCGTCACATCATCGTAAGCGCAGGGGCAACCCCGTTGGGGTTGTGGCTTCTTTTGCCATGTTTTCCCAGGGTAGCTCGTGCCTCGCAACCCTGGGCTGAGTGCCGGAATCCCGTTGGGATTCGGGACGAAGACCGGCAACCGGCGCAGGATGGGAAGTTGGAGGGAGAGGTTTTGCGAGAGGGATTTTTCAGTTCGCTTCTTCGTTCGCGGGTGGTTTGCCGTTCGCTGTTTGCTGTGCTGCTGGGTTGGGGCTTGATGCTTCACTCCCTTGCTTCTGGCCAGGACTCAAAACCGGAATCGCCCAAGGCCGCCGGGCTGCCGGTGGCCGAGCTGCGCCGCGAGACGCCGGTGGATTTTGAGAAGGAAATTCTGCCCATCTTTCGCGGAAGCTGCCTCGCCTGTCACAACACGACCAAGGCCAAGGGCGGTTTGAATCTGGAAACGCCGCAGATGATCGCCAAGGGCGGCGACACCGGCCCGGCATCCGTCGCGGGCAAGAGCGCGGAGAGCCTGCTCTTCAAGGCGGCGGCGCATCTCGACCCGGAATTGATCATGCCGCCGAAGGCCAACAAGGCGAATGCGGCGGATCTCATGCCCGATCAGCTCGCGCTCGTGAAGCTGTGGATCGAGCAGGGCGCGAAAGGCGAGGTTCGCGCGGCGGCGCCGATCAACTGGCTGGAGAAGCCGCCGACCCTTGATCCGATCTTCGCGGTGGCGTTGACGCGCGATGGCCAGTTCGCCGCGTGCGCGCGTGGGAACCGCATCGATGTCTATCACGTTCCATCCGGCCAGCTCGTCACGCGGCTCGCGGATGCGACGCTCGCTTCCGCCGGGCTGACCAACGTGGCTCATCGCGATGTCATCAACTCGCTCGCGTTCAATCCGGACGGCACGCTGCTCGCGTCCTCCTCGTTTCGCGAAGTGAAGCTGTGGCGGCGTCCGCGCGATGTCCGCAAGTTCAGTCTCTCGGTGAGCAATCCGGTCTCAACCTTTGCCATCAGCCCGGATCGGAAATGGATCGCTGCGGCCGGGGATGAACATCAGATCGCCCTTTATCACGTCGAGACGCGGGAGCTGCGCCGGACGCTCTTCGGCCACACGAACGCTGTCATGGCCTTGAGGTTTTCGCCGGACAGCACGCGGCTGTGTTCCGGTTCGGCAGACAAGACCGTTCGCCTGTGGGACGTGGATTCCGGCGCGGTCTTGGCGTCGGTCGAAACGCCGTCTGAAGTGAACGCGGTCGTGTGGCTCGCGGCGGGCCAGCAGGTCGCGGCGGGCGGGCGCGACGGGGTGGTCCGCCTCTGGGCGGTTCCTGGATTCGCAGCCGTGAAGCAGCTCAAGACGCCGGACATTTCCGTGACGGCGCTGGAAGTGTTGGCGGATGGAAAGCAGTTGCTCGCCGGCGGCTCCGACGGAGTCGTGCGGCAATGGAAGATTGAAGAAGGCAAGGTCGTCGCGGAGCTGAAGCAGGATGCGGCGATCACGGCGCTGGCGGTGCAGCCGGATGGGAAGCGGTTCGTGTCGGCGGGAACGAACAAGCTCGCGAAGCTGTGGAACGCGGAGGATGGAAAGCTGATCGCCGACTTGAAAGGGGATCGTTACGCCCTTGAACTGGCGGCTGAGACGGAACGCGCGCTGACGGTGGCGAAGCAGTCGGTTGAGTTCCACGACAAGTCGCTGAAGACCGCCGAGGCCGAGAGAAAGAAGCAGGAGGATCGCGTGACGGTGGCGACGACGACGAACACGTTCACCGAGAAAGTTTTCCTCGAAAAGGAGAAGGCGTTGAAGGAAGCAGAGGTCGCCAAGACGGGCGCAGAGAAGGCACTCACGAATTTGCTCGCGGAGATCAAGAAGACCATCGATGGCTTTGAAGGCGCGGACAAATCCGCGAAGGAGGCGACGGGCCGCGCGCGGGTTGCGTCCACCAAAGCGACGGAAGCGCAGCTCGCGATGGAGCGGGCGGCGTTGTCCAAGGTGGACGTGGACAAGATCGCGACGGAGATGGCGAACGTCGCGGCGCGGAGCAAGGCCGCCGTGGGCACTGCGGACGCAGCGAAGGAGACGGCGGCGCGCATCGCGGAGGAGTCGGCGGCGGTCGCTGAGAAGAGCCGGGCTTACGCGGACGCCGTCGCTTCGGATGCGGCGATGAAGAACAAGATTGCCGAGGCGGCGCGGGCGGGCGCGGAGAAGGCGATTGAGGAGGTGGCGTCGCTGTCATTTGCGGCGGGCCAGTTGAAGCCGGCTTACGACAAGATGGTGGCGGAAGGGCCGGAGAAACGGAAGGCGGCGACCAATCAGATCGAGACGACGAGCAAGGCGCTCGACGGGGCGGACAAGGAGTTCAAACGCGCGGAGACGCGAAAATCTGTCACGGGCCACGAGCTGGAGCTGGCGTGGCAGTCGGCGCTGCGCGCGTCGAACACCGTGAGCCAGGCGACCGCCGTGCTGGCCACGTCAAAGGATCGGCAGCAGAAGATTGATTCGGATCTGGAACGCTTCCGAAAGACGGCGAAGGAGAGCGAGTCGATGGTCCGCGCGCTGAGCTTCGCGCCGGACGGATCGACGGTGGCGACGCTAAGCGCGGACGGACGCGTGCAGACGTGGGGCGCGGACAGCGGCGTGGCGTTCGAGGTTTTTCCGGCGGCGCGGACGGGCGCGGCGGCATCGGCGGTGGCGTTCGTGGATGGCCGCACGGTCATCGCATCTGCGGGACCGGGCGAACTGGCGGCGTGGAATTTGAGTCCGGCCTGGACGATGGAACGCCACATCGGAACCGGCGAGATTGATTCGCCCTTGAGCGACCGGGTTAACGCCGTGCGCTTCAGCCCCGATGGCTTGACGCTGGCGACCGGCGCAGGCGAACCGACGCGCAGCGGGGAGATCAAATTGTGGAACGTGGCGGATGGGAAATTCGTGCGCGAGTTCGCGCTGGTCCATAGCGACGCGGTGCTGTCACTGGAGTTCTCACCGGACGGAAAGAACATTGCGTCCTCGTCGGCGGATCGGTTTGTGCGCGTGGTGGATTTGGCGACGGGCAAGGTGGTGCGGGCGTTTGAAGGCCACACGAGCTACGTGATGGGCGTGGCGTGGAAAGGCGACAGCCGCACGCTGGCCAGCGCGGGCGCGGACAACGTGATCAAGGTGTGGGATTTCGTGACGGGCGAGCGCAAGAAGAACATTGAAGGCGCGGGCAAGGAAGTGACGTCGATTGCGTTCGTGGGCGTGATGGACCAGGCCCTGGCGGCTTCGGGCGACGGCCAGGTTCGGTTGCTGAAGGAGAACGGCGAGAAGGTTCGTGGCTTTGAAGGCGCGGCTGACTTTGTGAACTCTGCGGCGGCGACCCCGGACGGGCGATACGTGGTCGCGGGCGGCCAGGACAGCGTGCTGCGCGTGTGGAATGGGAGCGACGGCAAATTGATCGTGAACCTTGCGCCGGTGAAATGACCCGCTGCTGAAGTGAAACGAACCGTCTTCTTTATTTTGGTAGCGATGATGACGGCCGGTCCGTGGGCCATCGCGCAAAAGGCGGCGTCGCCAAAAACAGTGACCAAGGGAAAGCCGACGGCTGACTCGAAGTCTGTTGAAGCGCTGACGGCTGCCGCCCTGCCATCGGTGGTGGTCATCAAGCATTTTGGGCGGGACGGAAAAGAGGATGGCGTGGGCGCGGGGTTTGTCATTTCCACCGACGGCTTGATTGCGACGAGCCTGCACGTCATTGGCGAGGCGCGGCCGATTGCGGTGCAGTTCGCGGATGGCACGCAGCGCGAGGTCACGGAGGTTTACGCGTGGGACCGGAAATTCGATCTCGCGATCATCCGCGTGGCCGCCACGAAGCTGAAGCTGCCCGCGCTGGCGCTTGGAGATTCCGACACGTTGAAGCAGGGCGCGGCGGTGATGGCCATCGGCAATCCGGCGGGACTGCGGCACAGCGTCGTGCAAGGCGTGCTGTCGGCGCGGCGTGAGGTGGACGGAAACGAGATGCTGCAGGTCGCGATTCCGATTGAGCCGGGGAACAGCGGCGGGCCGTTGCTCGACATGAAAGGGCGCGTTCACGGCGTGCTGACGCTCAAGTCCGCGCTGACGGCCAATCTTGGTTTCGCCATGCCGTCGAAGCTGCTCACTGCGCTGCTCGACAAGCCGAATCCCGTCCCGATGAGCCGCTGGCTGACCATCGGAGCGTTGAATGCGCGTGATTGGAAACCGGTCTTCGGCGCGCGCTGGAGCCAGCGGGCGGGACGCGTGCAAGTGGAGGGAGCCGGACAGGGCTTCGGCGGACGTTCGCTCTGCCTTTCGCAAAAGCCCGTTCCCGCGCGGCCGTATGAAATTTCTGTGGAGGTGCGGCTGGACGACGAGAGCGGCGCGGCGGGGCTGGTGTTCGCGTCGGATGGTGGGGACCGGCATTACGGGTTTTATCCGAGCGCGGGCCAGGTGCGGCTCACGCGGTTCGATGGACCGGGCGTTTACTCGTGGAACATTCTCAAGCAGATGCCGACAGAGCATTACCAGCCCGGCGAATGGAATCGGATTCGCGTGCGGGTCGAGGCCGAAAGAATTCTCTGCTTCGTCAACGATCAGCTCGTGGTGGAATCGCAGGACGATGGCTTGAAGAAAGGACAGGCGGGTCTGGCGAAGTTTCGCGACACGCGCGCGGAGTTTAGGAATTTCCGGCTCGGCACGAATGCGATGGCGGCGGCATCCACGCCCGGCCAAAACGCGCCGGGAACAAATGTCATTGCACTGAAAGAGCGGGCGCGGGCGCTCGAACTGGAGGCGCGGGATTTGCGACGTGCAGCGGCGAAGTTGCATCGCGAGACGGTTCAGCAGGAGCTGGTCAAGGCGCTGGGCGAACCGGAGGCGAAGATTGATCTGTTTCACGCCACGCTTCTGATTGCCCGCCTCGACAACGCGGAACTGGACATCGAGCCTTATCGTCAGCAGATCGCGGAGATGGCGCGTGAAGTGGCCGGGAAGTTTCCGAAGGATGCGGATGCGGCGACGAAGCTCGCGGCGTTGAAGGAATATCTCTTCGCGGAGAATGGGTTTCACGGGAGCCGCAGTGATTATTCCAGCCGCGCGAACAGTTACATGAACCTGGTCCTGGATGATCGCGAAGGGCTGCCCATCACGCTGTCGGTCTTGTTCATGGAGCTCGGCCATCGCATCGGGCTGAACGGCGTGAACGGCCTGCCGTTGCCGGGACATTTCATGGTGAGATACGCGCCCGGCGATGGCGCTGAACAAATCATCGATGCGTATAACGGCGGACGGACGGTCAGCCGGACGGAGGCGCAGGAACGCGTGATCGAGGCGACCGGCGAGGGATTTCGTGACATCGATTATCGTGCCGCGACGAAGCGCGAGATCATCCTCCGCATGTTGCGAAACCTGCTCGGCGGCATTCGTGCGGACGATGCGCCGGTGGATTCGTTGCGTTATCTCGATGTCATCCTGGCGCTGGCCCCGGACGGGGTAGGGGATCGTCTGAGCCGCGCACGGGTCCACATGCAGATGGGCAACAGCGCGGGCGCGAAGGAAGATTTCAAATGGATTCTCGATGAGCAGCCGGCCGGGGTGGATTTGGAACGGGTCGCCGAGCTGTATCGCTCGCTATGACAGACGGCCGATAAAGCTACGGACCTGACTGGGGATTTTTCCCGGAATGGTTCAGAACAAGTTCCCCACAGGTTTCAATCGTCGCTCCGCGACGAAGATGGCTTCGGCCCAGTGATCCGTGGGCTGAAGCCCACGGCTACCGTCACATCCTCGCTCCGAGACGCAGAACTGAAGATCGCTTCTGCTCCAACGCAAACATCTGTGAGACCATTCATTTCTCAGAGCGACGATGCCCAGATGCATCCAAAGTCTTGGGCTGACGGAAATCCCACTTTACAGAGGGAGATTTCTGGATAACCTGCCTTCAACAATCGAAACCAATATGCGAATCGCTTTCTCTCTCCTTGCTGTCGTCGTGGTCGCGGGCCTTACCGGCTGCGCTGGACCTGAGCAAAAGTTCGGTCGCGGTGTGAGCAACCTCGGTGAAATAGCGCGCGGCGGCGAAATGCGGCGCGCGAAGGAGCAGACCGCCCTTTGGGACGGTCCGCGTCAGGGGCCGACCGGCTGGGCGCGCGGTTTCACCCGCACCATGGCCCGCACCGGCATTGGCATTTACGAAGTGGTCACCTTCCCGCTGCCTCCCTACCGCCCGGTGATGGCGCAAAAGGCTCCGCTTTATCCCGATGCCTCCGTCAAGACACGTAATCCGACGTGGGGTGGCTTGGAGCTCTCTGAAAAGCCGGTCTATCCTTCCAGCCATTCTCCGATCTTCCCGTTCACCGGCGTCTTTGACACGGACCAGCAGCTTGGCTTCAGCGGCGGTGCGATTGCGCCGTGGCTTCCGGGCAACCGCTTCACCGTGCTCGACAACTGATTGTCCTCCGACTGTTGCGCTTCATTCGCGCAAGGCGCTGACTTAACCCGTCGGCGCCTTTTTTATTATGCCTGATTCCTTGGAACAGAATTCGCCCTGCAAGGTCAACCTGCTGCTGAACATCCTCGGCAAACGCCCCGATGGGTTTCACGAGCTGGAAACCATCATGCAGCCGGTCAACCTGTGCGACGGGCTGGCGTTCACGCGCAAAGGTTCCGGCATTCAGCTCACTTGCAGCGAGCCGACGTTGCCGACGGATTCCAGCAACCTCGTCCATCGCGCGGCGGCGGCATTTCTCCAGCAGGCGGGCATTCAGGACGGCGTGCGCATTCATCTGGAAAAGAAGATTCCCCTGGCGGCCGGACTGGGCGGCGGCAGCGGAAACGCGGCGACCACGCTGCTGGCGCTGAACGAACTCTTCGGCTCTCCGCTGACGCTGGCGCAGCTCGATGCCATTGCCGCTTCACTTGGCTCGGACATTCCGTTCTTCCTTCAGGACAAGCCGGCGCTGGCCATCGGTCGCGGCGAGAAGGTCACGCCGCTTGCGGCGTTTCCAGCGTTGCGGGGTGCGGCGTTTCTCCTGATTCATCCGGGCTTTGGCATTGCCACGGCGTGGGCTTACCGGGAGCTCGCCCGCTTTCCTGCCGCGCTCAATGGCCGGCCGGGTCGTGCGGAAAAGTTGATTGCGCTCCTGAACACGAAGGACGCCGCCGTGGCGGGAGCGGAGTTCTACAACTCGCTCGAAGCCCCCGCGCTCGACAAGTATCCGCTGCTCGCGCTTTACCAGGAATTCCTCCGAGCGAACGGTGCCGTCGCCGCGCTGATGTCCGGGAGCGGCTCCACGACGTTCGCGATTGCCCGTTCGCCGAGTGAGGCCAGCCGTTTGGAAGAACAAGTCCAGGCCAAGTTCGGCCCGTGTTGGACGGCTGTGGTTCCGATTTGATGGGCCCGGAGCGCCGGGCATTGCCCGGCGTTCCGCGATGGGAGAGGAACGCTCTACGCGCCTTACACTTTCGCTGCGGCGGCTGCGCCATCGCGATACTTATAGCGGGAGGCGACGACGGCGAAGATGATCCCGACCACGCACGTCATCGCCGCATACATCATGAAACGTCCGGGGCTGACCGCGCCGGAATGTCCGCCGGCTTCAGTGCTCAACACGCTGGTGATGACCGAGACCAGCGCATTCCCGACCGCCACCGTGAGCAGCCAGAAGCTCATGATGGTGCTCTTCATTTCCGGCGCAGCCTGGGTGAACGCAAACTCCAGGCCCGTTGCTGAAATCAAAACTTCGCCCGTGGTCAGGAAGATGTAAGGCACGATCTGCCACGCCACGGAAATTTGCTCTCCGGCATCGATGCGCTGCTGAAGCCAGGCGACGACGACATAGGAGGCCGCCGCGAAGAACATGCCGAGGCCCATGCGCCGGAGCGGAGTCACCAGCTTGCCGAGCCGCGGATAGATGAAGAGCGTCAGGAGAGGGACCAGAATCATCACCAGCGCGGGGTTGGTGGACTGCATGTTCTCGGCGTTGATGCTGTTTCCGAAGAACCAGCCGAACGCGTTCTTCCAGAAGCCGGTCAGCGTGACGGTGACCATCTTGTTGCCCTGCAAGACCCAGGTGGAATGCGACTGATCGAACAGCGCCCAGAAGGGAGGAATCAGCACGAAAATGGAGAGGATGGGGCCGACAGAACTCGCGGCATTGACCTCGTCATTCGAGAACCGGTTGCGCGCCACGTCCCAGAACGACTGGCCGGTCTTGCGTTCCCTGCCGTGGGTCAGCGCATACCAGGCCACCGCGAAGAAGCCGGCGCGCTTGCTCTCGTTGGTGGGCGGAATGCGCGTGTAGTGCTTGCGGCCCAGCCAAAAAATCACCGTCGCCACGGCCATCAGAATTCCTGGCACGCCGAAGGCCCAGCCGTAACCGTATTCGTTTCGGATGCGTGGAATCAGGATGAACGAGAAGAAGGAGCCGAAGTTGATCGACCAATAAAATGCGCCATAGGCCTTTTGAAGCAGATGACCCTGGTTCGACTTGAACTGATCGCCCATGAAGGCAGAGACGCAGGGCTTGATGCCGCCCGCACCAAAGGCAATCAAGGTCAGGCCGACACAGAGCAGGTTGAATTTTGACTCCGGCGTATGAAACAGGTCGCTCATCGCCAGCACGCCGTGGCCGGCGCAGTAGAAGAGCGAGACCCAGAGGATGGTGTTATAGCGCCCGAAGAACTTGTCCGAGATCCACGCGCCGATCAGCGGCGTGAAGTAATTCGCGAAGACGAAGAGATGGAAGATGCTCGTCGCCTTGTCGTCGCTCATGTCCAGCCCGCCTTTGAGAAGCTGGGCGGTCATGTAGCCCACGAGGATGCCCTTCATCCCGTAGAAGCTGAAGCGTTCGCACGCTTCATTGCCGACAATGTATTTGATCTGGGCGGGCCAGCGGTCGTTGCGGGTCGCAGTTGGAGTGCTCATGCGTTCGGAATAACGCCTGTTCAAGTAGCCGAACCGCAGATAGCGGGCGAGAACTACTTTTGTCCGGGGCCCGGTATTTTTGCTGAATCCTCCGTCCGAACGGGCCTTTCGTTCATGCTTCCCCCAGCGCGGGATCGGAGCTCACGGAGGCGACACCGCTTCAGCCTTGATGGGCGCAGCCGCCGGAGTCGCGGGGGAAACTCTCTTCGCCGTACCGTGCAGGGGCCAGAAAACCGGGAGCAGCAGCAGGACGATGATGGTCAGCACGACGGTCAGGGGCGCGCCGGTCCTCACGAAGTCGCGAAACCGGTACTTGCCCGGCCCGTAAACCAGAATGCACGACGGCTCGAACGGAGTGATGAGCGAGACGGACGCGCCCAGCATGATCCCGATGGCGAAGGTCCGCTCGTTCGCGCCCAGCACGCGGGCGGTGTGCAGCGCGATGGGCAGGACCACGAGCGCCGCCGCCGCGTTCGACATCGGTTGCGTGAGCAAAATGGTCAGCACCACGAAGCCCGCGAGAATGGCCATGACGCCGTACGGCTCCAGCACGGACACGATGCCGTTCGCCAGCAGTTCCGCCGCGCCGGTCTTCACCATCGCGGTGCCGAAGGCTGTCATGCCGCCGATGAGGATCAGCAGCCGCCAGTCGATGTATTCGTAAGTGCGTTCGACCGGGACGCAGCGGCAGAGCAGCGTCGCGATGGCTGCGCCCAGAAAGGCGAGCGACACGGGCACAACCTCAAATCCGCCGAGCAGGAGCGCCATCAGGAAAAAGCCGCCGACATAATAGCCCTTGCGCGGGCGCAGCGCGGACGAGCCGAGCTCCTGCAGCACGGCCAGCTCGCGGTTGCGCTTCAGCGACTGGAGGCGCTCCTTGTGCCCTTGCACGAGCAGGAGGTCGCCAACCTTGAGCTTGATGGAGCCGATCTGTTCGCGCAGCGAGCGGCCCTGTCGATAGACGGCCAGCACGTTCAGTCCCTGCTCCTGCTGGTAGTTCGCCTCGCGCAACGTCCGGCCCACGAGTGCTGACTGCGGGGTGACCAGCGCCTCGGCGATCTTGATGTCGTCGCTCTGCAGGTCCTGATCGCCGAGCCTGAGATCAGCTTTGATCTCGATGCCTTCCGTGGACTTCACCTTGATCAGGTTCTCGACGTTGCCTGTCACCATCAGCACGTCGCCTTGCGCGATTTCCGTGTCGTTGTGCGGCGTCAACGTCTGGCTGCCGCGCATGATCTTGAGGATGCGGAAGTCCAGCTTCGTGAGATCGGATTGAAACACCCTCTGCCCGATGAGATGGGACTCGGGCATCACGACGATCTCGCTGAGATAGCTGCGGATCGCGAAGTCTTCCGTCAGGCTTTCCTCCGGATTCGAGGGCAGAAGATGTTTGGCAACGAGGACCAGATAGGTGATGCCCACCGCCACGAGGATCAATCCCACGGGAGTAATCTCGAACAAACCCAGCGGCTTCAGGTTCTGGCCGGCGATGAAGTTGCTGACTGCAATGTTCGTGGACGTGCCGATCAAGGTGCAGGTGCCTCCCAGGATGGAGGCGTAGGCCAGCGGGATGAGAATCTTGGACGGGCTCACCTTCGCCTTTTGCGCCAGCCCCATGACGGGGCCGACGAACATCGCCGTCACCACGGTGTTGTTCATGAACGCGGAAAGCCCGCTGATGACCGTGGTGAGGACGATGAGCAGACGGTTCTCGCTGCCGGTGGCCACCTTGAGCAGCCGCGCTCCGAGCGCATCGAGCAGGCCAGTTTCCTGCAAGGCGCCGCTCAGGACGAAGATCGACGCGAGCATGATGATGATGTCGCTGCTGAAACCGGCGAAGGCCTCGCGCGCCGACAGCACGCCCGTGCCGATCAGTATCAGCAGCATCGTCAGCGTGCTGAGGTCCACGGGGATGTTTTCGTTGGCGAACAGGATGACGGCGACCGCCAGCAGGCCGAGCACGACGGCGATCTGCCAGTTTGCGGGCAACGTGATGGCCAAAAGGAAATCCATTCTTGGCAACTATGGAGAGCCAGGTTGCAGGCTGGCAAGATGAACCGGGCATGATCAGAAGCGGTGGGGCCGTGATGCTGGCGAATACGGATGCCCGCGAGCGCTGCTGCGCCGCTTTCAATGCCATTGAATATCCGTGCGTCGCACAAAGCGCCGGAGCACTGGCGCAGTCCAAGACTGCTTCGCGCCATTGGGTGAACTCTCTGTGGGAAAGCCCAATCCCCCATGCTGACAACGCCTGCGGGCTAAACCTTTTCCGCAGCCTGCCGTTCTATTCATCGAAGCAGATGGAACGAATCATCCGAATTCAAAGCGGTGGCGGGTTGGGCATTGCCAACCGCGAACTGCTGCTTGAATCTTTCGTCCATCAGGCCGCCCACCACGGTCAAGCCGTCCCAGCCGCATCATGCAACCATTGGTCATGACCCCAGGTCCGGGCGAACGCCTCGTGCGTTTCGTCGGCGATCAAATTTCCTTCAGCCTCAACATGGGCGGATCGCTGCCCGCCGGATGGCAGGCGCGGCTCCGCACCAATCTCAGCCGTGGTGACACGCTGCGCCGCGAGATCATCCACGCGCACACCGGCGAGGTGAAGCTCGCCAAAGCCTCCTGGCGCGACGTGCCGATGACGCCGCGCGACGGTGGCTGGGCGCTTTCGTTCTCGCTCACGGAAGTCGGCTTCTTCAAGGCCAAGGCTTACGCCATCGATCCGCAGGGCCGCCGGCATTGGACCAGCGGAACGGACTTCGGCGTGAGCGTTCACCCGGACGCCTATCGCACGGCGAACACGATTTACTGCGCGTTCCCGCGCATGTTCGGCCCCAGCCGCACCGCTGCCATCACGGTCGATCCGAAACACGAGGCCATCCTCAAGTCGCTCGACCACGACGGTTACACGGTCATTCCACCCAGCGGCAAGCTGCGCGACGTCATCGAATTTCTCCCGCACATCGTCGATACGCTCGGCTGCCGCATCCTGCATCTGCTGCCGGTCAGCCCGACGCCCACGACCTACGCGCGCTTCGGACGTTTCGGCAGCCCGTACGCCGTTCAAGATTTGCTGGCGATAGATCCCGCGCTCGTCGTCTTCGACCAGCGCACGACGGGCATCGATCAGTTCCGCGAACTGACCTACGCGACTCATGCGCGGGGCGCGAAGGTCTTCCTCGACGTGGTCATCAACCACACCGGCTGGGGCTCGACCTTGCAGGAGAATCATCCCGAATGGTACGTGCGCGACGAGAAGGGATCGTTCATCTCGCCCGGCGCGTGGGGCACCGTGTGGGAGGATCTCGCGGAGATTGACCACAGCAATCCCGCGCTCTGGGAACACATCGCGGACGTCTTCCTTGAATGGTGCCGCCGGGGCGTCGATGGCTTCCGCTGCGATGCCGGCTACAAGATTCCCGTGCCGGCGTGGCGTTACATCACCGCGCGCGTGCTCCAGGAATTTCCTGACACGATCTTCCTGCTGGAAGGTCTCGGCGGTTCCTGGGAAGCGACGGAGAATCTGCTCACCGAAGGCGCGATGCAGTGGGCTTACTCGGAGCTGTTCCAAAACTTTTCGCGCCAAGAAATTTCCGGCTACCTCGACTACGCGCTCAAGCAAAGCCGCCGCGTCGGCCTCTACGCGCATTACAGCGAGACGCACGACAATGATCGCCTCGCCAAGCAGGGCCGCGAATGGTCGCTGCTCCGCAACCGCCTTTGCGCGCTGACCAGCGTGAGCGGCGCGTTCGGCTTCACCTGCGGCGTGGAATGGCTCGCGCCGGAGAAGCTCAACGTCCATTCCAGCCGCGGTCTGGCGTGGGGCAGCGAGGTGAACATCGTGCCGGAGCTGGCGCATCTGAACCGCCTGCTCACGGAGCATCCGTGCTTCTTCGACAACGCCACGCTCACGCGCCTCAGTGCGGACGATGATCATGTCTTCGCCCTCAGCCGCATCTCGAACGAAGGTCTCGACCGCGCGCTCGTGCTGGTGAACACGGACCTGAAGACGCCGCGCGCGATCTTTCTCGAACGCAAAATTTACGAGTATCTCGGTTCGCCGAAGCTCGATCTGCTCGGCCAGTCCGCGCCCACGATCAAGGAAACGCCGGACGGCAAGATCGAGTTCCTGCTCCAGAGCGGCGAATGTTTCTGCCTCGCCCCCTCGCTCCTTCCGCAAGGCCTGAGCGGAGACCGCTATCGTGTGGCGCGCGCGCAGTCCGCGTGGGCCATCACGATGATCAGCCGCCGCATCGCCGTGCGCGACATCAGCCCGTTCGACTGGCAGAAGATGGCGAAGCTCGTCGAGTCCGGCCCGAAAGAATTCCTGACCGCCGTCAGCAATCTGGACCCTGCGCTCGTGAAGGAAGACGTGCTCGCCGCGCTGGAGAAGGCGCGGCAGGAACAGCATTTCCCGCCGGTCGTCCTCTGGGATTTGCCCGCCGCCCGGCGCATCACCGTCGTTCCGCGCGAACATTGGCTGCTCATTGAGGACACCGCGCCCTTCCGCGCCGTGCTTCGGCCCGCCGACAGCTCCACGGCGCAGCACATCTCCTCCGTCCAAGTTGGCGGCTCACACATCGCGGCCTTCGTTCCAGGTCAGGCCGCTGGCGACGCCAAGATCAGCCTCGAACGCTACGAGGTCCGGCAGCCGCAGGTTCAGGCGCAGGTCCGCTTCGTCAGCCTGCCATCCGGCAGTTCGCAATCCGCCGTTCCGGCGCTGCAATCAATTGTTCTGCTGACCAACAACCTTGGCGGAATGGCCCGGCTCGGCGTGGACCTCGGCCGCATCCAGTCGAAGTATGACTGCCTGCTCGGCGCGAATCTGCATCCCAGCGTGCCGGTGGATCGTCACGTCCTCGCGAAGCGCGCGCGCGTCTGGGTGGACGCGGATGGATTCATCACTGCGCTCGACGCGAACAATCTCGTCGAGTTCACGCCTGGCCCGCCCGCGCGCTGGCGCTTCGTGGCGAGCGCCGGAAATGATCGGGCGGTGGAAATCATTCTCACGGCCGACATGCTCGACGGACAGAACACGACCGTACTGCAGTTTGAACGGCCGGCCGCAGCGGTTCCATTCGGTCACGAACTCGCGCCTGAATGCCGCGTGTCGCTGACCGTCCGCGTGGACATCGAGGACCGAAGTTTCCACAGCGAGACGCTGCGCAACAGCGGCGCGGAACATCACTTCAACTCTCACACGCGTGCTCTGGCGCAGCTCACTGGATTCGAGTTCACGCCTTCGCTGGACCGCCAGCTCCGCGTGCTGGCGGACAGCGGCGCGTACCATCCGCAGCCCGAATGGTGCGATGCAGTCGCGCATCCCATCGAAGCAACACGAGGCCAGACCGGCTGCGGCGACGCGTTCAGTCCAGGCTGGTTTGAACTGCCGCTCGCGAAGGGAAAAAGTGTCGCGCTCACTGTCACGGCGGAATTCACCGACCCGACCGCTGCGGAGATTTCCGGTTCCATCGCCCGCCGCCGCATTGCGAACGAAGAGATTCTGCACAAAGCCGGCGTCGCTCCCGGCGACGGCTTCGCACGTCAACTGGCGCTGGGTCTGCGGGCCTTCGTGGTGCAGCGCGCGCAGGGCAAGACCGTCATCGCCGGCTACCCGTGGTTCCTCGACTGGGGCCGCGATTCGCTCATCGCCGCGCGCGGCCTGCTCGCCGCCGGCATGGTCGAGGAAGTGAAGCAACTGCTCGAAGTCTTCGGACGCTTCGAAGATCACGGGACGCTGCCGAACATCATTCACGGCGAGGACGCCTCGAACCGCGACACGAGCGACGCCCCGCTGTGGTACGGCGTCGTGTGTGAGGAACTGGCCGTTCGCGACGCTGCGTTGTATTCGACCGTCGTCGATGCGCGCGGCCGGACCATCACTGACATTTTGCGCGGCATCGCCAGCGGTTACCGTGACGGCACGAGCAATGGCATTCGCATGGACCCGGCGTCGGCGCTGATCTGGAGCCCGAGCCATTTTACCTGGATGGACACCAGCTATCCCGCCGGCACGCCGCGCGAAGGTTATCCGGTCGAGATTCAAGCGCTGTGGATTCGTCTCTTGCGCCAGCTCGCGCACATCGGCGCTCCGACGGAGGGCGAAGGCTGGGCCGCATTGGCGAAACGCGCCGAGGCGTCGTTCGTGAAATACTTCTGGCTGGAGGCAGCCGGTTACCTCGCGGACCTCCTCATCGCGCGTCCCGGCGGAACGGCTGAACACGCGACGCCGGGCAACGCGCTCCGCTCGAACTGTCTCATCGCGGTGACGCTCGGTCTGCTGGCTGGTGAACGCGCGCAGCGTTGCGTGGACGCGGTGCTGCATCATCTCGTCGTGCCGGGCGCGCTGCGCTCGCTCGCGCCTTTGCCGGTCACGCCGCCCCTGGCCATTCATACGGCTCACGGTCAGTTGCTGAACAACCCTGCTGAACCTTACTGGGGCCGTTACGAAGGCGACGAGGACACGCGCCGCAAGCCGGCTTATCACAACGGCACGGCGTGGACGTGGACCCTCCCGATCTTCTGCGAGGCGCTGGCGGTCGCGTGGAAGTTCGATTCCGCCGCCACGTCCGCGGCGAAGCATTACCTCGCCAGCATGGAACGGCTGTTGAACGAAGGCTGCCTCGGTCAGCTTCCTGAAATCACCGATGGCGATGCGCCGCACACGCAGCGCGGCTGCGACGCGCAGGCCTGGGGCGCGAGTGAAGCGCTGCGCGTGTGGAAGCTTTTGAATGATGCGAGCCGCCGCTGAAATCATCGCGCATCGCGGCGCGTCGTTCGATGCGCCGGAGAACACGCTGGCCGCCATTCAGCTCGCGTGGAAGCAGGGCGCGGATGCGGTGGAGATTGACGTTCGTTGTTCCAAGGACGGCCACATCGTCGTCATCCACGACGACAACACGCGCAAGACCGCTGGCTTTCGCAAGAAGGTTGAGGCGCAGACCTTGGCCGAACTCAAGCAGCTCGACGCCGGAAGCTGGAAGCATTCAAAGTTCAAAGGGGAACCCATTCCGACGCTGGCCGAAGTGCTGGCCAAGATTCCGCGCGGGAAGCGTCTGTTCGTCGAAATCAAATGCGGGCCGGAATGCATTCCAGGCTTCGTGAAGGATTTCCGCGCGTCGGAACTGGAACCGGATCGGGTCGTGCCCATCGGTTTCTCGCTGGAAACGATGTCGCAGTTGAAGCGGACCCTGCCTGATCTCGAAGTCTGCTGGATCGTGGAGTTCAAACGCGGCTTGGGCGGCTGGTCGCCGACCGTGGGCGCGTTGACCGAGCAGGTGATGAAGGCCGGGCTCGACGGGATCGACGTGAGCGGACGCGGCCCGGTGAATGCGGACTTCATGCGGCAGATGCGCAAGGCGGGCCAGAGGCTTTACATCTGGACGGTGGATGACCCGGCGCGCGCGAAGGAGCTGATCGAAGCTGGCGTGGATGGCATCACCACGAACAAACCCGGCTGGCTTCGTTCCCAGTTGTAGAAGGGTCGGTGGGCCGGCTCGGACCGGACTTGGGGAGGAAAAGCCTCACGCAAAGGGCGCGCAGACCGCAAAAGTTGAGAGAGAATTGATAATGTTGGCCGAGGTGCTTTCATCCCTTTTTTTTTGTCGGTTATAAATCGTCCCCCTTAGCGTCCTTGGCGTCCGTTGCGTGAGGCTTCTTCTGCTGGCTGCATGGGTCCGGCTCTGACCGGCTTTCAGCGGGCACTCCGGCCAACTATAATTTCCCGCCTTTTTCTCACTTCACTGTCGGGCGCTTCAGCGTAGTTTAGGCGCACTATGAAAAAGCTGATCGGGTCGTGGCCTGCCCTCGT
>Ga0163153_10004545_pt1 | contig 17335 bp, 20 predicted proteins | sample OliLakLV19MP6IB1_FD_148629 | JGI IMG/M metagenome (GOLD analysis project Ga0163153, IMG submission 148629) | Freshwater microbial mat bacterial communities from Lake Vanda, McMurdo Dry Valleys, Antarctica - Oligotrophic Lake LV.19.MP6.IB-1 | ecosystem: Environmental > Aquatic > Freshwater >... | reverse complement strand
AGATAATACTGGTCTTTTTTATTTCCAAAATTTGTGACCCCACTGCGTGGCTTTCAGAACTGGTAAGAGATAAGATTTGTATTAAGACCAGTGTCTGTGAAATACAGGTTCTATTGCTAAACATGGAATAAATGGTAGTATAAATAAAATTTCATTAATTTATAAAACTATATACTATGAACTTTGAATGTTTCTTTCAAACAAAAGAGTCCTTTCTATTGCAAATATGGGCAAACAGAATGAGCCATCGATGGGAAAGCGGAGGTAGTTTTGCGTCCGACTGCTCTGAGAAAAAATGGTATGAAGGTATTATTCTTATCTCTAAAGAAGGTGTAAAATGGCATTTTTTCTTTAAGATGTATGAAGTACGGGATAGTGAGCTTCCTGATTTTAGTCACCAAACATTATTTGGTGAGATGACAAATATGGAAATATTGAGCAATTTTGAACAAACTGCTATAACCTCGGAAAAATTACCCTTTCCTTTTGTAGAGATTGGAAAAGAATTTATACCTATCACTTCTGAAATCCCTGACAGCGAAAATCGTATCTGCAGAGGAGAAGATGGATGGGGTTAAGTAACTTTTAACTCCGTATAACCGACCTACAAAAAAAGATGGGCTTACTTTCATCATTACAGATAGGACAGATGTAGTCCGCTGTACAAAAGTACAGTATGTGACTAAACAAGTTGCCCGCGAAGCATTAAGAAAAATTAGAGTCGCTCCAGGCAATCATAGAAAACCGATTCGGTCCTATGAATGCGACATGTGTAGTGCATGGCACCTTACTTCAATGTCCATCGAGGTCTGGAAAAAATCAAAATCAAGAAGTCGTAGATACGGCTTCTTTTTTATTTCTCTATTATTTAAACTTTATCAAACAATCGCTTTGTTTCTTGTGCTTCCACTCTATGGTCACACATAGGTGCTGGGTAGCAGGTTTTGGTACGCTCCTCCCCTTCTACATCGTGGATACTCTTTGGCGGTAGGAAGGCAAGCTCAGGAACCCATGTTTTGATATACAGACAGTCTGCATCAAATCGTACTTGTTGGAGCCATGGATTAAAGATCCGAAACCATGGTGATGCATCGCATCCGGTGCCGGCAACCCACTGCCAGTTGCCGTTGTTGACTGCTGGATCATAATCAGTAAGCGTTTGCGCAAAGTATCGCTCGCCCCACTGCCAGTTAATATGGAGATCTTTGATGAGAAAGGATGCAACAATCATTCGCACACGGTTGTGCATGTAGCCTGTAGCAAGAAGCTCGCGCATCCCGGCGTCTACAATCGGAAACCCTGTCATACCATTTTTCCATTTCTCAAATGCCTTCTTGTCTGTGCTCCATGTGAGCTTATCAAACTGCGGTTTGTAAGCACCGGTGTATACGTGCGGGGCAAGGGCCGCAACCGTCGTGAAGAAGTCATGCCACAGAAGCTCTCGCAAAAAGGTCACAGGTGTAGGCATATGCAGACGTGCGTAGTGGTATATCTCCCGAATAGAAAGCGTACCGAACTTGATATGGGCAGAAAGAAGAGAGGTACCACTGATAGCCGGGAGGTCCCGCTCATGACTATAGTCGCCTTTGTGCGAGAGACTTTTCAGCATTTTTTTGGCGACGGTTCGACCTGCAGACACACGAAGTGTGCGTGGATATGGTACAAGATTTTTTGTAATGCTTGCAAGATTTTCAGTATCACTGTGCATAGTAAACGTAACATGTTTTGAAAGCGGGACTGGAGTTGGTATCGCGAGCGCCTCTACTGCTACGCGGTAGTGCGAGTACACACTGTAGGGTTTGCCCTCCTTGGTCACAATGGTTCCAGGTGGATGCAGTGTCACATCTTCTGCTGCTATTACTTCAACAGTATGAGCTCTGCATACTGCATCGATAGTTCTATCACGCTGTATTGAAAAAGGTGTGTAGTCTTTGTTGTAAGAAATTGCGGTCGGACGTACTGTATCTATAAGTTGCTTAATCACTTTTTCGGCAATGCCACTTTGTATATAGAGCGCCCCACCTTTGTCTCGAAGTGCAGTGTCGAGGTCGGCAAGAGATCCGGTGAGCATCTGCAGTCCAGGACCACTTCGATACGCATGCTCCCCCACTTGTCGCTCATCAAAGATAAATACTGGAAGTATGCTATCTACAACAGAAGCCAAGGCATTGAGCGCAGTATTGTCTTCGAGCCTAAGATCTCTGCGAAAAATATGAATTCCGAGCTTTTTCATGTGGTTAGCATATCATAGAGTTCATTTGCCTTGCTTTGCAGAATGTGTTGTTTTTCTTTTGAAAACCGATCATAGAGTCGTACCGAAAACCCCGCACGTATATTTTGAGAAAGTACCCTGCGATGAGTATTTACATACGCCCAATAGAGAGCATCCCACGCTTCAGCCCATGCTTCTTTGGGATAGTTCGACATCTTCAAGATATATCGCGAAGAAGAGATGTACGGCTTGGTCACTATGGTACCGCCATCTGCAAATAGAGTCATCCCGTAGACGTTGGGTACCATCACCCAGTCATACGCGTCGATGTACCATTGCATAAACCATCGATGTGCCTCATGCGGATCGACACCCAAGAGTGACATCATATTGCCGAGTACCATCAGGCGCACGATATGGTGAGTATACGCATATGCCTTCAAGGTCTCAATCGCATGATCGATCGGTACAATCCCTGTCGTACCATCCCACCATGCAGTAGTAAGCATGCGGGTAGATTTGAGTGCATTTTGATTACGCATACGGGTACCGTCACAGACATAGACCATGCGCATGTACTCTCGCCAACCAATCAGTTGACGTACAAATCCTTCAAGGGATGCAAGGGGCACGGTATGTTTTGTAGTGTAGTCTATGAGTAACGTGAGCACTTCGCGTGCGGTAAGCAATCCATTGTTGAGATACGGCGAAAGTACGCTGTGAAAGAGAGTATGATCTGTGGTCGACATCGCGTCTTCGTATGCACCAAATTCCATCAGTCGCTCTTTCAAAAATGTGTGCATACACTTCCTCGCTTCCGTATGTGTAGTTGCGTACATAAACGTCGCAGTGTCGCCATAATGGTCAGAAAAATGAGCTTCAACGTACTCCTTTGCTTCGCGTACAAAAGACGAATCTTCAAAGACGTACGGCGTGGGAAGCACAATCTCTTTTGGGAGAGACTTTCTATTTTCTTTATCCAAACTCCACGTACCTCCTACTGGTTTTCCATGTTCAACAAGGATACCAAGCCGTTTGCGCTGCCATACATAAAATGAGTGCTGGAGGTGTCGGTTGGTGGAGTTCCAGTATTCTTCAACATCTTTTTTGGACGTGAGAAATTGAGGGCTTTCGAGCCATGTAATAACTAGTCCCACCTCTTGTGCGATCTGTATAACTTTTTTCTCAAGCCAGTTATCGACAACATCGACTACATAGATATTGGTTATGTTGTTTGCCTTCAAGAGAGCGAGCACATCTCTGGTGCCTGCCTTCGCGTGATCAATATACACAACACGATATCCCTTTTGGATCAACATCGCTTCATATGCCTTCATGCTTGCACGATGGAGCACCAACTTTTGTTTGTGAAATTTGTACTGCGAAAAGTACAGCGGGTCTTCGATAAGATACACTGTTCTGCCGGCAATAAGTCCAGGATATTCATCAAACAATTGGTGCGGATATATGAGTACTGCTTCATTCATAGTTTTATGATACCTTTTCTACATATATCTGAACAATATTTTACGTCTTCCCACTGTCCTCTCGAAGCCCATCGCTTACGATTAGTGAAACTTCGTTTACAAAAAATACAGATTTTTGTTTGAGATTTAAGAAATGGCTTCTTCATATAGAAATACTATTTGTCGTGGTAGTATACACGTATGAGATTCCGTGAAGTACTACGCATTTCTAGACCACGATTTTGGCTGTATGAGGCAGCAACCTTTGGGCTCGTCGGCACTGTCGGAGCATTGAAGGGACTCTCCTTTTTTGCTGATTGGCACTATTGGGTCTTTGCGCTCTACTTTTTGATTCCTGCAAATATCTTGATCTATGGCATCAATGATATTTTTGATTATGAAACTGATAAACAAAATCCCAAAAAGGGAGACGATGCATACGAAGCTTTAGTAGGTCCCGAAAAACAACGATCTCTTTGGTGGTGGATTGTGCTTACCAATGTCCCCTTTTTCTTCCTTGTACCACTTCAAGTCCCACTTATCCTCTCCTTTGCAGCATTTGTGTTCTTTGCATCGTTTTATTCTGCAGAGCCAATACGAGCGAAGGCAAAGCCTCTGATCGATTCACTATTCTCCGCAGGTCACTACGTCGCAACCGGAGTATTTGGATACTATCTCGCAGGTGGAACACACTTTCCTATCACTGGAGTGATCGCCGGTATGTGTTGGGCAGTTGCCATGCATGCGTATAGTGCGGTGCCCGACATCAAGGCAGACTTCATGGCAAACCTTCGCACGATTGCGATCATGATTGGAGCAAAGAGTACGATATACCTTTGCTGGTTTCTCTATCTCTTGGCAACATATCTCGTACGCGATATCATTCCAGTAGCAAGCATCATGGGTGCAATCACTTTTTCATACTTTATGTGGCGCTCTACCAAGACCACAACTGACGATGCTCTCTTCAAGCTCTACACATACTTCCCGCTCATCAATACCCTCATCGGTGCAGCAGTATCCATGGAACTCTTCGCAAAGAATTTGTTTTAGATTTTTTCTAATGGAAACGCGTGGGTAATGTTTTCAATGCGTTTGTATGCAAGCTCGGCACTAATCAAACAGATGGGCATGCCAATACCAGGGTTGGTACCCGCGCCGACATAAAACATATTTTTTACCTTTGGATGCACGTTGTTGGGTCGAAAAATTGCCGTTTGTCCAAGTGTGTGTGCAAGCCCAAGGGCCGTGCCCTTAAAGGCATTGTAGTCTGCAACGAAGTCTTTGACAGAGTAATGATGGCGCACCACAATGCGATCTTTGAGATCGGGGATGTTGTAGTACTGCGCTATCTCAGAGAGTACCTTATCTGCGTAGCTCGCTGCAAATGCGTCATCATACTGAAGCCCAGACGCAATTGGTACCAGTACAAACAGATTTTCGTGATCTGGAGGCGCGATAGATGCATCAGTCTTGCTTGGAACACAGACATACATCGAAGGGTCGTGTGGCCACTGGGGCGTTTTGAATATCTGACCAAAGCCTTCTTCCCAGTTTTTGGTAAAGAGAAGGTTGTGGTGCTCCATCTGCGGCAACTTGCCAGTAACCCCGAGATACAAAATAAACGCGCTTGGTGCCATCACACGCGAATCCCAATACTTGTCACTCTTGGTGCGATACTCAGACGGAAGCAGACGGGTGTCTGTGTGGTGCACATCTGCGTTTGATACTACAATGTCTGCAAAGAGCTTTTCTCCGTTTTCGAGATGCACTCCTTTGGCAAGATCGTTTTCAATGATGATCTGCTGTACAGGCGCATTGAGCTTAATCGTTGCGCCGTACTTGCGTGCGATTGCAACGAGCGACTCCGGTACCGCTCGTATACCACCGTCGGGATACCATTCACCAAGTACAAGGTCCACATAATTCATGAGTGTATAAATCCCTGGAGTATCTCCTGGTGCCGTACCAAGAAGTACTGTTTGGTATTGCAGTGCCTTCCGCAATATTTCGCTCTTGAATTTTTTGTCGATGATTTGTTTCTGTTTCTTGAGAAGTGGAAGTTTGGCGCCCTGGCGCATGACGCGCAGTGTCATAAAATCTCGAATCGAATTGTAGTTTTTGTACATAAACTCAGCTTTGGAGAGCTCGTACTGCCATTTAGTTTGGTTGAGAAATTCTTCGAGCACAATACCAGCGCCTGGCTCAATAGATTCAAACAGTGCCTTGTTTTGCTCCATATCCGCAAAAAATTTGTAGCTCTTACCATCACTCTTGAGTGTGATTTGGTACGAAGGACTGAGCTTTTGAAGACTGTAGTATTCGCCCATATTTTCTCCTAGAATCTCAAAAAAATGCTCAAATACGTCAGGCATCATGTACCAACTCGGGCCCATATCAAAGGTAAACCCCTTGTCTCTGAAGATGCGTGCACGACCTCCAACACTTTCATTTTTTTCCACGATCGTAACTGCATACCCCTTTTTACCAAGCATACAGGCAAGAGCAAGCCCACCGATTCCTCCTCCAATAATGACTACTGATTTCTTTTCCATAATGCTTTGCATAATAGCATTGTTTTACGAAATGAGCTCACGACTAAGCGTTTTGAAAATACGTCATAAGTATCCCCTTCTATCTTGTCGAGAATTTCTTTGTAGATGAGAGCAGACGCATAAACTGCGCGTTGCCCCTTGTGATCCAAATACTTAATGCCTTCGACACCTTTTTTGTACAGCGCTCTCGTTCGAGCCATTTCAAATTTCATAAGCGCCCGCCACGACTCATCTACAATAGCTCGCGCAATATGTGCCTCAGTAACACCAAATCTTTGCATGTCTTCTTGTGGGAGATAAATGCGCCCGCGCTCCTTGTAATCCTCTGCAATATCCCGTAAAAAATTGGTCATTTGAAACGCCTCTCCAAGTGCCTTTGCATACGGGAGTGCACCCTCCGTATATCCAATGAGGTGACTCATTGTGTAGCCAATCACCACTGCTGAACCGTGCATATATGTTTCGAGGTCTTCATACGTGGCGTATCGAGAAACAGTCAGGTCTTGTTCCATAGACGAAAGAAACGCGTCTGTATACTCTCGGGGGATCTGGTAGTCTACGAGAACCTTGGTGTACTCATACAAAAATATAGGCGTAGTAGCACCTGCTCGCACATTTTCCCAAAGTGCTTCAAATTGTCGCAATGCTTTTGTCGGATCTTGTACGGTCGGATCATCGACAAATTCATCTGCCGTACGAACAAATTGATAATATATCCATGTGGCCTCACGAATTTTTTTAGGAAAAAGAAATGTTGCACGATAATATCCCGTACCGTATTTCTTGATTATATCGCGTGCCTTTGTATAGGGTATAGAAAGCATATTATTTTTTGCGCTGGTCCACGAGTGACACAATAGTACTCCACGTCTCTGCATCATGACTTCGATACTGAGCGATCGCCTCGCGAGCCTCCGTGAAGTATTGACGTATCATCATTTGTATGTGGTCGATTGCACCACTATCGGTAAGTAAGGTACCAAGTACATGCTCCTGATCTTGACTAAGTGGTGTTCGAAACAATTCAGTAAATGCTTGAGCGTAGCGAATCTCCGGATGACGAAACAGGTAGTTTGATACAATTGTTTGTTGACCGGTTTGTATATCAGTATATCGAGACTTCCCTGTCTCTTCTGTGGGAAGAAGATCGAGAAGATCGTCTTGTAACTGAAATCCCACACCAAGCGCAACTCCGTATGTATCTGCAAATATCTGATCGATTGCATGATCACCTGCAACTACAAAGCCCAGCCGCATCGGTTGTACAAAAGAATATCGAGCAGTCTTCAATATCATCTTTTCTATAATAGCTTCCTCTTCTAGAAGTGCTTGCACAGGAGAGAGCACATCGAGCATTTGTCCATGTGTCACTTCGTTTACGAGCCTTATAAACTCTTGAGCTAACCGATCACGATGTTCGGGAACTAGTGCAGTGTACTCACATAAGCATTCATACGCCCATGCAAAGACGATATCTCCAAGCAGGATCCCTAGGGCATTTCCTGTTGTTTCACCATACTGCTCGGTAAATTTTTTGTGAGCACAGACAACTCCGTGTCGAGTATCTGCTTCGTCCATAATGTCGTCGTGGATAAGTGCAAAAATATGAAGCATCTCGACAGACGCAAGTAGTAAAAAATGTGTTTGTACATCTGTAAACTTCCCACTTGCTCGGTATACCAAAAATGGTCGAAATCGCTTCCCTTCTTGTGCAATCTCCGCAATATACGAAACAATAGTTCCTACATCCACACTCGTACTATATGAGGCAAAGGTAGTAGATTTCTCAGTAAGTAAGCGAGAAAATCGCTCATCAAACCATGTGCGGAATTCCAAAAAATTCATAGTGCTACTATAGCATATACGGTCCCTACTCAATACGTAATAACAAAAAAAGAAAACACTCCTCTATGCGCGTATTTCTCTAGTACGAGTAGTCTACCTATAAAATAGTAATCCCCATTTCTCCAAGAAGAGTTCGAACTTTTTGTACCCCTTTGGTGAGAGACCCTTTTTTATATCCCATGCGACGTGCTGCCGCAACGATGTTGAGCTTGCCAGTCATCCACCGATGGTGGAGCTGTCTGTGTGCTTTTGTTAACATATAGATATGTAGAGTTAGTAACTAATAATGGTTTGGACTATTAGTAGTGTCCCCAGTTCCTATCTAGCCAAATATAGCCATCTGACACCGGTCTTCCGGTGCTACGTATGATATCTGTTCATTTACATAAGAACATACTGTCAGTTGTAGTATTTCACACATCACCATATGTGCAACACAATGACAAACAAGACTGTGGATAAGTATTGAGAGTACTACTGGTTGGTTTCGATATATAAAAGCATATGCTATTCTGTACAATAGATTACGTAAACAAAAAAATAAATTTATGAAAAAATATGCAATTATTACAGGAGCAACTCGCAATGGTATCGGTGCCGGATTTGCCCGACGACTCCTTGTGCGCGGTTATACAGTATATCTTCAATATCGAGATGAAAGTGCGCATAATAGACTCCAGATACTTTTTCCGGATAGAGACGTCGTATTTTTTAAAGCATCATTGCAAGATTCAGAAGAATTGGTACATATGTTTGCTTTCTATAAAGACCAAGGATTATATTTTTCGGTGGTAGTACTCGCTGCGGGGACTTGGGCAGAAGATTCAGAATACATAGATCCAGTCAAAACATTGTCTGCAATCAATGGTACTTCAAAAAAAGTGGTACTAGATGCTTTTTCAGAGGTATACAAAGATCAATCTATCCACACAGTAGTATTTTTGATTTCCTCTCATATATCAGACATATCTATTGACGACGCGACAAGAATGGGACAGCTCGGATATGTTAGCTCAATGAAACAAGTAAACGACCTTGCCGCAGAACTCGCATCCAACACACTCTTTGAAGTACACCTTCTTAAAACAGTAAAGGTTGATACTTCTACACTTACCAAGGTCAAAGAAAAAATTCCTGGAGTAACGGGTGGCGAAAGCGCTGATATCTATGCAGAAGAAGAAGTAACAAAAGCCGGACTATAACAGTCCGGCTTTTTATTATTCATTATATTTTTTGAGGGTACCGACGATTTGCTTCCAAAACAGCATCACAATCGCAATGAGAACAACTATGATAACGAGAAACGTGTGCCCGATCGCTGCCCCGATTCGTTCCCAATTTGATCCGAAGAAGTACCCAATCGAGCCATAAAGAGTTACCTGACAAATTTCTCCGATCGCTACATACCAAACGTACTTACGGTACGGTACTCGACTGAGCCCCGCAATAATATTTACCGAGAGATTGGTAAATACCTCAAACCGACTAATAAAAAGAATAAAACCGGGACGTCTGCGCACCAGTCGTTCGACTTGTTTAAATTTATCCGACGCAAGGATCTTCTTAAATCCAATACGCGATAGTACCGTTACACCGTATTTGCGCGCCAACCAGTAGCCCACATTGTCTCCGAGGATGTTGCCTGCTATTGCAGAGAGTAGTACCAGTTTGAAATCAAAGTAGCCTTGATACGCAAAAGCCGACGTCGCCATAATCAGTGTTCCTGGAGGTACCGGCAGGACAAGCGCTGCTACAAACGTAATCCCAAAGAGCGCCCAATACTTGTAGAGCAATACAAATGGCAGAATAAACTCTATCACCCTATCATGATACAGCGCCTACAGTAGTGTGTCGATACGACGAGCAAGTTCTCGATCACGTTCCGTCACGGTATCTCCCGCATCATGAGAGAAGAGCTTTAAAGTCACCGTACGGTAGTTTATCTCAATCTTGGGATGATGCTGTATCTCTTCGGCAAGATCAGCAACTTTGTTTACAAATACCATAGCCAGCGTAAAGTTATCGAATTCTATTTTCTTGGTGAGTGTAGTATCTTCTTCATTCCATATATTGTTCATAGTCACTAGTATAGCAAAAATTCCCTGGATTTAATCCAGGGAATAGAAAGATCAATAACAAAGCTCAAAAATACATTTTGCTGTTTGTGCCCGATCAACACCAAAACCGTATTCTATAATTTTATTCATAAGACCTGCACTATAGATGTTTTGAGCCTCCAGACATTCAAGATTACCGATGTTTAAACGCACATTACGCTCACGCTCTTCTTCGGAGTTTCTTTCTTCAAGTCGACGTTTTCGCTCATCGTAATCCACATTAAGGAATACTCCATAAATATGAGGGTACAGTTTTTTGAGGGACTTATATCCATTAATATCCAACTCAAGAAGCAGTAGCTCGTCTTGAGCTCTTGAGAAAAGACACTCCTCGATAGCTTCTTTTGAAATACCATAATAGTTATAGCCACATTCTGCAGAACTTGAATCGTATTTATTCCATTCAGCAAAATACCCTGCCTGTATAAGTGTCTCAAATTGTCGATGCGAAACATGGTTATATCTTTTTCCATGAATTTCTTTTTTTGGTTGTCGAGTTGTAGTCGACGGTGGCATAATTATCTTTGAATGCAATTTGCTAATCTCCTGACAAATGGTTGCTTTTCCTCCACCAGAAGGCGCCGTAACGGCGAGTGCGGGTATGTTAATTATTTGTGTCATTGTAAAAAGTTTTCTTCACACTACCACATCTTCCTACAATTGCAATCCTCTGGTATAGTGGCGTCATGAAAATCCTCTCGATTGAGACAAGTTGTGATGAGACCGGTATTGCAGTCCTCGAACAGACCGCACAAGGTGTGATCATTCGTGGAAATGCACTTGCAAGCCAGATAGAACTCCATGCAAAGTTTGGTGGAGTATTCCCTATGATGGCCAAGCGTGCCCACGCCGAAAAGATCACGCTTCTTATAAGTCAGGCACTCGACGAAGCCGATCTCCTTGAGGCAGTAGAAACACCGACCCAAGGAACCGATACAGCACTTGCCTTTCTTCACGAAAAAGAATCCGCACTTTTTGACCACATCGCTCCATTTCTCACCTTTTACCAAAAGCCTGAGATCGACTATATCGCAGTGACTGTGGGGCCAGGACTAGAGCCCGCGCTTTGGGTTGGCATCAATGCAGCACGCGCACTTAGTACTATATGGAATATCCCTATCATCCCGATTAATCACATGGAAGGCCACATCGTCACTGCAGCCGTCGAAAAGCTCGAGGACCTGCCTGCACAGGTAGATAATATGTATGACTTCGCCGAACTCAAGTTCCCTCTTCTCGCACTCCTTGTCTCGGGTGGCCACACTGAGCTCGTCGTCGCAAGTACATTGGGGTCGTATACAAAGATTGGCTCTACACGGGATGATGCCGTCGGAGAGGCATTCGACAAAGTCGCGCGCATGCTCGGACTTCCCTATCCAGGTGGTCCAGCAGTATCGGCTCTTGCTCGAGACTACCGCACGAATCACTTAGTAGTCGGACTACCAAGTGAGGAGTTTAGATTGCCACGCCCCATGCTTCACTCAGGAGATTTTGATTTTTCTTTTTCTGGCATCAAAACTGCTGTACTCTACGCAATCCGTGATCTTGGGCGCGAACTCACCAACGAAGACAAGATGACTCTTGCGTGTGCGTTTGAAGACGCCGTCGTCGAAGTACTCATACACAAGACACTAAAAGCCGCAAAAGAACACCACATCCAGACGATCGTCGTCGGTGGAGGAGTTGCAAGCAATAGCTATCTACGGAGCGAGCTTATGGCTGCATGCAAACAGCACGCGCCAGAGATCACACTTCTCTTTCCCGAACCATGGCTTGCCACAGACAACGCAGTGATGATCGGCCTTGCTGCAATGACACACATACTCAGTGAGCAAATAAAAACATCCGCCCCAGAACTACTGGTGGCGGATGGGAATTTGAGTTTGTAGTAACCCTATCGTGATTACGCCCAATCTTCTGGATCAATAACTATTTCCGGTTGAATCACATTGGTTTGTGCATAATCTGGTATTTTTTCCACTGAGATAAATTTAACCTTTGATTGGGATAAGCATTGGATTTTAAAAACTTTATTAAATGCTTGTTTTTCAAAAGCTACTATCTGTTCTGGGAGACCTATATATCCTTTGACAGGTACCTGTATTAAAACATGTTGAATTGATTCAACATGTTTTAATACATTTCCTTGTGTCATAATCGCAAAAGCGACTCTATACAAATTTCTTGTCATAGTTGTTTTTTTATAAATTTTACATTAATTTTTATTAAAGTCAACCCCACTCCCCAAAACGGCTTAAGATTGCTACTATAAGACTATGAATCCTTCGACAAGCTCAGGACAAATTCCTGACAAATTACTCAAACCCTACAACCCTGCCGACGAAGAATCTCTCCTATACAAGAAATGGGAAGACTCTGGATACTTCACCCCTGAAACCATGATCAAAGATGGCTTGACTGCACCTGACGCCACGCCATACACCATCATCCTTCCCCCACCCAACGTCACGGGGCATTTACATATGGGGCATGCCATGATGCTCACCGTCCAAGACATCTTGATCCGCTACAAGCGCATGCAAGGCTTTCGTACACTGTGGCTCCCGGGGACGGACCACGCTGCGATTGCGACACAATCCAAAGTAGAAAAGGAAATCCAAAAGAAAGAAGGTCTTTCGCGATTTGATCTTGGTCGCGAAGAACTTCTTGCACGTGTGAGTGCATTTGCACAAGATAGCCATGACACCATCATCAATCAAATGAAAGTTATGGGTGCATCGTGCGACTGGTCTCGCGAAGCATTCACCCTTGACGACTCTCGCACGCGCGCCGTACGCACAGTCTTTAAGACTATGTACGACGATGGATTGATCTACAGAGGTCATCGTATCGTGAACTGGGACCCTAAAGGGCAGACCACAATCAGTGACGACGAGATCGTGTACGAAGCGCGCAAGGCGACGATGTACACATTCAAATACTCTAAGGACTTCCCAATCGCAATCTCGACGACTCGCCCCGAAACAAAGGTAGGAGACGTGGCGGTTGCAGTGCACCCAGACGATACTCGATACAAACAATTCATAGGTAAAGAATACGATGCAGAGTTTTGTGGTGTAGCGATCCATATCAAGATCATTGCAGACAAGGAAGTAGATCCGGACTTTGGTACGGGTGCACTTGGAGTTACTCCAGCACACTCTATGACTGACTGGGAGATAGCTGATCGGCACAACTTACCTCGACCACAAGCGATCAATGAATACGCCAAGATGGTGATTGGCGACGACAGACTTATGGGCAAGAAAGTACTTGAAGCACGAGAAATAATTGTGTCGTGGCTACGTACGGAAGGATTTATAGAAAAAGAAGAAGTCATCGACCAAAACGTTGCAACCGCAGAGCGCACGGGTGGGATCATCGAACCTCTTCCCAAGCTTCAGTGGTTCATTGATGTGAACAAACCCATAGCCTATCGTGACAATAAATCACTCAAACAACTCATGCAAGACGCGATTCGAGTTGACGGTATAAAAATTATTCCAGAGTACTTCGAAAAAGTATATTTTCACTGGATCGATAACCTTCGCGACTGGTGTATTTCTCGTCAGATCTGGTACGGACACCGTATTCCCGTTTGGTACAGGAAACATGAAGAACAAGAGGAAATCTATACTGGAGTAGAGGCACCTACTGGGGATGGATGGTCACAAGACGAAGACACGCTCGACACATGGTTCTCTTCTGGACTATGGACATTTTCAACGCTTGGCTGGCCAGAGCAGACAGACGATCTCAAAATCTATCACCCAACTGACGTACTTGAAACAGGGTATGACATTTTGCCATTTTGGGTTGCACGTATGATCCTCATGACCAAATATACACTCAATACAATTCCATTCAAATCTGTATACTTTCATGGTCTCGTGCGCGATGCCAAAGGTCAAAAGATGAGTAAGTCTCTTGGGAATGCCCTGGACCCGCTTGATATCGCAACCAAATACGGAGCAGATGCTGGACGTATGGCACTTATCTTTGGTACGGCTCCTGGTACGGACTCCAAGATTTCTGAAGAAAAAATCAAGGGACAGAAACACTTCGCCAACAAGATCTGGAACATCACTCGCTTTGTAATGACCCAGACAAACTCTGGAGAGATCAAGGCGGATCTCAAACAGGAATTTGATGCACTTGCTACGTCTATCACACGAGATCTCGATGCCTTTCGTCTTCACACTGCCGCAGAATCTCTCTACAACTATATCTGGACGCGCTTTGCGGACGAGATACTTGAGACGAGTAAAAAAGAGACGGACTATGGTGCAACGCTTTACTACATTCTTGAAGGTTCCCTTAAACTCCTACATCCCTTTATGCCATTTGTTACAGAAAACATCTGGGAACTGATGGGTCATGATACACTTCTTTTGGTAACACCATGGCCGAAAGCATAAATCCAATTGTATGGGCAATTATTCTCGGACTTTCTCCTTCTTTGATTTGGCTTGTCTTTTGGCGACACCTCGTCAAACGAGGACGTGAACCAATGGGATTAGTACTCATTTGCTTCCTTCTGGGCGCAGCAAGCGTATTACTTGCCACGTACTTCCAGGGCGCAGTAAAAGGCGTACTCACTGATACCACCACTCGTATTGTCGTATGGGCAGGAATCGAGGAAGTGCTTAAATTTTGCGTCTTTTTAATTGTGGTGCGCAAGAGTGCGTACAACGACGACGCGCTTGACCCGGCGATGTATATGATTGCCGTTGCACTTGGCTTTGCAGCTCTAGAAAACATCTTTTATATTTTGAAACCGGGTGCAAGTTTCAATATTACGGCAGGTCTTCTCACGGGAGGACTTCGCTTCTTTGGCTCTACCTTGCTTCACGCCATCGCAAGCTGCTTTGTAGGAATCGTTATCACACTCAGTCCACGGGCAATAAAAGGGTTTGGTATGCTCCTTGGAGTATGTGGTGCAATTTTTTTGCATGCGACCTTCAACTTTTTTATACTCAAAAATGACACAGCGAGCTTCATCCAAATCTATGGCTACTTGTGGATAGTGGCGGTCATCAGTCACGTCATTCTCGAAAAATTCCGTCGCATGCCTCCCCTTGTTGCAGCTGCATAGCACTACTACCGTATACACTCACCTCATTCGTGATATACTTGTAACATAGTTTTATTAGTATAATGTAGTTCTCGATGAAAAAACCATCTTTCTTTGAACGTTTAGCAGGCAACCTTCGCTTCGATGATACCGATGAAGATATCGTAGTAAAGGAATCCAAAAAAGAAATCATTCGCTCTACTCAAAAAGATCGTGTCGACACTGTCGATCACGAAGATGAGTATGTGCTTTCGCATACCAATAAGGAAGAAGTGGGTGAACTGCCCGTTGACGTATACGAGACACCTTCTGAGATCATTATCCAGACGCTCATCGCAGGAGTACTCCCTGAGCATCTGATTATAGATATCACCCGCGACCTCGTACGCATTTCCGGTAAGCGTGAGGAAAGCAAGGGTATTCCCAATGATGCGTACCACACCAGGGAGCTTTATTGGGGTGCATTTGAACGCGCAGTCACTCTCCCTGAAGAAGTGGAGATCGATGCTGCTGAAGCGATAGAACGGCATGGCATGCTCATGATCAAGCTTCCCAAGATCGACAAAAAACGCCGAAGTATCATCAAGATTAAGTCTATCTAATAAAAACCACCCATTGGGTGGTTTTTATTGGTTGCTGAAATTCATTTTTTCGTGTATAAAAAGTAGACCAAATGCTCAAGTAGCTCAGTTGGTAGAGCGCTCCCCTGAAGAGGGAGATGTCACCAGTTCAAGTCTGGTCTTGAGCACCATTTGTTTAGTTCTGAAGAGTTTTGAGAAGATCCATGTAGTCTGTTGTAGTCGTAGACTTCGTACTGTCCCCTCCTCCAAGGCCATATACGGCACCAAGCTGCGCTATATACGGCTTGATGAGCGAGACCGATATGATACCCAGAATGATCAAAAATAGCCAGTATGCAAGCTTTGCTGCAGCTGCGCGCTTCTGTGCTGCACGCATCTTGCGTACCATCGAGTACGTCTCATCTATTTTCTTTTCCAGTGATCGAAGGCGATTGTCCAGCTCAATATCCATAGAGGGAGTATACCAGAATTTTCAATTATTTTTGTGGATACCACGTTGCCAAAACCACCTCAATCGAGGAATTACCTGCATTCACCAATTCTTTAAACTTTGATACATCACTCAAACCGTTTTCACCACGATAGTGATACGTATAAACTTGCGCTGGCTTGTGAAGTCAAGTACAGCACTTGCTGCTTCTTCAACCGTCATCGTATAAGGAATGTTCATAGGAACAAAGGCAATATCGATATCTTTGAGAGACCGCATTTTAGGGATGCCCGCTGTGTCACCTGCAATGTAGACTCGGAATCCTTCTCGTTCAACTACATACCCATTTCCTCAGCCTTTCGTATGACGACTATCAGGCGACTCAGGAAGATTGCAGGCAAGAAGACACTCATTCATGACAAGGCTGTTGAAGAATTTAATATGGAGCAAGCACTAGAGTATTTCTTTGGCTACATCAGAAACATTGCGGAGCGATGGGTTGCATACGAGAAAAAACCTGAAAAACGTTTAAGGTTTCAAAAAATTATCTTTGAGGAAAATATAGAATTTTCTGGAGAGAAATTTGGAACGGCAAATTAACCCGTGTTTACAGTCTATATCAGCAATACTTGCTTGATCCTTCGAGCTTGGTGAACTAATTCTATCATTTGCGCGAACTTTTTTCAAAGAAATGTACTAATGCGGACTCGGTTTTGCGAAGCAATTTTCTAGGGAAAGGATTCGCAAAACCTCGGCTACTAACTTTTTGAAATTCGGCGGGATTTCGTTTTGGGTTTTCGCGCGCAGGAGGGGTCTGGGGAGGAATGCGCGCTTCTAAAAAATACAAAAAACTAATTCAAAATTGTCTCGGGCATGTGATGTGAGATATTTATACCTCAGTGGTTATTTAGAGTAAGGTGCACCCTCGGCATCCGCCTCGGGCATTTCCGCTAGGGCTACTCGCGCCTAGGTGCCTCTGTGTGTGCTATCGCACACGCTTCTTGGGGAGAGGAAGTTTTCTCTCCCCGGGTCGGACTACTTCTCGCAGAGAGTAC
>Ga0163153_10004544_pt1 | contig 17336 bp, 14 predicted proteins | sample OliLakLV19MP6IB1_FD_148629 | JGI IMG/M metagenome (GOLD analysis project Ga0163153, IMG submission 148629) | Freshwater microbial mat bacterial communities from Lake Vanda, McMurdo Dry Valleys, Antarctica - Oligotrophic Lake LV.19.MP6.IB-1 | ecosystem: Environmental > Aquatic > Freshwater >... | reverse complement strand
CGGACAGGGGGCGCTGCACCTCGCCGATCTGGCCGGATTCGAGCGACGTGTTCTCGACCTCGGGCCGCAGCGGCGGCAGCAGCTTCGAACGGGCCTCAGGCATGGTCGGACTCCCGTTGCAGCGCCTCGGCCTCGATGCGTTCGGCGAAAAGCATGTTGTGGATGCGCCGGTTCAGCGCCATGAACTCGGTGCTGCCCTGCTCGGTGTGCGTGAACTGGTGGGCGTTCAGCTCGGCCTTCACGCGCCCCGGATGCGGCGACAGCACCAGGATGCGCGAGCCGATGATGATCGCCTCCTCGATGGAGTGGGTGACGAAGAGGACCGCGAAGCGGGTGTCCTCCCAGAGCTGGAGCAGCTCCTCCTGCATCTGCCTGCGGGTGAGCGCGTCGAGCGCCGCGTAGGGCTCGTCCATCAGCAGGATGTCGGGCTCCATGGCCATGGCACGCGCGATCGCCACGCGCTGCTTCATGCCGCCGGAGAGCATGTGCGGGTGGATGTCGCGAAACTTCGTGAGGCCCACCTTCTCGATCGCCGCCATCGCCCGGTCGAGGATCTCGTTACGCGGGAAGGCGCGGCTCACGCGCATCGGGAACATCACGTTCGCGAGCACCGTCTTCCACGGCATCAGCTGGTCGAACTCCTGGAACACCATCATCCGGTCCGGCCCGGGGCTTTCGATCACCCGCCCCTTCAGCCTCATCGTGCCCTCGACCGGTTTCATGAACCCGCCCACGCCCTTGAGCAGCGTCGACTTGCCGCAGCCCGAGGGACCGAGGAGCACGAAGCGGTCGGCCGGGAAGACGTCGAAGCTGACCCGGTACGTCGCGGTCACCAGGTGATCGCGCGTCTTGTACTGCAGCGTCACGCCATCCACCGCCAGCAACGGCGTCTGCCCGGCGGTTTGCGTCCCACTCTCGACCGCTGTGGTGCTCATTGCAGCTTTCCCTCGCATTTGTTCAGGCCCGACGGCAAAAGGCAACGGCCGGCGGGCCATGGGGACGGCGGTCCCACCTGCCGTCAGCGCACGATTTCCAGGTTCCTCGAAAACGGCCCGGCGCAGACGCGCTGGTAGTAGAGCGGCCGGTCACGCAGCGTGTAGCCGCGCATCTCCATGACGAAACCCAGTTGGTCCTTGCCCAGGCCGAGAGCGCGCGCGATGGCCTGCGGAAGCCGCTCGAAGCGGATCCACTGGTCGACCCGCAGTGTCGGCAGGGACAGCTTCTGGCCGAGCAGCACGCGCAGGTTCTTCTCCAGCGCGCGCTTGTCCGTGCCGTTCAGGCGGGCGAATTCCGCCTCCCGAAGCCAGAATGCGCTGTGCAGGTCCAGCTTGTCGCCGACGCTGATGCGACGCTCGATGCGCACGTAGGTGGACTCGGCGCCCAGGAAGTCGGACCACGGCCCCCTGCGCTTGATCCGCTTCACCGAGCGCAGGTGGATGAAATTCGGCATCTCCTGGCCGCGCGCGTCCCTGAAGCGCAAGTAGCTCACGTCGGAGGTGCGCACCCGCGACCCGGTGACGAAAGTGCCTCGCCCGTGCTCGCGCGTGACCAGGCCGGAGTTCTCCAGGCGGCCCAGCGATTTCTGAATGGTCCCCACGCTCACCCGATGCTGCACCGCGAGCTGCTCCTCGGAAGGCAGGCGGACGCCCTCGCGCAGCGCCCCTGACTCGATTCGCCGGGTGATCGCCTCGCAGACGCGGTCGAGCTTGGTCACGGCGCCGCGGCCTCAGATGGTGGGCGCGAAGCGGCTGATCGCCGTCTCGCGCACGTCGAGCACCTCGCTCGAAGTGCGCGTGCCGGAGGCCACCGCGGCCGCGTACTCGTACAGGCCCTCGCCCAGCGTCGAGGCCTTGGCGCCCGCCTCGAGGATCGAGGAGGCGTCGAAATCGATGTTGTCGGCCATCGTGCGCAGCGTGTTCACGTTGCCGCAGACCTTCACCGTCGGCACGACCATGTTGCCGATCGGGTTGCCCACGCCGGTGCCGAAGAAGATCAGCTGGCAGCCGGCGGCGGCGAACGCGGTGAGGTTTTCCACCGCCGGCGCGGGCGCGTCCATGAAATGCAGCCCCTTCTTCGCCGGTGCCTCGCCGTAGGTGAGCACGCTCGAGAGCGGGCGCGTGCCGGCCTTCGCCATCGCGCCCAGCGCCTTCTCCTCGATCGTCGTGAGGCCGCCGCGGATGTTGTCCTGCGTCGGATTGGTGCCGCGGATGTCCATGCCGCGCGAAACCGCCTCCTTCTCGAGACGCAGCACCGCGTCCACGAACGCCTTGCTCACCGCCGCGTCGACCGCACGCGCGGCGAAGAGATGCTCGGCGCCGAGGAACTCCGAGGTTTCCGAGATGATGACCGAGCCGCCGTCGTCCACCAGCCGGTCCGACATGGCGCCGATGGTGGGATTGCAGGTGAGGCCGGAGGTGGTATCCGAGCCGCCACACTCGACGCCCACCGTGAGGGCGGACATGGGCGTGGATACGCGCCGCAGGCTGGAAGCGGCGATCGCAAGCTTCATCGCGCGGCGCGTGCCTTCGGCCACCGCGTTGATGGTGCCGTGGGGCTGCATGTTGATCGCCTCGAGCGGCTTGCCGGTCGGGCGGATGCGCCGCGCCACCTCTTCCGTGGTGCCTTCCTCCAGCCCTACCAGCAGCACCGCGGCAACATTGGGATTGCGGCCCATGCCGGCGAGCGTGTTGAAGGCAACCTCGAGGTCGTGGCCATACTGGCCGCGAACGAAAAGCGTGGTGACGGCGATGGTGCCGTCGACGGCCTGGCAGATCGCGCGCGTGACCGGGTTGCAGTTATCCATGATCGAGATCACGGCCACGTGATTGCGCACGCCGACGCTGCCGTCGGCGCGGGGGTAGCCCAGGAAGGTTGCGGCCATCTCAGCTCTCCTTGCGGTCGCCGCGCCCGCGCGCGGACTCGATGTTGTGGATGTGCGCGTGTTCGCCCACCGCCAGCGCTTTCGCGGCGCGGCCGATCACATGGCCATACTTGAGGATTTCGGCGCCCGCCGCGGTCGCGCGGATGCAGATCTTGTGGCCGAAGGGCACGGCTTCGCGCAGCACCACCTCGCCGCCGGATTCGCCCTGCAGCAGGCACGTCTCGCCCGCCTGGCCCGGATCGATGAGGGTGGCGACGTTGTCGCCGCGGTCGAGCACAATCGCACGGGGCATTTGCAGACTCCTCTACAGGACATGGCGCACCATATCCCCGCATGGCAACCCGTGTCACGCTGCATCGCAGCAACTCCTCTAGAGGAGTTCGGGGTGCCGGCTGGCGCGCTTTCGCGGTAAGCTTGGCGCATGGATTCCTCCGTCCCCAGGGCGGTCGGCGACCCGCACGACCCCGACACCGACCCGCTCGAAACCCGCGAGTGGATCGAAGCCCTCGATGCGCTGATCGCCCAGGAAGGCGCCGAGCGCGCCACCTTCCTGCTGCGCCGCCTGCTGCAGCACGCGCGCACGCGCCGCGTGCCGTTGCCGCAAGTGCTGGCGACCCCCTACATCAACACCATCGGCCTGGCCGAGCAGCCGCCGTTCCAGGGCAACCTCGAGATCGAATCGCGCATCTCGTCGCTGGTGCGCTGGAACGCGCTCGCCATGGTGGTGCGCGCCAACCGCGCGAGCGGCGAGCTGGGTGGACACATCGCAAGTTACGCCTCGGCCGCGGATCTTTTCGAGGTCGGGTTCAACCACTTCTTCAGGGCCGGGCAGCAGGGCGACCTGGTGTATTTCCAGCCACACTCGGCGCCGGGCGTCTACGCGCGCGCGTTCCTCGAAGGCCGGCTCACCGAGGAAAACCTCGACAATTACCGGCGCGAAACCGGCGGCAAGGGGCTTTCTTCCTACCCGCATCCGTGGTTGATGCCCAACTTCTGGCAGTTCCCCACGGGCTCGATGGGTTTGGGGCCGCTCTTCGCGATCTACCAGGCGCGCTTCATGCGGTACCTCGAACATCGCGGCTTCGCGCAGCCGTCGGCACGAAAGGTGTGGACCTTCGTGGGCGACGGCGAGATGGACGAGCCCGAATCACTCGCGGGCCTGTCGATCGCGGCGCGCGAAAAACTCGACAACCTGGTGATGGTGGTCAACTGCAACCTGCAGCGCCTCGATGGCCCGGTGCGCGGCAACGGTTCCATCGTGCAGGAGCTGGAGGGCCTGTTCGCGGGCGCCGGCTGGAACGTGATCAAGCTGCTCTGGAGCGGCGACTGGGACCCGCTCTTCGCGCGCGACACGCACCAGTGGCTGGAGAAACGTTTCCTCGAGACGGTCGACGGAGAATTCCAGACCTACGCGGCCACCGACGGCGCGTTCAACCGCGAACACTTCTTCAACAAGTACCCGGAGCTCAAGCAACTCGTCGCGCATTTGTCCGACGACGACCTCGACCGCCTGCGCCGCGGCGGCCACGATCCGGTGAAGATCTTCTCGGCCTACTGGCATGCGGCGCGCCATACCGGGCAACCGACGGTGATCCTGGCGATGACCAAGAAGGGTTACGGCATGGGCACGGCCGCCCAGGGCCGGATGACAGGGCACCAGCAGAAGAAGCTCGATGGCGACCAGCTCCTGGCCTTCCGCGACCGCTTCGCGCTGCCGCTCACCGACGCGCAGTGCGACACCTGCGAGTTCGTGCGGCCCGCACGCGAGGCGCCGGAGATGGCGTACCTGCACGCGCGCCGCGAAAAGCTGGGTGGCTACCTGCCCGCGCGTGTGGCGCGGTCCGAATCGCTGGAGACCCCGCCGGCGGCCGCGTTTGCGAAGTTCGCGCTCGAAGCCGCCGGAAAGGAGATGTCGACCACCGTCGCCTATGTGCGAATGGTTGGCGCGCTGCTAAAGGATGCCGTGCTGGGCAGGCGCATCGTCCCGATCATCGCGGACGAGGCGCGCACCTTCGGCATGGCGGATCTCTTCCGCCAGATCGGGATCTACTCCCCCATCGGCCAGCTCTACCAGCCGGAGGATTCCGCGCAGCTTTCGTATTACAAGGAGGCGGTCGAGGGCCAGATCCTCGAGGAAGGCATCAACGAAGCCGGCGCGCTGGCCTCGTGGGTCGCCGCCGCGACCAGTTATTCGGCACACGGCGTGCCGATGCTGCCGATGTACATCTACTACTCGATGTTCGGCTTCCAGCGGGTGGGCGACGAGATCTGGGCGGCGGCCGATTCACGCTCTCGCGGGTTTCTCTTCGGCGCGACGGCCGGGCGCACCACACTTTCCGGCGAAGGCCTGCAGCACGAAGACGGCACCAGCCACCTGGTGGCCTCCACGATCCCCAACTGCCGCGCCTACGATCCGTGTTTCGCCTACGAGCTGGCGGTGATCATGGAAGACGGCATGAAGCGGATGCTGGGAGAGCAGGAAGACGTCTTCTACTACGTGACGCTGATGAACGAGAGCTACGCCATGCCGTCGATGCCCGAGGGTGCGCGCGAAGGCATCCTGCGCGGCATGCACCGCGTGCGCGAGGCCAAGGGCGCCAAGGTGCGCCTGCTCGGAGCGGGCACGATCCTCAACGAGGTGCTCGCGGCCGCCGAATTGCTCGAGCGCGATTGGGGACTCGCCGCCGAAGTCTTCTCGGTCACGAGCTTCACCGAGCTGCGGCGCGACGGCATGGAGCTTTCGCGCGCGCGGCGGCTGGGGGCCGCGGGTGCGGGCCAGCTCCCATGGATCGCCCGGCAGCTGCCGGCGAATGGGACGCCGGTCGTTGCGGCGACCGACTACGTATCGGCGGTCGCCGACCTCATCCGGCCGTGGATCGCCGATGCCTACGTGGCGCTCGGCACCGACGGCTTCGGGCGCAGCGACACGCGCGCGAGCTTGCGGCGCTTCTTCGAGGTCGACCGGCAGTCGGTCGCGGTGGCGGCGATGCACGCCCTCGGCGACGGGCGCGCGGGCGAGGCGGCGAAGCGATATGGGCTGGGCGCCGGCGCCGCACCCTGGGCGCGCTAGATTTCCTTCATCACCTGCGCGTACGAGATCATCGCGAAGAGCGCGGTGCCGCCGATGATGTTGCCGGCCAGCACGGGCGCCGCGAACCCCCACAGCAGCGCGAGCGGTTCCCCCTGGCCGTTGGCCAGGAGCAGGAAGGCCTCCATGCTGCCGGTGACGATGTGTGCGCTGCCGGAGATGGCGATGAGGTAGGTCATCATCGCGACCACGTGGAACTGGGCACCCTCGGCGCCGGGGATCAGCCACACCATGGCGGCCATCAGGAACCCCGCGGTGACGGCCAGGAAGAGCATTTCCCACCACCCGTGCTCCATGGCGTGATGGCTGATGGCGAGCATCGAGTCGCGCACCTCGGGGGAAATGGCGGGCGTGTAGGTGCAGAAGATCGCCGCGGTAAGCGTGCCCGCGAGGTTCGCCGCCAGCACGATGCACCACACGCGCGCAAGCCGCCCGAAGTTGCGGCGCGTGGGCTCGGCCATCACCGGCAGCACCATGGTGATGGTGTTCTCGGTGAAGAGCTGCTGGCGGGCGAGCACCACCATGAGGAAGCCGACCGGGAAGCCGAGCGCGACGATGAGCGGCTGCCACGAAGCCTCGGGCGTGCGGACCTGCAGCACCGCCTGCGCCAGCAGCGAGAAGCTGATGGAGAGCCCGGCGGCGACGCCCGACCACCAGAGGGAGATGGCGGGGCGCGACATCTCCTCCTCGCCGAAGCGGCGCACCACCTCGTAGATCACCGGGGTGATGGGCGCCGAGCGTTCCGCGACTTCCTCGCGATCCGCTTCGGCCTTTCCCTTCGACGGGCGCGGGCCCCTGCCCGGTTCCTTCGCGGGCTCGCGGCGCGCCGTCACGATGGGCGCTGGTACGTGATGCGGTAGATCGCGTTGGCGGCATCGTCGGAGACGAGCAGCGAGCCGTCGCGCAGCTGCAGAACGTCCACCGGACGGCCCCAGGCCTTGTCGCTCACGGCGTCGAGGAAACCTTCGGCGAACACTTCGTGCGCGACGACCTTGCCACCTTCCACGCGCGCGCTCATCACGCGATAGCCGCTCTTGCGCGAGCGGTTCCAGGAGCCGTGCTCGGCGATGAAGATGCGGTTGCGGTATTGCGCCGGGAACATGGAGCCGGTGTAGAAGCGCATGCCCAGCGCGGCCACGTGGGCGCCGAGTTTCTGCGCCGGCGCGGTGAGGTCGGCGCAGGCGCGGCGCGATCCGAATTCGGGATCGGCGACGTCGCCGGCGTGGCAATAGGGATACCCGAAGTGCAGGCCGCCCCGGGGCGCGTGGTTCAGTTCGTCTCCCGGCGTGTCATCGCCCAGCATGTCGCGGCCGTTATCGGTGAACCACAGCTGCTTCGTCTCCGGATGCCAATCGAAACCCACACTGTTGCGAACCCCGCTCGCAAACACCTCCATGGCGGATCCATCGGGCTTGAGCCTCGTGATCGATGCGTATGGGGCCTGGCGCTCGCAGATGTTGCACGGCGCGCCTACCGGCACGTACAGCCAGCCGTCGGGGCCAAAGGCGATGAATTTCCAGCCGTGGTGCCTGTCGCCCGGATACTTTCCGTACACGAGCGTGGGCTTGGGCGGGTTGTCGAGGCGCGACTCGATGGCGTCGAAGCGCCACACCTTGTCCACCTCGGCGACATACAGCGCGCCATCCTTCACCGCGACGCCGTTGGGCATGTTGAGGCCGCTGGCGATCTCCGTGACGCGGGTGGCCTTGCCGCCCTCGTTGCGGATCGCGTAGACCTTCCCCGCCGTGCGTGAGCCCACGAAGACGGTTCCCTTCTCTCCCAGCGCCATGGACCTGGCGTTGTCCACGGAATCGGCGAACACGGAGATGGCGAAGCCCGGCGGAAGCTTCACGCGCTCGAGGGGCGGGGCCGCCGTGGACAGGAGGGGAAAGGCGAGCAATGCCAGCAGTTTTCGCATGAAGCTCGGACCCGCCGGACGAACGGCAGTTCCGGGTGGACGCGCGGTATTTCGGTGTGCCGTGGATCACAAGGCGTACCCGCAGCGCCGTGTTAGTCTTTTTTTTCATCAAGGCGGCCGTCCATGAAGCCGCTTGAAATCAGAATTATGGCCACACCATGACGTCCGACCCCGCTCTGCGCAGCGTCTCCGAAATGCTCGACGAACCCGGGCGCCGCGCCGACTTCCTCAACGCCTTTCCTTCGCTGGTCTGGTGCGCGGACGCGCGCGGGCTCTGCAGCTTCGTGAACCAGGCGTGGGAGGATTACACCGGCCGCAGCGCGGAACAGGAATCGGGTGTGCTCTGGCTGGAATCGGTCCACGCGGACGATCGCCAGCGCGTGGTGCGCGAATGGGAAGAGGCGCTGGGCCTGCGCCGCCCGCTCGACACCACGTATCGCCTGCTTCGCGCCGACGGCACTTACGGCTGGGTCCATCACAACGCGCTTCCGGTGAACGACGAGATGGGCAGGCTCACCGGCTACCTGGGCGCATGCAACGACATCACGGACCAGCGCACCGCGGAGCTGCGCGCGCTCGACAAGGAGCAGGAGATCCGCATGCTGGCCGACAACGTGCCGGTGCTGATCGCCTACTTCGACGCGGTCGACCTGCGCTGCCGCTTCGCGAACAAGGCCTACGCGCGGATGTGGGGCTGGGACGAACAGTCGATCCTGGGGCGCCCGGTGCGCGAGGTGATTGGTGAGGAGGGTTATCGCGAGATCGCGCCGCACATCGAGCGTGTAATCGCGGGCGAGACCGTCACCTACGAGCGCACGGTGAAGGCGGCGGACGGCGGTGAGCGCGTGCTGGAGGTCAACCTGCGGCCCCAGCGCGACGAGTCGGGGCGCACCGTCGCGGCGTTTGTGCTCATCCACGACATCACGCGCCACCGCATGGCGGAATTGTCCGTTCGCGAAAGCGAGGAGCGGCTGCAGAAGTTCGCCGATGCCACGCGGTCGGGAATCGTGTTCCACGAGGACGGCATCGTCACCGACTGCAACGACGCGATCCTGCGCCTGATCGGGTACCGGTACGACGAGATCGTCGGGACCGCGATCATCCAGTACGTGTCCCCGGATTTCCGCGAGCAGGCGCTCGAGATGGTGCGCAAGGGCATCGAGCGGCCCTACGAGTCCGAGATCATCGCCCGGGACGGCACACCCATCCCGGTGGAGTTCGAGGGCCGCCTGATGCCGTTCAACAACAAGGAATACCGGTTGAGCGTGGTGCGCGACATCCGCCGGCGCAAGGCGTCGCAGGCGCGCATCCATTTCCTCGCGCACCACGACCTGCTCACGGGGCTGCCGAACCGCGCGCTGCTGCTGGAACGGCTCGAGTTCATCCTGGCGGCGGCCAGGCGGCGTGGCACGCAGGCCGCGCTGCTGTTCATGGACCTCGACAACTTCAAGACCGTCAACGACTCGCTCGGGCACGCCGCCGGCGACGCGCTGCTCAAGATCCTGGCCGAGCGCATCCCCGCGATGCTGCGCGGGGTCGACGTGGTCTCGCGCCATGGCGGGGACGAATTCCTGGTGGTATTGCCGGAGGTGCAGGCCGACGGGCCGATCCCGGTGGCGGAAAAGCTGCTGGCCGCGATCTCGGAGCCGATGGTGCTCGAGGGCCAGTCGATTTCGGTGAGCGCCTCGATCGGCATCGCGCTTTATCCGCGTGACGGCGAGACGCCCGAAGCGCTGATCCGCAGCGCCGACGCCGCCATGTACCTGGCCAAGGAGCGCGGGCGCAGCAACTACCAGTTCTTCAACCGCGGGCTGGCCGAGGCGGCCTACCGGGCGTTAACGCTCGAGACGCGCCTGCGCGAAGCGATCCGCGACGGCTCGTTCCTGGTCCACTACCAGCCGCAGGTTCGCGTCGATACGGGGGCGGTGATCGGCGTCGAGGCGCTGATCCGCTGGCCGCAGGCCGACGGCTCGTGGATCGAGCCGAACGACTTCATCCCGGTGGCAGAGCAGCGCGGGCTGATCCGCACCATCGGCAAGTGGGTCCTGCGCGAGGCCTGCCGGCAGAACCGGAAATGGCAGGACGCGGGGATCGCGCCGCTGCCGGTGGCCGTCAACCTGTCGTCGATCCAGTTCCGCCAGAAGGACTTCGTGCGCGAGGTGGAAGAGGCGCTGGGCGAAAGCGGGCTCGACGCGCAGTTCCTGGCCTTCGAGCTCACCGAAAGCATGCTGATGGGTGATACCGGCGACATGGCCCGCACCCTGGAGGGGCTCAAGGCGCTTGGCGTGAAGCTGGCGATCGACGACTTCGGCACCGGGCATTCCTCGCTCATGCACCTGAAGCGGTTCCCGATCGACAAGCTCAAGATCGACCGCACCTTCGTGCGCGACCTGCCCGACGATGCCGACGGTCGCGCGAGCACCGGCGCCATCATCGACCTCGCCCGCAACATGGGCATCACCTCGATCGCGGAGGGTGTGGACCGGCCCGAGCAGCTCGACTTCCTGAAGAGCCGCGGTTGTGAAGAGGCGCAGGGCCACCTCTTCTGCCGCGCGATGCCGGCCGCGGAGATCGCGGCATGGCTCGACCGCCCCCACTCCGGGACCATCACCAGGGCGCCCGGCGCGTAAGCGCGAGCGAAGCCGTCGCCAGCGCCGCGCCGGCCCAGAATGTCGCCGCCGGCCCCACGTAGTGCCAGAGCGCACCGGCAAGCGCGCTGGCCACCAGCATCGCCACCCCGATCGCGAGGTTGAAGGCGCCGAACGCGGTGCCGCGCAGATCCGCCGGCGCGGTGTGCGCCACCATCGCCGCCAGCAGCCCCTGCGTGAGTCCCATGTGTAATCCCCACAACGCGACGCCCACGGCGAGCGCAAGCAGCGAGCCGGCCATCGCCAGCACCACGTCGGCCGCGACCAGCGCCACGATGCCGGCGGCCAGCAGCCCGCGCGAGCCGTTGCGGTCGGCGAACCTGCCCGCGGGATATGCCACGGCCGCGTAGACCACACTCATGCCCACGAGCACCAGCGGCGCATACGCGAGCGCGAGCCCGAGGTCGTTGCCGCGCAGGATCAGGAAGGCTTCGCTGAAGCGCGCGAGCGTAAGCGCGCTGGCGGCGGCCACCACCACCCAGAACGGCTTGCCGAGCCCGCGGACCGAAAAACCGGGACGGACCCGGTTTTTCTCCGGCGAAGGAGCCGGGCGAAAAGAGGGTACGTCCCGGTTTTTCGGTTCTTCGACGCCGAAGACCACCAGCAGGAAACACAGGACGGCCGGGATCACGGCGACCCAGAACACGGCGCGGAAATCGTTGCTCCACGCCAGCATCAGGCCCATGGCCAAAAGCGGCCCCGCGATGGCGCCCACCGTGTCCAGCGCCTGGCGCAGGCCGAAGGCGGCACCGCGGATCGGCGCCGGCGTGAGGTCCGCGATCAGCGCATCTCGCGGCGCGCCGCGGATGCCCTTGCCGATTCGATCGGCGAAGCGCGCGGCGAACACCAGCCCCGGGCCGGTGGCGATTGCAAACAGCGGCTTGGTGAGCGCGGCCAGCCCGTAGCCGAGGGCGGTGAGGATCTTGCGGTTGCGAAAGCGATCCGACAGCGTGCCCGAGAAAACCTTGACCACCATCGCCGTGGCTTCGGCCACGCCCTCGATGATCCCCACCACCAGCGCACTGGCGCCCAGGCCCACCGTGAGGTAGAGCGGCAGCAGCGAATGGATCATCTCCGAGGACAGATCCATCAGCAGGCTCACGAATCCCAGGACCCAGACACCCCGGGGGATGGGGTGCGGCGCCTCAGGGGGTCGCAAAGCGCAAGCCACGGTCGCGGCGGATTTTCATGAGGTGGCGATCATCTCATGACGCGCCAGGGCCCAGGCCACATGCTCGCGCAGCAGTGCCGAGGGCGAATCGGCGCGCAAGCGCAGCGCCGTTGTGACCTCGCCGCCCGGGGGCGCGTTCCCGAGCGCCACGGCGATGTTGCGCAGCCAGCGTTCGTGGCCGATGCGGCGGATCGCGGAGCCTTCCAGGCGTTGGTTGAAGTCCTCCTCGCTCCATGCGAAGAGCGCCGCCAGCGAGGCCGCATCGAGGCCGTTTCGCACGTCGAAGTCGGGCAGCTGCGCGGTTCGCGCGTATTTGTTCCACGGGCACACCAGCTGGCAATCGTCGCACCCGTAGATGCGGTTGCCCATCATCGGGCGCAGCTCTTCGGGGATCGATCCGGGATGCTCGATGGTGAGGTAGGAGATGCAGCGGCGCGCATCGAGCTGGTAGGGCGCGACGATGGCCTGCGTGGGGCAGATCGCGATGCAGCGCTCGCAGGTGCCGCAATGGTCGGAGACCGGCGCGTCGCGCTCGAGCGGGAGCGCCACGAAGAGCTCGCCGAGGAAAAACAGCGAGCCCGCGTCGCGCGACAGGAGCAGCGTGTGTTTGCCGCGCCATCCGAGGCCTGCGTGCTGCGCCAGCGAGACCTCCATCACCGGCGCGCTGTCGGTGAATACGCGATAGGGGAAAGCGCCCAGCTGCGCGGTCATCCGGTCGGCCAGCTGCTGCAGCCTGGCGCGCATCACCTTGTGGTAATCGCGCCCCAGGGCGTAGCGCGAGACGTATGCCAGGGACGGGTCCTCCAGCACCGACCATGCATCGCGCGAGCCGGGGGCCGTGTAGTTCAGGCGCGCGGTGATGATCGAGAGCGTTCCCGGCACGAGCTCCGCCGGGCGCGCGCGGCGTGCGCCATGGCGCGCCATATAATCCATCTCGCCGTGCCAACCGCGGCCAAGCCACTCCATGAGCCGCGTTTCCTCCGCATCGAGCTGCGTCCCCGCGATCGCCACGGCGTCGAAGCCGAGCTCGCGCCCCCAGTCCTTTACGCGGCCCTCGATGTTTTCCGGCGTCTGCATGCACCGATGTTATCGCTGAACGCGCACCTGCCCGGCGAGCCCGCCACGCTGGCGCTGGGCGCCGCCATGGCGGCGAGCCTGGAACCCGGGCTCGTGATCTACCTCAGTGGCGAGCTGGGCGCGGGCAAAACCACGCTGGTTCGCGGGGTGCTCCGGGCCCTGGGCCACGCGGGGGCGGTCAAAAGCCCCACCTATACATTGGTTGAAGTTTATGAGATTTCGAGGTTACACTTGCACCACTTTGATTTTTATAGGTTTCAGGACCCAAGGGAATGGATCGACGCGGGCTTTCGGGAGAGCTTCAACGGGCGCAATGTTGGCCTGATCGAATGGCCGGAGAGGGCCGGGGGACTGCTGCCGCCTGCGGACACACAAATCACACTCACGGCAAGCGGCTGCGGGCGCAACGCGAGCTTGCAAGCGAGCTCGCCCACCGGCATCCAGTTCCTCGAACAGGTGGCAAGTCGCTTCCCGTTTTCGCCCACGATTTCCTGAAGTGGTTCGTGATCGCGGCCATGTTGCTGCTGGCCGTGCCCGCGCTGGCGGGAGAAAAGGTGCTGGCCTCGCGCGTGTGGCCGGCCCAGGAATACACGCGGGTCACGATCGAGACCGCCAAACCCGTCAAACACGCCTTCTTCGCCATCAACAATCCCGACCGCCTGGTGATCGACCTCGAAGGCGTGGACCTCGATGACGAGTTGAAGGCCCTGCCGGCAAAAGTCGGCGACAAGGACCCGTACATCCAGGCCGTGCGCGTGGCGCTGAACCGACCGAACGTCGTGCGCGTGGTCTTCGACCTGCGCGGCGAGGCGAAGCCCTCGGTGTTCCCGCTTGCGCCCGCCGGCGAATACCGCAATCGCCTGGTGCTCGACATCTATCCCGCCAAACCCGTCGACCCGCTGCTGGCGCTGGTGCAGCCGCGCGCCGATGCCATCGCGGAAATGGCCGCGGCGCCGCTGGCGGTGACGCCGCCGCCCGAGACGGCGCCGGTTGAGACTCCGGCGCTTCCCGTGGTGAAGGTCCCGGTGCCCCCGCCGCCCGCGGTGGCGAGCGTCACCGTGACTTCCCGGGTTGGCGCGAGGGCCGTCGCGGCACCCAAGGTCGACCGGCTGGTGATCGTGGCGATCGACGCCGGCCACGGCGGCGAAGATCCCGGCGCCCGCGGCCGCCTGGGCACGCGCGAGAAGGACGTGACGCTCGCGATCGCGAAGCGGCTGAAGATCGCGATCGACAAGGAACCGAACATGCGCGCGGTGCTGGTGCGCGACGGCGACTACTTCATCCCGCTGGGCCAGCGTGTCGCGAAGGCGCGGCGCGTGCAGGCCGACCTCTTCGTGTCGGTCCATGCGGACGCGTGGGTCAAGCCCGATGCGCGCGGCTCATCGGTCTTCGCGCTGTCGGAAAAGGGCGCCACCTCGACGGCTGCGCGCATGCTGGCCTCGAAGGAGAACCAGTCGGACCTCATCGGCGGCGTGAACCTGGGCGCCAAGGACCCGGTGCTGGCGCGCACGCTGCTCGACCTTTCGCAGACCGCGACCATCAACGATTCACTCAAGCTCGCGCGCCACGTGCTCTCGGAGCTGGGCGACGTGAACGACCTGCACAAACATTCGGTGGAGCAGGCGGGCTTCGCGGTGCTGAAGGCGCCCGACGTGCCGTCGATCCTGGTGGAGACCGCGTTCATCTCCAACCCAGAGGAAGAAAAGCGCCTGAAGGATGCGCGATACCAGGACAAGATTGCCGGCGCGATCCTGGGCGGGATCAAGCGTTATCTCGCCGCCAATCCGCCGCTGGCGCGCAACAAGCTCGCCGCCAACTGACTTTGTGCTCCGCTGGGGTTACTTCCAGGCAACGCCGATGTGCGCCGATGCCACGCCGATTGCCGCCGATGCACTTCGCGAACTAAAAACAATATATGGGCTTCGTGCCAGGGCTCGAATTGGCCGCGAACCATTCGTCTTTTGCTTTTATCGGCGGCCATCGGCGTGGCATCGGCGGACATCGGCGTTCCCTGAAGTAGTGACAAGGCGATGACGCGTTGCGTCATGGCGCTGCCACGCCGATCGCCGCCGATGCACCTCGCGAACCAAAACAACATAGGGGCTTCGTGCCATGGCTTGAACGGGCCGCGAACCATTCTCTTTTCGCTTTTATCGGCGGCAATCGGCGTGGCATCGGCGGACATCGGCGTTCCCTGCAGTGGTTACCTGAAGTAGTGACAAGGCGATGGCGCGTTGCGCATGGCGATGCCACGCCGATCGCCGCCGATGCACCTCGCGAACCAATGAAACATATGGGCTTCGTGCCAGCGCTTGAATTGGCCGCGAGGCCACGGCCAGGCCCGCGAGGTCGGCCTACCGGAACGCAGGCTTGCCGCTTTCCTTTCGTGTCGCCTCGCGCTGCTCCAGGTAGTACTGGATCAGGCCGGCCGCGGCCACCACGAAGGGCAACAGCATCAGGAATGCCGCCGCGGGCTCGAGGGCGCGCGCCCAGTCGAGCCACTCGTTCACGTATCTCATTGTCTCGTCTCCGGGAATGCGGAAGGCCAGGATGGCCACCATCGTGGGTGCCGCGGCGGCCACGAGCCAGGTCGTGGCCGCGCAAGCCACGCACCGCATGGCCGGGGGATAACGGGCAGAATCGAACGATGCGCGAAGTGGACCTGCGGCAGGTGCTGTTGGTGAAGGCGATCGAGGAACACGATCCCGACGGCGCCGTGCTGCCTCCGGCGGACCGCGCCGCCGCAGGGCGCGAGGCCGCGCGCCGGGCGCCCGGCGACGAGCAGGCGATGATGGTCGAGCGCTCGCGCGTCCTGCGCGAGCGCATCGGTACGCGTTACCCGTTCGTCGGAACCGTCCTTGCGAGGCTCGGGGGCACACGCGTCCTCACCCTGGCGATGGCGATCGCCGGCCTGGCCATCGGCGTGGCGCTTTCGGCGCTCGACGGAACGCGCCGCATCAACATCCTGGCGTTTCCCCTGGCCGGCCTGGTGGCGTGGAACCTGCTGGCGTATGTCCTCCTGCTGGGCTGGGCGCTGCGAGCTGCGCACGCCCCGGGGCCCGTTCGCGGCTGGGTCGCCTCCCTGGGCGCGAATCTCGCCTCGCGACTGGTCGCGCGATCGCGCGCGTTCAATGCGCCCCTGGCCAAGGCCCTCGAGGCTTTCGCGCGCGAGTGGTATGCCGCCGCGCAGCCGCTGCTGCTGGCGCGTGCGGCAGTGGCTTTCCATCTCGCAGCGGCCGCCGTGGGCGCCGGCCTCATCGCCGGGCTCTACCTGCGCGGCATCGCCTTCGACTACCAGGCGGGCTGGGAGAGCACCTTCCTCGACGCATCGCGGGCACGCGCGCTCCTCGCCGTGCTTTACGGTCCCGCCTCGTGGCTGGCGGGGTTGCCGATCCCCGATGCCGCTCACCTGGAGGCGACGCGGTGGCGCACCCAGGGGGGCGGGGAGTCCGCGGCGCGCTGGATCCATCTCATGGCCGCCACGGCATTCCTCTTCGTGGTGGTGCCGCGGGCCATGCTCGCCACCTGGTCCCTGGCGAAGGCGTGGCGCATTGCCGCACGTGCCCCGCTGCCCGAATCGCTGCGGGTGTACTTCCGCAATGCCTTCGCCGGCGTGGCCGGAGCGGCGAGCCCGCTGCGAGCCCTCATCCTGCCCTTCGCGTACGAACTGTCGCCCGGCGCCCTCGCGCGCCTCATCGCGTGGATACCCACGGCCACGGGCGGAGCTCCAGAAATCGATGCGCGCGCCGGCGTCCCCTACGGCGAGGAGGACCGCTACCTCGCCGAGTTGCGCGCCGGAGGCGAGGCCGCCGGCATCGTGGTGCTGCCCTTCAGCCTCGCCACCACGCCCGAGGACGAAAACCACGGCGTCGTCATCACCGGCGTGCGCGACTGGCTGGCCCCACGCGGCGACGCGCAGCTCGTGATCGCCATCGACGAGGCGCCGTATGCGCAGCGCATGGCGGGTGCGCCCGGGCGCATGGAGGAGCGGCGCGCGACCTGGCGCGCGTTCGTCGAAGCACGCGGGGTGAAGCCCCATTTCGTGAGCCTCGCGTGAGCATCAGCCTCGCGGTTGTCGCGCACACCAACGTGGGCAAGACCACGCTGGTTCGCACCCTCCTCAAGCGCGACATCGGCGAGGTGGCCGATCGCCCCCATGTCACCGAGGATGCCGAGCGCCACACGCTGCTCGATGCGCCCGGGGGCGACGTCCTCTACCTGTGGGACACGCCAGGCTTCGGCGACAGCGTGCGGCTGCTCAAGCGCCTGCGCAATTCGGGCAACCCGCTGGGATGGCTGCAGACGCAGGTGTGGGACCGGTTCGCCGACCGCCCGTTTTTCTGCAGCCAGCGCGCGATCGCCGCCGTGCGCGACGCGGCGGATGTCGTGCTGTACCTGGTGAACGCCGCCGAGGATCCGGCCGCCGCGGCCTACATCGAGGCGGAATTGCAGATCCTCCAATGGGTGGGCAAGCCCGTGCTGCTGCTGCTCAACCAGTCGGGGCCGCCGCGCCCGCGCCAGGCCGAGGCCGACGAGGAGGCGCGATGGAACAG
>Ga0163153_10004533_pt1 | contig 17354 bp, 14 predicted proteins | sample OliLakLV19MP6IB1_FD_148629 | JGI IMG/M metagenome (GOLD analysis project Ga0163153, IMG submission 148629) | Freshwater microbial mat bacterial communities from Lake Vanda, McMurdo Dry Valleys, Antarctica - Oligotrophic Lake LV.19.MP6.IB-1 | ecosystem: Environmental > Aquatic > Freshwater >... | reverse complement strand
ACACGGCCTGGCAGGTGACAAAGCGGCGGCAACGTTGGGGCAGGAGGCTTTGACAGCGGGCGATCTGGTGGGTTATTTGGGGGAAGCGTGGAAAATAGTGATGAATGATAAATGATGAGTGATGAATAAAAAAATCCGCACCCAATGGAGATAGGATGCGGATTGGATATAATATAGATAGAAGGACATTAAAATATTGATAATCAATGACTTATCACGGGCTTAAAGATTAAGCGAGCAGTGCGTCAATTTTATCCTTCAGAACTTGTTTGGTTTGTGCGCCGACAACTTTATCCTTCAGTTCACCATTTTTGAAAATCAGGAAAGTAGGAATGCCCCGCACATTGTACTGGGTAGGCACCTCAGGATTGTCATCCACGTTGAGTTTGCCAATGACAGCGCGCCCTTCATATTCGGTTGACAGTTCGTCTATTACTGGGGTCATCATTTTGCAGGGGCCACACCATTCTGCCCAAAGGTCTACCAGGGTCACTTTATCGCTGCCGATTACTTCCTTTTGGAAGCTAGCATCAGAAAATTCGTATGCCATATTCAATTATTATTTGAGATGTGAAAATGCGATGTTGAAAAATTTGGGGTTATAACACGTTTTTGACTGTTTTGGTTGCAAAGGTAACGGAATCGAATGAGCCATGTTGAAAGAGTTCATCAAAATGTCCGGCATAAAACATTAACTCCCAAAGGTGTAGCGAAACCAGCCTGCCATTTGGGTGAAAAAGTCCATAATCAGGGATGGTTGAAGAATTACGGGAAAAAAGAAGCCGAACACCGCGCCAAAAAAGTGGGCGGTATGGTCGATGTTATCCTGGCCTTTGTTGGCGGCATAGTTGCTGTACCAGAGGTATAAAATACCGAAAATAAAACCGGGAATCGGAATTGGTATAAAAAACAACATAATTCCTATGGTTGGATCCAGCAGGATAGCGGCAAAAAGCACTGCAGCAGTAGCCCCGGAGGCGCCGATGCTGGCAAAACCCGCCGTGTTGCGGTAGCGATAAAATGTGGCAGAGGATGATGCCGCCAATGCCAGGATATAAAAAAGCAGGTACAGCACTTGCCCAACTGCTCCAAACAGGCTGAAAAACCATTCTTCCACATAACGCCCGAAAAAGTACAGCGTAAACATGTTGAAAATCAGGTGCATCGGGTCGCCATGCAGCAGTCCGCCGGTAATCCACCGGTAATACTCTCCACGGCGGAATTCCTGGTAAGGCCAGTGCCGTAGTTTATACATCAAATCGCCATTATTGAAAGCGATAATGGAAATCAAGGAGGTGATGGCGATAATGATAATGGTCATGTTCATGTGTATCGTGTTTGGTGTTTGGTGTGTTGTATTTCGGTTAAGCGTCTCAGTTAGGGTAAACTATGTATTTTATATTTGAGCAAAAAAGGTACAGTTGATCGATACAGTGTTATTCTTGACACAGTTTTCTGAACACTCTCTTTTTCAGCACCATGTGAAGCATTAACACCGGAACACGAAACACCACACACTTAACCATTATGGTATGGTTCGTTTTTCAAAATCGTCATGGCGCGGTACAGTTGTTCCAGAAAAAACAAACGCACCATCTGGTGGCTGAATGTCAGTTTGGAAAGCGCCAGTTGTTCATTTGCGCGGGCATACACTTCAGGTGAAAAACCAAATGCGCCACCGATCAGAAACACCATTTTGCGCTGGGAACTCGACAAACGCCGTTCCATCCATTGCGCCAGCTCCGTGGAAGTGTATTCGCGCCCCTGTTCGTACAGCAACACCAGATAGTCTTCCGGTGCCAGCTTGGACAGCACCATTTCCGATTCCTTTTTCTTTATCAGCGTGCCGTCCGTTGTTTTTAGTTTGATGTCCGGCAAAATATGAAAAGTAAAGGGAAGGTAATTTTTGAGTCTTTTTTCAAAAATCTCTATCCCTGCTTCCAGGTACTTTTCGTTGGTTTTGCCAATGGCCCACAGTTCGATTTTCATGACGCTTTTGATCCCGCTAAGTCCACCTCGCGGCGTTCGATGGGAGGGATATTTTTGACCACCATGTGCATGGTATTGCGGATACGCTCTTCAAATAGCACCATTTTGCCTTTTTTGAGGTTATCGATCGTCTCCTGGTTGTAGTGGCGGATGGTAATCAATTCAAGTCCTTCTTCTGTTTTTACTTTGAATTCATCGGACACTGCTTTGATGAATTTTTCAATGCGATCAGGCGCATTGGTGACGCAAATGGTGAAGCTGATGGCTGTATTTTGCATCATATTGACAAAAATGCGCAGGTCGGCTGCTTTTCCAAACAGACGGGCCATGTGGTGTTCCGCCACGAAAGAATAATCGAGGGTGCTGATATGCAGCAGGGCCTGGTTTTTTTCCACCACAATAATAGGCGGGTAGGTTTCTTCCAGGTCGCTGCTGATTTCCGTTCCTGCTGCTTCCGGATTTAGAAACGACTTGACATACAGCGGAATATTTTTATTCTGGAGCGGTTTGATTGTTTTCGGGTGAATCACCGAAGCGCCATAGTAGGTCATTTCAATGGCCTCCCGGTAAGAAAGCCTGTCGAGTTTGATGGTGTTTTCAAAAAGCCGCGGGTCTGCATTCAGCACACCGGCAACGTCTTTCCAGATGCTCATACTTTCCGCATTGAGGCAAAAGGAAAATATGGATGCGGAATAGTCTGAACCTTCCCGACCCAGGGTGGTGGTGAAATTTTCAGAAGTAGAACCGATAAAACCCTGCGTGATGACAAAGTTGCCCTGTTCAAACAAAGGCGGTACTATTTTTTGCGCATTGGCCTGCGTTTTTTCCCAGATAACCCAGCCTTCCCGGTAGGTATTATCGGTTGCGACCACATCGCGCGCATCGAGCCAGGTCGTTTTCAGGTTCACTTTATTGAGGTAAGCGGCAACAATTTTGGAAGAAACCATCTCGCCCATACATACAATCTGGTCGTAGATGTAGTCATAATTGTCTGAAGGCTTTTCTTCCAGCATCCATTCGCCTTCCACAAAAGTGTCGTTGATCAGCGTAAAAACCTCATCGCCCGGCTCAAAAAGATCGCGCATGATGGCGTAATGCTTTTCTTTAAAAGCGTCGTACAGTTCCTGTGCCTGCCCGGTCTGTTTGACATAAGCAGCCACTACTTCTTCCAGCGCATTGGTCGTTTTGCCCATGGCGGAAACTACAATGACTAATTGTTCCTGGCTGAATTGCTGTAGGATGGAAGCGACATTTTGAACGCCCGCCGCGTCTTTGAGGCTTGCGCCGCCAAATTTAAAAACCTTCATTTTTGTTCAACTAAAAAATGGATAAAAAGAGAAGTCCGAATTTTGGCGGGCAAAGGTATGGCTCCGGGAAGACTTTTGAATCAGATTAATTCCGTGTGCGAAGAGAAATGATTAAGCCGGAGTACGGAATACCGTCAATCCTTTGTTCAATAAACTGGTATTGAAACATTTTGCCCACTACAATTGTCCCACTGTTGCTGTGTCGTTCTTCAATGGATTGTTGCAGGTGGAGAAAATTTGTTTCGTTGGAAGTCAGAAAAGTCAGGTCGTTGGTGGCCGAACGAAACACGATAATTTGTTCGTAATACGCCTTTCCTTCGGATGAAGTAGTGAGCCAGCACCGGTTGTATCGCTGGGTATTAGCGCTTGTGGCGGTAAGATCGAAGCCATGGGCGAGTATTTTGGCATGTTTTTCGGACGGTTCCGCTTTTTCAAGGGCCTGCAAGGCGCCCAGAGTGACTTCCGGGCACTGCGAAAAGAGAAATCGGGATGCAAAAAAGAGTAGTAGTACAAATACCGAAGGTTTCATATTATTAAAATTTAGGTTGCAAAGGAAATGTGCCGCGTTGAAAACTGTATATTTCCGTGTTAAATCTTTTCACATTTGTTGTACTGGATACTGTAAATCAATCCTTTTGATAACATAACTGTAAAAAAATCGCACATTTGCCTGACCTAATAGAGTGCAATGCAATCTATACAGAACAGAACCCATGCAAAATGAATTAATTCTCCGGCTGAATCAAAAGGATCGCACAGCCATCGGCCAGATGTACGACATGTACGGCGGCGCCCTTTACGGTGTGGTACTTCGTATCGTGCAATCCCCCGAATTAGCACAACAGGTGCTTCAGGATACCTTCCTGAAAGTATGGAAAAACAGCGCCAGTTATGATGAGTCCAAAGGCCGGCTTTTCACCTGGCTGCTCAACATTGCCCGGAATACGGCGATCGATGCTACCCGTACTGCACATTTTCGCTACCAGCAAAAAACCGAAAATATTGATTCCCTCGTACATAAACCCGGGAATGAAACACTCAACCCCGATCACCTGGGAATACGTGAAGTAGTCAGCACGCTCGATGAAAAATACAAAACATTGATCGATCTCATCTATTTCAAAGGTTATACGCAGGAAGAGGTTGCAGAGGAAACCGGCATTCCTATTGGTACCGTAAAAACACGTTTGCGCTATGCAATGACCGAACTACGCAAGGTATTTGGAGAAACAAATCTTGTCGCGTTCCTGGTTTTGGCAGAAACCATTCGGGCGGCATTGAAATGAGATGTTTCGTTTCAATGCTTTTTTGTACTCAAAAATTAAAAAAATGAACGCTGAAACCACCAAGTTTCAGATCAATTATAAAAAATGGATATTCAATCCTTTATACAATCAGGTTTACTCGAATCCTACAGCCTCGGGCATTGTTCCGCAGAAGAACAGGCGCTGGTCGAAGAAATGCTCGCACGATACCCGGAAGCACGGGCGGAATTAGAAGCCATAGAAAATGCGCTGGAACAATACGCCAATGCACAATCGGTTCTGCCGCCTCAAGGGCTGAAAGACCGTATTATGCAGGAGATCGACAGAAACACCATTCCGGCAACACCACCGGCGAATAATACGATATTGCGTCTGTTCCAGCTGCTTACAATCGGATTACTGGCTACTACCGGTTACTTGTTGTTTCAAAAAAATCAATCGGATGCTAACCGTGAAAACCTACAGAATCAGGTGGCGCAAATGCAAGTACAATTGACAGATTGTGATGACCGCAATGCTGCCTGTCGTGAAATTATTGACCTCATTCGCAATCCGGAAACGCGGACTTTCAAAATGAGCAATGCAAGCGATGGTCCTTCCTTTGTATTCCACAACACTTCAGCGTCCCGTTGTACTGCCCTGGTCGATGTAGCGGCGCTTCCCGCCCAACCCGATGGGAAATACCTGCAATTCTGGGCTTTGGTAGATGGCAAACCGGTCAGTATGGGTATGATACGGCAGGATACGGCCAGTGGATTCCAGTCCTTCAATTGTGTTGAAAATGCAGGAGGTTTCGCTGTTTCCATTGAAGACAAAGTGAATGGTAACGAGCAACCGACATTTGTGTTGATGGCCGGAACAGCGGGGTAGGGAAGGAAATGGCAATAAAAATCAATTTGTAAAGTAACACATGGCACACGGATTAGACGGATTGGATACGGATTTTTAAGGAGTTACTCCATTATCCGTGTCCAATCTGTCTAATCCGTGTGCCATTTAATGATGTCAAATAACAAAATCCATGCGATATTCAATTTTGCTTTTACTCCTACATCATTTTCTTTTCGGATTTGCACAATCGGGTGCCAACGAAAAAATCCTCGCAACAGAATTGTTGCGGTTCGAAGCAATGGTTAAAAAAGACACTGCTTCCTTACAACGAATGCTCTCGGATGATCTCATCTACATCCATTCCAATAGCTTGCAGGAAAGCAAAAATGACCACTTAGTGGCAATCGGCTCGGGCAGTATTGTATATCAAAACATGCAGAGAGTAAGCGCACAGGTGCGTCAATATGGTAAAATGGCTGTTACCAATGGAAATCTCCGAGCCAAAGGCCTGGTTAATAAGTCGGTATTTGAAGTCAACCTTGCTTACACGGCTATTTACAAAAGGAAGAAAAAGCACTGGCAACTTGTTAACTGGCAGAGTACCCGTATTCCCTGATTTACCTTTCATCTTGGCGTGGGTTTTGTATGATTTCAGGTGCTGAAAATACGGCCTCAATAATTTTTTTGTCTTTTATTTGCGGCAAAGCCTTAACTATGGGCACTTTTTGAGAAACATCTAAATCAATTCAATTCTATAACTATGAGTGACAATCAAAATTCCCGGATTTACATCATCCTGGTGTCAGTGCTGCTACTGCTTGCCGCCGGATTGGGCTTCTTTTTTTGGCAAAAGTCAAAGAACTACTTTGTTGAAAACCAGAAAATAGAGGCAGAGCGCAAGCAACTTGAAACAGCCAAAATCAGTATCGAAAGTCAATTGGACAGCCTGTCGACAGACTATTCAAATTTGCGTACTGAAAATGAAAATTTACAGGGCCGCATTTCCAGTACTGCCGCACTGATCGCGCAGAAAGAAGCCCAAATCAGTCAAATTAAGGCAACTTCTGCAAAAGATATTCAGGCGCTCCGCGACCAGCTTGCCAGCCTACAGAAGACAAAAATTGAATTTGAAACCATTGTACTGGCATTGCGCACCGAAAATGAAGACCTGAAAAATGAGAATTCCAGACTCGCCGGGGAAAACACCCAGTTGAAAGGCGCCAATACGGAGCTCAGCGGGCAGGTGCAGGACCTTGCCAAACAATTGGAAGAACAAATCCGCAAAACACAATCAGCTGTTTTTAAAGCCACATCGTTTCGTGTGGAAGTAGAACGCCGCAATGACAAACTCACGGCTCTCGCGCGCAAAGCGCGCGAAATTTTTGTGAGTTTCGACCTCGCGGATGTACCCCAGGTTTATCAGGGCCAGCAGAAATTGTACCTCGTGGTGACAGACGACAAAGGCACTCCAATCGTCAGCCAGGCCCCTGTAAAAGTCACTGTTTTTGCGCCATCCGGACCTGTTGAAATTACCGCCCAGCAGGTTAAGGAAGTCGTTTTGGAAAACACCCAACGTGAAACTTTCACCTATAAATTTGATGAACGGCTCAAATCAGGCAATTATGTTGCTGCCATTTACTGCGATAAAGGACTGCTCGGCGTTTCCAGTTTCCGGCTGCGATAATTAATTTTCATTTAAAGTCCGCAGACAAGGCATCCCAATAGGCTACTTTTGTGTTTGGTGTATGGTGTTTGGGGGTGCTTTGCCTTAGGCCATGTTTGGGACACACGGCCTAAATTACACACAGTTGCCTAAAGCGAAGCACGCCTAAACACGAAATACGAAACACCAAACACCTTTCATGTCGGAACAACCCAAACAAAATATTCCCCCTGCTGCGCCTTCGGCCAACAGGGGACTGGTCTTGCTGCGCAACCTCTGGCGCCGTATAGAGAATATTGTATTTGGGGTAGTTTTGTTACTGATTGTGCTGTATTTCGTTCTTCAAATGCCGTCCGTTCAAAACTGGCTTATTCACAAAACAACCAGCTATCTTTCTGATGAACTCAAAACTACTGTACAGATACAGCACATTGATGTCGCGTTTTTCGATAAGTTGATTCTGGAAGGGTTTTATGTGGAAGATTTGAAAGGGGATACCCTCATGTACGTTGGTCAATTGAGTGCCGGACTGTCTTCCAATTTTTTCTCTATTCTTTCTAACAAATTGGAATTCAATGAAATAAGCCTTAAAAATGCCCGTATTCAAATCAGAAGGGCTGCGGGTGAGTATGACAGCAACCTCAAATTTTTATTAGATTATTTTTCCAGCCCAAAAGACCCTGATAAACCTTCCAAACCATTTTCTGTAAAAATCAAGGCGAAAAACATCTTTCTGGAGGATGTAAAATTTGCGCAGGACGATCAGGTGAAAGGCCGCCTGATGTACTATGAGGTGCCGCAAGGAAGTATACGGGTCAATAGAATGGATATGGTTGCCAAAATCATTGATATTCAGTCTGTCAATCTGAAAGGTGTGTTTTTTGATTTTGAAGATTATCCGTCCCAACCCATGCCTCCGCGCCCAGGAAGTGAAGTGCCAAAAACAGCGCCAAAAGATTCTGTCGCTGCGCCTTTACAATTTTCTATCGCACAGTTTTCGCTGACAGATGCTCGTTTTCAAATGGATCGTTTCCATATTTCTCCGGGAAAAGAAACGGCGCCAGAAGTCATGGATTATAATCATATCAATGTACAAGGAATTGATTTCCAAGCAGATAATGTTAAGTTTGACAGTAACCTTGCCTTTGAAGGCGTGTTAAAACATTTTGCAGCGCGCGAGCAAAGCGGCTTTGAAATCACGCATGGTCAGGCGGGTAGGGTAGTGGTCTCCGATACGCTCACGGCCTTATACGATGTGCGGATTGAAACGCCCGGCAGTTCACTGGGAGATACCATCATGCTGCATTACAATAGTTACAGGGATTACAGAAAATTTAACAGCAGCGTAGACATCGACTTTCGGCTGTCAAAAGGTTCCAAATTGCGACTTGGCGATATATCGACTTTTAGCGGCCCGCTGGCCAGAAACCGCTTTTTTGCCACTAATAAAGACGAAATTGCAGAATTCAGCGGCAGGGTATACGGCAAAGTTGGCAAAAAACTGAGAGGCGATGCATTGGTTATTCAATTGGGCGACCGCACTTATATGGAAGGCGATTTTCGGGGGGACGGACTCACCGGCGATATCGACCAAAGTATTATTGAGTTTCGTTTCGACCGGCTGCAATCCGACTTACAGACCATTGGAAAAATCATTCCCGGATTTAATCCGCCGGCTTCCTTTTACACCTTAGGGAACATTGGTTTTTCGGGCGACTATCAGATTTTCTTTGGATTCAGCCATATTTTACACGGAAAAATCCTCACGGATATTGGTACGGGAGATGTCGACCTGAACCTGGACCTGAAAAACGGGCGGGAGCGGGCGACCTATTCCGGTTACCTGAATATGCGCGATTTCGACCTGGCAACCTGGACGAACAATTCAAATTTTGGCAGAACCACTTTTAATATCAGGATAGCAGACGGGTCGACCGGTTTGACACTTCCTACCATTAAAGCGCGGCTGGAAGGCACGGTAGATACGTTTTCATTCAAAGGGTACAGTTACCGAAATGTGGTGATGAATGGAACCTTCCGTGAATTTATTTTCGACGGAAAATTAGGTGTAAAAGACCCCAATATCGACTTTACTTTCGATGGAACAGTCAACCTGAAAGACAGTGTGCCCCAGTTTTCATTTGAAACAGACATTCGCCGGCTCGACCTCGGCGCCTTGAATCTGATTGACCGGGACCTGGTTATTTCCGGACGTGTGGACCGTATCCAAATCAATGCCCGGAACTGGCAGGACTTGACAGGCACCGCTATGTTGCGCAATTTTCAGATTGTGCAGGATAAAACGCAACGCCACTATATCGACTCGCTTAAATTCGAATCTTTTTTCCGGCCTGACGGCACGCGGTACATTTCTATCGCCTCAGATGTGGCAGACGGCTTGCTGGAAGGGTACTTCGATTTCCAGAGCATACACCGCAACCTCATGCAGGCTTTCAGTCGTTATCATCCCGAGTTTGCCGAACGAATGGGTTTGCCCCAGGCGGATTTGAATGATATTTCAGATAATTATACCCTGAAATTGGATATCCGCAATACCCGCAGATTAACCCACCTGATTTCGTCACAACTGGATACACTCCGCAATATTTCGATCAACGGCGCCGTAAACGCCAGATTGGGAAGTTCTATGTTGACCATAAGCGCACCTTATGCCCGCTTCAATAGTATTTCAGTGGGCAAGGCTTTGTTGAGTTGGGAAGGCAATCAGGAAGATGCGAAATTAACTTTTTCCATCCCGGAGTCCACTATATCGGGCACCAAACTGGCACCCATCCTTTTAACAGGAGAATTAAGCCGCAACGAATTTCATTTCGAGTTAACCGCCCGCGATACCACTAAGAACAATATCGTAAAAGGGGTTAATTTTGACGGTGTACTTTCTACGCTGGATACCTTATGGCAACTGAAATTCAATTCCTCCGAAATTGCCCTGTTCAATGACAACTGGGCAATGAATGAAGAAAATTACATTCGTTTTGGTAAGGATTACTTTGTAACCAAGGATTTTGAATTGTTCAACGGCGACCAGCGGATACTCTTAGACAGTTTTAACCTTGGTAAAGGACTTTCCCTTTCCCTGACCAATTTCGACCTGAATTTCATCAACCGTTTTGTCAACCCGAAGAAACTGACTTGCAGGGGCAAAATCTACGACTTTGACGTCAAAATAAATGATGTATTCAATTTACAAGGGATCAATACCTACATCTCTACCGACACTGTATTTATCAATAATGTGCCTTACGGCGATATAACCGGCAATTTTGAAATGGCCCATCTCGCCGCGCCGCTTTGGTGGAAAACCTTTTTGAATTACCAGGATCACCAACTGAGAATCGCAGGCGCGTGGCTACCGCCTAAAGCCGACGCTCAAATGATAGACGAGGTTCAAATGACCGTAAAACCGGGTGAATTTGCTACCCAGGTGGATGCGCGGAATTTCCCCCTCAACATTCTGGAAACCTTTGTGCCCGGTATTTCCGGCACCAATGGACAATTCGACGCCGGCGTAAAATTATTCGGGCCGTTCAACAAAATTGGCATGAATGGTAAAGTGCGCATTGTAAAAGGCCAGTTTGAAATCGACTACCTCAAAGCAAAATACAATATCTTTAACCAGAATATTCTGCTCACCAGCAACAGGATATGGGCGGATGGAGACACCATCTGGGATAACAGTACGCCCCGGAATATGGCGCTGATAAAAGGCGGGCTGAAGCATAACCATTTTAAAGAGTGGCGTATGGACACCTGCGGAGTGTCTTCCCAAAGCGAAAATTTTGTCATCATGAATACTACCGCCAAAGACAATTCCTTGTATTATGGAAAAGGTGCAGGCAGCTTCAAAGCAAAATTTTCCGGCACCTTCAGCCGCACCGACATTCAGATTGACGCTACAACGGGCAAGGATACCAGGCTGTATCTGCCGATTACTTCAGTAGCCGATGCGCAGGAAGTGAAATTTATCAAATTTAAAACAAAAAGTCAGGATAGCACGCTCTTAAAAACAACAAAAAGTAGTGTAATCGGTGAACTGAAGGGTCTGAATTTTGAAATGAACGTTTCCATGACCGATGCGGCGGAGGTTCAACTTATTTTTGACGAGCAGGCCGGAGACATTATCAAGGGTAGGGGAGTGGGCGACATAAAATTGACCATCAACCGGGAAGGGGAGTTCAAAATGTACGGCAACTACGCCATCCGGCGCGGAGAATATATGTTTACGCTGCTCAACTGGGTAAATAAACCATTTACCGTAACAGAAGGCGGCACGATCAACTGGTATGGCGATCCTTATGGCGCCCAGATCAGCCTGGATGCGACGTATGAAGAAAATACGCCTGTTTACAACTTGATCCGGGATGAAATACAACTCTTGGGAGGTGACGACAGCGATGCAGCCAAAGCCGCCAAACGACCCACTAAAACAATTGTGACCATGCACCTCAAGGGTGATTTAATGACGCCCAGCATCAGTTTCAATGTCGATTTTCCCAATATCGCCAATGATATTAAAAGTGTGACAGAGAATAAGTTGCGACTGCTGCGCCAGGATCAGAGCGAACTCAATCGCCAGGTTTTCGGTCTTGTGGTTGTAGGGTCTTTTTTACCCTCCGACGGGGGCTTTATCCAGAGTTCGGACTATGTGGCCTCTGCATTTAACACGCTCACCCAGGTACTCAGCAACCAGTTCTCCAACTATCTCACCGGATTGGCCTCCGAATGGTTTGGCACTTCGGTTTCCAGTATCGACTTCAATATTGCTTACGACGAGTACCAAAACTCGTTGAGCAATCCCGACAATACCAGAATCAACCAGACAGGCCGCGAACTACAAATCAGGCTCACCAGCGGTTTTGCCAATGACCGCGTGACCGTACAGGTAGGGTCGCAGTTCGGCCTGGGCCGACCCAGTGCAGCTGTACAGAATGGTTTTCTTGGCGAAGATGTCACCGTAGAAATCCAATTGACTCAAAACAGGCAATGGCGCCTCAAAGTGTATCAGCGCACCGAACCGGATATCACAGGCGGGCAACGCCGCGCGCGGTACGGGTTTGGTCTGAGTTTTCGCAAGGAATTTGACTCTTTTGAGGAGATGTTGAGTGGCATGAAGTCGTGGCTTGGCAAAAAGGGTTGATAGAAATGTTTCATTACTTTTTCCATAATTTATATTATGTTAAATAACACCTTATTTTTTACCCTGCGAACACTAAATCGTAGAAACCTTCTAAATTTGCCCGCCCCAATTTTCTCTCACTACTTCCAACACCTTGTTTTTCAATGAAAAACACCTACTACGATCTCGTAGCGCAGACTTTTGACTTCCCTCAAGACGGTTTCAGCCTCAGAGACAATCGGCTCCTGTTCAATGAAATTGATGTCTACGACTTAATCCGAAAATACGGCACTCCGCTGAAGCTGACTTATTTGCCAAAAATCGGCGAAAAGATACAAATGGCCCGAAAATTATTCCGCGATGCCATTCAGCGTTATAATTATAATGGCAAGTATATATATTGTTATTGTACAAAAAGTTCCCATTTTGCCTTTATTTTGAATGAAGTGCTTGAAAATGGTACACAATTGGAAACCTCTTCATCGTTTGATATTGACCTGGTCTGGAGGCTTTATAACCAGGGAAAGATCAATAAAGGCACCATTATCGTCAACAATGGTTTTAAGCCGCGCCAGTATATTGAAAAAATAGTCGGCTTAATCAATGACGGTTTTTACAATGTGATACCGGTATGCGACAATGTGGAAGAACTGCATCAGTACGCTGAGTTGATCAAAAAGGACAAATGCAGTATTGGTATCAGAATGGCTACCGAAGAAGAGCCTAATTTTGAGTTTTACACCTCCCGTCTCGGTATTCGCCAAAGTGAGGTAATACCCTTTTACAAGGAATTGATCGCCAATAACCCCAAATTTGAGTTGAAAATGCTCCATTTTTTTGTGGATATTGGCATAAAAGATACTATTTACTATTGGAGTGAGCTGAAAAAAGGTATTAAAACGTACTGCGAATTGCGCAAGATCTGCCCTACCCTGACGGCGCTGAATATTGGCGGCGGTATGCCGATCAGGAATTCGTTGAGTTTTGAATACGATTACCCCTACATGATCAATGAAATTGTACGGATGATCAAGGAAGCCTGCGACAGCGAAGGTGTGCCGGAACCTGATATTTTTTCCGAATTCGGAAAATTTACCGTGGGTGAAAGCGGCGCAACAATTTTTTCAGTCATCGGCAAAAAGAAACAAAATGACTCGGAAGAATGGTACATGCTCGATAATTCGTTGATGAATACCCTGCCCGACAGTTGGGGAATCAAGGAACGGTTTATTCTGTTACCCATCAACCACTGGAGCAAAGAATACCAGCGTGTGAATGTCGGCGGTATCAGCTGCGACAACGCTGATTATTACAATTCGGAAGCCCATATCAACCAGGTCTACCTGCCCGCTTTCGACATAGAGAAAGACGAACCGCTTTGTGTCGGTTTTTTCCATACCGGCGCTTACCAGGAAGCCTTGAGCGGTTACGGCGGACTGAAACACTGTTTATTACCCGCTCCCAAACATATTCTGATTGATCGCAACTATTACGGAGAATTCGTTGACTGGCAAATTTTTCAGGAACAGGACGCGGATTCGATGTTAAAAATCCTGGGATTTACATAGACTATTCAGACCGTCCAGTTGCCGAGGTATTTCAGGAATAATTTGACTAAGTTTTCAGCATCCGAAATACCCCGGTGGTGCTGACCGGTAAAAAGTATGCCTTCACTCTCAACGGCTTTGCGCAGACCTATGCCCTGACGCATGTGTTTCATCAGCCTGTATTGTTCTTTGAGGTTGGCATGGGGTTCTGCCCAATCAAATTCAAGACGATGCAATTTGCTATCGCTGATAAACATTTTTTTATCAAAGTTGCCCCATGAACATAAGGTGTAGTCTTCTTCTTCTATACGCGCCCAATCCCAAAACTCTTCAATAACGGGAATAAATGTTTTAGCCCGGTTGACGTCTTCCTGCGTAATGCCTGTGAGATCACGGCAAAAAGGGGAAAGTGTCGGGTGGACAACCGGACGGATAAAGCGGTTGAATTTGCCACGTACTTCGCCAAAATGATTGATACGGTAAGCGCCGATTTCAATAGTCTCTTGTACATAGTCGGGCGGCGGATTTTCCCAGCAGGTGGCTTCGAGGTCGTATATGATATAATTCATCTGATATTCAATTTTTTCAACGCCCACCACAACAACAAACGAGGACGTTTTTTTTGAGAAGTATAAAAAAACTGTTGCTCCAATGCAGGATTCGGCACCCTTTGAACTGGGTGAACAATCGGCCAGTCCAACTGGTTTGCACGCAGCATGGCATTTTTGTTCGGAGTGGTCGTATTGGTGGCCGACCGCTCCCCTACCCCAACATTCTGTACTAAATTTTTATGCGGCACAATGCACAATCCATTGTTTTTCAGGATGCTGTAAAACCATGCATAAGCCCAGGAATTATTTTTTCGCTGCTGCGTATCTTGAAACTTATCCAGCATATAGTGCCTGGAAAGCGAGTTTGATACAAATTGTTTGAATATTTCACGCTGTGAAAACTCCTCCAATCCGTCCAGATTTATGGTCATTTTTTCCCATGCCCGCCGCCAGGTAGCCCAACCCCAAACGAATGAAAACTTAGAAAAAACATAACTCTCCTTATTATGAGCGGTCCATTTTTCGGCAAGGTTGGAACCTCCAATGTGCATGATCTGCGCATCATCGCGGTAGCGCTCCAGCAATTCCTGGCAAAACCTGAAAAAAGACAGGTCGGGAACGCAATCGTCTTCTACAATAATCCCTTCCGTTTCATGTTTGAAAAACCAGTTAATGGCGTCAAAAACACCATCTCGCAACCCCATATTGGTTGTTCTGTAGAGCGTTTGTATTTTACAGGGCCAGTCTATGTGTTTTTCAATAACTGCACGAACTGCGGCAACATTTTTCTCGTCGTCGTTATGATGTGGCCGCGGCCCATCGCAATGAATATAAAGTCGCTGGGGCTGTAACATGCGCAAGCGCCCCAGTACCGCCAGCGTATGTTGCGGTCGGTTAAAAGTCAAAAAAAGAACGGGAACAGCGTAAGGCATAACTAAGATGCTGAAAAGAACGACTTTTGGGCCACAATAACGACAAATTATCCACGCTTACTATGCGGTTATCTAACAAATTATGAAAGTTTTACTACTCAATACCTATGCCCGTGGAGGAGCCGCGGTGGCATGTCAGCGTTTGAGAGGCGCATTGGAACAAGCCGGCGTGGAAGCCCAAATGCTCAACGCCGATCAGGCCGGCAACCGTTGGCCATTCTATGCCGAGCGGCTTTCTTTTTTGCCGTTTGAGCATGATAAATCGGTTCGTTTTTCTTTTTCATTGGCCAATTTTGGAAAAAACCTGCTCCATCATCCTATGGTACAGGAAGCCGATGTGTTGCATTTGCACTGGATTAACCAGGGTTTTTTGTCCTTGAAAGGCATTCAACAACTATCCCTATTGGGCAAACCAATGGTTTGGACCCTGCACGATATGTGGGCCTTTACCGGCGGGTGTCATTACAGCAGGGGGTGCAATCATTTTCAGGAATCCTGTGGTCATTGTCCCTATCTTAAAAATCCCTCTCCGAGCGATCTGTCACACCGAATCTGGATACGCAAACAGCAACTTTACCCAAAAAATATTCAGTTTATAACCTGTAGTGCATGGCTGGCTTCGGTGGCCCGTTCCAGTAGTTTATTGAAAGATTACGCAATTACCAATATTCCCAATCCCATAGACGTAACTTTATTTAAACCATTATTAGATACGGAAAGAAGAAATTTTCGGCTGAGTAAAGGAATAAACCCCCAAAGTCGCTTACTTCTTTTTGCCGCCATGAATGTCAGCGAAGAGCGGAAAGGTTTCCGGTTTTTGCAGGAAGCCCTGCATTTACTAAAATCGCAACATCCTGATTTTCAATTAGAAATAATGGTTCTAGGTAAGGTGCAGCCGGATGTTTTATCTGCACTGCCCTACCCTGTTCATGCTTTGGGAATGATTCAGGATCAACGCGAATTGATTCGGATTTACGGCTCTGCGGATGTGTTTGTGATTCCTTCTTTAGAGGATAACCTGCCAAACACCGTGATGGAATCTCTTGCCTGTGGCACTCCTGTTGCAGGGTTCCAAACCGGTGGTATCCCGGAAATGGTCGGCCACCTGGAGCAAGGTTTTATAGCACCGCAGGGTGATAGCAGGAAATTGGCAGAAGGTATCTATTGGGTGCTGAACAATGCAGATATAGCCAACCAGCGCAAACGGGCGCGGGAAAAGGCAACGTCGCAATATGCCAATGCATTGATTGCTAAACAGTATACCGACATTTATCAAAATATGCTCCGAAAATCCTAACGCCCCCGGATCTGCCGCCAATAGGAAACCGGCATGCGGGAAATACTGTTTTCCAGGTGATACTTCAAACTTGGCAATAAGGCGCTTCCTGTGGTGATGCTCTTCGGAGAACGGCTGATCATGCCGGCGGGGGTTCTGGCATCCGGAGCCTTATATCCAAGTCTTTTGTCGCCGGGAAGCGTATAAACGTAAAGCCGGGTTGTTTTGCCTGTGCCGATGATATTACCGTCGCCCTTCGGCGCATCAATGCCAAAATCGTTGTCGTTGATAACGGCAAAAGTAGAATCACTCATTATAGTAAGTCCTTCCGGTTTATCATGGTCTTGCTCCCATCCCAACTGTGTAAGGTCTGCCAGTAATTGCTTTTTCACCGGGTAAATCCCCTTGGAAATCAGAGTGTTAGCATCTATCAACGCCTCTATGGGCGTATGAGATTCCAGTGCAGCGGACAATGGAGTAGCAGTTTCTATATTGATTTTATAGATGTTTTTTACAGATTCCATTTTGCGTTCTGCGTGTTCCAGCACCAGAAACTCCTTGTTGTTGATCGCTGCGATGTCTCCAATTTTCCAGTCCTGGTTGCGAATATTCCCCTGTGGCTCCGCGTGTTCATAAATAAACGTGCGGGTAATTCCCGTAGCGGGATCAAGTTCCAACAAGCGATGCAGGCGGGATTTCTGGCCGGTTTTTTCGTCGGGAATATTTGCGGGGCTTTGGAGCAAGGCATATACCTTGCCATTGGGCGTACAAGTGATGCCTTCAAAACCGCGGTTGGGGCGGCGTTTACCCCAAAGCGGATCGAGCGCGACATCCTGCGGTTGAGATGGAAAAGGCG
>Ga0163153_10004531_pt1 | contig 17369 bp, 13 predicted proteins | sample OliLakLV19MP6IB1_FD_148629 | JGI IMG/M metagenome (GOLD analysis project Ga0163153, IMG submission 148629) | Freshwater microbial mat bacterial communities from Lake Vanda, McMurdo Dry Valleys, Antarctica - Oligotrophic Lake LV.19.MP6.IB-1 | ecosystem: Environmental > Aquatic > Freshwater >... | reverse complement strand
ATCCGTGGCATAGGCCTTCCGAGGGTTCGTGGTGGTCGACATCCAGCGCACTCCTTTGCGTGAGAGGAAAACGCCAACCATCGCCGAAATCAGGAATTACGACCAGATCAGTTTCCGGATAGACTCTAAGAGCCTCAATAACAAGCGGAATGAGATCTCCGAGGATCACATCGCGGATCTAACTCGCTTGTACTGCGAGTTCCGCGACGGCGAGTCGCGAACATTTCAGGCCAATACCCACGAAGATGAACTTATTGTCAGCAAGGTGTTCGACAATCTCGATTTCGGCTTCCGCCAGATCACCGTCGAGCGCCCGCTACGGCTGAACTTCCAGGCGTCGCCTGATCGTATCGATGGTCTCCGCGACATCTCTACCTTTGCCAATCTTGCCAAATCGAAAAAGAAAGACAAGAAGCAGATTGCCGCCGAAGAGAAGGCAGGGCGTGAGCAGCAAGACGCCATTATTGCGGCGTTGACCACGATGAATTCTACCAAGCTCTACAAAGACCGCAAAGCCTTCGTCGCCGACCTGGAAGCGGCTTTTGACCGGGCAGACATCAAGCTGCCCGCTCCGATTCGCAAGGCAATCCTCGGGGCAGTTTCCGAGCGAGACGAGACCGCTGAAATCTGCCGGGATGCTGACGGCAATCCCGAAGCGGATTCCGAACTGCGCGACTACGAAAACGTGCCACTGAAGGAAGACATTCGCCAGTATTTCGACCGCGAGGTGAAGCCGCACGTTGCCAATGCCTGGATCAACGAGTCAGTGAAAGATGTTAAGGACGGGCAAGTTGGACGAATCGGTTATGACATCCCACTGACGCGAATCTTTTACAAATATGATCCGCCGAAGCCTCTAGAAGAAATTGAAACAGAGATCGCAAGCCTGGAACATGACTTTGTAAAGCGGATTGGCGAAGTGATTGGATGGAGTGCTGCTAGTACCGATACCAATGTCACAGCTAAGCCTAACCAGTGTCGTCCACGTTATCCGATTTACGTTCCGTCTAAGGTCTGGTGGCTTCCTGAACATCCTTCGAATTGGACGATCAAACGACTCCGATTCGCAGTCCGGTTTCCAACGAAATCTGAGGCGAGGGGCCTTTCGATTGACGTGGCAGTTTCATTCGTTCCTATGGAAGCTGTAGGCGAATATGGCGGGTTGAGTTTGGAGCAGACGAAGCAAATTAGTGACGTACTCAACGGCTACACCTACTTCGCTGAAGATGATGTCGTGGTAGCGAAGATCACGCCTTGTTTTGAGAATGGCAAGGGCGCGTTGGCAAAAGGTTTGGAGGGAGGAATTGGTTTCGGAACAACGGAGTTGCATGTTTTACGCGCCGGAAGCGATTTACTTCCGCAATTCCTTTTTTATCTGACAATCGGAGAACATTTCCGCAAACTCGGAACTGGTGAAATGTACGGTGCGGGTGGACAGAAGCGTGTTCCTGAAAGTTTCTTGAAGGACATTCGTCATCCAATTCCGCCTATTTCCGACCAAGAGCAGATCGTTACGTTTCTCGACCGTGAAACTGCAAAGATCGATGAACTTGTACAAGGTTGCGAGGTGAAAGCCAATTCCAAAGGCGCGATGGGCAAGATGACACAGCTAATCCACGGTTATCGCTCAGCGTTAATCTCTGCCGCTGTCACCGGCCAGATCGATGTTCGCAACTACTGTCTGGAGGCCACATGCCAGTAGATCACAAAGAGCGGGCATTCGAGACCGCGATTGATAATTACTTGCTCGCGAATGCCGGGTATGCCCAGGGCGACGCAAAGGCGTTCGACCAGGAGCGGGCGATCTTCCCGGAGGAGTTCATCGCCTTCATCCGTGAAACACAGCCGGAAATCTGGCAGGCCCTCGAAAAGCTCCACGGTGCAAGCACGGACACGGTCATTCTTGACGACTTAACAAAGGCTTTGGATGGCCATGCCGGAGCACTCGGCGTCATTCGCCACGGCTTCAAATGCTTCGGCAAGTTGATCCGCGCCGCCTATTTCGCGCCTGCCCATGCGATGAATCCAGACTCACAACGGCTGTATGAGGCAAACCGGCTCATCGTCACGCGACAGGTGCGCTACAGCACGAAGCACTCGAATTCGATTGATGTCGTGCTCAGTCTGAACGGCATTCCGGTTGCAACTGCCGAACTGAAGAATCATCTCAGCGGACAGAACGCCGAGCACGCCAAGCATCAATACAAAGCGGATCGCGATCCTCGCGAACGCATTTTCGAGTTCAAACGAAGAGCGTTAGTGCATTTTGCGGTCGATCCGGACGTGGTGTGGATGACCACGCAACTTTCCGGCAACAAGACAGTCTTCCTGCCGTTCAACAAGGGGAACGGCACAGGAGCGGGCAACCCCGAGAATCCGGACGGCTACAAGACAGCCTATCTCTGGGAGGAAGTCTGGCAACGGGATTCCTTGCTCGACATCCTTGGCCGCTTCGTTCACTTGCAGGTGGAGGAGAAGACTGTAGGTGGGAAGAAAGTCCGAAAGGAGACGATGATCTTCCCACGGTATCACCAACTCGTCGCGGTCCGCAGGCTGGAAGCGGACACAAAAGCAAAAGGCGTCGGCGAGAACTATTTGATTCAGCATTCGGCAGGGAGCGGCAAGAGCAACTCCATCGCCTGGCTAGCGCACCGGTTGGCAAGCTTGCACAATGCACAGGACGGTAAGGTCTTCGATTCGGTGATCGTCATTACCGATCGAAGAGTGCTCGACCGTCAGTTGCAGGACACCATTTATCAGTTCGATCACAAGCAAGGTGTCGTCGAGAAGATCGAAGAGGATTCGGCGCAACTTGCGGCTGCACTCAAGTCGGGTGTACCGATCATCATCACCACGCTGCAAAAGTTCCCCTTCGTCGCCGACAAGGTGGGCGACCTGCCAGATCGTCGCTACGCGGTGATTGTGGACGAAGCCCACAGTTCGCAATCCGGGGAGGCGGCGACGGAACTCAAAGGCGTGCTTGCGGCGAACAGCATCAAACAGAAGGCTCGCCAGGATGCGGAGGCGCAGGGGCTTCCCGACTACGAAGAAGAAATCCTTAAGACGATGGCCCGACGCGGCAAGCAGCCGAACATTAGCTTCTTCGCTTTCACTGCCACGCCGAAGTACAAGACGCTCGAAGTTTTCGGCACGAAGGGAGCGGATGGCAAGCCCCTGCCATTTCATCTCTATAGCATGCGGCAGGCGATTGAAGAACGCTTCATCCTTGACGTGCTGAAGAACTACACAACCTATAAGACGTATTACCGCCTGCTGAAAGCAGGTGCGGACGATCCGCAGGTCAGCAAAAGCAAGGCGGCCAAAGCGCTGGCCCGATTCATGAGCCTGCATCCACACAATATTGCCCAGAAGACGGAAGTAATGCTCGAACACTTCCGCACGTTCACCCGCCACAAGATTGGCGGTCGCGCCAAAGCGATGGTGGTGACAAGCTCCCGCCTGCATGCCGTTCGCTATAAACTGGAGTTCGATCGTCAGATCAAGGAGAAGGGATATACCGACATAAAAACGCTCGTAGCGTTTTCCGGTACGGTTGAAGACCCGGAGTTGAAGGGTAAGAGCTACACCGAGCCGGACATGAACCGGCTTCCGGACGGCACGCCGATCAAGGAAAAAGAGCTTCCAGAGCGTTTTAACTCTGACGAATATCAGTTGCTCCTTGTAGCGGAGAAGTACCAAACCGGTTTCGACCAACCTCTGCTGCACTCAATGTACGTGGATAAGCGGCTCGACGGCATCCAAGCAGTACAGACACTGTCGCGGCTCAACCGTACCTGTCCTGGCAAAGACGACACGTTTGTTCTGGACTTCGTAAACAATGCGGAAGACATTCAGACAGCGTTCCAGCCGTTTTATGAACAGACGGTGATCGGTGAGCAAGCCGAAGCCCATCAGCTTTATGAGTTGCAGGGCAAGCTCGAAGCGCTGCACGTCTTTCACGGAGACGAAGTCGACGGTTTCTGCCAGGTCTTTTTCAAGCCGAAGGCAGCACACTCGCCCACTGACCACGCGATGATGAACTCGTTCCTCGATCCCGCCGTCGGGAGGTTTAGCCAGCTTACCGAGGAAGACCAGGATGAGTTTCGCGGTTTGCTCAATACCTTCCGCAATCTTTACGGCTTTATGTCGCAGGTGATTCCATTCGCAGACAGCGACCTGGAAAAGCTCTACAGCTATGCGCGATTCCTCGCCACGAAATTGCCTCCTCGCGCGGATGGTGAGAAGTACGTTTTCGATGACGAGGTGGCTCTGAAGTTTTACCGCCTTCAAAAGATTAGTGACGGCACGATCACACTCGATGCTGGCGAGACGGTTCCCGTCAAAGGACCAACCGCCGTCGGCACCGGCAAAGCTGACGATATCCAAGTCGAGCTTTCCCGTTTAATCGATCTTGTCAATGAGCGATTTGGCACTGACTTCACTCAGGCCGATGAACTCTTCTTCCTGCAACTTCGAGAAGAGGCCCTGGCCAATGAGGAACTTCAACAGGCCGCCAAAGCGAACACGATGGAGAACTTCCGCTACGTCTTCGTGAAGGCGCTTGAAGGATTGTTCATCGACCGCATGGAGCAGAATGAAGACATCTTCGCCAAGTACATGAACGATGGCGACTTCAAACGGCTCGTGTCGGAGCACCTTTTGCAGCAGGTGTATGAGCAAATTCGTAAAGAGGATGCGGCATGAAAATGATGCTGTCGCTGCCTTCTATCGGAAGCATGCCCGGCCTTTCTCTGTCGCCAGAGGCTTCGTCGTCCGTCATCCGTCGGGGCTCGCCCCGCTGAGGCCGACAGGCCCTTGGCCCCGATGGATGATGGACAGAGAAGCCGGCAAGAGTTCACCGCAGCCGCCGTTCCCACTCCCCGAATTCTCCCGCCCGCAGACAACTCCAGTGGCTTTGTTGTTCGATTCCCGAGGGGCCTGTCGCTGAGTAGTGCCGAACACGTCTTGCTTGCTCAATGTTTCGGCGAAGCGGAATGGAACAGCGCGTTATTCACGTAAGTGCTTCCTCCCGAGAGGTTTCCACCTTGACAAGTCTATCACGCACCGTTAGACATGGTGCCGGGAGAATTGACACATGCGCTACGAAAGATCATTGGCAATCACGAAGCGACACGGCAAGGTGATTGCGCTCGTACGTACCGGCGGATATTCGTCTCCCCTGCTAGCAGAGAAGCTCAAGGTATCGGAGCAAACTATCTATCGCGACATTGATTTCCTGAAAGAGCAGGGCTATCCGATTCGATCAGTGAGGATCGCGAAGGGCTGGGCCTATCAGATGGCCCGCGATGTTGCAGCCGCGCCACACGGCGCGAGGTCGGCAAGCTGATGACCACCGCCGCAGAGAAGAATTGGAAAAGCGAATTTGGTGTCGATGAAACCACACCACCGCGTTTTTTCGCGACGAAGCAGGAACTGGCGTCGGCAACACCTCAGGCGCACTTGCTCCGGCGGGCCTTCGACGACCTGGATGTCGACGGAATCCTCTGCGCGGATCATTCTCCCCTCGTCTACTTTAAGAAGATTAAGCGGCTTTCTCCCAAGGCTGTCTATGAACTGCATCGGCAGTTTTGGAATCATGGCGGCGCGCCTGTGCTCGTTCTCATTTCGGATGATCAGGTGCAGGTATATTCCGGAATGACCAGGCCTGCGGCCGAGGCCCAGAGCGATGGCGATCTCCCAAGCTTGGTTACGACTCTTGATTGGGTTACATCTGGCCTGCGTGAGTTCTTGACCTCGGTGGAATCGGGCGAGTTCTTCCGGAAGAACTTTCGATACTTCAATCCGTCGCAGCGAGTAGATCGCGATCTGCTGGATAACCTCAAAAGCACGCGGGATAAGCTTGGTGCTGCCAGCCGCCGTCGCATTCCCGAGGCCGTGCTCGACTCGCTGCTTTGCCGCTTGGTCTTCACCTGCTATTTGTTCGACCGCAATGTGATCGGCGAGAGTTATCTCAGCAGGCTTGACATCGAGAGCGCATCGCATCTCAGAGATGTTTTAAACATTCAGCCCAGGAGTGAAGCGAAGGCGGCGTTGTATCGCCTGTTCAAGAAGCTGGGAGAAGACTTCAACGGGGACTTGTTCAGCGATGGTCTCGATGCTGAATCTTCAGTGATTCTGGACCGGCACATCAAGACTCTGAACGACTTCTTCCAAGGAACGAGCGTTAACACCGGCCAGGGATCATTCTGGCCGTATGACTTCGGATTCATTCCGATCGAGACGATTAGCGCCATCTACGAACGGTTCCTGAAAGCATCAGATCAGCAGACCGGGGCGTTCTACACACCGCGATTCTTGGCCGAAGTTGTTCTCGATACGGCTCTGAAGGATTGTCCTGAGCTGATTGGACAGCGATTCCTCGACCCGGCCTGCGGATCGGGGATTTTTCTGGTCGGCCTGTTCAATCGGATCGCCGAAGAGTGGAAGCAGGCGAATCCCTCCGCCCGCAACGACAAAAAGGCCCGAGAGTTGATGCGGCTCCTGCGCGAGAGCTTGTTCGGGGTGGACATCAGCGAAACTGCCTGCCGAATCGCTGCCTTCAGTCTCTATCTGGCATATCTCGATCAACTTTCTCCGCGCGACATCCAGGAGTTGCAACAGAAGGGGCGGGCGTTGCCCAAGCTTATCGTTTCAAGCGATCGCTCATCGCTTGAAGCAGACGTAGGAAATATTCGCTGCGCGGACTTCTTCGACGAAGATGTCGAGTTTCCGTCCGACGTTGCACTCGTCATCGGCAACCCGCCTTGGGGAGGCATCGCGAAAGAAGATACTCTTGCCGGGAAGTGGTGTACCGCTCACGGGAAACCGCTACCAGACAAGCAGATCGCCGCTGCCTTCGTTTGGAAAGCGGTGGAGCACGTCGCGGCTGATGGTCGCGTATGCTTTGTATTGCCCCACGGAGTCTTATTCAACCATAGCACGACGGCCATCCCGTTTCAGAAAGCGTGGGTACGGACGCACGCCATCGACCGCGTGTTGAATCTCGCCGATCTGCGATTCCTCCTCTTTGAAACAGCTATCCATCCAGCGGTGGTCGTCAGTTATCGCCGTTCCGCTCCCACAGATGTGTCGCACCGCATCGACTATTGGGCACCGAAGGCTGATTGGACTGTCACCAAAGCCGAAGTCATCACGATTGCCCCTCAAGACCGGACCAGCCTGACTGTCGGTGAATTGCTAGAAGATTTGGACAGCCCGGATGCTCCGCAGATTTGGAAGCAGCGATACTGGGCCACCGCTCGCGACTGGCGATTGCTCGACCGGCTTTCTCTATTCCCACGCCTCAGAGACATTGTCCGTCAGCCTCGCGAGAGGTCTTCGGAGAAGCGCTGGCTGATGGCTGAAGGATTTCAGCCGTTCGGAAAGAACGATCCATCCACTTCACTTAAAACGCTAACCCTTCCCGGCCGAAGGTTCATTCCGGCAACCGCCAATGCCCTTAATTTGTTTCTATTGGAAGGCGATTGCGACACGCTTCCATCTAAGACAATCGAGGTCCGAAGACGCATTCGCAGCACAGACATCTTTCGTGGTCCGCACGTGCTGGTTGCGAAGGGTTTTACCAGCATTGCCTTCGCCGACTTCGACGTGTCGTTCCGGCATGCGCTAAGAGGCATCAGCGGTCCAGCGAGGGATCGGGAACTGCTGATGTTCTTGGCGGCGTATCTCCGAACGCCACTGGCGCGATACTTTCTCTTTCACACTTCTTCCAACTGGGGAATTTACCGCCCGGAAGTGCATGTCGAAGAAGTGCTTCGAGTACCATTCGCTCTGCCAGACGATCTATCCGATCCGGATCGGAGTTGGCAGATTGTTCAGGAAGTGGCTGCGCTGATCGAAAGCGCCGCAGAGCGAACCGTCGCTAACTTTCTTAGTCGCGAAAACGCGATCCGCGAAGCGAGTGCTGTAGTTGAATCGCTGGTAAATGAATATTTTGACGTGCTTCCAATGGAGAAGGCGCTCATCGACGACACGACGAAATTTATCATCCCGAGCATTCAACCGACACAGAGCCGGATGCCGGTGGAGACCGTAAAGCCTAGTTCCACGAACCAGCATGAGGCTTATCGAGACTGTCTTTGCGACATGCTCAACGGCTGGGCGAAGCGAGGCCCTTTTGCGGTTCGCGGTCAGGTATATAGTTCTCAGTCCCTCGGCATTGGCATGGCTGTTCTTGAAAAGGTTGAACGGGCGGCAACCGCTTCGCCTTTTGGCGAAATGAATGTGGATCTCCTGAAGGTGCTGGACCGGCTTCGTAAAGCCATGCCACCGACACAAGCTACCTTGGACGTCGTACGCGGAGTTATGGTTTTTGACCAGAACCGACTCTACGTGGTGAAACCGATCGGGCAACGGCACTGGACACAAACTGCGGCGATGAACGACGCGGACGAAATCGCAGGCACCATTCTCATGCAGCCTCAGAGGGAGCACGCATGACCCATGTTGGCTCGCCTGCTGAGTGGCTAAATCTGATCGATTCCCAAGTGCCAGCCATTCTCGCATTGGTTATTGAAACATGGGAAGCGATGCCTGTTCCGGCGGCGAATTCTAAAGAAGATCCGCTTTCAGAGTCCTTCTGCCGTCTGCTGCGACAATCTCGCAACCGTTGCGACTTGCCGTTCCGTATCGATAGCCAGATGGTTGAACTCGATCCTGCGGCCGGTGAAGACCAAGGCCGGATGGACATTGTCTTTTCTCCGGCGGTCCCGCGCGAGAACATCTACTTTTGCCTGGAATGCAAGCGCATCAACGTGAGGAGTGGGGGCGGGGTTCGTCCATACTTTGTCGAATATGTCCGTTTCGGCATGCTCCGCTTCGTTCGCCGCCAGTATTCAAACGTGGTTCGTCACGGTGGAATGTTGGCGTTCGTTCTCAACGGTGACGTGCCCGCGGCGATAACGGGCGTCGAAGCGAATATCCGGGCCTTATGTCAGGATCTGGGAATTGTGTCTCCTGGGGCATTTCAGGCGTCGAGCGTTCGACCGACGGATGCGCGACTGCGCGAGACGCACCATCAACGCGCGCAGAATCCGGCCTCGTTCATAATCCACCACTTGTTCTTAGCTGGCGATCCCCACGCGCCCATGTTGCTTGAGCCATCGACCGATTCCGTCGTCACGGGCAAGAAGAGGCGTAGGTCAGCTCGAAAGTAGGCGAGAGAGAGAGAGAGAGAGAGAGAAGCCAGGGCTTGGTTCAGCTCGTTGGCGGATGCTCATGGTTACCCCGGTCATTTCAGGTTCCCATCAAGGAGTAAAGTGGCGCACAAGAGCTTCAGCCGCAAGACATTGCGCTGGGTTCCACGCTTGAACCCCGACCAGAAAAAGTTCTAACGGTGTCTTGTCGCCCCGACTAGACGAGACAAGAGGCCCTTCGACGAGCAAGTCGAAGGGCTTTCTTGTTTCTGGCACTAGAGTTACGTCGTCGAGGACGAAGTTCAAAAAGACAATTTCCAAATACCGACGCTTCACTGAGTAGTCAGCCGTAAGCCATTTGCTACGAAGGTTTTGCGAAAGTTCAAAAGCCTTGATCGCAATGTCGGCGTTTTCATCACGACCGAGATCGCAGGCATGTGCTGCCGAATGCCGCAAGTGCGAGAAGGCGTGCAAGGCGGTTGCCAAGTAGTCTCCAGTCGTGCAAGCGATTTATCGGAAAGCAACACCACGCCCCTCTGTTGAAGCGGGGCGTGGTGTCATTTTGTGCCATTGCCGAATGCGGGTGGGGCAACGGAGTGTCAGGGCGACCATCCGTGATTACCACGGTTCTTTCGCTTTTGGCTGGGTAGAATGACTGGCGTGGGATCGTCGTTCGATGGCGAGCGAGTGGCAAGGTTTTCTTGGTCCGCATTCGCAGGGGCGGCAAATGGAAAGATGAAACATCATGGCAATCGACCCCATTTGCGGCATGACCGTGACCAGCTTGACCTTGAGTTTCTTCAACTTTTCCAAGAACTCGCCAAGCTGGTTCGGACCGTTCGTGCCAAAGCGGTCAAGCCGCTGGACTAAGATCATGTTCGGCTTCAACGTCTCAATGTCGGTCAGCATGGCTTGAAACGAACGCCGCTGGTCGGCCTTGTGCCGCTTCTGGTAGTCGCCGTACTGCATGATGATTTCGATGCCGTGTTCGTCGGCGTACTGCCGAATCATACGGACCTGTTCATCGACTTCTTGCGATGGCGTGGACACCCGAATATACATCAGGGCCGTCAGCTTCGTTCTCGTTGCCGTGGTCATCGTTCACCCTGCGTGCTGGTCACGCTGCTTCCTTGTCAAGATACCGGAATACGGTGCGTTCCGACACGCCAAGTGCCGTGGCGATTTCGACGGGGTTCAGCCCCTTGTCCCGTAGTTCCTTCGCCCGCTGGGGCTTGCTCTTAGTTGTGCCGGGCTTGCGGCCCTTGTAGACGCCCTTCTTCTTGGCGACGGCGATGCCTGCCTGTTGGCGTTCCTTGCGATACTCCCATTCGATTTCAGACAGACCCATCAACAGGGCGGCGAGTGTTCTGCCGACCGCACCGTTGAACTCAAGTTGCTGCGTGACGACCACGATCTTGAGTCCACGTTCGGCCCAATCCGCCAGCGTGGTCACGCCGTCCTTGAGGCGACGGCTCAACCTGTCCAACTTCCACAAGATGACGCACTTGACCTTGCCGTGAAAAATGTCGGCCTGTAGCCGTTGGAATTCTGGCCGCTCCATCTTCGTGCCGGTTTCCTTGTCGGCGTACCACTCGACTTGCTTGGCGTCGATACTGTTGGAGTCCATCCACTTTTGGATTTCGGCCCGCTGGCTGTCGTCCTTTTGGCGTTTGCTGGACACTCTGACGTAAGCGGCGATGGTCATGGCTCATGGTCCTCCCTTGTTGTCTGGCTTCATTCTACCGGGCTGGCCGGATCGTGTCAAGTAGGGTGTAAATCTATTTGTCGTATTTTAGGGTATAGTCATAATGTCGGCTGTACACCCCAAGAAAACGCCGACAAATAGCGACCGTCAGCCGCCGTTACCGGGGCTGATGCTATTTGTCAGTCGATTGGCTGGTCGTTCATGAACCACCTTGAGCGTTTCGCAGCCAGCCAACCAACCAACCAACCAACCAACCGTATTCGCTGGCCTTTTACGGTTTTCGTGGGAGGTGTTGAGGGCGGCACGCTAATTGCGGAGGTAACCATCACTCGAAAGAGGTCGTTCACATCGGCTTTTTTCGTTTCTGTCACCTGTGTCGAACTTCAATTTCTGTCGCTGGCGAGATGACAGCCTCTCTGGAAAGGTCGTTTCTTATGAAGAATCGTATGTTTGGTGGACTCGGTGTGATGGCGTTGGCGTTCACACTGGCTGTCGTCGGAGTAGATGCGTTCGCCCAACAGGCCCAAGCGGCTGAAATGAAGGTCGATCAGAAGTTGCAGGATTGTGCTAAAGCGTGTTCGGACTGCCAGCGTGCGTGCGACCTCTGTGCCACGCACTGTGCAAACCTGTTGGCCGATGGGAAGAAGGAACACCTGTCGTGCCTGATGCACTGCCGGGACTGTGCGACCTGCTGCGCCGCCTGTTCCCAAGTCTGTGCGAGTGGCGGGCCACTTTCGGCTGTGATGGCTGATTGCTGTGCGAAGTGCTGCGACCATTGTGCCAAGGCGTGCGAAGCGTTTCCTGATGATGCCCACCTCAAGGCGTGTGCCGAGGAATGCCGCAAGTGCGAGAAGGCGTGCAAGGCAGTTGCCAAGTAGTTTCCAGTCGTGCAAACGATCTATCAGCCAGCAACACCACGTCCTACTCTCGAAGTGGGGCGTGGTGTCATTTTGTGTGGTTGCCGAATGCGGGTGGGGCAGCGGAGTGTCAGGGCGACTATCTGTGATTGCCACGCCTCTTTCGCAATTAGCTGGTAGAATGACTGACGTGGGATCGTCGTTCAATGGCGAGCGGGCGGAGTCGGCTTCGTGGGACCGCATTCGCAAGGGCCGCAAATGGACAGGTGAAACATCATGGCAATCGACCCCATTTGCGGCATGACCGTCGATGAAGCGACCGCCCGGAGGGCCGAGCTTGACGGTCAGGCCGTCTACTTTTGCAGCGAACATTGCCGCCAGAAATTCCTCAGCAGTGAATCAAAAGAAAAACCGCACACTGCCCACGATCACAAGGGCCACGGTCAAAAGTCTGCTTCCGAGAGTCAGGCATCAGGAAAATATACTTGCCCGATGCACCCGGAAGTGCAGAGCGACAAGGCTGGGAGTTGCCCGAAATGCGGCATGGCCCTGGAACTTTCCCGGCCTGTGGCCCAAAAGCAGAAGATCATCTACACCTGCCCGATGCACCCACAGATCGAGCAAGAGGGACCGGGGCAATGCCCGATCTGTGGCATGGCACTGGAGCCGAAAACTGTCCAGCCTGATGTAAAAGAAGACGACTCCGAACTCCGCAGCATGACTCTGCGGTTTTGGGTCGCCGCCGCCTTGACCGTTCCTGTCCTGTCGATGTCGATGCTCCCGATGATCGGCGTCCCGGTGGACCATTGGCTGGGTAGCACGCTGTTCCTGTGGCTCCAACTTCTGCTCAGTACGCCGGTGGTTCTGTGGGGCGGCTGGCCGTTCTTCGAGCGGGGATGGCAATCTGTCGTCACCCGCAATCTGAATATGTTCACGCTCATCGCCATCGGCACGGGGGCGGCGTACCTCTACAGTCTCGTGGCGGTTCTGTTCCCATCCCTCATCCCTGACGCCTTCCGGCATCACGGGACAGTGCATGTCTACTTCGAGGCGGCGGCGGTGATTGTCACTCTGGTCTTGCTCGGACAAGTCCTGGAGCTACGAGCCAGACGCCGCACCGGTGCCGCCATCCGGGAGTTGCTGTCCTTGGCACCGCCCACTGCTCGAATTGTGCGAGACGGCCAAGAGCGGGAAGTACCGCTGGAAGAAGTCCACCAGGGCGACATCCTGCGTGTGCGCCCCGGCGAGAAAATTCCGGTGGATGGCAAGCTCACGGACGGCAAAAGTACGGTCGATGAGGCGATGATTACCGGCGAGCCGATGCCGGTCGAGAAACAAAAGGACGACTTGGTGATCGGCGGGACCGTCAATCAGACCGGCTCGTTTCTGATGCTGGCCGAGAAGGTCGGTGGGGACACGGTGCTGTCCAGGATCGTGAACATGGTCGCCGACGCCCAGCGGAGCCGTGCGCCCATTCAGAAAGTGGCAGACACCGTAGCCGGTTACTTCGTGCCTGCGGTCCTGGCGAGTGCCATCATCACGTTCCTCGTATGGGCCATTGTGCAGCCGGAGCAGCCAGCCCTCGCATACGCCTTTGTAAACGCTGTGGCGGTGCTGATTATCGCCTGCCCTTGCGCATTGGGCCTCGCCACGCCCATGTCGATCATGGTCGGCATCGGACGGGGAGCGAAAGAAGCCGTTCTCATCAAGAATGCCGAAGTGCTGGAAACGCTGGAGAAGGTCGATACAGTCGTGGTCGATAAGACCGGCACGCTGACGGAAGGGCGACCGAAGCTGACCGAGTGCATTCCGGTTTCCCCGGTTGCCGAGGAAGACCTGCTTCGCTTTGCAGCCAGTGTCGAACAAAACAGCGAGCATCCCTTGGCCCATGCCATTGTGGTCGGGGCCAAGGACAGGAAACTGTCAGTCCCGACTGTGGACCAGTTCAACTCCGTGACGGGCGGCGGCGTTTACGGAATTGTTGAAGGCAAGAAGATTTTCATCGGTAAGCGTGCGCTGCTCGCAGATAAAAACGTGCAGAACCTCGCCGCTTTGGACAGCCGGGCCGACGAGTTGCAGAAGCAAGGTCGCACGGTGATGTTTGTCGCAGTGGATCAGCAATTCGCAGGTCTGGTCGCCGTCTCCGATCCAATCAAGGAATCGACTGCCGAGGCGGTGAAAAGCCTGCATGACCTGGGATTGCGGATCATCATGCTCACCGGCGACAACGAAAAGACGGCCAAGACCGTGGCCGAGAAATTGGGGATTGATGAATTCCACGCCGGAGTGCGACCCGAAGAAAAGCACGAACGGATCAAGGCGTTGAAAGCCGAGGGCCGCAAAGTGGCGATGGCGGGTGATGGCATCAACGATGCTCCCGCACTGGCTGAAGCCGATGTTGGGATCGCAATGGGGACCGGGACTGACGTGGCAATTGAATCGGCAGGGGTCACACTGGTCAAAGGCGATTTGCGGGGCATCGTAAAAGCCGTGAAGCTCAGTCGCCACACGATGCGAAACATTCGCCAGAATCTTTTCTTCGCCTTGATCTACAACGCCCTGGGCGTACCGATTGCGGCGGGCGTCTTGTACCCGATCTCACATCATCTTCTCCTCAACCCAATGTTCGCCGCCGCTGCCATGAGTTTCAGTTCCGTGTCTGTGGTGAGCAATGCGTTGCGGCTGAGGACGATGGGACTGAAGTAGCCGGATTCAAGAACGCCTTTCAGGTGAACGAGACTCGAACTCAGGAGAAGAACATGACCGCCACTATCATCACACCACAACAGCTTGCGGAACTCTGCAAAGACGGCAAGAAGATTGACCTGATCGACGTGCGCACGCCGGTCGAATTTCAGGAAGTTCACATTGAGATCGCCCGGAACGTCCCGCTCGACCGGCTCGATCCAGCAGCTTTGATGCAAGACCGCAACGGGTCGGCCAGCGAGCCGCTGTATATCCTCTGTCGATCAGGTAGCCGAGGTCAGCAGGGGTGTGAGAAGTTCTTCAAGGCGGGCTTCATCAATGTGGTCAACGTCGAAGGTGGCACAATGGCTTGCGTGGAAGCGGGTCTTCCGGTGGTGCGAGGCAAGAATGCCATCTCCCTGGAGCGGCAAGTACGCATTACAGCGGGATTGCTCGTACTGCTGGGCGTGGGACTCTCGTTCGTCCATGCAGCATTCATCGGGTTGTCAGCCTTCGTTGGAGCGGGGTTGGTGTTTGCCGGGATCACCGACACCTGCGGGATGGGGATGATGCTTGCCCGGATGCCTTGGAACCAATGCAAGGACGATACGAAGTCCTGTTGCGCCCGCTAAATTCCTCAATCGAACCTGAAGGAGTTGGACCATGAAACTGCTCATCGTAGGTGGAGTCGCTGGTGGAGCTTCTGCCGCCGCTCGTTCTCGTCGGTTATCGGAAGGTGCCGAGATCATCGTATTCGAGCGTGGGCCGGACGTGTCGTTCGCCAACTGCGGCTTGCCTTACTTCATTGGTGGTGAGATCGCCGAACGGAAAAAGTTGCTGGTCACGACCCCGGAGCAGTTGCGGACCCGTTTTAAGCTCGACGTGCGCACCCGAACATCGGTGGAGAGCATCGACCGTGCTGCGAAAAAGGTGCGTGTTCGTGACCTTGCTTCGGGCCGAGAGTATGAAGAATTCTACGACAAGTTGTTGCTCGCACCTGGGGCAGCACCGCTACGACCTCCGATCCCTGGCATCGACTTACCGGGAATCTTCACGTTGCGAAACCTGCAAGATACGGATCACATCAAGGAACGGGCCGACCAAGGCGTAAAACAGGTCGTTCTCTTGGGCGGCGGATTCATCAGCCTCGAACTCGCTGAGAATTTTGTTCGCCGTGGAATTGCGACGACCGTGGTGGAGAAGAACGACCAGATTTTGACGCCGTTCGACCCAGAAATGACGACCCCCATCGCTGAGGCGTTGGCGACCAAGGGCGTGACGTTGCTACTCGGTCAATCGGCTGAGGGCTTTGAGCAAACCGCTGATGGTTTGGTCGTGTGCTTGAATTCCGGCAAGAGACTGCCTGCCCAACTCGTCGTCATGGGTATCGGAGTCCGTCCAGAGAACAAGTTGGCGGTTGATGCAGGGCTTGAGGCCGGGCCTCGTGGGGGCATCCGAGTCAACGAGTATTTGCAAACCAGCGACCCGGACATCTATGCGGTCGGGGACGCCATCGAGGTCAAGGACTTTGTATCGGGCGATCCGACGCAAGTGCCTTTGGCTGGACCGGCCAACCGACAGGGCCGCATCGCCGCCGACAATCTCTTCGGGCGCACGGTGAAATATCGGGGAACGCAGGGGACGGCCATTCTGGGCTTTTTCGACCGCACGGCGGCAGTTACCGGGGCCTCTGAAAAGAGTCTACGCCGAGCCAATCGTTCCTTTCGGAAGGTCTACATTCACCCAGCACATCACGCAGGATACTACCCCGGTGCCGAGCAGATGACGCTGAAGATTCTCTTCCAGCCGGAAACGGGAAAGTTGCTGGGAGCGCAAGGCGTCGGTGGGGCCGGTGTGGACAAACGGATCGACGTGCTGGCCGTGGCGATCCAGGCGGGCATGACCGTCTTTGACCTGGAGGAAATGGAATTGTCCTACGCACCGCAGTTTGGCTCGGCCAAAGACCCGATCAACATGGCGGGATTTGTGGCGGGTGGTCTTCTGCGGGGCGACCATCCCCAGGTCGATGTCGAGGCAGTCCTGGCCGTTCCAGAGAATCAGCGACCGCTCCTGTTGGATGTACGCAGTTCCCAGGAATTCTCAGCGGGTCACATCCCTGGAGCCGTGAACATTTCAGTCGATGAACTTCGTTCTCGTTTAGGCGAAATTCCTCGTGATCGAGAGATCGCCGCCTACTGTCAGGTGGGACAGCGAGGGTACTTGGCGACCCGCATTCTGCGGCAGTCGGGCTTCTTGGCGTCAAACATCGGCGGCGGGTACAAGACATACTTGCTGTTCCAGCCGAATGAGAGTTGAACCGAAGGAGCATCAGCAGCCATGACCACCACTTACACCCACATCCTCGATCTCGCCAAAGATGCCGAACCGCCTGCGGACGGCATTCTGAGCAAGACGATCTTTCAGGATGATCGGACGAAGGCAGTGGTCTTCGGCTTCGGTCAGGGGCAAGAGCTATCCGAACACACGGCGGCGAAACCGGCGATGCTCTTCTTCGTAAAGGGCGAGGCCACAGTGGGCCTCGGTGACGACATTCAAGAAGCGCAAGCGGGAACTTGGGTCCACATGCCAGCCAACCTAAAGCACTCCATCAAGGCGAAGACGCCGGTGGTGATGTTACTGGTGCTGTTGAAGTAAAAGGAGACGCTATGCCGCAAACACCCCACGTTGAAAAACACTTCACAGCCTCGGAGTACGTCCGAGACATCGTGATTGGAATGTCGGACGGACTCACCGTTCCGTTCGCACTCGCAGCGGGCCTTTCAGGTGCAGTGGAATCCAGCGGCATCATCGTCACAGCGGGATTGGCTGAAGTTGCTGCCGGGGCAATTGCGATGGGGCTTGGCGGGTACATGGCTGCAAGGACCGACGCCGAACACTTTGTATCCGAGCGGGCCAGAGAGGAACGAGAAACAGAAGAGATGCCGGAGAAGGAAGCCGCCGAGGTTG
>Ga0163153_10004530_pt1 | contig 17371 bp, 17 predicted proteins | sample OliLakLV19MP6IB1_FD_148629 | JGI IMG/M metagenome (GOLD analysis project Ga0163153, IMG submission 148629) | Freshwater microbial mat bacterial communities from Lake Vanda, McMurdo Dry Valleys, Antarctica - Oligotrophic Lake LV.19.MP6.IB-1 | ecosystem: Environmental > Aquatic > Freshwater >... | reverse complement strand
TCGATTTCGATGGTCCGTAACTGCCCGATGATCTCTTCCGCTGTATACCGTTTTCGTGCCATGCCCCCTCCTTTCGCCGGTCGAAAGCTTAACTCCAGATCCGGCTTGGTTTATAGGGGGCAGGTCAAGTATTCACACGCTTATGACAGATACTACGAATGCTGACGATCCCGCATCTGAACCGTCCATGACATTCCCCGCGATCTCGTGCGGAAGGTAAAAATGTCTGCTACCCATGAAGGGGAGACAATCAAAGGCTCCTTAATTGAACTAGCAGAAGCGAGGACTCATGAATTATAGTGGAAGGGAATCTTGCCGAAGGGGAAACAGTTTTGGGTTCCGCAGGTTAGCGTAAGTAACTTGGAGATACACTATGACCACTAATGATCGAACGAAGCTACCCGTGAAGATAAAGGCGCAGGCCCGTCTTCTATTACGACCGCTGGATGTGGGGGAACTTGTGTCGAGAGGGGTTCTTGTGAAGGAAGGTGCCTGGTATAGGATTGTCAAATTCAAAGCACTTACCAAACACGCATTTGCTTTTATCTCTGAGATCGAGCAGGATTCACTTGGCACCAAGGTCAAATTTTGCAAGGTGTCTAAGAAGGCTTCAGCGCAGCTCGAGAAGGTACTCGAAAAACACTGATCATACGGGCCGCCATCGCTGTTTGCGTATGGCTAGGTGTGGGGGTCCCCAAACAGGCCCCCGTCTGCCAACCAAGCTCCCTCTCTCCCTCCTATCGGCTTCAACGTCTGTTACACCTAAAGGTCAGGCCATGTCCGTGAATGGATCTAACGCTTCGCATCAATCACAAAAGAGGAAAAGTTTTAGAAACACCCCAAAACTTGTGCGCTAGGTGGAGGTCCAGACGAGGGTAGACCGAGTCGGGTTTTTTGGGGGTGGGGGGGTCATTTTCAGATGTGAAGTGCGCATGAACGCGGTCACGATTCTGGTCACGGTTCAGTCACGGTTTTGGTCCCGATCAGGGATCTATCTTAATCACTACCAGTCGCTATGCAATGGCTCACAACTCAAGGGATGACAAGAGAATTATCACTCTCGGTCATGATCAGGCGCACTCCATCCCAACAGTTTGATTAGCCCTTTTAAAGCGGGGTCCATTTATGGAACAGCGAGGATGACAGTGTTAACACTTTGAGTATCTGACTTTCTTTTCCCAAACCGTTGCCTTAGGCAGGCTGCCTAAGGCAACACTTCTGGACGCGAATGATCCTTCGCCAACGATAAAAGGAAGGATATGGAAGAGTTTTTCAACGGGATATGCCCGACGTGCTGACTGATGAAGCTGACTCCCATCGTGCGTAGAAGGGAATGCCAGTCTGGAGGGTTTTTTGGATTCGAGTATGATGGTGTGAGTAGAATAGTTGGAGTTTCTCCAGACGCTCAACCCCCTTCTCGTCCTTAAACCAGTCTTTCCGTTCGTACCACTCCTTCGTGAAGGTATCCTCGAGCTGGTCTGGATAAAACAGGGCGCCAAGAAGTCCCATGTGCGGTCGTTTGTCAACCGAGATGAAGTAATTCCGCAAATCATATATCGCATTCCATCGCCCTTCATCCCGCCGACGATGGTTGGGATTGGAGGCACGCGGTTCCATCCTGAAGAGATTCCTCTGCAACACCATCTTGCGTCGCACTTTCCAACACTCCTCCACGATCACCTTCCAGTACCACTGCCATTGAGTCCCACAATCTATCTGCGTCCAGCGTTTGATCTTTTTTTGATAGGCCGCTGATTCTTTCTCCAGGGTGAAGGGGACCTCCGTCGCGCCAGTCACCCCGTGCCAGGCCATCACAAACGCGACAAAATCGGGATCTGCTTCCATGTCCTCGATATCTTTTCGAAGAGTGTCATCCATGGCAATGGCCAAAATATGAGCCCTTTCACCCCCTCAGAATCACGTTCGTACTGTGATCTACTCGGGGTAGCGCAGAGATCCTTGCTGGCGTGAGGTCAACCCTACGCCTTCCCCGTCGATCCTGACAAGGATCTTTCTCGGAACTTATGAACACGAGGTCGAGGTTCATCCACTTCGTAGGGGTAGGAAAGGAGAGAGGCTATGTGCCAGTGTCACTACTGTCATCGATGGTTTCGAGGTCCGCAAAGTGTGAAAGCGCATCTGCGCCGTTGCCCGATCTATCTCAAGTCCAAAGACGGCAGCGCGAGGATGACTTCACCAAACACTCCCTCACGGGCCCCGCCACTAACGAGCTCCAAGGGCACACCCGTGCCTACTCCCCCGGCGACCCCGTCCGACGTTGTGGCCCATCTTGTGGCTCAGATGACTGCTCAGCTCGCTGGCCCTGACGAGGCAATGCGGCTGAAGCAGAAGCGGCAGGCGTTGCTCACAGGGCTCTGTACCACACTCGTAGACTGGTATCACCCGCTGGAGGGCGTCGTCACTCCGGAAATGGCTGTGGAAGCAAAGATCGCGCTCCTAAACGAACTCGGCACGGTGGCGATTGAGGTAATGCCTCAAGCCGAGCTGACGCTGCGTGGTACCGCGATTCGAAACCGTATCTGTGCTCCGTACCTACGAAGGCAACAAGAGGTGGTTACGCGCCAAAACGAGCGACAGCAGCAAGACGCACTCCGACGCCAACAGGAATCCGGCCTCCGGGCACGGCACGCTATACGCAAGAGTGCCCTCCTCGAATTGGGCATCACTCGGGCACTGCAATCGGCCTCCTCACGGGGTTTCCCCCATCGCGCGTTCGTGGTTGTGGAATGGGAAGTCCGTGCGCGGCTCGAGGCCTGGCTGGTTGGCGATGAGACGGAGTCACAGGTCGAGGAAACGATCGCAGCCGCGATCGACCGGCCTCTCTTGGAATGGGAGGCGCGCATCGAACAGTTTCAGGGCGCCGAACGCCAGCGCGTCCTGGACAAGTGTCTCACGGTGGCCTTGCCAATCGTGGAAGCGGCTATGCCGCGGGTGAAGGACATCGTTGTGACATACATCTGCGAGACGCTCGGCATGCCGACGCCGCCCCCTTCCCCCGCGCGTGAGGCGAGTGCCTCGTCCACGAACGAGGCGGCCCCCGAGAGTCCCGAGGCCCCGACGCCACGCCCGGTGCGACGGCGTCGGGAGGATCCAGCCTCGCCACCCACGGATCGTGGCGAGGTGTCCGCTACCGAAGTCGCACCAGCGGCGTCATCAGAAAAATGGACAGCGACGAGCTAAATCGTATGGCCCTTCTGAACGTCAAAAAGGTGTCGGAGTGGCTGTTGGTGAAGCCCTCCACCCTTTACTTATGGGTCGCGCAGGGGAAGATACCGGCGCTGAAGATCCACGGGGTCATCCGCTTTCAGCGCGAGCAGATTGAAGCGTGGCTGGCGGAATGTCAGCTCGAGCCGCCAACCCCGTCGTGCCCAGTGGACCGACGCCGGCACGGCACCGACCACGTAGATGCCCTCATTGCCCAGGTCAAACGCGCCGTTTATACTTCGTCCTACGGGAAACCAGACCAAAGCAGGGCCACACGAAAGGGGGATTCCCATGGCTCTGTATAGGCGAGGACCAGTCTGGTGGATGAGATTAAGTTATCAGGGACGACAGATTCGTCGGTCGACGGACGCGACGGACAAGAAGCTGGCGGAGAGGATTTATCACAAGGTGCGGGTCCAACTCGCGGAAGGCCACTGGTTTCCGCGGGACGCCGGGGCCGAGAAGACGGTGCGGGACTTGCTCGAGCGGTATCTCCGCGAGCATTCCGCGCCGAATAAAGCCCCGACGACACACCGGTGTGATCAATCTCGGGCGCAACGTCTGATTCGGACGTTCGGCGATCTGACGTTACAGGAGATGCGACCCTCTCTACTCGCCGCGTATAAGGCGACACGCCGCGCGGAGGGTGCCGCGGCCAAGACGATCAACCATGACCTGTCGCTCTTGGGCCATGCCTTTCAACTCGCGGTGAAGGAATGGGAATGGGTGGCGGAGAATCCGGTGCACAAGGTCTCGAAGGAAAAAGTGCGGAATCTGATTGAGCGATGGCTGACCGTCGAGGAAGAGCAGCGTCTCTTGGCCGCCTCTCCAGGATGGCTGCAAGAGATCATTGTCTTCGCGATCAACACGGGATTCCGGCAGAGTGAGATCCTCAACCTCCAATGGGGCCAGGTGGACCTCTTCCGGAGGACGATCACGCTGTTGGAACAAAAGAACGGCGGGCGCGACACGCTGCCCGTGAATGCGACGACGCTCGAGGTGTTGAAAGCCAGGGCGAAGGTCCGCTCGCGCACCACAGATTATGTCTTCTCCAACGGGGCCGGGAACCGGAGAGACGCGCGGGACTTGCTACGCGTGTTCTATCCCGCCATGCAGCAGGCAGACGTGAGACGCTTTCGGTTTCATGATCTGCGCCATACCTTTGCCACGCGACTCGTGCAAGCGGGCGCGGACATCTACACCGTGCAAAAGCTCGGCCGCTGGAAGACGATCTCGATGGTGCAACGCTATGCGCATCATCATGCGGAAAGTCTTCGCGCGGGCATCGAGATTTTGGATCGGGTGCCGGCAGAAATTAGCACAAAATTAGCACAATCGGCTCATTAGGCGGTGGCCGAGGCCGGCGGGCGTCCGTTGTAAGTGGTTGAGAGGATAGAGAGAAGTGATGGTTGCGGGGGCAAGATTTGAACTTGCGACCTTTGGGTTATGAGCCCAACGAGCTACCGGGCTGCTCCACCCCGCGCGCGAATGCTAACAAAGCATGGAACGGCAAGTCAAGCCAACGTCCGCGCATCCATGTTGCTTTCGCTCATCTGCAATGTTAAAGCGATAACTATGCGACTCGTGTTCATGGGCACGCCAGATTTTGCGGCAGCTTCTCTTGAGGCCTTGTTGAAGTCGGACGATTCCGTTGTCGGCATTGTCACCCAACCGGATCGTCCGAAAGGGCGCGGGCAAATCCTCACGCTTTCACCGGTGAAACTCTTGGCCCAGCGACAGCAGATTCCTTTGCTACAACCGCTCAAGATGAAGGATCCTGAATTTCTCCACGCTCTGGCTGGGTGGAAACCGGATCTGATTGTGGTTGCGGCATTCGGGCGCATTTTGCCGCCGGTGATCCTCTCTCTTCCCTCGCGCGGCTGCATCAATGTTCATGGGTCCCTCCTCCCTAAGTATCGCGGCGCTGGTCCGATCCAGTGGGCCATCCTTAACGGGGAGACGGAAACAGGAATTACGACCATGCTGATGGATGAGGGGATGGATACCGGCGCCATGTTGCTTCAAGAGGCCATCTCTATAATTCCGGACGATACCGCCGGCACCCTCTCGCCACGCTTGGCTGAGCTCGGAGGCAGACTGCTGGTGGAGACGATTGCTCGACTCAAGGCCGGCACTCTCGTGCCGCGGCCGCAAGATGATTCACAGGCGACCTTGGCGCCGTTATTGAAAAAAGAAGATGGTGTGATCGATTGGGCCTTGCCGGCCAGCGCTCTGGCCAACCGGGTTCGCGGACTCTCTCCCTGGCCCGGGGCCTATACAACCCTGGTGGGAGGTGATCGTTGGATGATCTGGCGAGCGCTGGCGCTCCCGGGACCCGCGACGAAGCCACCGGGGGTGATCGTTGCAGTTACAAGCGAGGCGGTTCACGTCGCCACCGGGGAGGGAGTCCTTGCCGTGATGGAGCTGCAGCCGGCTAATAGCCGTCGCATGGCCGTATCTCAATACTTGGCAGGCCATCCTGTTGCTGTGGGATTGCAATTAGGGGGACCGGCTCTTTCCTAGCAGGATGCTGAAAAAGCCCTCCAGCGCCACAGACCGTGGCGCGTGAGTTGCGAGACGAGCGGGGAAAGGCAGGACGGGTGAAGCGGACTGAAGGCTGAAGTGTTCGAAACTTCGAACCCAGAACTTCGAACTTCGTGTCGCGCCTGTCGCGTACGGCTTGCCTGTCTCGCTCATGAATAATGCGGGCTTGTCCCCTATGGCTTCTGGCTCTCGATCGTTATTTACGGCCCAGACCGCACCGTCAGCGCGTTCGATCGCCCTCTCGTTGTTGGTGGAGTCCGTCAAGAGCGAAGAAGGGGTTGATGTCTTGTTAGATCGCGCGCTCGCGCGATGCTCGTTCGACAGCAGAGAACGAGCCCTCACGGTAGAGCTTACCTATGGCGTCTTGCGACGTCTTGCGACCATCGACTGGCGGCTTGAGCCGGTCTTGGAAAAGCCGCTTCCTCGCCTTCCAATCGCCGTACAGATGGTGCTCAGGCTTGGTGCCTACCAACTCCTGTTTCTCGATCGCATTCCTCAGTCCGCGGCAGTCAACGAATCAGTCAACCTGGCCAGGGCCTTTACCGGCACCGTCGGTAGAGACTGGAGTGGGTTCGTCAATGCGGTTTTGCGCGCCCTCTTGCGCCATCCGCTTCAGCCCTGGCCCAGCATGAATTCCAATGTCGCGCAAGCGCTCGCCGTGCGGTACTCGGTTCCAGGTTGGCTCAGTCGTCGATGGGTGGAACGCTTAGGAGTGGCTTCTGCGGAAGCGGCTTGCGAGGGGGTCAGCGTTGCGCCTCCGCTGACGATTCGTGTGAACCAGTTGATGACGACCAGGGAAGCACTCCTCGAAAAATTTGCACTGGCGGGTATTGCGGCCAGGCCGACCTGCATAAGTCCATTCGGCATTCTAATTGAAGAAGGAGGCTCTGTGCCCTCGCTCCCGGGTTTTCGAGAGGGCGCTTTTTATGTCGAAGATGAAGCAGCGCAGCTAATTCCTTCCCTGCTCGATCCTCAGCCTGGTGACATCGTACTCGATGCCTGTGCGGCACCGGGAGGAAAGGCGACCCATTTGGCTGATCTGATGCATGATAAGGGGACGATCTATGCCGTTGACCGGAAAGGTGCCCGTCTGGATCTGGTGCGAAGCAATTGTCGTCGACTCGGGGTCCAGATTGTCGTGCCGATCGTCGGCGATATTCGACAGCCCCTTGACTGGGCTCCCATGATCGAAGTAGCAGGGCCTCTTTCTGTAACGAAGGCCAGAGTGGGCGAACCATCAGTTGATCGGATTTTAGTTGATGCGCCCTGCAGTGGGCTCGGCGTGTTACGGCGACATCCGGAAGCGAAGTGGCGAAAAGATGAGCAGGCGTTCCCTCGACATCAGGCGCTCCAGTGTCAGATTCTCGAGGCGGTTGTCCCATGCTTGCGGCCTGGAGGAGTCCTGGTCTATAGTACGTGCTCGACGGAACCGGAAGAAAACGAAGACGTTATTGAGCGATTCTGTCGTGCCCATGCGGAGTTACAGCGTGAGTCTGTCGCCCCCTGGCTCCCGTTCGCAGCACAGGGGTTCGTGACTGATCAGGGCGCCTTTTCAACAATGGGTAACCGGTTCTCGATGGACGGATTCTACGCCGCACGACTGAGGAAGGTTTTGTGATGGCACGTCCCATTTTTATTGCGCCCTCGATCTTAGCTGCTGACTTTGCCCGATTGGCCGACGAAGTGGCAGCCGTGGAACGCGCGGGCGCCGACTTCCTGCATATCGATGTCATGGACGGGCATTTCGTGCCGAATTTGACCATCGGTCCGCCGATCGTGGCAGCGCTCAGAAAAGTCACCAAGCTGCCGCTCGACGTCCACCTCATGATGACCAACGCCGACGTTTTTATCGCCGAGTTCGCCGAGGCTGGAGCGGACTATCTCACGGTTCACGTGGAAGCCTGTCCGCATCTCCATCGTACGGTGCAATCGATCAAGGAACGCGGCGTCAAGGCCGGGGTGACCCTGAATCCTGCCACCTCGCTCAGTTCGATCGAGGAAATTCTCCCCGAGGTCGATGTGGTCCTGATCATGTCAGTCAATCCGGGTTTCGGCGGGCAACAGTTTATCGCCTCTAGTCTTCAGAAGATTTCTTCGGCTCGTGCCATGATCGATCGGGCAGGAAGTCACGCGTTGCTCGAAGTGGACGGCGGCGTCAAGATCGACAATGCATCTCAGGTGCTGTCTGCAGGTGCTGATGTATTGGTCGCCGGGTCGGCAATTTTTTCTAGTCGGGATTATGCCGCGACGATCGCTGCACTGCGCGCAGCCGGCCAACCTTCTTCCACGACGCCGCAGCGCGTCTCCGCTCACTGATAGGCCTCGCGGGTGGACATTTCTTCCCTCATCGATAGCCTCCATCCCCTCGAAGCCAAGGTCCTGTCGGCCTTTGGGGCGAATCCTTCCGCGGTCCTCCAAACGGAGCAGCTCGCGCAGTCCACCGGGTTAGAGCCCTCGCAGTTAAGTATGGCGGTCGAATGGTTGCTCGCCAAGTCGTTGCTCGCGGTCGATACGGAAACCGTGACGCCGATTGCCTCGCTAACAACAACCGGCGAACTCTATTTTGAAAAGTACTCGCCGATCGAACGGGTGCTGTCTGCTGCTCGCGATGCGGCCAAAACCGGCAAGCGTCTGACCATTCAGGATATTCAATCCCGGGAGGGGCTCGAGCCGTCGGAGGTGAGCGGTGCGATCGGACGGCTCAAGAAGGAAGGCGCGCTCCTCATCATTCAAGGTGGCTGTATCGAATCGACCGGCCGATCGAGCCAGACGGCAGAATCGATGCGGGGATTACTGCAACAGCTCCATGGGGCGCCTCGTGAGCTGCAGGCATTTTCCGAGGCACAACGGCAGGTCATTCAGGACCATGCCGTCAAGCGCGGGAATGCACGGGAACCCTTCCGCATCGATGATCGGGTGGCCAGAGCGCTCAAGCTTTCTGTTACCGGTATTGAGGCTGCCCAGCAACTCTCTCGGCAAGGGACCGCGGATGAGGTCTCCCAACTGACGCCCGAGTTGCTGAAGGACGGGAGCTGGCGGATGAAGCGCTTCCGTAAGTACACGATTAGTCTTCGCGCGCCACGGATTGCGCCGGGTAAACGGCATCCATATCGCGAGTTTCTCGATACCGTGAAGACGAAACTCGTGAGTATGGGGTTCCAGGAAATGCGGGGTTCGCTTGTGGAGACTGAATTCTGGAACATGGATGCCCTCTTCATGCCGCAGTTCCATCCGGCACGGGACATTCATGACGTCTACTTCGTGAAGAACCCGACGCATGCCTCGTCGATTGCGGAGCCGTTCTTGTCCCGGGTCACGCAAGCACACCAGGACGGCAGTGAAACCGGTTCAACCGGTTGGAGCTATCCCTTCGATGCGGCGCGCGCGCGCCGGCTGGTCTTGCGGAGTCAGGGGACGGCCGTCTCGGCCCATATGTTGGCGGCACAACCGGCGGTGCCGGGAAAGTATTTTTCCATCGCCCGTTGTTTCCGCTACGATCAAGTCGATGCCACGCACGCGACCGATTTCTTCCAGGTGGAAGGGATCGTACTCGGCGAAGACATCAATTTTCGCACGTTGCTCGGCCTGCTGAATCTCTTTGCCCGTGAAGTGGCACAAGCCAAGGAAGTCAAATTTCTCCCGGCCTACTTTCCTTTCACCGAACCGTCGGTTGAGCTGCACGTGCGCCATCCGAAGCTCGGATGGATGGAGCTTGGCGGAGCCGGGCTGTTCCGGCCTGAAGTCACTATCCCGCTGGGCGTGACCGTGCCGGTGATCGCGTGGGGGCTGGGGCTCGATCGCATGGCGATGGTGGCGCTCGGCATTCACGATATTCGTGAGTTGTTCACCGACAATCTTGATCTGATTCGTTCCACCAAGGGGGCTTTCTAGGTTTCACATGCCCACGATTACTATTTTTAAGCAGGATCTCGAGGGATTGCTCGCAGGGCCAGGAGAGGCGTCCCAACCGATCACTATGGAGCAACTCGAAGAGTCGTTGATGCTCGTGAAGGGTGAGTTGAAGGGGCAAAATCCCGACACCGGCGAACTTCGAATTGAGCTGCAAGATAGCAACCGTCCTGATCTCTGGTGCTGCGAAGGGATTGCGCGGCAGATTCGGGTGAAGCGGCAGGGTGCCCTCGCGAGGTACGACTTTCTCACAACCACATCGAAATCGCCCAAGCGACTGAACGTGGCTCCCGGCCTGGAGAAGGTCAGGCCCTATGTGGCGGCTTGTACTGCGACCGGCTACCGCGTGACCCAGGAGGGCCTCGCCCAGCTGATTCAGACACAGGAAAAACTCGCCGAGATGTTTGGCCGTAAACGCCGGATCGTGTCGATAGGGCTCTATCGGCTCGCAGCGATCGAGTTTCCCGTCACCTATGACTTGGTGAAACCCGACGAAGTTACCTTTACGCCGTTGGGCATGGATACGGTCATGACGCTGGGGGAGATGCTGCTCGTCCATCCCAAGGGTCTGGAGTTCGGCGGGATTCTCGCGGACCAGGATCGCCTGCCCTTTCTACGCGATGCGAAGCATCAGGCCCTCTCCTTTCCGCCGATCACTAATAGCCGCGAAGTCGGAGAAGTGCGGGTGGGAGACGATGCCGTATTCGTTGAGGTGACTGGCACTGACCTCTCGATGGTCGTCCTAACCCTCAACATTTTTGCAACCAATCTTGCGGATCGTGGTGCTGTTATTGAGCCGATCGAAATACGGTATCCCTATAAAACGGCTTTCGGCAAGACGGTCATGACTCCGCAAGATCTGGGGAAGTCACGGAAGATTCCCGTCAGCATGATCGAACGGGCCCTTGGGCAGGTGCTCGGCACCCACGAAGTAGCGAAGGCCCTAACGGCCTACGGCTATGAGGTGACGACCAGAGGTAACGAGGTGACGGTGACGCTTCCGTTTTATCGGCAGGATCTGATGCATGCGATGGACGTCGTCGAAGATGTCGCGATCAGCCGCGGGTACAGCGACTTTTTGCCGGTGATGCCCACGCAGTTCACGGTCGGTGGATTGTCGCGCATCGAAGAGGTCTCCGACCGTCTCAGGGCCCTCATGGTCGGCATGGGATTCCAGGAAATTATTTCCAACATTCTTGGTTCACCTAAGGATCTGCGCGATGCGATGCGATTGGAAGGGACCGAGAGGGGGGAACTCGTCGAAGTGGACAATGTGATGTCCCAGAACTTCTCTGCGCTACGACAATGGATGCTTCCCTCGCTGCTTCGCGTGGAAGCCGCATCCAACCGGGCGTTTTATCCCCATCGAATGTTCGAGGCTGGCGAAGTGGCGCGTCCCGATCCCACGAAGTCCCTCGGGTCGCGCACTGTGATGGTGCTCGGCGGGATGATCGCCCATGCCGATGCGCACTTCTCCGAGATCCACTCCTGCCTGGACACGTTGTTCTACTATGTGAACCAAGCGTACAGCCTGGAACCGGTCCAGCATCCTTCATTTCTCGCTGGACGAGTGGGGGCTATCGTGTCTGACGGGAAACAGATCGGTGTGATTGGGGAACTACACCCGGAAGTTCTCGAACGATGGCAGATCGGTGTTCCGGCTGTTGCGTTCGAAATCGAACTGACGGAACTAGCCGAACGGTCTTGAGGCGTACGCCTGTCGGCGCATTCCTCAAGACTTACGCCCTGTCCCAACCAATTCTTCGAAGGGAATCCTCGGCAGGCAACCGCGCTTACGCCCCGGCAGGGGCGAGGTGCTGTTTGGCAAGACCGACCAGCTGCTCAAATCCCGTGGCATCCTTGATGGCCATATCGGATAAGACCTTCCGGTCCAAGAGAATATTGGCCTTCTTCAGGGCGTTGATAAACCGTCCATAGGTCAGTCCATGCGCTCGAACTGCCGCGTTGATGCGCGCAATCCACAACACGCGGAAATCACGTTTCCGATTTTTCCGTCCTGTATAGGCGTACGCCTGACCCTTATCAACTGATTCTGTTGCGGTACGGAACAACCGGCTCTTTCCCCCATACTGTCCTTTGGCCAGTTTCAGCCGCTTCTTCCGTCGATGTCTTGTTTTGGGGCCACCTTTTGCGCGAGGCATGAGTCAGTACTCCTTTTGGTTAACGCGATTCGTACATTCTAATTTAGCTGTAGGGCAATAAGCGATCCAGTGCCTGAATCTTGGTCTTATCCACAAGAACCGTGCCGCTTAATCGGCGCTTCCGATCCTGCGTCTTACTGGTGAGGATGTGGCGTTTTCCCGCCTTTCGCCTGACCAATTTCCCAGAGCCGGTACGGGTAAACCGCTTTTTGGCTCCACTATGCGTTTTCATTTTCCTCTTCATGATCGGTGATTCCTTTTGGTTATAGCGTTCGGGCCGACCGTCTTACTTCGGCGCCACGATCATGATCAAGCTCCGCCCTTCCATGCGTGGAGCGTACTCGATCGTTCCTGTCTCTCCCAACTCTGCGATGACCGTATTCATGAGCGTTCGGCCCATCTCCTGATTTGCCATCTCACGACCGCGGTACGTCAAGAGGACTTTGGTCTTGTTACCATCGGCCAGAAAGCCCTTAATTTGTCGAATCTTGATCTCCAAGTCATGCTTATCAGTCCGGGGGCGCAACTTAATTTCCTTTACCTGCGTCGACTTTTGATGGCGCCGGTTCTGGTGGTCCTTTTTGCTCAGCTCGAACTTGTATTTCCCGTAGTCCATAATGCGGCACACGGGAGGCACTGATGTGGGCGCGACCTCGACAAGGTCGTAGCCACCTTCTTGTGCCTGTTTGAAGGCATCCGCCGTGAGGAGAATGCCGAGCTGTTCGCTTTCCGGACCGATCACCCGGACTTCACGCACCCTGATTTCGCGGTTAACTCGTAGTTTGGGGACGATAAGCCACCTCTTATTGTGTCAGTGAATGTTGCTGTTTTGCCGGCTTGAGGTCCGCACGGAGCAGGTCGAGCGCCCCGGCGACGGTCATACTGCCGAGATTGGCTCCACTCCGGCCCCGTATGGCCAGAGTCCCACTCTGCACTTCTCGGTCTCCAACCACAAACATAAATGGAACCTTCGCCTTTTCCGCTTCTCGAATTTTGAGCCCAATTTTTTCATTCCGAAGGTCTGCCTCAGCACGGAACCCCGCAGCCTTTAGTTGGGTCACCACTTCGTCGACGTAGGGCCGCTGGTTGTCCGTGATGGACATGACCATCGCCTGAACCGGGGCGAGCCAGGTCGGGAAGGCGCCACCGAAATGCTCAATCAGAATGCCAAAGAACCGTTCGATCGATCCCATCAGGGCCCGATGGATCATGATCGGCTGGTGCGCTTTGCCATCTTCCCCAATATACCCTAATTCGAACCGTTCTGGATTATTGAAATCGACTTGAATGGTGGAACATTGCCAGGAGCGTCCCAGGGCATCTTTGATTTTAATGTCGATTTTTGGTCCGTAGAAGACGCCTTCGCCCGGATCGATCTCGTAGGCGACTCCTCGCCCCTTCAAGGCAGCTTCGAGTGCGCTCGTGGCTTGGGCCCACCGTTCTTCCGAGCCGACGGACTTTTCCGGCTTGGTCGAGAGGTACACCTCAAACTCGGTGAATCCGAAGGTTCCGAGAATAAAGAACGTGAAGTCTAGGACCTGGCCGACTTCGCTTTCAATCTGATCAGGACGGCAGAACAGGTGCGCGTCGTCCTGTGTGAAGCCGCGAACCCGCAGTAGACCGTGGAGGACACCTGTCCGTTCGTACCGGTAGACAGTCCCCAGTTCGCCATAGCGGATGGGGAGGTCTCGGTAACTGCGCAAATGCGACTTGTAGATCATGATATGGAACGGGCAATTCATCGGCTTGAGCTGGTACTCGCTATTTTCAACCTTCATGGGAGCGAACATGTTGTCGCGGTAATAGTCGACGTGCCCGCTGGTTTTCCAGAGGTCTAACCGGGCGACGTGGGGGGAGTACACCAGTTCGTATCCGTTTTGAATATGTTGGTCGCGCCAAAAGTTCTCGATCAACAGTCGGATCGTCGCGCCTTTCGGATGCCAGAGCACCAGGCCGGGGCCGATTTCATCCTGGATCGAGATCAAGTCGAGTTCCTTGCCGACCTTTCGGTGGTCTCGCCGCTTAATCTCTTCTAGCCGCGCGAGATGCGCGTCGAGTTCCGCCTGGGTCGGGAAGGAGGTCCCATAGATCCGCTGCAGCATGGGATTGCGTTCGTCGCCGCGCCAGTAGGCTCCGGCGGTGTTCAAGAGCTTGAATGCCCCGACATGACCTGTCGTCGGGAGATGCGGGCCGCGGCAGAGGTCGGTGAACTCTCCCTGGCTGTAAACTGAGATGGTTTGCCCATCCGCCAGCCCTTGAATCAACTCAACCTTGTACGCTTCCCCGCGTTCCTGAAAAAATTTCACCGCGTCGAGCTTCGACAATTCTGCCCGTTTCACAGGAAGGGCACGTTTGATGATCTCTTTGGCTCGCGCTTCGATTTTCTCGAGATCTTCCGGGGTAAATGTGCGCTCAAAGGCAAAGTCATAGAAGAACCCATCCTCGACTGCCGGGCCAATCGTCAGTTGTGCCGTGGGGAAGACCTCTTTGACCGCCTGCGCCATAATGTGAGTACTGCTATGGCGGTAGACGTCACGGCCTTCTACACTGTCGAATTGAAGGGGGGTCACTTCAGCATCTTCGGTCAAGGTACTCGAGAGATCCACGGTCTGGCCATTCATCTTTGCCGCAAGAATATCCGGGCCAAGCGTCACGCCGAGAGCCGACAGAGCAGACCCCACAGTCTGGCCGACCTGAATTTCCTGACTGCTGCCATTTTTAAGCGTAATTTTCATGACCTGTACGACGTCATCAAGCGCTAGAAATAACAAAGGCACCCCGCCTACGAGAGGCAAGCGGATGCCCTCAGCTGGGTGGTAGGCGCGGACGGTCTTGAACCGTCGACCTCTACCGTGTCAAGGTAGCGCTCTCCCCCTGAGCTACGCGCCTAGCGGTCCAGAGGCGCATGCTAATATAGCCCTGCCCAACGTGTCAAGAAACAGTCTTTCCCAACAACATGAAATGAGCCTGAAGGTGGACCATAGTTCCAACGAGGAATGACTCTGAACTGCAAAAGCTCTGAATCGGTCATGAAGCAAGGCCTGATGCCCGACATGGAAGAAGCATGGCTGCAAACCTTGGCGCAGGTCAAGGCATTTTCGGACGGGACAGTGGAGGTGGTCTTCCGGGCACCCAAGGCAGAACGAGCAAGTATCACCCCGACCGAATCAGCGCAGGGTTCAGTTACTCAGATTCGCAGACCTTCGTTCGGACCTATTTCTGGAGTGGAGAATACTGTCGGTCTGGGGGCGCAGTGACAACACTAGGATGTCGTGGCATCATCTCTCATCGAACTGCTTCATGAGCCACAAGGACCTCACCTGACAGGGTGTGCATGGCTTCATGCCCGCAACGCTTGCGGCGACTGACTCGTTACACGATCTTCAACGTCTCGAAGTTGATCCCTGCGGGCGCAGGCGGTGTCTTCAGCTTCATGTCTTCCAGCGCGTCAACGACACGATCGGCCACCACAAGATTCCGATACCATTTTCGATTGGCTGGCACAATATACCAGGGCGCATGATCGGTGCTCGTGGCAGCCATCACGTCCTCGAACGCATCCATGTAGTGCTTCCACAGTTTCCGCTCTTCGAGATCCCCTTCGTTGAATTTCCAGCGTTTCTCCGGATCGCGAATGCGTTCCTCCAACCGTTCTTTCTGTTCCTCCTTCGAGATGTGCAGAAAGAACTTGAGCAGGGTCGTCCCACTTTCATAGAGCAGCGCTTCGAATTCTCTGATTTGATTGAATCGTTGTCTCACCACCTTGTCCGATACCCACCCATGAACGCGGGTAATGAGCACATCCTCATAGTGTGAGCGGTTGAAGATGCCGATCTGGCCCTTAGACGGCGCCTTTTGGTGCACGCGCCACAGGAAATCATGAGCCCGTTCCTCCGACGACGGCGCTTTGAAGGACACGACGGTGCAGCCCTGCGGATTCACACCGGACATAACGCTTCTGATCGTCCCATCCTTGCCGCTGGTATCCATTCCCTGCAATATGATGAGCAGCGCACGGGCGCCGTTGGCATAGAGGCGTTCCTGGAGTTCGCCAAGCCGCACGGTCAATTCTGTTGTCATCGCCTTGGCTTTTTCTTTGCCTTGATCCGTCTTCTTGTAGTTACCAGTGTTGTCAGGGTCACACTTACCCAAGTTGAGTTGTGAATCCGGCTTGACGCGATACTCTTCCATGCTCGGTGCCTCCTTCGCCCCATCGGGCTCCTGTCTGAGGCGGTATTCTACTCCATTCATTCCAGCTTGACAGCCGCGAGCAAGTGGCAAAGAATGCGCCGAATTACTCCAGGGGAGGTGCCTCATGGCGGTCAATCCGGACAAGTTGAACGCATTCATGAGCAAGGCTGTCGGTGATATTGGGGCCGCACTGAGCGCCAATATGGTGCTTCTTGGCGATAAGCTCGGTCTCTACAAGGCCATGGTGAAGGCGGGCCCCGTCACGCCGGCCGAACTCGCCAAAGCAACAAACACGACCGAACGGTACGTCCGTGAGTGGCTGGGCAATCAGGCAGCAGGCGGATACGTGATCTATGAGGCAGGAACGGGTCGGTATACCCTCCCTGAAGAACAGGCGCTGGCACTCGCCGATGAAAGCAGTCCTTGTTTTCTCCCCGGTGCGTTTCAGGTCATCGCGGCTACATTTTCAGCCAACCCCAAGATCGAGCAGCGCTTCAAGACCGGCAAGGGCCTCGGGTGGGATCAGCACGATCACCGATTGTTTGAAGGTACGGAGAGATTTTTCCGTCCGAACTACCTGGGTAACCTCGTGGCGAATTGGATTCCGTCCCTCGACGGCGTGGAGGCAAAGCTCAAGAGGGGTGCGAAAGTTGCGGATGTCGGCTGCGGGTTCGGAGCATCCGCCATTATCATGGCGAAGGCCTATCCCTCATCCACCTTCATCGGTTTCGATTACCATACGCCCTCGATCCTGACGGCCCGCAAGCGGGCCAAGGAAGCAGGCCTGAAGAATGTGACCTTCGCAACGGCGAAGTCCACAAACTATCCCGGCAAGAAATACGACTTCGTCGCGCACTTCGATTGCCTGCATGACATGGGCGATCCTGTCGGCGCTGCGAAGCACGTGAAAAAGACACTCGCACAAGACGGCACTTGGATGATCGTGGAGCCGTTCGCTAATGACCGTGTGGAAGATAATCTGAATCCGATTGGCAGAGTCTTCTATGCCGCGTCGACGATGATCTGCGTACCCGCTTCTCTGGCGTACAATGGCCCGGCCCTCGGGGCCCAAGCAGGGGAGGCACGGCTGCGAGATGTGGTCATGAAAGGCGGGCTCACACGATTCCGCCGCGCGACGCAGACCCCGTTCAATCTGGTGCTGGAAGCCAGACCGTGAGCCGAACCGCGGCAGGCGGCGGGGCTGGCCGCTGGGCGGCTTGCGCTTTTTCAAGTCCCCGGGCATAGTGCGGGGCAGCACGACCCTTTCCTGGGAGGCGACATGATCAATCGACTGGCAGCCGAAGCGATCGGCACGTTCTGGTTGGTGTTTGCGGGCTGCG
>Ga0163153_10004529_pt1 | contig 17372 bp, 17 predicted proteins | sample OliLakLV19MP6IB1_FD_148629 | JGI IMG/M metagenome (GOLD analysis project Ga0163153, IMG submission 148629) | Freshwater microbial mat bacterial communities from Lake Vanda, McMurdo Dry Valleys, Antarctica - Oligotrophic Lake LV.19.MP6.IB-1 | ecosystem: Environmental > Aquatic > Freshwater >... | reverse complement strand
TCCTGATATAATGCATAAAAACCACATTTCACATTAAAAATAGTAAATATGAAACAGAAATTCTTTGCTTTTTTGAGGATCATACAATGGGTTCTTATAACAGTCTTGTGTATGGGAGCATTACAGGTTCCCTTTATCAAGTACCGTCTCGGACCATCAGTGAGTGCGTCTCGAATCGAGGGTATCTCGATACTACTTCTGTATGTAGTAATCCTAATGGTGTTACGGATTATTTATCTACACACGAAGGCGTATGTACTAAGAAATAGAAACATCAACCAATCTGGTAAAAAAATATTGCCAGTTATTGCAGTATCTTTGGCTGCCGTGGTACTCATGACAGGAGCACTTATGTGGAAAGGAGTGCCAGGTATGCCTTCTTTTGTAAAGTCAAAAGTTACTACTGATGATTACAAACCATCTACAGATTTAGTTTTAGTTGATACTACTACATCCGATACATCCGATACATCAGATGGAGAAGATGAAACTTCAAGTGCAGTAACCGATACGGTAGCAAGACTCGATTTTTCGACACTCGAAAAAACAATTGAATCTGCAAAAAAAGAATATGAAGACAACTCGTTGAAACGTAGGGCGGACAGTTTGCTGAAGCTTGATTCGGCGAAGTATTGTAGCAGGACAGATGTTCTTGCTGCATATCAAAATATGAATAAATGGCTGGCCGAGAATCCTCTCAAAGATGCCTGCGACTACAAAGGAGTAGTTCTAATTCCTACAGTAGTTTCCACGAGAGAGAAACGTCAAACAAGGTCATCGAGTACCAGAACCTATGCACTAAAAAAAGCGGAATCAAAATTTGTCACTGTTGCAGGGAGTAAAGGAACAAAAGATAACCTAAGTTCAAAAAATCCAACACCAAATTAGTATTGTACAATGTACACAAACCCGAAACAGAAATGTTTCGGGTTTTTTTTATTAGCTCACTTTAAAAGTGATCAGTACAAGTTCTGGGGGATTGAAGAGTCGAAATGGGGGACCGAAGGTGCCGACACCTGATGTTGTGATCACATCCATATCTTGATACTTCTTGAGACCATAATAGTACGGACCATACACACGCCGCACTGCGTATGTCATCGGCCAAAACTGCCCATTGTGTGTGTGACCACTCACTTGCAAGTCGACACCCTGTGCCTGTGCTGCCGCAAGAGATGTCGGTGGGTGATTGATCAAGAGAGTAGGTACTGTTTGAGAGAGTTCGAGAGTAGCAAGAGCAACTGTTGCTGCAGTATTGTCTTTGCCTTCTCGGTAGGTGATACCTGCAATTTCCACTCCATCGTACAGAGTCTTTTTGTCATCGAGTACGGTGACTCCCGCCGATTTGATGGAGTCGAGAAATCCCGCATAGTTGCCGTACTCCTCGTGGTTGCCCGGTGCATAAAATACGGGGATCATAGAAGCGAGTCGTTTCCAACTCGCAGTCATTGGTGTCGTATCGACTGCAGGTCCATCATAGAAGTCTCCTGCATGGAGCACAAAGTCTGGGTGCATTTCGAGAATCATATCAACTACTTTGTTTGAAAAGACTTTGTGATTGACGATGCCGAAATGAGTATCAGAGACAAGGACTGCATTTTTTCCATTCCATGAAGCAGGCGCACCACGAAGCGAGACAGTATAGGGAGTAATTTTCACATACTTAGATTGCATGTATCCGATGACTGACAAGATACACGAAAGCACAAGAATTCCCGCGGCCACGAAAACTGGAAGTGTGGTACCTCCAATTCGTGAACTAATGAGGCATACACCTAAGAAGATCGCACCGATAAAGATATAAAACCCGATACCTGCAAGTATTTGGAGCTCACGATATGGTGTTGCACCAATGTGTCCTGACCGCGCGAGGATGATACTGGCCGCAAACAAAAGCGGAATAAGGAGAAATACAAAAAATGAGAGTCGGCTAGCAACGACTTCAAACTGTAAGCCGAGCGCATACATCTTGCTCGTAAAGTACGAGACGCCGATAAGTATGAGCGAGAGACTGACACCAAAGAGAATGCGAGACATTGAAACTATCATACCCCGCCTTTGACCTAAAGGCTATACAGGAGGGTACCGTGGTAGAATGCTCGTATGGAAAAGTACCAAGAAGCGCTGAGGTTGCTCAACCGTGAACAAAGGCGAGCAGTAGAGACAATCGACGGACCGGTTATGGTTGTGGCAGGACCAGGGACGGGGAAGACCCAGGTGCTCGCGCTTCGTATCGCACAGATACTTGAGGTAAGCGATGTCGGAGCAGATGCAGTGCTGTGTTTGACGTTTACGCGCTCTGGAGTCACTGCAATGCGTGCTCGTCTCGAATCATATATCGGCACCACTGCGCGTACGGTACACATCAGTACTTTTCATAGTTTTGCAGGAGATATCGTCGAGAAATATTATCAGGTACTTGATTTTGATCGTGCACCTGCGCCTCTCGATGACACGGAGGCGATTCTTTTGGTTGATCGTTTACTTCATGAATATGAGTGGGACTACATTCGTCCTCGCACAAACCCTTCGCAGTACTTTAGTGACCTCAAGGGTCTGATCTCTATTTTAAAACGAGAGCGTATGACACCGGCGATATTTCTTGATGAAGTTGAAAAAGAAATCCATGACTTTCGAGACGATCCAGAAAGCATATCGAGTCGTGGAGAGACTAAGGGTCAGCTCAAAAAGGAAGTAGAGAAAAAGATTCAGTCTCTGGAACGCACCAAAGAAGTCGTCGAATTTTATCGACTCTACGAAGAGATAAAGCGTGAGCAGGGATATATGGACTATGACGATGTGCTTGAGTACGCCGTAAAGATCGCCGAGCTCTCCGACGATGCGCGAGATGATATCCGAGAAGCCTATCAGTACGTGCTTATCGATGAACACCAAGACTCAAGTGGGGTACAAAACGCATTTCTCAAAGCAGTATGGAAAGGTGTTGAGCGACCAAATATATTTGTAGTGGGAGATGATCGACAGCTCATCTATGGATTTTCGGGCGCATCGCTTTCATACTTTGAAGAGTTTGCCACACTCTTTGGTACTGCCGAACTCATAGCACTTACAGAAAACTACCGTTCGACGGCACCTATTCTCGCCCTTGCTGACGAGCTCTTGCAGAGTTCGATAACAACACAAAAACTACAGAGTAACAGAAAGGGAGATCAAAAGAGTGTACTCTCGCAGTACACCTATGAGCGAGATGAGATGTTGGGTGTGGGACTCTTTTTTAAAGAAAAAATTTCTCAAGGCGCTCCACCGGAATCCTGCGCACTCTTGGTGCCCAAAAATCGACACGTCAAAAGCGCCCTAACCATACTGCGCGACATGGGGCTTCCCGTATCGTCATCGGGAGGCTCGTCGCTGTTTACCCTTCCAGACGCACAAAGCCTGCTTCGAGTGCTTCGCATCATCGCCGACCCGTATAACGCAGTACTGCTGGCAGAAAGTCTCCTTGATCGCAACAGTTCAATCAGTGCATTTGTTGCACACAAGGCGCTCTATGATTTCAAGTACAAACAACTGACGATTGAAGCACTTGTACAGTACAGTGCAGAGGGGGGATTGTTTGCGGATACACACCCAGTGTCACTGTGGGGTACAAAACTTACGAGTTGGATCGACACGCTCTCGCAGGTTCGACTTTCACAACTTGTGAGTACGGTGGGAAATGAATTATTGATTGCGCACGCACACACCCATGAGGCACTACTAGGAAGTGCTGAAGTGGTCAGATCATTTCTCCATGCAGCCATGCGATGGGAAGAAAAAAATCTCGGTGGTACACTTGCTGCATTTGTTGCCTACCTTGCTCGCCTCCAAGAATACGGGCAGTCAGTGGAGCTCGCTTCCTTTGGTGCGGCAGCAGGTATACAGGTAATGACACTGCACCGATCAAAAGGTCTCGAGTACGAAAACGTGTGGATTGCACACATGAACGAAGAGACACTGATGAGTCAGAAGCGTCAAGCATTTACCCTTCCGGAGTCAGTCATGCAGCATGTACACGAACGCGATACTGCTGCCGCGCGACGGGAACTCTACGTTGCGATTACTCGTGCAAAAGAAGCATGTACTATCTCATACGCCGCACAATCCTATGAGGGTAAACCACTCGCACTTGCAACGATGGTGCTCGATCTACCCCAGACGCATTTTGTTTCCTTTTCTGCATCAGAAACTGAAGCTGTCCTTCTTGCTGCGGGGCCACAGATCTATGTTTCGGTTTCAAAAGAAGAAGATGAAGAGATAACTCTGGCAGTACAAAAGTATGTGCAGGATTCGTATGCAGCAGTAAAGGTGTCAGTGACACTTTTAAATAACTTTTTTGAATGTCCGTGGACATGGTACTTCAGAAATTTTTTAAAACTTCCTGAGACAAAGTCAGTCTCCCTTGCTTTGGGAAGTGTGGTGCATAGTGCGATTGAGTTTGTATTAAAATCCGACACACTCCCTGGATCAGATACACTGGCACAAAAGGTAGCAAGTGAACTTGCTCGAGAAGGAGTCACTGATACCAAGGAACAAAAGCGACTTCAAAAGGACGCATTGAGTGCGGTGAATAACTGGATAGAGACACAGTATGTACACCTTTCTAATAATCGTGTCAGTGAGCGCTCAGTGTCGTGTAAGGATCCGCAGTTTCCCCATCTTGCAATGTACGGCAAGATTGATCTCACCGAACGGTTTCCTGACGGCACGATAGTCGTGACTGATTTTAAAACGGGTGGAGTTAAAACTCCCGGCATGATCGAAAAGATGTCTGAAGATACTCGACTCTCTGCCTACATGCGGCAACTCGCAATGTACTCATATTTGATTCGTGGAGCAGAAAAGGGTGCGATAGTAACAAGTTCGCGACTTCTCTTTGTGGAAGCAGATCCTAGTGAAAAAAATACCCTGTACCAAACACGCATTTCAGAAAGTCAGATTGATCTCCTCGTGCGAGATATCGCTGAGTATGATGATGCGCTCAAAAGTGGATCCTGGGTCAATCGGGAGTGTCACCACAAAGGCTATGGAGAAAAGCTTGAGTGTGAGTACTGTGTGCTGGCCAGAAAGGTCGGGTTATGCATCTAACGAATATATAGAGTATAGCTTTTAGATGCCGTAGCGTGGTAAAATTATCGCATATATTATGCCGCACCCCCGCGCCTCATTTTTCTATACGCACCGTCGCACACTCAGTGCCCTTCTCTTCGGTCTCGCATTCTCTGCAGCCATCACCTACGCCGTTCCTCCTTCTACGCAATACTCTGCAGGAGACACTCTTGATCCAACCTGCGCACCCGGAGACACCAACTGTTCAGTCCTGATCGAATCTTCCCAATGGACTGATGTCACTGGTGGTATCAATTATGCAAGTAATGTCGGTATCAACACCACTTCTCCTACTGCACTCCTTCACATCACCGGTCAAAATTCAAACAACTACGCTACCCTCCTTGGAGGAGATAGTGCAAATAACTACAACAACTTTCAAGTACGTCTAGAAGACAATGGGGGAGACAACTTTGGAACAACTATTTTTAGTATGAATCCTGAAGAAGGTTTATTTCTATCTGCGCAAGGGGGTATCAATAATCCTTCAGGGTCCACTCAGCTTAGTATTAATTCATACTCATTTTTAATCTATACTCAATACGGCGCACAATTTGCTATTCAAGACACAGGAAGTGGCTCTCTTGTACAACTTGGGGATGTGCATGGAAATGCAAATACAACACTCCTTACAGTTGATGATTTCAATCGACGATTTACATTTACTAATGGAACTATTTCTGTACAAAACGGAGGTGACGGAATACTATTATCTGAAGGCTATTTGGGGTCAAATCGTGGAGGACTATATTCATCTAATGGAGATCAAATCATTGCAGATTTTGATATTGCAAATAACATATACCGCTATGGAAATGGAGTTCTGACCATAGATACTACTACCAATGCGCTCGCTCTACCTACAAGTTCATATATCAATTTTGATACTGCAAATACAGGATCTGTAGGTTACGGCTTCAGGGACAACGCTGGTGTACTCGAATTCAAAAACGATGGAGGATCTTGGGCTGCGTTTGGTGGGGGAGGATCTAGTGCAATTAACTATGTCGGTACCTCATATGTTGGACAAACGTCAGGACTGCTTGGTAATGGAGCATCAGGTCCTATAAATGATGGTGAATCTATCTTTATTGGAAACAACGCAGGCTTTGGAGCAGATAATGCAGATTATTCCAATTTCTTTGGTGCTAGTGCTGGTAATAATGCAACTAATGCATATCAATCAAACTTTTTTGGACAAGGTGCTGGTAATAGTGCAACTGATGCAGCTTATTCAAATTTCTTTGGTGTGAATGCTGGTAATGGTGCAACTGGTGCTACTTTTTCAAATTTCTTTGGTGTGAATGCTGGTGAAATTGCAACTAATGCATCACATTCAAATTTCTTTGGTAGGTTTGCTGGTGAAAATGCAACAAATGCATCACAATCAAATTTCCTTGGTACTAATGCTGGTAATAGTGCAACTGATGCATATGATTCAAATTTCCTTGGAAATCAAGCCGGCGCCTCTGCCACCAACGCCGCCTTCTCTAACTTCTTTGGTCTAAACGCAGGCGTAGGTGCAACCGATGCCTCCCACTCCAACTTCCTCGGTCCTTCTGCCGGCCAATCTGCCACCTCCGCCAACTACTCCAACTTCTTTGGTTTTGTTGCCGGTCAATTTGCCACCAACGCCAACAACTCCAACTTCTTTGGTTATGCTGCTGGCCGCTCTGCCACCTCCGCCTCCCACTCCAACTTCTTTGGTATTACTGCTGGCCAATCTGCCACCTTGGCCTCCCACTCCAACTTCTTTGGTACCAGTGCTGGCTACTCTGCCACCAACGCCGCCAACTCCAACTTTTTTGGTCAAAGTGCAGGTCTTTTTGCCACCTCCGCTTTTAGCTCAAACTTTTTTGGAAATCAAGCAGGAACAGTAACGAGAATATCTTTAGGAAATTTTATAGACCAAGGCTCTATCAATGCCGCCAACTCTATCTTCATTGGTACTCGCGCCGGCAACTTTGTCGCCGACGTAAACCTCAACAACACCGCCGCATACGACGAAATCACCACCTTCGCCAACACCTCTATCCTCTTTGGTCACAATACTTCAACCGGCGGCTTCTCCAACTCCATCGCTATAGGAGCGTATGCCACCAACACTGCAGCAAATCAGCTTGTGATTGGGTCAACAAATAGATTAATCACCTCAATTCGTATCGGTGGTAATCAAGGGACTGCATCGACAAACAATACTATCTTTATGGGTAATGGTGCAGGTTCCTCCGCCAACAACGCCTCCAACTCCAACTTCTTTGGTAATTCTGCTGGTCAATCTGCAACCAACGCCAACGCTTCAAACTTCTTTGGTCTTTCTGCCGGCTCCTCCGCCACTGACGCTAACAACTCCAACTTCTTTGGTGCTAATGCAGGGAACTCTGCCACCTCATCCAATAATTCAAACTTCTTTGGTAATGGCGCTGGCGCTTCTGCTAACTCCTCTTCTAATTCAAACTTTTTTGGTACTAACGCTGGTTCCGTTGCCACCAACGCTTTTCAATCAAACTTTTTTGGCGTAAATGCTGGACAGTTTGCCAACTTTGCTAACAGATCAAACTTCTTTGGTAATTCTGCTGGACAGTCTGCCTCCGGCGCCAACAACTCCAACTTCTTTGGTTCTGGTGCCGGTCAAAATGCCACCTCCGCCTTAAACTCAAACTTCTTTGGTAATAATGCAGGAACAGTAACGATAATATCTTCGATAATAAACCAAGGCTCTGTCAACGCCGCAAACTCAATCTTCATTGGTACTCGTGCCGGCAACTTTACCGCCGACGTAAACCTCAACAACACCGCCGTCTTCGACGACACCTCCACCTTCGCCAACACCTCTATCCTCTTTGGCCACAACACTTCAACCGGAGGCTTCTCCAACTCCATTGCTATAGGAGCGTATGCCGTAAACACTGCAACCAATCAATTCATGATCGGCTCCACCAATCGTCCTATAGACTCCACTCGCATAAACGGCTCTGCTTCCACCCAATGTACCATCACCACTGGTACTGGCATCGCCTGTACCTCAGACGAGAGACTCAAGACCAACATAGTAGATCTCCCTTCCACAACACTCGAATCTCTCCTTAGTGTCAAAACAGTCACCTACAACTGGTCAGGAAACCCTGATGGTACTCCTATGATCGGATTCCTTGCACAAGATTTGGAACAATACTTCCCCCAACTTGTCGCTACAGACAGTGATGGCTATAAGAGTGTCTACTACGCACAGATGACACCGATACTGGTGGAGGCGATACGAGAGATGAATCTCAAGATTGGTGTTATCCCTCAGTATGAGGATCAATCATTTACTGATCGCTTGGGGCAATTTCTTAGAAATATTGCTGAGAATGGTTTTGGTATGTTTACCAAGGTCACTACTGATGAACTCTGTATCAAGAGTACCTGTGTTACCGAGCAACAACTGCAAGACCTGCTCATACTACAAGCTCAACTACGCGCTCCTTCGACCAGTACACCGCCCGAGGCTACAATAGCCCCTGCGATTGATCTTACAGATACACCAGAGGTTGCTCCAGAACCGATTCAAGATGCTTTAACTCAACCTGTCGTTCCTATAGTAGTCGATGAGGTTATTTCTGTACCAACTACAGAACCCATACAATCCAATCTATAATCTAGACTAGGGATACTAAGGGAGCATATAAAAATCCTCTCACAATGAGAGGATGTTTAACGAGTTTCAGTGATGTTGGCAACCTTGCGTGCAGTGGTTGTACCGTCAAAGTTTTGTTTGCGTTTTGAGGTAAAATTTACAAATCCTTCTTTGAGTGCAAAGAGCGTGTGGTCCTTACCGAGGCCCACTGAAGTGCCGGGTAAGATTTTGGTGCCGCGTTGACGCACGATGATAGATCCTGCGGTCGCAAACTGACCAGCATAGAGCTTCGTACCAAGGTATTGAGGATTTGAATCCGTTAGGTTTTTTGCTGCGCCTTGCGCTTTCTTATGTGCCATACAGATCACTATCTTAGCGTGCGAAGCTTCGTTTGTCAACGAATACCAGAGGGGAGGGCACAGGGCTCAAATAGAGGTATACTAGAAGCATATATGCAAGATTTTGTTGCAGTGTATTATCGAATATGTTTTGGAGTACTATTGGCATCTATTGTCATTTTGGCATTTTATGTTGGAATGTTAGAAGGAAAAAGGGGAGGGAAGCCCGTAGTTGTTCTCTCATGTACTGAGCAAATGCTCACAGCACAAAAGATTTCAACTCAAACACCAGAAATGGAAGATGTAGCAAGTGAATCTATACCTCCCCCCAAAAAAGGTATGTTTGCAGGTTCCAAAAATGGCACGAAGTATTACTCACCGGGCTGTACCGGACTTGACCGTATCAAACCACAAAATATTATATGGTTCAAAGATGCAGAAGATGCTACGCTTCAAGGGTATACACCTGGGTCTTGCTAAGTATGAATCACTCCCGTCACCACAATACAGGCCTCATTATCCTTACTGCAGTTGTTGCGGCCCTTCTCATGCGGCCCGTAGTAATTCGAGAATTGCCTAGGATTTCTTCAGTCAAGGATATAGAAGAAATTACAAGTGAATCAGTGAGGCAATTGATACCGTCAACAAATACAATAAAGTATCTGACGCCTATTGTACCGGCAGTTGATTCGCAAACGATCGATTCGACACTTTCTACTGTTGGAGTTATTGACGCTACCAATAGAGCACGTATACAAGCAGGTTTTGCACCGCTTCGTTCAAACTCAAAACTCAACACATCTGCAAAGGCAAAAACCATGGATATGATTACACGAGGGTATTTTGAACATGAATCACCAGGCGGTAAGGGTGTGGCAGATCTTGCTTTAACATCCGGGTATGATTACATAGTTGTTGGGGAAAATCTTGCTCGAGGTGCATTCATTGACGCAGATGATGTGGTCAATGAATGGATGAAGAGTCCTGGTCATCGTGCAAATATGCTCAGTACAAACTATCAAGAGATTGGCACGTACGCAGCACAAAGTGTATACAACGGCAATGAAGTATGGTTTGCAGTCCAACATTTTGGTACAAGTCGTATGACATGCCCCGTTATCAATACACAACTCAAAGCAACGATTGATGTATTGGCAAAAGATCTCATGAGTCGACGTGCACAAATTTCTGAAGAGAAAGCAATACTAGAAGGTCCAAACCGTCCAGAAGGAGAGGAGTATAAAGAGCGCGTAGGTCGATTTAATGAACTTGTGGCAGCATACAATACAGCACTGGTTGTATCACAAGAAAAAAGCAAACTGTATAATGCACAGGTTTCTGCGTTTAATACGTGTTTAAATAAGTACCGGAGCTAACCATACTCTGAGTAGTGGGTATACCAAAAAGTGAGATTGTAGTAGGTAGAGGGAAGCGATACGTATGATATAGTATAATGTCGCACAATATATCTTTTGCGACATTATACTATATACACGAACATTTCTTAAACTACACCCATGCAAAAAGCCGATCAATACGATCGGCTTTTATTGTGTATATCTTTAACTACATGGAAGTCCAGTTGTCGTGCTGTACGGACTTGTCAATGTGCAGCCATCTGGAAAGACGGTCCCTCCCTGATCATATGTTTGATATGAATAGTCAGTTGTTGGATAACTGTAGGAGGTATGCGTGCTCCCCGTAGTAGTTGTAGTAGACGTAGTTCGAGTAGGAAGATAGCGTACAAATGAGTACGTACCGATTTTTGGTTGTACATCAACCTGCATCGGGAGTGCACTTGCAGTAAAGGCATTTCCTCGGTAGGAGTAGGTTGAATACCCCCTTGGAGAGAGCAAAATGATAATGAGTATGATACCGATGATAATGAGTACCACCATCATGGTTTTGTGAGTGTTGTCTGGGTTCATATATAATAACTCGTTTAAGTACGAGTCTGACACTACCACAAAAATCAATATATGACTAGATATTGACAAATAAAGATATTATTATCTAATAATAAAAACCCGTGCTTGCAATACTACGTCAAGACAATTATACACATGCTATACTCGCCCTATGAGTATTTCCACCCTCCCTCCCGGATCAGAACGACTCGAAAAAGTCATGGCACATATGGGTCTTGCATCTCGTCGGGAGGCTAAGGCACTTATTGAATCAGGGAGCGTCACCGTCAATGGACTTGTCGTACGCGAACCTGGATATGCGGTAGTACCGTATATAGACGTACTAGTAGTTACTACTGCAGAAATAAAAGAGTCCTACGTTTTTTATAAACCCCGCGGTATTGAAACCTCTAAGACAAGTCCATCCTCAAAAGACATTCATGATACTACTCCACATCTTCGCCACCTCTCCCCTATTGGACGTCTCGACAAAGACTCAGAGGGACTGATTATTCTTTCAAATGATGGTACTCTCGCCAAGGCACTTACTGGAGTAAATACGCACGTCGGCAAGACCTACCGAGTACTAGTGCGTGAACAAGTCTCGGATACAATACTGACTAAGATGAGAAATGGTATTGTTATTGATGCAATTAAAACAAAGCCTGCAGATACAAAACGCATGTCACGAACGTCATTTGATATCACACTATTTGAAGGTCGCAAGCACCAGATTCGTCGCATGTGTGATGCCTGCAAACTTACCATCGAGTCATTGGTACGAATCAGTATTGGATCTATCGAAATGGGTACTATGAAGCCCAAAACATACCGAAAACTGACTAACGCAGAGGTCGCATCACTGAAGACATAACCGGCTACTATGTATCGCATGCGTCTTATTTACCACTATGGCTAGACCAAGGTATACTAGTGTATGTTTGTTCTCAGTAAGGAAGAAAAAAAACTTTTTAAAAAGCTCTCAACTCCCGCAAAGATTCAGGACTTTTTGAATTCTATTCCATACAATTTTGAGGAAGACATAGAGACATGTCGTAGTCCTCGCGAAGTACTATTACATCACAAAGCACACTGTCTCGAAGGGGCGTTTCTCGCGGCAGTAATACTGTGGTATCACGGAGAGAAACCTCTTCTTCTAGATCTACGTAGTACAAAAAAAGATTTGGATCATGTGGTCGCCCTATTTAAACGAAACGGTCATTTTGGAGCAATCTCAAAGACCAACCATGCCGTTTTGCGCTATAGAGAACCAATCTATAGAACACTTCGGGAGCTCGTACTCTCATATTTTCATGAATATTTTTTAGACGATGGAGCTAAGACCCTTCGTGAATATTCTAAACCATTTAATCTAGACAAATACGGTACAGATTGGATAACTGCATCAGAAGACTTGTGGGAGATGGGAGCAGATCTTGATGATGTGCCGCATATGACTGTATTACCGGTTACAATGAAATCTACATCCTTGCGGAATGCTGACAGGGTTGAGATAGAGGCAGGTAAGATCGTTGAGTATCCATCGTCCGCATAACAAGTTACAATACTCGGTATGAAAAAGAGTCATCAAAAATATGTGGGTGCTGCCCTTGCTCTGATCGGTATCTTTGCTACCGCTGGGTATCTTGTCAGTCGTCAACAGGAAGTCCCGCCACAGCCTGCCACATCTGCCGTACTCCCCTTACCTCCAGAAGCTACACCAGAAGTTGAAGAAGTAGTGCCGTCAGAAGGACAGCCATATCGCGCGATCACCGTAATCTCAGATAAGCCGGGAGCTGAAATTGCTCGAGAGGTAGGAGTCTCAAATGTAGCGTTTGTACTATCCTTCAACCGTCTTGATGAAAATCATATTCGCAAGGATACGACCATCACGATTCCGCCGATATTTACTGCCTGGAATGCACTTTCACCGTTCCCACATGATCTTCCTGTTGCCTACGATATCCCAAAGCTACTACTCGTTTCGCAAAGAATTCAAGCAGCTGCTGCTTATGAAAACGGTACGTTAGTTCGATGGATGGTCACCAGTACTGGCAAAAAAGACACCCCAACACCAAGCAAACTCTACTTCACTAACTGGAAAGGTAAACTGGTGCAAAGTACACTTGAAGGTAATTACATGCTCCCATGGGCATTTAACCTTGAGAGTATGGAAGGTATTGCACTTCATCAATTTGATCTACCCGGGTACCCAGCAAGTCATGCCTGTATCAGGCTTCTTGAGGCGGATGCAATGTGGATCTATGATTGGGCAAAGCAATGGATACTCGATGCAAGTGGTCAAGTTGAGATCGCAAAAGGTACTCCAGTGATTGTCTTTGGTGAGTATGCCTATGGTAAAACTGCACCATGGAAAAAACTCGCAAAAGATCCAAAAGCAACGACACTTACTGTTGACGAACTTACCGAGGTACTCAATGCAAATATCGATGAGATTCAAATTGAAGGACAGAAACGTGCACAAGTAGAAGATTCTAATTAGTATTTTCGAATCACTCCTTTTATAACTGCAACAATAATGAGATCGTGCTTTGGGTGCATTGGTTTGAACTTTTTGTTTGCAGGTTCAAGCCAGCTTTTCTTGCCATCAGTACGGAAGTATTTGAGTGTATGCTCGCCATCGATTTGGGCGATCACAATTTGACGATCTCGTGCAGTAGTACTGCGCTCTGCGATCACGATGTCCCCGTCCTCGATGTGTGCATCGATCATGGATTCTCCATCGACTTCTACCATGTAGGTCTCTCCTTTCTTTTTGATCAAATATTGCTCGAGGTTTAGGGTTTCGAATACTTCATCGACTGCTGAAGGAAATCCAGCCTTCACAGATCCAAGGAGAGGTAAACTATCAAACATACTCGTTGGGAGAAGTTTCCCGAGCTTGTCTTTGGTGACGATACCTGCTGCAAGCATCTTCTCTACAAGTCGAGCAACAGCATTCTTGCTCTTATAGCCAAAGAGTTGCATCATCTCCGTATAGGTCGGCATGCGCTTATGCGAGGAGTGAAACTGTATGAGTTTTTGTTTGTAGTGTTGATCCATATCTTAAAAAATGAATTGTACCATGCGAACAAATGAGAAGAATCGATAATACGAGCTTGGTCGTGCACGTCGGACTGTAGCGGTGCGATACGAACGAAGTGTAATTGGGTAAAGGGATTCATTGTGTGCCACAATTCCTTCAAGCCGAGTAAGTTCGTTTTGTACGAGAGATTGAAATTGAGTTGTGTAGTGATGTTTCATAGAGTTAGGCAAATGAAGTAAATAATCGAGTGAGGAGTCCGCTTTTTGTTTGGCGAGTCATTGAGCGTAAAAGTTCTTTGTGACGCTTGGATTCTCGAGCATATGCCTGCCCACGCAAAATCTTGTAATCAATCAAGTTGTTCAGCACGCGGAGCTCTTTCTGGATATTTTGGGTGTATTGGTGTCGTGTCATGGTTATTTTGTAGACAGGATATGTTGATAATCGCGACCTGTGTACAGTATAAGTGAACGAACGTTCACAATGCAAGTATTTGCCTGTGGATAACTCAACCAAATAAAAAACCCTTATTATAGAAAGGTATAATGCGCTATACTATTGGTATGCATTCCCTCCTTAAAGAAACACTTGTACATTGGAAAACTCACAATGCACCACGGATGGGTGCCGCACTCTCCTACTATGCCATGCTCTCCTTTATCCCCCTTCTTGTATTACTCATAACAGTAGTAGGAAGTCTTTTTAGTACGGAAGTTGTACGCGCCACTATTGCAAGCGAACTCACTCAAACAATTGGCAAAAGTGCAGCCGCCTACATCGATACACTTCTAAGAAGTATTGACCAAGCACAGCTTGGTGTAGGGGCAGCCATCGCAAGTGGGACCATTACTATTATTGCCGCTATCGGTATCTTCTCTGAGCTTTACAAAGACTTTGATGAACTATGGGAAGTACCATCTACTACCAAAACTCCTAAGCCATGGTACACAGTACTAAAGATGTTTATCCGTCAAAAGATTGCGGCGCTCTCGTTTATACCAATTCTTGTAGTACTTCTGTTTGCCTTCATCATGGTCTCGCTCCTTTTGAGTTCTATAGAGACGCATAGTACATTTCTGCCTATCTTTGCAACTGTTGCACACTTACTACAATTTTTTGTGCCCCTCATGCTCGGTACAGTACTCTTTGCATTAATGTATCGCATACTCCCCGGACGCACCTTGCCATGGAATATTGTATTTCTCGGTGCACTCATTACAACTCTCCTCTTTATTGTGGGAAACATCGGTATCGTGCTCTATATCCAAACATTTCTTCATGTGAGTATCTTTGGTGCCGCAGCATCTCTGGTAGGACTTCTTGTATGGGTGTACTACTCTTCACAAATTTTTTTCGTCGGAGCATCCTTTACATACGTCTACGCGCGAAGAATGGGTTTTATAACTGCTCGTGAGAAAGACCAATCTTGAGAGCTTCTGTGGCGATCTTTGCCGCTGCATCCGGTGTAAAGAAGTGTTGGGCATGTGCCTTCATGGCAGAGTATCGCTCTGGGTTTTCGAGGATTGACTCAATTTCACTGAGAAGTATTGAAGGCGTGAGATTACTCTCTTCGATGACAACACACGCCCCCGTGCGTGCGTAGTGGTACGCATTTTTGCGTTGATGATCTCCGTGTGCGTATATATACGGAATGAGGATTGATGGTTTGCCCCATACAGCAAGCTCAAAAAGAGATGAGCCGGCACGAGAGACGACGATGTCGACCGCACCTCCAAACATTTTGGTTTCTACATCTCCGAGGAATTTGAATGCCTTATAACGACTTCTTTTTGTGTTATCTCCGAGTGCAATACGCACCTCCGTGGTCACATCATCATAGTCACTTGCTCCTGTTTGGTGAATGACTTGGTACTTTTTGATTAGTTCGGGCACAATCGATACAACAACATCATTGATTCCTTTTGCACCTTGAGAGCCGCCCCAGATCCCAATCGTCTTGATAGCTGTGTCAGGAAGCTCAAAAAATTCACTCGCTCCTTCGCTTTGCGGATGAAGCAGATTTCTACGGACCGGTTGACCTGTCATCGATACTTTTTTGCCATCAAAATATTGAGCTGCTTCAGGAAACGAAAGCGCGACTTTCTTGGCAAATGTGCCAGACCACTTGCTTACGCGACCAGGCACCGTGTCGGACTCATGGATGATGACGGGGATACGAAGAATACGTGCCGCCATGAGGACAGGAAATGCTATGTAGCCGCCTTTGGAGATAACTACATCTGGATAGAGGTGATATACCTTACCAATCGCACCAAGGACACCAAAGGTTGTGGTTACCATGTTTTTGATATTGATCAAAATGTTTTTGATCGAGAGGTGCACACGAAGTTTGCCTGAGCTGACTGGGATAAATGTTACGTACTGCTCTTCTAGGAGTGCCTTGTCATACGGTACGTCGGCCATGTAGTAGAGCTTCATGTTGACGATACGCTCCACGTCTGCAATACGGTTGAGTTCTTCCGCAATAGCCATAAGTGGATAAAAGTGCCCGCCCGTTCCTCCGCCTGTAAGTAGGATTTTCATGTAGATACAGTATAGCGATTTTTGGAGTAATCTACAATTACACAATAAAAGCAGTAATCTCTTCCAAAATGCTCTATTGAGGGTTTATAGTATCTATAAGTAGTTTGTTTTCTTCTGGTTTCAATTGCATTGTTCTATAATATTCTTTCATTTTTTCAAAATTAGTTAGAAGTTGATTTGGTTTTGGATTATTTGCTCTTACATTAAATCTTTCAGCCCACAAAAATTCGTCACTGCACATTATTTTTATTTCTCAATTTTCTGATACCGCGACACATTGAGCACAATGCCGACCGCAAAGAGTGCAATGAAGAGTGAGGTACCGCCGTGAGAGATAAATACGAGTGGTACTCCGGTCAGTGGAAACAGTCCGACCAAAGATGCGATATTGAGGAATGACTGCGCGACGATGAGCGTCACGATGCCAACGACTAGGTATTGCCCAAACGTGTCTGCTGCCTGCATTGCAATCTTGTAGCCACGAATCGCAAAGAAAATATATAATACAATAAGGAGCGCACTTCCGACAAATCCAAACTCTTCTCCAATGACGGCAAAGACGGAGTCCCCTTGTGGCTCAGGAAGATAGTTAAACTTCTGCACACTTTGACCCAATCCCCTCCCAAAGACGCCTCCAGAGCCGATGGCGATCAAGGATTGTTGAAGTTGATACGATGCACCTCTAGGGTCAGAAGCTGGGTCTAGGAAGGTTTTGGCGCGATCCATCAGATACGGTCTAAAGAACGCAAGAGATATGATCCCGACGGCTCCGATGCTAATAATGAGCATAATCTTCTTCCACGATACCCCCGAGA
>Ga0163153_10004526_pt1 | contig 17376 bp, 12 predicted proteins | sample OliLakLV19MP6IB1_FD_148629 | JGI IMG/M metagenome (GOLD analysis project Ga0163153, IMG submission 148629) | Freshwater microbial mat bacterial communities from Lake Vanda, McMurdo Dry Valleys, Antarctica - Oligotrophic Lake LV.19.MP6.IB-1 | ecosystem: Environmental > Aquatic > Freshwater >... | reverse complement strand
GCAATGTGCAGACGAATTTCAAGTTGATTCTATCCTCACTACCGAAAAAGACATGGTAAAGTTAATTACACCTCAATTACTACCTTTGTTGCAAAATAAAAATTGGTTTTATCTTCCTATACGGTCGGTATTTTTAAAAGGTGGAATACATTTTGATGAAATGATCCTTCGGGTGGTAGAAGAAAAAATTCAGGCACTTTCACCTGTGAAAAATTCTGATTCTCTTAATTAATCATTGAACTACAGACTTATTTTTGCGTGTGCTTTTTAAAAAATTAATACTCTTTGCATTTGTTGTAGCAGGAAGCTTTGTGGCATTCGCCCAGGACCCTGCACCTGTAAGACGGCAAAAACCAGTCGTAGCTAATCCTGAAAAAAAGCAAGATGTTACTGATCCCAAACAGGACCAACAACCAGTGAGGCAGGGAAAAGGCTCCCAGATTGTCGATGATTCAACCAAGAACATTTACGGTCCTAAAACCACCTTATGGATTTCAGAGAACGATCTTTTTTTGAATAAGAAGAAATACCAACCACTGGATACCAATCTTGCCAACTATCACCGATGGACGTATGTGCAGCGCTTCAATAATTTCTATCAGGATTTGGGCAACGTTGGCACTGCCCTGAATCCAATATTTCCTCATGTTTCTGAAACAGTAGGGGTGACTCCCGGATATTCCGTTTATGATCCCTATTTCGATACCGAAGCCCCTGTTTACTTTGATTCAAAATCCCCTTACACAAGTTTTCGATTGGTTTGGGGTGGCGATGGGAGGGCCGTCAGCAGGATTGAATACAGCCGCAATATAAATCCTCGCTGGAACTTTGGCTTCAACTACCGACCCCTATTGGTCGATAAACAGATACAGCGTTCTGGTAAAGGTGACCGCCAAACCATCAGCCATTATTATGATTTGTATTCAAGCTACCGATCAAAAAACGACCGCTATCTTCTCGCGTTTAATTACAGGCGCCTAAGACATCGGGTGAATGAGAACGGAGGTATTCTATTAAGTAGAGATACCACCGTTAATGGGTATTACGATCTTAATGCTCAGCCCTATTTACTGGCAGCGCAATCCGAAGAACAGAAGAATGCACTTCATGTTTTTCAACAATATCAACTGGCTTCTCCATTTCAATTGTACCACCGGCTCGACATAACCAAACAAATCAACCGTTTCAAAGACAAGGCAAGTTCTGAAACCAATTACCATAAGTATTTTCCATTTACGAATAATGACCCGGACATTGATACGGCCAATGTTTCTGACGGCATGGATTTTAAAACAATCGTTAATGAAGTGGGCATTAAGGGTAATGCCGCATTTTTGTTTTACAGTTTCTATTATAAGATCAGAACCTACAGTACGTTTAATCGATACGTGGACGAAACTCTGTTGTCATTTGAAAATGATGGTGTTGAAAATTATGTTGGAGGGAAGATCGCATTTCAATTTGATACGTTAGCCGAACTTACAGGCAATGCAGAATATTTGTTAGACGGAAATTATCGCCTTCAGGCAGAGCTTAAAACTCCGTGGCTGGATGCCAAAGGGATGAGTATACTTGCTAAGCCCGGGTTCTTACCCCTCGCTTATCGCGGTAGTCATAATTCCTGGGTAAATGATTTTTCAAGCACCTTTTCAAATCAATTGGAAGCCTTCTTAAAAGTAAAGTGGGGCCGGTTGTTTATTTCACCGGGTGCACGCTATATCGTTCTAAAAGATTACATCTTCTATAAAGAAAATAAAGTGGCGGGCGAGCAGGCAGTATTACCAGTGCAATCATCAGGCAATCAACAGGCATTTTCTCCCGAGTTAAGAATGTCTCTTCGTTTTTTCAGGCATTTTTATTTGAGACCACAAATCATTTATACTTCTTTGCTAAAGAACGATGATGATGCGCTGCGCATTCCCGAGTGGTTTAGTAATACTCAACTTGCTTATGAGAACATGCTCTTCAAAGGAAACATGCAAGCGCAGATTGGTTTTGATTTGCATTGGCGATCTTCGTATACGGCATTGGGTTATGATCCCTCCATTCAGCAATACTATGTTCAGAATGGTTTTGTGAATGAGGCCTATCCATTGGTAGATTTTTTCTTCAATGGCCAGTTCAAACGAGGAAGATTTTTCTTTAAGTATCATAATATCATGCAAGCCTTTACCGGAAAGGGCTACCTGATTACTCCGGGCTACAGAGGCCAACCTAATATCATGGACTTTGGATTTGATTTAATTTTGTTTGACTGATGGAAAAGCACGTGTTGGGTCTGGCGCTTCCAACGGATCCCCGGTGGGTGAACATCGCTGAGAAAAACATTGAGGAAATTTTAGTGGATCACGCCTATTGCGAACAAAAGGCTGCGTCTTCCTGCATATCCATCATAATAAGCTATCCTGAAAAAGAGAGAGTTGTTGAAGTGCTAACTCCAGTAGTAGCTGAAGAATGGAGTCACTTTGAAAGAGTTCTTGAGCAGCTTAAGAAGCGGGGTCATAAATTGGGCTTCCCCCGAAAAGATGAATATGTGGAGCAACTTCAAAAGATTATAAAGAAGGGCGGGAGCAGGGATCAACAATTGGTTGAGAAACTTCTGATCAACGCACTTATCGAAGCCCGCAGCTGTGAACGATTTCGGTTATTGTGGAAGGAAATTGGTGATGTCGAACTCAGTAAATTTTATTACGAACTCATGGTTTCGGAAGCCGGACATTACAAAAACTTTCTTGCCCTCGCAAAGGAATTCATGAACCCTGATCTTGTCGAAAAACGATGGAAAGAGATTCTTACTCAAGAATCTGAAATCATAATGAACCTGGAGGTGCGTGGCGACCGAATGCATTAATCTCTCACAACGATTTTCTGCACACGCTGTCCTTCATTCGTTTTTATTTTTAAGAGATACATGCCACGTGCGCCATTCAGTACCAAAGATTCACTATGGAGTCCCGGTGCTTTACTTTTCCATGATTGCGTATGCATTATTTTTCCAGAAAGATCGTGAACAGTCAGTTCCACTGGTGATGGATCGCGAAGGGTAAATGAGACGGTCAGTGATCCGCTGCTCGGATTCGGGTAGGCTTGTAAACCCAATGAGGTAGTTAAATGATCTTCAACTCCTGTTGGTTTTTGTTGGATGTATAAATCATCTACTGCCCAACCCCATGCTGTGTTGGTGTTATCAGAATATAATCTCATGCGGAACAACAGCGTATCACCTACCTTAAATTGTGAAGTGAGGTTTACGTTATGGTCAACGAATAGGCCTGAATTTCCGGGCTGCCCACTCGTGTAAGCAGATAACCAATTATTGTTGAACGAAGCATTGTATCCATTCTCGATGGGTGTCCAGATAAGTCCGTCTTTGGTTGCTTCCACAACTACATAGTCCTTAAATGTAGGTTGTCCAAAGAGAGAACCATTAGAGCCGGGTTCAATAATCGCTACATCGCGATAGAAGAAGAATGGATAATCGGCTGTAATTATGATCGGCTGTTTTAGCAAGGCAATACTTTCTGAATTTATCGGATAGTTGCTCTGACTTTTTAAACTTGTATTGGAGCTTCCAAATGCCTGAACGAAAAAGCCGACAAGAGAAAAATCAACATCCGAAGTGAAATAATTAAAGTACTGTTTCTGAATGGGTTTCAGCGATAGATTCTCACCAGAAAATGTTGCTGAGTGAATAGGGGCAGACCCTTTGAAACTAATTAGCCGGGCTTGAACGTTGCCCTTAGTTACATTACCAATTGTAACTACATATTCACCCTGGGGAACTGCTGGCAATTTACCTGATCTTGATCCGTTAATCCATACTTGAGTAGAGTCAAAGTCTTCCTGAAGTTTAATTTTTAAAGCAAGTTTTGATTGAGGGGAAGTTCCCAATGCAGTGATGATTGGATTAATAACGGTTTCTTGCGCTGTTTCCAATTTGGCTGTCCAGATGCCTCTGCCGTGTGTGGCTATTACGATCTGATCATCCTGACCTTTTAAATCCCACACCGATACATTGGGAAAATCACTTAATAGGGCCCATGAATTTCCATCATCCAGTGATTCAACAATTCCTATCTCCGTTCCGGCCCAAAGAATATTGGGATTGTTGGAATGAACATATAGACAGAACACGGCTACATCCGGAAACCCTCGTGTGCTGATGGCATCATTAGTTCCAAAGCCGGAGATATCTTCCCAGGTTTGTCCCAGATCTTTGGTGCGTAAAATCTTAGGAGATTTGGCAATTGAAAAAAGAGCGTAGGCCGTTTTTTCTTCAGCAGGATGGCTTGCTAATTTGGTCATGTTGCCAAGGACCGCGCCCGCGTAATTATTGGTGATGGTGTACGTATTGCCACCATCGTTGGATACATAGAGTCCGCGGGTTGTGCTCATTCCGCTTCCGGCCCATATCACATTGGCATTGGCCCGTGAAACCTCAACGTCAGCAAAACTGGTGAGTCCCCATTTTTCCGTGATGGGTTTTAATACCCAGTTGCCTCCAAAGTCAGACGATCTCCACACACCTTCTGATCCAACTGTGAATAAAATGTCAGGCGCTTGTTTTGAGTTTGCCAGCTTGGATATAAAGGGAAACTTTGCCGGGTCTGGAACCGTTCCGGATAATGTTAACCCGCTATTTGCTTTCTGCCAGGTAAATCCACCATCCAGTGATCGGGAAAAATTATTAAACTGTGAACCTCCGATCATTTTTTTTCCATCGAGATTATTCCACACCACCTCGAACCCATCACCGCTTAATTGAATATTGGTTATGTATTGAGTAGAAGCCGATGCCACTATGTTTTCTGGAGAGAAGTAAGTGGAGTTGTCCTGCATACCACCGAAGTACTGTTCAGCTCCGGGTCTTTTATCGGCCCCATAAAATTGACTGGTGTTATATCCAATACCTGACATGGTCCATTCACCCTGAGTGATGCCCGGGGAAGACGATGTTTGTGACAGGAAAAGTCCGCCATCATTGGCAATCAATAGTCGAAATGTTTTGAGCGTTTCATTTTCTTTAATGACAACAATGTTGTGTTGATCGGGATGTACAAAGTTGCGGTTATTTTTGCCGTCATATTCTGTGTAGGGATCCGCAGCAGAGGCAGAGGTACTTGCCAGTTTTATTACTTCGGAGTACAGGAAGCGCAAGGCAGAATTGGGGAGCGCGTCCGCATTCCAGGTGCCACCGACAGTAAGCGTGGGCCATATATTATACATCATTTGAAACATATGCCCTCCCGCAATAGCGATAGAAGCATTTGGTGCTGCGGCATCATAGTTGACATTATTTACAAATAGATATTCTCTACTTTGTTCCGTTGGCAATCCGGTTGTGTTTGCTTCATATAAGTTAAACTTGCCGTTGCGGTCCTGATCGCGAAAGGAGACCATCAGTTGACGATTGGTAGTGATGTCCCACACTTCAAATGGAACATCCACAAAATCCTGATAGGAATAGTTGGCATCGGGCACACCCGAGGTTGATCCATCAGGCACAAGAAAGCGATGGGCTTTCTGACTTTTTCCTGAACCAAACCTGATTTCAACACTGGTTTTATTCGCAGCTGGTCCGAGGTCAAGCTTCCCCTGATAAGCATCGGCACCAAAATTTATGAGATTAATGAAGGGTGCAGTATTGAACTCTTCCATGGTATAACTTCCCACGGCTGTGCCAGCGCCATTCGCAGTTAATTGAATTCTATACAGACCAATTCCTCCTACATAAATTACATCTTTGTCATAGGGGTCACAGGCAATGGTATTATCATACCACCCTTGCGAGCCTAAATAGTTGAGCGCCTTGTTTGATAATAATAAATCAATTAACGACCAGGTGGCTCCGCCATCATCTGAAACATACAAGTCCGAGTTGCTGCCTGATAGCGTTCCTTGTGCAGATGCAAAAACCCGATTTGTTTTTACAGGAGAGATATCAATTTCAACACGACCGTTGGTGTTGATGCCTGAATTTGAATTTACCCAATTCAATCCGCCATCAGTAGACTTAATCACGCCTATGCCAAATCGGGTAGCGTATTGCACGTTGAAATTTCCGGGTACAGCGCGCAGGTCCTGCACCAAACTGCTATAGACTTTAATCCAATTCAAGCCGCCATCTTCAGTGCGATAGATACCGTTGTTGCTTGCCGCGATAACACGATTTGCGGTTGCCGGATCAATGATGATTCTATTGATCTCATCCATGGTGGAAGTATTGGTAAGAAACTCCCAGGTAGTGCCACGATTGATGCTTTTAAATATACCATGCCCCTGCACACCATCGAGGTTACCAAAGCCTTCCCCGGTGCCGGCATAAATGATATTATGATTTGACTCCGCCATCATCAGCACGGTGGTTGCCAGATTGGGTAGGTCAGGAGTAAGCCATTGCCATGTGGTTCCTGCATTGGTTGTCTTCCAAATTCCTCCGCTGACAGAACCCGCATACCAGGTTTTACGAGTAACATCATCCGGATCAACGATAAGACCGCGGGTGCGACCGGGCACGTTGGCTGGACCGCGTTCTTTCCATTCAATTACACCGTTACCGGATTGTGTCCTTGCTGCCAGAGAATTTTTTGAAGCCGATTTTCTTGCACGCACTAATTCCTTTAATTGATAGTTATCTTCGTAGGCCGGGCCATTGACGCCTTCCTGCGTGCGTATTCCTTTGTGGAACAAGATAAATTGTTCCGGGGCATCTTGTCTCTCCTCGCGCTCGATATGGGTTGTGTTCTTTCCTTGAATAGTTTCCGATGAATTTCTTGAAATCATCAAGAAAACTCCGACAACAAAAAATGAACTGATGAGCAGGGATCGTTTCACCACTTGATAATATATTTTGTTACATCAATAACCTTGACTACCATGGATTGTTCATCCTTACTCACCATACCAGGTATAGTTTTCATTTCGATTTTGTAATTATCAACCCATGAAAAGGAAGCCTGCGCTGTTTTATCCCGTTCAACCACGGTGAGATCATTGAGTCTAACGATGATGTAGGAGACAGAAAGCGTTGAAAGGTTTTCTTTAAAGCAAAGGGCAAACGTAGCGTCTTTGTTTTTTTGTACTACAGCATTTTCTCCAAGATTTTCAGCGACCATGGATTCAAGGGTTTTTGTTGACACACCCGTGACAGTGGCGGATTTGCAGGAGGCGATGAGTATGATCAGAGCGATCAAATGGATTTTTCTCATGCCTACGTTTTTTGTTTTTTCTTTTTGGCGGCAGGGAAAAGAATATTATTTAGGATGAGACGGTAACCCGGTGAGTTGGGATGCAAGTGTAAATCCGTTGGTTCTTCACCAACTGTATGTTGATAGTCTTCAGGATCGTGGCCTCCATAAAAAGTCCAGAAACCTTTGCCAAAAACTCCGTGCATATATTTGGCTTCCTTGATGGAGTTGTTTTCTCCCATGATGGTGACGTCTGACTTTATCAGTCGCTTTTTGAAGCCTGTGGTTTGACCATAAAATCCCTGAATCACCCGGGTATGGTTTTGAGTAAGCATAGAGGGGATAGGATCCCACTTGGCGGAGAATTCAAAAATTGTAAAGTAGTCGTTGTCCTGCCGCAGGCCCCTGTCGGGGAAGTTGTTGTCGATATCAGAAAATTCATATTGCAACGGATCGCGCACGAGTCGGAAGTCGGTGAAAGCAAAGGTGTTGTTGAAGTTAAGTTTTTCCTGAGCTTGCGGGTCAGCTGCGTCACCGTCATACATACGTTCGCAGATGTCGATGCCTTCTGCCGCCAGGGCGATATCGTAGGAATCCGTGGCCGAGCACATGGCAAAAAGAAATCCGCCTCCGGAAACAAACTCTTTGATGCGCTTGGCTACTGCAAGTTTTGATTGTGATACTTTATGAAACTCAAATCTTCTGGCCGCATCCTCGGCTTCTTTCACTTGCTCGATATACCAGGGCATATTGGCGTAGTTATTATAAAACTTTCCGTACTGGCCCGTAAAATCTTCATGGTGAAGGTGGAGCCAATCGTATTTGGGAAGCAAGTCGTTCAGGACTTCATCATCAAAAATTACATCGTAGGGAATTTCTGCGTAGGAAAGAACCAGGGTTACGGCATCATCCCACGGCTGTTTTGATTTTGGAGAATACACCGCAATGCGGGGATATTTTTCAAGCTTCATCACGTCATAGTTCAATGCCGGGCTTGCTATTTCTGTTAACATATTGGTAGCCTGAGCATCTGAGATAATTTCGTAGCTGACGCCCCGCACGACCAGTTCGTTCTGAATGTTAGGATGGTACTTACACATAAAACTCCCGCCCTTGTAATTAAGCAGCCAATCCACCTCCATGTCGCCCTTCAAAATCCAGTAGGCGATTCCATAGGCTTTTAGATGGTTCGTCTGCTTCTCATCCATCGGAATGAAAATATAATTGCTAAAAGCAGGCTTCGAGCAGACAATAATTAAGAACAAAATCAGACTGCGCATCGTTAGAACACTCATTTACACGTAAACTGTAACAAAATAAACCCTAAAAAGTCTCAGCTTAGGAACGTTTAAAGATATAATTTTGATCTTAAAGTTCCCGTAAATATTCATTATCCGGTTTTAAATGCACTAAAGAATGGATTTGGTAGAAAATGTTAGAGAAGGACTTCGCTCGGTGAAAGCCAATATGCTGCGTTCGGTGCTCACCGCCTTGATCGTATCCATTGGCATTACTTCTTTGGTGGGTATCCTCACCGCGATTGACGGCATTGAATATTCGGTTTCAGAAAGTTTGTCTTCATTGGGAGTAAATACATTTGATATTTATTCCAACTGGAATCGCAATTCGAGCCAGGAAGGTGTGAAACAAAAGGTATTTTCCGATTTAACTCTTGCGGAGTCGCAGCAATTTATCGATGAATTTAGTTACCCATCTGTAGTGTCCCTTTCGGCCCGGTTGACCAACCTGGCGGAGATCAAATATCAATCACAAAAGTCGAGTCCCAACGTAGATGTAAGGGGGGTGAATGAAGAATATATTGCCATCAAGGGCTTGAACATAGAGCAGGGAAGAAATTTCTCAAAATTTGAAATTCAAAATGGAGGAAAGGTGGCAGTTCTTGGATGGAAACTTGCCCAAACACTTTATGGAGATAAGCCGAATCCTGTAGGAACTAATGTTTCCTTTCGGGGTACGCAATTTAGGGTAATAGGATTACTAAAAGAGAAAGGTGATCTGTCTGAAAACAACTATGATAACATGTTGATCATACCCATCATGGTGGCCAATCAGCTGGCCGCTGGTCAACAGTTAAGATATCGATTGAATGTGGGTATCCAGGATATGGAGCAGTTGGATTTTGCATTGGGAGAAGCCACTGGTCTGATGCGTAAGATTCGTCAGGATGATGTGGGGCAGGAGAATTCGTTTGAGATTGAAAAGAGTGAATCGCTGGCGCAAGAGCTGGAGAGTATTACCAATGGTTTGCGATTCGGTGGATTTGGTGTTGGGTTCATTACACTCTTAGGTGCATCCATCGCGTTGATGAATATCATGTTGGTTTCGGTAACAGAACGTACGAGGGAGATTGGCGTGCGCAAGGCGTTGGGGGCAACTACTCTTCGAATCCGGCAGCAGTTTGTTATTGAGGCCATCGTTGTTTGCGTATTGGGCGGCATAGGTGGCGTTATACTCGGCATTCTCATAGGAAACTTGATTTCAAGAGCAATCGGCATTAGTGCATTTATTGTTCCATGGTTATGGATGTTCGTGGGTATGTTTATCTGTATTGTGGTTGGGTTATTGTCCGGTTATTATCCGGCACACAAGGCTTCAAAACTTGACCCAATAGAAAGTCTGCGTTTCGAATAAGAATCAATTTCTGATTAAAGTCAGACTAAAACTCTCCTGTTGTTGCGGGAGAGTTTTTATTGTGCGTAAGCAACAGGAGAGATGCCAGAGTGGTTGAATGGGACGGTCTCGAAAACCGTTTACCGACTTGTCGGTACCAGGGTTCGAATCCCTGTCTCTCCGCATATCAAATCTCTGCTTCTTATTTTTTTGTTTCTGTTTCGAGCAGACTCTATGCCATTCCAGAAAACTATTGGAAGGTGAGAGGCTGTTTTATTTAGCCAATGAGTTGGAGTTGAATTTATCGCAACTGGCGTTGTTGTATGGGTTCTTATTATTTGAAACTTAAACAAATCTTAATAAGAACCACATGCAACTAATCGATCAATTTCTTATGCCGAAAAAACAATTGCGAAATCGGGATCAGCATCAGCCCGGCTAAACCGAAAATAACAAAGGCAGTCCTAAGGCCTAGGGCATGTGCTACATAGCCAATGAGCGGTGGGCCAATGAGCATTCCTACGATGCTGTATGTAGCAATAATTGAGATCGTAACTCCGGCTGAATATTTTTTAGAAGAGCCAGCAAGTAAAAAGGTCATAGGGATAACGGCCGCAGTTCCGAGTCCCACCAGGCAAAAGCCAATCATCGAAGGCCAGAAGTAAGGGAACATTACTGCCATAGCAATTCCGGCAAATATTAAACTGGCGCTGATCAGGTAGGTTTTGGGCATCCCAAATCGCTCCATAAAACTGTCCGAAGCGAAACGTGAAATAGCCATGCAGATCATAAAAATCAAGTAACCCAGTGTAAACAAATCTTCGTTTACTACTTCTTTGAAATACACGCCACTCCAGTCGAACATGCCGCCTTCGCAGATGGCTGCAAAAAATACCAACAACCCCAGGTAAACTATATAAGGGTCTGGTTTTGACATACTGAGTTTATTGCCCGAGGTGGCCCTATCGTTCTGCAATAAAAACGGGTAGGAGTATAGTGCAGCAGCAATGGTGATAATGGCAATCAGGGAAAGATGAATGCCCATTGAAACATTGAGCCAAACGAACAAGGTGGAGATGCCCACGCCCACAATACCCCCTGTGCTCCACAGCCCGTGAAAGGTGCCGTTAATTTTCCGATCAAATTGTTTCTGAAGTGTGATGGCCTGCGTGTTGACGGCAATATTCATAATGCGCATGCTGAACGAGAATAGACAAACGCCACAGATTAATAGAAACGTGGAGGGTGCCCATCCAATAAATATAAGGGCAATCGCAAGAAAGAACAAAGAGACTGTCATAGGTTGGCGACTATCAAACCGCGATACGAGCCAACCCGAGAGAGGTAGGCCAACGAGAGAACTAATGGGCATAAAAAGTAACACCGTTCCCAACTCGGCATCATTGTAGCCAAAGAATGTTTTAATGGTGGGAATGCGGGATGTCCAGGTAGAAAAACAAATGCCAGACAGGAAAAAATATACGTTTAAGAAAAATCGATGTCTATCCTTTACTTCCATAGGCTAATGAAGGCACGAATATCCGGGTTAATGTTTGAATGTGCATTACTAAAAAGATAGGTGCGTGAAATATTTTCTTTTTAAACCCCGGTGGTTGCGCGGTGGCAAATCGGTATCGACTATGAATAAAGAATTGAAATTTCTTACTCTTTTCCGGTTGAAGCCAGTGCGTATTTTTTTATAAGCACTACATTCTGTTGAAATACACGATGGTACTGAATAACCCTTTATCTTTGATTAATGATAACCGTAATCGTAGAGTCCTTTACTTGTTGCAGGATGAGTTATTGGGTATAATCACTAAAGAATTGTTTATTGATCGCAGTGGCCTTTTTAATTCCCATAATTTATTCACACCTTTATTTCACAACAAATTCATTTATGACTAAAAGAAATTGGTTTTTACTGATGTCTGTTTCAATTCTTTTCCTACTAAGTTCCTGCAAGGAAGATGACCCGGAACCTTTGAAAGCAGAAACACAAGCTGTGTTGCTGGCGGGAAGCAAAGGCAGCAGCAAGAGTTGGAAACTTAGTGTAGCGACTTATCAGGAGGCATCTAATCCATCTGTTGATTTTGACTTGACACCTTGTATCCTCGATAACATTTACCTGTTTACCAATAATGATGATCAGTCGTACCGCTCCTCGGAGGGAGCCACCCGTTGTGATGCTGCGGATCCGGATTTGCTAGAAGCCGGCAATTGGACGTTTACCTTAGATGGTAAAATACTCGTAGTCCTTCCTGATGAAGTTAATTATTCCGATGGCGCACTGTTTTCTTTTCTCACCTACCCATCAGAAATACTTGACTTAACAGAAACCAGTATGAAGCTAAAAATGAGTATCGTTGAACTGGGTTCCAGCTATTCCTATACACTTACGTTTGTTAAAATCTAGAATGAAATTCAATCTCCTGGTTTTATTGTTATGAACCTCTTACCTGCGCATGGCAGCACAATCAAATTCTCTTTCTTATCTGGCTCTTGGCGATTCGTACACGATTGGTGAAAGTTTGAATGAAGAGGAGCGATGGCCTAATCAACTGGCATTTGCGCTTTCAAAAAAAGGCATCCAAGTTTCGCAACCTAAAATAATTGCTACTACCGGATGGCGCACCGATAATTTGAAAGATGCGATCATCAAGGCGGGTCTTAAAAAAAAATATGATCTGGTGTCACTTCTTATTGGCGTAAATAATCAATATCAGGGTAAACCTGCCGACCAATATGCCATTGAATTTGAAGATTTATTGAAGACCGCCATTCATTTAGCGAAGGGAAATACCGGAAATGTTTTTGTTGTTTCAATTCCTGATTATGGATACACACCATTTGGTCAGGCGAAGAAGGAAACAATCAGCATGGAGATTGATGAATTCAATCGAATCAATAAAGGCATTACTGAGAAGTATAAGGTGACGTATTATAACATTACCGATCTATCACGAAAAGGATTGGAGGACCCATCACTGGTGGCTACTGATAAACTTCATCCTTCCGGCAAGATGTATACGCTGTGGACGGATCGGATTCTCGAAAACTTTGTTCGCTAGCGACTGATTGTTGATCACTGTTCATGGGCTTATAATCCCTTGCAACGTGACAAATTCATTCAACGCTCGATTACACGAGACTAGAGTAATTTCTCAAACACAGGGGCGATCTTATTTGAAATAATCTGATGCCCCTCCACATTGGGATGTATTCCGTCCGCCTGGTTTAACTTTTCAATTCCTCCAACACCATCAAGAATGAAGGGGATCAGCGTTGCTTTATTTTTTGTGGCGAGTTCCGGAAACACACGCCTGAAGTCATCGGTATATTCTTTACCCATATTGGGCGGCACCATCATGCCGGCCAGCACAATTTTACAATTTGGGTATTTACCCTTCACTTTATCGATTATCCCCTGCAGGTTTTTACGGGTCTGGTCTAGGGGCAGACCACGAAGACCATCATTGCCACCCAATTCAAGAACAAAAATGTCAACCGGTTGGCGCAAAATCCAGTCAATGCGGCTGAGTCCACCGGCTGAAGTTTCCCCGCTGAGGCCTGCGTTCACCACTTTTACTTTCCTATCTGTTTTGTTTAACTTTTTCTCGACCAGTGCCGGAAAAGCCTCTTCAGGAGAGAGTCCGTATCCTGCGGTAATACTATCACCAAAGAACAGAATTACTTTCGGTGAGGTCGTGGCCTGAAAAAACAGTGCACATGCAATAAACAATACTTTTTTAGCGACTATCATATTACTAAGTTGGGACTAATTACTACCTCGAAGCAATTTTACTTATTAAACGAATCATATCTGTATTCATTAACTAAAATATCATGCCAGAAACCGTTTTGCTAGCAGAAGGGCTCACCAAAATTTACAAATCTGCCGATCACGATCTTACCGTATTAGATCATGTATCTTTTCAGGCTACGCAGGGCAACAGTTTATCGATCATAGGACCATCGGGAAGTGGAAAGACCACCTTGCTGGGTTTATGTGCCGGCTTAGACACACCCTCCAGCGGAACGATATCGCTCATGGGATTTAAGTTGAATGCCATGGACGAGGATGATCGTGCCTATGTGCGCAATCAGTTTGTAGGTTTCGTTTTTCAGAACTTTCAATTGCTATCAACGCTCACGGCCCTAGAAAATGTGATGGTGCCCCTTGAACTGCGGGGCGAAAAGAATATAGCGCCCAAAGCCAAGGACTTGCTTGCCCGCGTTGGTCTTTCAGAGCGGTTTAATCATTACCCATCTCAACTTTCCGGAGGCGAGCAACAACGTGTGGCGATGGCCCGCGCTTTCATCACCTCTCCAAGAATTTTGTTTGCCGATGAGCCCACTGGAAACCTTGATGAAGAAAACGCTAAGCAGATAACCGATTTGCTCTTTACTATGAATCGCGAAGAGAAAACAACACTGGTGCTGGTTACTCATAATCTCGAGCTGGCAGAGAAGACCGAGCGGATTCTTCAAATGAAGGGAGGTAAATTGATTAATGAACGGATTCTCACCATCGCATGATCGAGTACATCATTAAAATCAAAAAAAAGACGCGCTCCATCTTTCAGGATGCATGGGTTTGGAAGATGGCCTGGCGCGATGGCCGTCATAATTTCTCGCGACTATTTCTTTTTGTTGCTTCACTGATCACCGGCATTGCAGCACTCGTAGCGATAGGTTCTTTGAATTATTCCATGCAGGAAGAACTCAATAAAAACGCAAAAGAATTATTGGGAGCGGATTTGCAAATCAAGAGCAATAAGAAATTTGAAGAAGACTTTATTAAATCCATCGATACCGTTAAAAGAGAGGTTTCTTATGAAGCCGACATGGCTTCGATGGTTATGTTTATGAATACCCGCCAATCCAGGTTGGTGAAGGTGACTGCCATGCAAGGCGATTTTCCTTTTTACGGAAAGTTAATCACACAGCCATCGAATGCCTATAGCCTCACACAGTCAGGTGATTTTGTCATGCTGGATGAACTGCTTGCACGCCAATATGAAATCAGCTCGGAAGATTCGATAAAAGTGGGAAGCCGAATGTTTAAAGTGGCGGGTGTGGTTGAAAAGATTCCAGGTGGTGGAGGGCTTACCTCTACGTTGGCTCCAGCTGTGTATATCTCGATGTCAGCATTGGATTCCACCGGACTCGTGCAATTTGGTAGCCGCATAAATTATAGTCTCTTCATCAAGACCACTACGGAAAGAGAGACTGAGAACTTACTTGAGCGATTAAAGAATTCGATGGAAAGGCTGGGCTATTCCTATGATACCGTGGAGGAGAGCAAGCGGGATTTGGGAGAAGGATTTCAATCCGTGTATCGTTTCTTTTCTTTGCTTGCTTTTATAGCGCTTATCATGGGATGTATCGGTGTGGCGAGTTCGGTACACATTTATGCCCGGGAGAAACGCGAAGAGGTAGCCGTGCTGCGTTGTGTGGGTTCGTCCGGGTGGCAGGCATTCAATATTTATTTTATTCAGATTTTTATTCTTGGCTTCATCGGCAGTTTGATAGGCGCTGTGTTGGGAGTAGGTATTCATCAGATTCTTCCCATCGCCTTTAAAGAATACCTGCCGCTGGAATTGCAGTTTGGAATTTCGTGGCCTGCCGTGGGTGAAGGTGTCCTTCTAGGATGTATTGTGACCGTGTTGTTTTCAATTCTCCCATTAGTGGCGGTTCGCTTCGTTCCACCACTCACCGTTTTGCGTGCTGATTTCAATCCGGAGGCAAAATCTTCGAAGACACGATGGGTTGTGATGGCGCTGATTATTATGTTCCCTATATTGGTAGCCACCTACCAGACATCAAATTTTATGTCTGGCCTGATGTTTACAGGAGGATTGTTAATGGCCCTGGTTAGCCTGACAGGCGTAGCTATTTTATTGTTATTCTTATTAAAAAAATATTTTCCGCGCAATGGCTCGTTTATCATGCGGCATGCGGTGTCTAATTTATTTCGGCCAAACAATCAAACCAGGGTACTCGTGATCACCATCGGGCTCGGGGCGTTTATTATCACTACACTCAACATCACCCAGCACAGTATTTTAAATCAGGTTGAATTCCGCGGAAGCGAAAATGAGTCAAACACGATTCTGTTTGATATACAGCCTTCACAAAAAGAAGGTGTGGTCAAGCTGATCAACGATCATGATCTTCCCCTCAATCAGCTGGTACCCATTGTCACCTGCCGGTTAACCGAGGTGAGGGGCCAGTCTATTGAAGCGTTGCAGGACAGTGATTCAATACGCATTCCCGAATGGGCCCTTCGCAGAGAGTATAGGGTTACGTACAGAGATAGTTTGCATCTCTCTGAAGAGCTAATCAAAGGTGAATTACATTCCTTAAAAAAGGACAGCAAAGATTCTGTGTGGGTCACCATATCCGATGGCATGCATGAAACATTGAAGGTGGATATTGGAGACTCCCTCGTGTTTGATATGCAAGGAGTGTTGGTAAAAGCCTTTATCGCAGGTATACGAAAAGTGGATTGGCCGAAGGACCCGCCCAATTTCATTTTTGTTTTTCCATCCGGTGTATTGGAAGAGGCTCCTCAAATTTGGGTAGCAGCAACACGCGTAGATGACATACAAAAAGCCAATCGTTTTCAGCAAGAATTGGTGATGGGTTTTTCAAATGTTTCATTGATTGATCTGCGTTTGATATTGAGTACCGTCAATCAGCTTTTTGATAAAGTCAGTGTGGTCATCAGGTTCCTGGCATTATTCAGCATCGTTACGGGTCTCATTGTTTTGGCAGGGGCAGTATTAAACAGCAAGTTTGCGCGGATGAAGGAGAACATACTTTTAAGGACCATTGGCGCGCGTTCCAGGCAGATATTGAATATTACTTTGATTGAATACAGCTACATTGGTTTCATATCCGCGTTGACCGGAGTTCTGCTTTCGCTGGGTGGAGGTTATTTACTAACCCGGTTTTTCTTTGAAATACAATTTTCCGTGGATTGGATAGAACTATTATACATTTCTTTCGGGGTTGTATTTTTAACCATAGTGATAGGATGGTTCAATTCAAGGGAAGTAATCAATACTCCGCCATTGCAAGTATTGCGAAGGGAAAATTAAAAGTGGGCGTAATCAACAAGTTTTATCTTACTGACACTCTATTTACTTTACTTCAAAAGTGTACGTGCTAAACAATTCATAAAACCACGGATCAACTGTTTTAATGTCCGGATCCACAAAGCAATTTTTCTGGTACAAATCAAAGTGAAAATCACCGTTATTGATTATGTAACTTAATTTATGTGCATAGTAAATTTTTTTTTGTCATTGCTTATGTTTTCAACTACTTCCCCAAATGGTTTACCGCTGCCTCTGTATAGCATAATCAGGCTAAAAACTCCACTCTGTTTTGGCACCAAACCTATTTTATTCTTATATCTTGAACTAGAATAATCAAATTTCAGATCACCCCCTAGAGAACCGATGTTTATCAACGACCCAATTTTTTGGTAAAAACTAAAGTTGGAGGCAGCAGCAGGCTGGTCAGCTCTATTAATTGTAGGTCCAATTAG
>Ga0163153_10004525_pt1 | contig 17377 bp, 13 predicted proteins | sample OliLakLV19MP6IB1_FD_148629 | JGI IMG/M metagenome (GOLD analysis project Ga0163153, IMG submission 148629) | Freshwater microbial mat bacterial communities from Lake Vanda, McMurdo Dry Valleys, Antarctica - Oligotrophic Lake LV.19.MP6.IB-1 | ecosystem: Environmental > Aquatic > Freshwater >... | reverse complement strand
TGACCAGACAATGCCTCCAAAGCAGTCGCGATGAGCGTTTGTCCCTCCTGGAAAAGACCACTCAAGCGATAATATTGGACTAACCCCGGCAAGGATCGCCGCAGCAGGTCGATCAGGTGCAATCTGACCGCGGTCTGCCAACCTTTGCGAATATTCCCAAGCTCAGTCCGAATCAGATCACTGGCTTGGGCAGCCTGTGCGCTATGCAGCAAAGGCGCATGATCGGCCACAAGACGACAATAATAGAGCGCATAACGACGGAAGATATCATCGCCTGTATTCGAGGCCACAGCCATTTTTACAGTCATTTTTTCCGTTGCATATTGATGCAAGACGGGATGCATCCGATAACGTGGCACAGTGTCAACCGGTATTCCAGACGTGGCGTCAGCCGTCTCGCTTGGTATTACATGAACCAGGGATTTGTCGATCAGGGTTATCAAGACACCCGTGGTCACCTCTGCCACCTCGATGGCAGTTTTGGCTGTAAAGCTGCCTTCAAAGATGGCGAGCCGCTGAAAGGCATCTTTTTCCGCCACCGCCAATAGAAGCCAGGAATGTTCAAAAACCGCGCGCAAACTCCGATGACGCGCCGGCAGATTGCGCATAGGCGAGGCTAAGAAGTCTAAATTCTGTTGAATGGCGGTCAAGATCTGCCGACAGGTAAAGGCCCGCGTAGAGGCCGCGGCCAATTGAATGCCCAGCGGCATTCCTTCCATCAGTTGGCAGATCTGAAGTATATCGTCGTGCTGGGATGAGACAGGAAAATCAACCGACAAAGCAGTAGCGCACTGCAAAAAGAGTTGGGGTGCTGGATAGCTGCTCCAGTTCTCCTGAGCCACTTCCCCCTGAGCCGCTTTCCCCTGAACAATTGGGGCTGGATAAGGTAGACCGTTTACCTCTAGCAGCCACTCGCCTTGAAAATTTAACCGTTCGCGCGAGGTAACCAGTAACTTAACACCGGGCGCGGTTTGTAAGATCTGCAAAATCAGGTCGCTCTGCTCGGTCAACTGTTCCAAATTATCTAAGACCAAGAGGAGCCGCCGGCGGCGGAGAAATTCGAGCAACTGTTTTGCGGGTGCGGTTGGCCCTTGAAAGGTATATTGAACCGCTTGGGCCAGCGCCGACAGGAGTAGGGAATCGCTATCGACATGTTCAAGTCGCACCCAAAAAATGCCGTCAGCAAAGAGTGAGTGGGTGGCGGGGTTTTGGGTAAAACGCAAGGCGCCTTCCATTGCCAAGCGCGTTTTGCCAACACCCCCAATCCCAACCAAGGTGAGCAGGCGACAAGCAGGCGTCTGTAGCCGTTCCAGAATTTGGGCCAATTCCCGTTCCCGGCCAATGATCGGGGAAAGGGCTGCTTCCAAATTATTCGGTAGCGTCAATGGTATCGGGGAAGCTACTACCGGCGCGCGGCGTGGCGTGGGCGGGAGAGCGTCATCCAGAATTTGATGGTAGAGCGCTTCTGTTTCCGCCGAAGGATCGCTGCCCAATTCATCTTGAAAGAGCGTAACAATCCGTTCAAAGTGCTGGATGGCCGCGGAGCGATGACCTTCCTGCGCCAAAAGCAGCATTAACGTGCGATGGGCTTCTTCGCTTAATAAGTCAAAATGCAACCAGCGTTCAACGGTATTGATACCCAGTCCGTATTGACGCGTCGTCAAGTAATGCAGCGATAGTGCTTGGGCGGTTTTCATTGCCAGGATATGCAGACGCTCGCGCTCAATGCGCGCCCACTCATCGAACTGGGGGGCTTGGCGAATAAAAAAGCCAGCCAGCAACTCACCTTGATAGAGCGCCAATGCCTTTTCCATCTGCGCCACGACGAGTGGTGTTAACTCGCCACTGCTAGCTCCAGCTTGGGTAAAGACGGTCAAGAGTTGCTCAAAGGCCAAGACATCCACCCAGATGTCGCTCTGGCGATTGATACTCACCGTATAGCGATCAATGACCACAAAGGGTTCTACCGTGTTGCGCAGACTGTTTAAAGCCACGCGTAAATTGCCGGCAGCTTGGGATTGGGTATGATCGTCCCAGAAAAGGTCGGCAAGCACATCGCGCGGCGTCGAACGTTGCCTATAGGCGACATAAGCAAGGAGCGCTTCCACCTTACGCGAAACCAGATCGGTCACTAGGTGCTCGTTGTGACGTATTTGCAATCCGCCTAATAGCGTGATCTCCAACCGGTTGTTCGACATGAACGTTTTGTGAACCTTATTGACCGAGTGAGCGTTTTCTGAACGATTTGTGAACGATTGGCTGCTATAGTAATCAATTGCCGAGTAGCACAAGGTGATTTTTGCTATTCCAAAAATGTCACTCCTTGGCGCTCGTTGTTATCTGCTGTGCGTTGTTTAGAAATCGATCACCTACGCCCTCATAGAAATTTATACCCTAAACGAACACAGGACAGATCCATGCTAGGTAACACCAGCTTGTGCCTACTCCCCTGGGGGAACAAGCCTGCGTTATCTAGCACGGATTTTTAGTTTTCATAGGAATCGTAGGTGCGGTTGCAAACCGTACGTACTCTGGAACACGTGCGGCTGCAAACCACACCTACGGTTGTCAACCTATTTGTGCTATATCGTCGGCAAAGAGCGGAAATTGCATAGCCAGGGCCTTAACTTCCGCTCGGATCCGCAACAGTTCACCATCATTCGTAGCCTGTTCGCGAAAAGCCTTGATAAACGCCGGGCGCGCCTTTGTATCAGTGGGCAAGGTGGCCTGCTTGACATGCTCGGTCACGGCTGCAATCCAACGCCCAATCGCGTTCATTTCCGCTTCTTTCATCCCACGCGTCGTCACCATAGGTGTGCCAACACGCAGTCCAGATGGGTAAAACGGCGAACAAGGCTCGTTGGGAATCGCATTGCGATTGGCGTAGATGCCGGCTACATCCAGGGCATAGGCCACTTGAGTGCCAAGACCATCGCTATAGGGGGTGAAGTCAACCACCATTAGATGATTTTCCGTGCCATCGCCCACCAACTTCAGACCGTTCTGTTGCATTGAAAGCGCCAAGGTGTCAGCATTCTGGCGAATCTGGCGAGCATAACGCTGGAAACTCGGTTGCATGGCTTCCGCCGCGGCTACGGCAATGCCGGCAACCGTGGCAAGATGGGGTCCGCCCTGTAGACCAGGGATCACTGCGGCGTTGATCTTGTTGCCCAACTTGCTATCGCGCGCCAACCCTCGCTCCGTAATCAGAATTATTGCACCGCGTGGGCCACGGAAGGTTTTATGGGTGGTAGACATGATCACATCGGCGTAGGGTACGGGCGAAGGATGCTCCCCAGCCAACACTAGCGCAGTGATATGCGAAATATCTGCCACCAGCCAGGCGCCGACCGCGTCCGCTACTGCGCGAAAATGGGCAAAGTCGAGGCTAAACGGATAGGAGGTGGTGCCGGCGATGATCACTTTGGGTTTGTGTTCTTTAGCCAGCGCCAACATGGCATCGAAGTCAATGCGCGCATGCGCATTCAGCCCATATTGAACGGAATTGAAGTAGCGTCCCGAAAAAGTCACATTAGGATGACCGTGCGTCAAGTGACCACCGGCGCCCAGTTGTAATCCCATCAATGTTTCGCCCGGCTCCAACAGCGCAAATTGAATCACCGTGTTGGCCGGCGAACCGGAATGAGCCTGCACATTGACAAAAGGTACGCCAAAAAGCTCTTTTACGCGGTCAATCGCCAGATTTTCAATCTCGTCGACAACTTGGTTGCCTTCATAGTAACGGCGTCCCGCATAGCCCTCGGCATATTTGCTCGAAAGACAGGAGGAGAGTACCTGCGCGACACGGGGTGAAAAATGATTTTCCGAAGGAATCAGCCCAATCATCTCGCGCTGACGCACTTCTTCCTGATCGATCAATTGAAATACACTATCAGCCATATACATAAATCTCTTTCCATTATAGAATAAACCATTCCCAATTTCCTAGGCTTAATGTGAGCGTCATTCAACCTATTATAGCGCGTCTGCTGTAGATACCCTAGTTCGTAGACAACGGATATCAGGGTTAAAACCCGCACCTAACAGCGAGAAGTCGCCTCAGCGACTAACTCTCAGTCGCTGAGGCGACTTCTTGCTGTTAGTCGGGGGCCCTCTGGGCGAGTTTCAACTGCTGCGCTACGCCCAAAATTGAATTGGGTGTGTTTCATTTGAGTTGAACGGGGAATTCGCACGCCCACGTGCGAACGGGTCAGCACGTGGGCGTGCTGACTCCTCCAACTCAAATGAAATGCACCCAATTGAATTGCACCCCGTCTCATAACCGGTAGGCGGAAAAAAGATCGCTTGCTGCGCGATGGATAGTGCAGTGACGTCGCGCCAGTCGGTCGATATCTTTCTGATAGCCGCCACCAATCACCGTCGCGACTGGTATGCCACGCTGAAGACACCGATCCAGCACATAATGGTCACGCTGATATAGACCCTCATCAGTCAGCGCCAACTTGCCCAACGCGTCTTCGGCGTGTGGATCAACCCCGGCATCATAGAAGATAAAATCCGGCTGCACCTGGCTGAGTAAATCGGGAAGGACATCGGCCAACGTAGCCAGATAAAGCTTATCTTCCGTGCCTACCGGCAATTCAATATCGCGGTCGCTTTGCTGTTTGCGAAAAGGGAAGTTGTCGCCACAGTGCATGGAAAAGGTAAAAATGCGCGCATCATCTTGACAAAGCGCGGCAGTGCCATCACCTTGATGGACATCCAGATCGATGATCAACACACGCTGAATTCCATTCGCCTGCAAAAGCCGGCGCGCCGCAATGACAAGATCGTTAAAGATGCAAAAGCCGGAACCAAAATCATAAAATGCATGGTGCGTCCCGCCGGCTGTGCTACACGCCAATCCCCTTTGTAAGGCTAATTGCGCCGTCAACACCGTTCCCCCCACCGCCATGCAGGTACGATTGACCAGGGCCGCGCTCCACGGAAAACCAATGCGCCGCATCGCGCGCTCATCCAACGTTCCCTGACAATAGGCCGCGACATACTCCGGATCATGGGCCAGGTGGAGCCAGCTTTCGGGCACGCGTTCCGGCAAATGAAATTGATGCAAGCCGGCAATCCCGTCGCGCACCAACCATTCATAGACCTTGCCAAATTTAGCCATCGGAAAGCGATGACCCGGCGGCAAAGGCGCAACATACGCTGGGTGGTAGATGATGGGTAACATAGGAATTTTGGATTTTAGATTTTGGATTTTAGATTTCATATCATTCATATCAATCCAAAATCTAAAATCCAAAATCTAAAATTAATCCGGTTTACCCGGCACATCATGACATTGGCGGCAGCGGGCTTCATAGCTTTCACTGCCACCGACCAGGATGATCGGGTCGTCATAGCGGGCAGGGCGGCCATCGATCAGACGTTGGGTGCGGCTAGCCGGCTGACCACAGCAGACACAGATCGCTTGTAGCTTATCGACGCGTTCTGCCAGCGCCATGAGAAGTGGCATGGGGCCAAAAGGCTCGCCGCGAAAGTCTTGATCCAGGCCAGCGGCAATTACACGCTGTCCCCCATTCGCTAACTTTGTACAAATGTCGGCAATCGCCCAGTCAAAAAATTGCACTTCGTCAATGGCAACAACTTCGGTGTCGGCGTTCAAGTGCGCCATGATAGCCGCCGCATCGGGAACGACAATCACATCCTCGCGCGCAACGCCATCGTGTGATGCGACACGCTGTAGACCATAGCGAGCGTCAATTTGTGGTTTGAAGATTTTCATACGCTTGCGTGCAATCTCAGCGCGACGGATACGACGTAGCAATTCTTCGGTTTTTCCACTGAACATCGAGCCGCAGACAAGCTCAATCCAGCCAGTGCCGCGCTTATGGGCCATACCTACCTCCAGGCGGATGAATCATTAATTGTCAATAACTAATTATTAATGATGGGGAGCGTGAATATCAATACATCAATCAATCCAAAAAAATAAGGCAGAGGTATTTTTGCCTCTGCCTTATTTGTAACCTATCGTCGATCGATACGCTACCCTACTATGATTTTACTGCAAATCATATTTGGCCATAACTTCAGCCGCAGCAGTTTCCGGATTGTCACCACGGGCGCGCGCCTTACGCGCGGCTTCTTCGGCCTCGCGCCGCGCGCGGATTTCAATTTCACGCCGGGCCGATTCACTTTGGCGGCGCTCAAGGCGCTTCATAAAGCGTTCTACTTGGCCGGCAGTGTCCACAATGCGCTGTTCACCCGTATAAAAAGGATGACAGGCGCTACACACGTCAGTCCGAATTTCAGGCACAGTGCTGCCTGTGAGCCAAGAAGTGCCACACGAGCAGACGACGTGCGCCGTCGGATAATATTGAGGATGGATATCAGCTCTCATTTGTATTCACCTGTTCTGGGTAGACACTAATCTGTTTGCGCTTCCCGCGCGTCCACTCAAAGGCTACATGCCCGTCGGCGGTGGCAAACAGTGTGTTATCCCTACCAATGCCCACATTTTCACCTGGGTAGAACTTGGTGCCATGCTGGCGAACCAAGATGTTTCCGGCGCGGACAAGCTGACCGGAAAAGCGCTTTACACCCAAGCGTTGCGAATTTGAGTCACGACCATTACGGCTAGAACCGCCACCTTTTTTGTGCGCCATTTTCCCTACTCCTTATTTTCTGCTTCTGCCGTTGCCGCCTTATTATTGTCGGCACTTTCAACCACAGTATCAACTGTGATGTCATCTGTGCTGTTGTCATCGACTACTGATTCATCGACGATTGCGGCGTCATCTGTGCTATTGTCATCGACCACTGATTCATCGACTAGTGGTTCATCAATCACTGATGCCTGAAGCACAGGTTCTTCAACGATTGATTCGTCAACCATCGCTTCCTCAGCCACTGATTCCTGGAGCACAGGTAGTTCAGCTACTGATTCGTCAACCATCGCTTCCTCAATGACTGATTCCTCTGGCACAGGCGTGACAACAACCGGCTCTTCCACAACCGCACTGGCAACATAAGGCTCCCGTGCAGCCAGCTGAAACTCGGTGCCATCGGCTAGGCGAATACCCTGAACATGCAGCCGGGTCAAATATTGGCGATGCCCTTTGCGGACGCGAATCCGCTTTTTGGGACGATAGCGGAAAACTATAATCTTCTGGCCACGATATTGACCGGTAATTTTGGCGCTCACCGTGGCACCTTCGACGATAGGCTGACCTACGGTGACATCGCCATTGCCGGCAATCATCAACACATCGGTCAGGGCAATGGTCTCGCCGATATTGCCGGCAAGCTTATCAACTTCCACAATGTCACCGGCTGTTACATAATATTGCTTTCCGCCGGTCCGAATAACTGCGTGCATTTTCTTCCCTTTCTACGCCGCGCTCGATTGCGTAAGGCAGTTCGAAATGATAACTATCGAGACTTTGGAGCGGCTTTGCACTCGACACTTCCCACTATTTTGCCAACGCTGCTGTGACAAAGCGGCAGAAGTAAGGGCTTGAGCACAAATCCTATTTTATCGAAAATGGCTAGGTTGTCTGTAATCTTTGACGGGTCATTACCGCACAAAGTTGAATGCTATAACCGATTCCAGCCAACTTACCCACAACCGATGATTATACCTGATATTGACCAGATATGTCAAAAATTTAGCTACCCAGCAGCAATTATGATTTTCAATCCTTTCAACGGGTACGAGGTGCATTTTTCGTAGGTCATCACCTCCGGTGTGACATGCGGCGGTCATACCGGAGGTGATGACCTACGAAAAAGCTCAGCCAGTGTTTTTCCCTCTCACCTAGTGGCGCAAAGCCTCAGCGGTGTAAGCTACCGGAGAAAGCGATAGGCGGTGGAGGCGGCTAAAAAGGCAAAAAGAAGCACCGGCAAATTAAACACCAGAAAGCCAATGCCTCCTCCGATCCCCAGCGCTGCGCCGGCCAAAGGACCGATGACCATGCCAAGAATAATCCCGGCAATGGCAAAGTAGCTTAAGTAGCGCCCTCTTCGTTTTCCCACCGACCAGCGAATGATCTGGGACAATATCCCCCCCGCGCTTGGCCCGGCGATAAAGGCAAAGATCCACCCAAAGAAACCCGAAAACGAAAGCACCGCTGTTACAATGGGGGTTGCGATCAGCGCAACCAGAAAACTAACTACAAACGCAATCGGATTATCCCAACTTTGCGCGTTAAAATAGACTTTCTGCTGGCTACGGATGCAATCCGTGCAGCGATAGCCAACATCGGTTAGCTTGGCGCACTTCATACAAATCGGCTTGCCGCACTTATTACAGCGCAACAGCGTCTCTGTAGTCGGATGATTAGCGCAATAAATAACTTCGACTTCCGTCATTGAATTATGCACTCCAACGTAATTTGTCCATCAACACTTGATAGAAATAACTGCGTTCACAGATGCGTATAAACCGCGCCTTACACGGGCTGCCGACCACGACAACCTCGTCTTCATCGGCGATCTCTACCACAACTTGACCATCAACCGTCAAAATTGGTCGATGGTCACTAAAGGCGCGCATACGAATCTCCGCGCCTTCGGCAAGGACAACCGCACGATCCATACTTAGATGGGGCGCAATGGGTATCAACAAGATATTGCGTAGTTCCGGCGGCAAAATCGGACCGCCAACCGCCAGTGCATACCCTGTACTGCCGGTTGCTGTACTGACAATTAAACCATCACAGGTGTACGTTGTTAGGTAGCCCCCATCCAAATGGGCGCTGATCCGCACAACGCGCGCCAGATCGCCACGGCTAAAGACGACATCATTGAGCGCATCATGCTCAACGATAACGCGTGGTGCTTCACCCTCTTGACCGCGCCGCTCGACCCGCGCCCGCACCATCAAGCGCTCCTCCACCCAGTAATCACCACGGATGATTTGGCGCAAAGGCTCCTGCCAATGATCAGGCATTATTTCGGCCAAAAAACCCAGTCGCCCCATTTTGACGCCAAGCATGGGTACATGATAGGGCGCACCTATGCGCGCGGCGCGCAGAAGCGTGCCATCACCCCCCAGCGTGATCAGCAGATCGACGTGGGCCAGGTGTCTAGCGACGGCCCCCGCTTCCCAAGCCGATTCCTGCCAGATTTCCGCAATCCCCAGCTCACGTAAAAAAGCTTCAATTTTCTGGGCTAGGGCAATCGATTCAGGTTTTTTAGGGTGGTGTAATACCCCAATCTGTTTAAAAATCGGCCCTGTTCTTTCTATTGATCCATTGTCTGATCGGCTGTCTGATCGGCTGTCTGATCCACTGTCGGTTGGCAATACGCTACTACTTGTACTTGATGTCATTGTTCTATAGCCCCAGTTTGCTTGAGTGGCCTCGGTTTAGGCGTATTGCCAGTTAAGGGCAGACCTGTCAGGTTTCCGCAAACCTGACAGGTCTCGGTTTAGCCCGTGCGTGCCACGCAAAATTTTGCATCCCACAAAGCCAACGCTTGGGGAAGACATAATACCTGCGTCTTTCCCCAAGCGCGATCCTTACTTTTGATACAAATGCTGTCGATGATAGACCACCCCAGCCATTCCGTCAAATGAGGAAGGTTCAAGGTAGCAGGTTTCAGAGTTCCAAAGTTTCAGGGTAAGAATATCGTCACTTGAACCTTGAACCTGAAACCTTCAACCTGCTACCTTGAACAAACGCCCTGCCTATGATATGATTGCCAGCTTATGCGAGCGCTTATTTTGTCTGACATTCATGCTAATTTAGCTGCACTCGAAAGCGTCCTTAGCGCCACTAAAGGTCGTTTTGATGTCATTTGGTGTTTGGGCGATGTGGTTGGCTATGGACCGCGCCCCAATGAGTGTGTGGAGATGATACGCGCCTTAGCCTCGGTTTGTGTCATGGGTAATCATGATCTAGCCGTTCTGGGTAAACCAGGGATGGATGTCGAAGCCTTTAACCCCTATGCCCAGCAGGCAGTCCTCTGGACGCGCGACACGCTCACCCAAGAGAATATGGCCTATCTCGCCGAATTATCCGCAGTACCGGTGCGACCACTCTCAACTGTTGATCTCTTGTTGACCCACGCCAGCCCACGCGAGCCGGTGTCCGAATATATCTTAACCCCCAGCATTGCCATGGAAAATTTTGCCGCTTTTACAGAGGGCATCTGTCTTTTTGGCCACACCCACAAACCGGTGATCTACCGCTGGCGCTTACATGAAGAGCTTTACACCGAACTATTTGACGACTTTTATAGCGATGCCGACGAATTTGAAGGCACTAGCAATACATATCCTGTAGCCACGGTTGATGCTTTGCAACCGCCGATCGGCAATGTCGTGCAGTTGACGGCTTCTACACAGGTGCGCTTGATCATCAACCCTGGCAGCGTTGGCCAGCCGCGTGATAATGATGTGCGTGCAGCCTATGCCATTTTGGATTTGGAAGCGATGACTTGGCGCTATGAACGTGTCCCCTACCCCATTGAGTTAACCCAAAATCAGATGCGCGCCGTCCGTTTGCCCAAGCGACTCATTGATCGCCTAAGTTTTGGCTTGTAACTATATCTTTACTATTTAATATGTGGTACACTATATTCCAACCAGTTATTGCGTATAAGCTAGGTTGGTCATGTCTTGAAAGAGTTAATCCATGTGGTAGAAAATAAACTCAATTTCAACCAATGCACCTTGCCTTTGTTGGATAAGAACTTTGGTTTACGTCGGGCATTGGAACTCCCCTCTCTTACCTAATGGTTACATCAGGGAAAGCAGCAGGCGCTCTCGGAGCTTGATAACAGTAAACTGGCGGATCTTCAAGAGTTGTTATTGATTAATGCAGATAACTGGAACGAACAAGAATTGTTGCTTCACTTTATCGGTCCGATCTTTAAGTATTGTAAAATTTAGCGAGTTATACCGCTACAATCTCTTTGCCCAACGTCACATTGAGGCCACGATAGAAAATTATTTACTGGCCGGCGAACCTGACGGGTTGATCGCTTCTGGCTATTACGAGCCAGAGATTCCCTACTTTGCCTTCTCTGAGTACAAACGCCAGCGCGACCCGAATGGTGATCCAGCGGGACAGGCGCTGGCGGCCATGTTGGTCGGTCAACGGCTCAATCCTCATCCACAGCCGGTCTACGGCTGTTATGTAATCGGGCGCGACTGGTATTTTATGGTCTTGCAAGAACAGCACTATGCCATCTCCTATGGGCACAACGCCTTACAAACGGACGAGCTTGGCGATATTTTGCGCATTCTCAAAGCACTTAAAACGCTGATTCTTGATCTTACCGCAGTGTAGGTGGTCAGCGCTTGACTGAACGCTCGGTTGTTGTCGGGCTATCTGGTTGGCGTGCCGTCCGCCCCAATCGATTGTACATCTCAAACCAATCCGGCAATTCTTGGGCGCGTTGACGGGCGCGAGCCATTTCGGCGCGATAGCGATAGTCTTCAATCCGCCGCTGAATTTCCTCGGCCACACCACGCGGATCAGGCACCCAATCAAAAGTAAAGTCGCCCTGAGTGGCGGCGGTTTGTAGACGCACATTGCCAAAATTCAAGATATAGTGCAGCGGGCTGGGAATGTCAATTTCAATATTTTCAATTTCCCCCAGACGGGCAGCACGCCGTTTCTCCGAAAAGAAGAGCGGTTTTTTCTCCACATCCACCACACTATCGCTGTTGATCTCATAGGTGTCATTGTGCCAGTCCGCAATAATCCAGGCAATCCAGGCCAAGTCAGCCAGCCCGATCAATGCCAACAGCAGATCAAGGGCCAACAAAGCAGCCTGCACATTATCCATCCAGGTGATAAATTGCCCAAAGATCAGCAGCAAAATTCCCAGCAGAATCCCCACCGGCACCAGCAGTTGAGCCAATAAAATAACCCAATGTTTACGCCAAATCAGGTGATTGGTCTCTTTAGGCGTCGGCGTGCGCTCTAGGCGAAAGAAGCGCAACAAGGCCAGCCACCAAGCCGGCCAGGAACGTTGGGCGCCCACGCCTTGGCCTTGATAGACACGCGTCGGCAACGGTAAACGCAAACCGAGACGACCCTCCAATAACCGTTGGATCACTCCCTTACTTTCGGCCTGCATATGGCCTTGTCGTCGCTCGCGCTGGGCAAAGATCACTTCACGAATTTCCTTGGGGTTGGCCACAAAATTAAAGGGAATCGCACCTTGCGAACCGGCGGTGCGAATCACGACCTCGCCATAGCCAAACAGATTGCCCCAAAAATTGATCGCCACATCTACATTCTGCACCTGTTCTAGGCTTGCTTCTTGCCGCCATTGCTTGAGAAAGATGACTTCTTCTTGCCGCACCACTCGGCGATTCGTAATGATCAGATAGTCATTGAAATAGTCCAGCACCCCCCAGATCAACTGACCAACGATGACCAACCCGATGAACAACCATAGCCAATCCAGCCAACCGGCGGGGCTGGCAGAAAGCAGAGAAAAGGTAATGCCTGGCACAAAGATCAGCCAGAAAAGCAATTGCGCCGGCCAGGTTTTTCGCAACAACATAAGCCAGTGACGGCGTCGAAAGAGGTCAATAAATTCACCCGGCTGTAACCAAGTGTGATGTTTGCGCACATCTTCGCGCTCCAATAGCCGATCAATGTCGGTGCGCAAGGCCAATTTACGACGCAGGTCCACCCCTTCTCGGCGACCTAGCGCTTCGAGATCACGCGCATGTAAGCGTAGCCATTGACTGTCCGTCTCCGCCTCAACGGTTGAATCGGCGGGAAGTTGCGCGCGCAACGCAACTTCGCCAAAGTAATTTGGGCCTTCGGCGCCTGTGCTTTGCAATGCCTGTCCACTTCCGTCCAGGGCATGAATGCGCGCCCGTTGGCCCGGCATGAGCACCCAAAGACTATCATTCAATTCCCCTTGTTGGATCACCAGATGGGGAATGGGGATGTGATAATAGCTGACAAAACCGGCCAACACCTGTCGATATTGGGGATCAACTCCCGCCAAAAGCGGAAGTTGGTCAAGCGTTTGCTCAACCACCTCCTGCGACTGCCGACCTAGACTATCGAGGGGAAGTCCGGTAATGGCGAGCACGACCTGGCGCGAGGCCCTAAAGGTGGCGCAAGGGCCAAGGGCAATGGCGGTATGCCCGATCAAGGGATCTTGCGCCCCAACATAGCCCTCTTCCACAAAGCCAAAAACGGCGCCATTGCCCAACCAGCGCTCGTTACGATTTACCCCATCCTCACCCACAACGGGGCCACCCGGCCAAGTGAGATGTACCTGGCCATAGTCGATGATATAAATCGCTTCAGCCAGATCATCGGTTCTATAAATGATTTCGTTGGTCACCCACGCCTTAGGCTGACACGCATCGGCCATAAAACCCAACGCGATCGGGCTGAGCGCGCCAAAAAGGGGAATGGTGCGTAATCGTTCGATGATGTGTAGCGGGGCCAGTGTGTTACGTAAGGTGGGAAAGCGATAGATCAGCCGATCAATGGCTGCCGCTTGAAGCTTAAGCAGGCGGGCTGTACCAACTGTATGGGCGCGTGTGCTATGGCGTTGATTAAAGAAGAGATCATAGAGGCCGACCATCGTTCTTGGCCCAACGGTTCGCCGCAGACGATAATTCATACGCCCATTGCTGCGCGTCACCTGCATCTCTTCTACCTCGCCTTCCAACACCAGATAGAGATGCTCAATCGGATCGTCGCGCTCAAAGAGAATTTGCCCGCCAGCCACCGTTTCTTCGCTTACCACGTCGCGCAGAACGTAGGCGACATCATTGCCTGGTAACTTTTGGAGATCGGGCAACTGTTCGAGCAGCACCTGATAGGCTTCATTCATAAATACTGTTTCACGGCTTCCGCCGATTTGCGATTCATGCCGGGTACGGCCATCAATTCTTCCAGAGTGGCGGTGCGCATGCGCTCGACATCGCTGCTAAAGTAGGTCATCAGGGCTTTGCGCCGGGCTGGGCCGATGCCTTTGATCTCATCCAGTACAGAACGAGTCTGGGCTTTGCCGCGCAAGTTGCGATGATAGGTGATGGCAAAGCGGTGCGCTTCGTCGCGAATGCGCTGGACAAGATGCAGCGCTTGGCTGCCACGCGTCAGCCAGATCGACTGCGATTCGCCCGGTCGGAAGATCTCTTCCTCGCGCTTGGCCAAGCTGACCAGCGGGATGCGCCCTAGCAGACCAAATTCTTCAAAGACTTCTACCGCAATGCCCAACTGCCCTTTGCCCCCATCGACGATGACCAGGTCGGGCGCGATCCGCCAATCTTCTTCACTGCCACGCGCTTTCTGGCCAGGGTCAACTTCCTCGCGCTCCTCGACCAGACGGCGGAAGCGGCGACGCAACATCTCGCGCATACTGGCAAAATCGTCCGGCGCGCCCTGGCTGCCTTTGCCCCGAATCTTGAAGCGTTTGTAGGCGCTCTTAAGCGGCGCACCCTGGGCAAAGACGACCATCGACCCGACGGTGTGATCGCCTTGAAAGGTGCTGATGTCATAACATTCCATGCGGTTGGGTGGGTCGGCCAATTGTAACACCGTCTGGAGATCGGCCAGCGCCTGGGTTTGCCGGTTGGTGTCTGCCGCCCAGGACGCCTGTTGCAGGCGCAGATATTCGGCGGCATTCTGTTGCGCCATTTCCATCAGGTCCCGTTTTGGCCCACGTTGGGGCAGACGCAGTTCAACCTTGGCGCCGCGTTTCTGCGCCAGCCATTCTTCTAATATTTTCCAATCCGCCGGCATCGCCTGCACCAAAACCATGCCCGGCACAAAGGCCAGGGCATCATAAAATTGTTGAACAAAGGCGCCGATCAACAGCCCATGTTGGTTGACATCCGCCTGTGGTGTCTCGACCCCTTCCAACAAGACACTTTCGCGACCGATCAACCGGCCACGGCGCACCATAAAGACCTGCACCGCGGTATCGCCAGTCTTTTCATCCTGGGCAATGGCAACATAGTCGGCGTCCTCCAGCCGAGTGCTGACCACCTTCTGCTGCTCGGCAATCTGCTGCGCCGATTTGAAGCGGTCACGGTAAAGCGCGGCCAACTCAAATTGCAGATTTTCGGCGGCGCGCTCCATCTGCGTCTCGATCTGTTGCAAGACTTCATCAGTGTCGCCACTGAGGAAATCCATCAGTTGCTTGATTGTCGCCCGATATTCGTCGCGACTTTGCCGGCCAATACAGGGGCCGCCACACATTTTGATGTGATAATAGAGACAGGGCCGCTCATCCTGCCCCGTGATGGTGCGGTCACAGTCCAGATAGGGAAAGATACGGCGCAGGGCGTCGAGGGTCTGATAACAGGCGCGGCTACTGGTATAGGGGCCAAAATAGCGCGCCCCATCTTTTAGCACCTTGCGCACTACCTCGATCTTGGGATAATCCTGCTGCCAATTCACCTTGATATAGGGGAACTGTTTGTCATCTTTGAGCCGAATATTATAGTGAGGCCGATAGCGCTTGATCAGCTCATTTTCCAGGATAAGCGCATCTAGCTCTGTCTTGGTGACCCACCAGTTGATATCCTGGATTTCAGCCACCAGCGCTTCGGTCTTGGGCGTGTGTTGGGCCGAGAGATGAAAGTAGCTGCGCACACGATTGCGCAACACGATCGCCTTGCCCACATAGATCACCTTGCCGTCGCCGTTAAGCATCAGATAACAGCCGGGGCTGTCGGGCAAATTTTCTAGCTTTTGGGTTACTTTTTCCGGTAGTTGGCGCGTCATAAAGGATTTGGTGTCGTGAAACTAACGCAATTCTACCCGTAGTATATCACAGAATCGCTCATTTGTTCAACTGTTTACAGCCTTCGCCTCTACATCCGAACCCGTCGCGTCAGCAAGGGGGCTTGCCATGCCTATTGATGGCAGGCGTTTCCTGGGCAGCCGGTTAAAAACGGTATTACCAACAGCAATCGGTTTCAAGCAGCAAAAGTGGTATTTACGCTTCACCTATATAGTCCACAACACGATCCAACGTCGCTAGAAAATGCTGGGATGTATCAAAATAGGGCAAGTGATATAGTGCTCCTAAATGAGTTGTGGACACCTGACAGGTTTGCGAAACCTGTCAGGTGTATATATTTCAAATAGGAACACTATAGTCACGCGGCCAATCATTGGGATGGCCTGCATGTGTCCGAATCGCGTGTAGCTTTTGATCTGGCGTAATGGTGGTATATCCGAGAAAACAGGCTTTGATCTGCGACGGATAGAGCCGGCGCAAGGCAGCCACATGCTTCGGCAGAAGCTCACCTTCCATGACGTAATCTACCTCCTCTGCCAGCAGGTTGAGGCTCATCTCGCGCACAAGCGGCCACAGTCGCTCCCCAACCAGCAGACCACCAGCATCTGGATCGATCGCGTACTCAGGCACACCACGCGCCAACCCCATCTTCAGTACATCAAGGCTCAAATAGGGCATCTGTCTCTCAACGAGTAGGCGGCGCACAAGCATCCCTTTGCCCGTTCGTGCTGCGCCTCCAATGAATAGAAGCAAGCGTCTTTCTCCCTTTCTCGCTTATTGCTACGAATGACCCATCAACCGCCACTTACCTTGGCTATGGTAACCGCATTTTGACAGTGTCCACTCAGCGCAAAGTCAGTAACATTTTGCAGCGTTGTCTCGGCGATGCTCGCTAGGGCGCGGTGCGTTAAAAACGCCTGATGACCCGTCACCAGCACATTGGGAAAAGTCAATAGTCGCGCAAAGACATCATCATGCACAACCTGATTGGAAAGGTCGCGGAAAAAGAGATCGCTTTCCACCTCATAGACATCAATGGCCAGATAGCCAATCTTGCCCGCCTTTAGCCCATCGATCACCGCGGCTGTATCCAATAGCGCGCCACGACTGGTGTTGACCAGAAAGACACCCTCTTTCATTTGCGCAATCGTTGCACCATTGACGATGTGATAGGTCTCCGGTGTAAGCGGACTATGCAAGGTGAGGATATCAACTTGGGCAAAGAGTTCCGCCGGTGTCGCGACATACTCCACCAACCCTGCTAGCGCTGGATTGGGGTAGATATCATAGGCCAGCAACCTGGCCCCAAAGCCGCTCAAATTCTTGATCACCTGCGCGCCGATGCGACCCGTCCCTAGGACGCCAATCGTCTTTTGGTTCAGTTCAAAACCCTGCAAGCCTTCCAATTCAAAATTATTCTCGCGCACCCGGTTGTACGCGCGGTGAATCTGTCGGCCCAGCGTGAGAATCAGCCCGACCGTAAATTCTGACACCGCGTTAGGCGAATAGGCCGGCACACGCACCACGGTGATGCCATATTCCTCAGCCGCGGTGAGGTCAATCTGGTTATAGCCGGCGCTACGCGTGGCGACGATCTTAACACCGGTCTGGGCAAGTTGGGCCAGCGCAGCGCGATTCACCTCATCATTCACAAAGACACAGATCGTATCAAAAC